>Ga0182030_10026762_pt1 | contig 10414 bp, 8 predicted proteins | sample 812S3MmetaG_FD_121299 | JGI IMG/M metagenome (GOLD analysis project Ga0182030, IMG submission 121299) | Permafrost microbial communities from Stordalen Mire, Sweden - 812S3M metaG (Illumina Assembly) | ecosystem: Environmental > Terrestrial > Soil > Wetlands > Permafrost | place: Sweden... | reverse complement strand
TTCGCGTTCGCGTCACGCTTCAAACGAATCACCAGTCGGGCCTTGCGCCCCGCCGAGTCGTTCTGCACGGCTGAGATGCCGTCCAGGTCACCGTTCTTCACCAGGTCGTAGATCTTCTCCTCGATCGACTCCACCGAGACCTCGTAGGGGAACTCGGTGACGACGATGCGAACGTCCTTGTTCGTCTCTTCTATCTCCGCGACCGCGCGCATCTTCACCGATCCGCGTCCGGTGCGGTACGCGTCCAGAATCCCTTGACGGCCAAGAATCTGTGCGCCCGTCGGAAAGTCAGGTCCCTTGACGAACACCATGAGATCATCCGAGGTCGCTTCGGGGTTGGCGAGAAGGTGCAGCGTGGCGTCGATCACTTCGCCGAGGTTGTGCGGCGGGATCTTGGTGGCCATACCAACGGCGATGCCCTGTGACCCGTTGACGAGCAGATTCGGGAAGCGCGATGGCAGGACGGTGGGCTGCTGGGTTGAATTGTCGTAGTTCGACTCGAAGTCAACGGTGTCTTCGTCGATCGAGTCGAGCAGTTCGAGCGCGAGCGGCGCGAGGCGGCACTCGGTGTAACGCATGGCGGCAGCCCCTTCATCGGGACCAGTGCCGCCGAAGTTTCCGTGTCCGCTGATGAGGGGGTGGCGCATGGCGAAGTCCTGCACCATTCGAACGAGGGCGTCGTAGATGGCGCTGTCACCGTGAGGGTGGTAGGTACCCATCACCTCGCCGACGACCTTGGCGCACTTTGCGTAAGGTCGGTCGGGACGCAGCCCTTGGTCGAACATCGAGTACAGGATGCGACGGTGTACGGGCTTTAGGCCGTCACGGGCGTCGGGCAACGCTCGCGAGACGATGACCGACATGGAGTATTCGAGGAACGAGCGTTCCATCTCCAAATTGATCTCGATGGGTTCGATGTATCCGATCACTTCGTCGCCACCCGACGAGTCCGAGCCTGAACTTATGTTTTTGCGTGCCATGTTTCCTTCTTTCCTAGATGTCTAGGAAGCGAACGTCTTTCGCGTTGGTTTGGATGAAGTGGCGACGCTGCGGGACGTCGTCGCCCATGAGAATCGAGCAGACTTCGTCGGCGAGTGCGGCTTGTTCCACGGTGATCTGCAGGAGAGCCCTCATGCTCGGATTCATGGTCGTGTCACGCAGCTCGTCAAAGTCCATCTCTCCCAAGCCCTTCAGGCGTTGGAAGTCGTTCTTGTGGTTCGGGTTCTCCTTGAGGAATTTCGCCTTCTCGGCGTCGTCTCGGAGATACGCCTTTTCCTTACCCACCAGCGTCGAGTAGAGCGGCGGTTGCGCCACGTAGACATGGCCGTTGTTCACCATTTCGGTCATCTGTCGAAAAAAGAACGTCAGCAGCAGCGTGCGGATGTGGCTTCCGTCGACGTCGGCGTCGGCGAGCAGAATGATCTTGTCGTATCGAATCTTGGAAACATCGAAGTCGGCTTCGACGCCCGCGCCAATTGCGGAGATGAGCGCCTGGATCTCGGTGTTCTTCAAGATCTTGTCCGTGCGGGCCTTTTCGACGTTCAAGATCTTCCCGCGAATGGGCAGGATTGCTTGGTTGCGAGGATTGCGGGCGTCCTTCGCCGAACCGCCGGCGGAGTTTCCCTCAACGATGAAGAGCTCGCACTCGCGCGGATCATTTGACGAGCAGTCAACGAGCTTGCCGGGCAGGCCCGCCCCGTCGAGCGCGCTCTTTCGCCTCGTAAGGTCGCGCGCCTGGCGAGCCGCCATTCGAGCGCGCGACGCCTGCACGGACTTCGCCACGATTTGGCTTCCCTCTTTGGGGTTCTCCTCGAGCCATTCGGCGAGTTTCTCGTTCGTTGCGCGTTCGACGAGCGAACGAATCGAAACGTTGCCGAGCTTTCCCTTGGTTTGCCCTTCGAACTGTGGTTCGGCGAGGCGCACCGCGATGATTGCCGTGAGGCCCTCGCGGATGTCTTCACCCAAGAGATTGTCCTCCTTCTCTTTTAGGAGGTTCCTCTTCCTGGCGTAACGGTTGACCACGTTCGTGATGGCCTTTCGAAAACCCTCCTCATGCATTCCGCCTTCAATGGTGGAGATGCCGTTCGCGAACGAATGGATGCTTTCGTAGTAGCCGGTATTCCATTGGAAGGCGACCTCGACCTCCTGGCTCTCTTCGGACTGTTCGTAGAAGCCCACCTTGCGAAAGAGCGACTCTTTGGCGTTGTTGAGGTGACGCACGTAGTCAACGATTCCGCCGTTGTACTTGAACGTCTCTTTCGACTCGCGTCCCTTTCGCTGGTCCTCGAAACGAATCTCCAGACCACGATTGAGGAACGCCATGATCTGCAGCCGCTCGAGGATGGTTTGAGCGCGAAAGTCAACGTCCTCGAAAATTGTGGGGTCGGGTACGAACGTCACCGTCGTTCCAGTGCGCCCGTGTGGGGCTGAACCCGTGACCTTGAGCTTTCCCTGGGGCTTACCGCCATCTCTGAATATCAGCTGGTGGTGCTCTCCGTTGCGGTCGATCTCCAGGATGAGTTCCTTGGAGAGGGCGTTGACGACGGACACTCCAACCCCGTGAAGACCGCCCGATACCTTGTAGCCCTCGCCACCAAACTTTCCCCCGGCGTGCAGCACCGTCAGCACGATCTCAGCCGCTGATTTTCCTGGGTACTGGGGGTGCTCCTCCACCGGAATTCCGCGACCGTCGTCGACGACCCGACAACTCCCATTGGCCAGAATGGTGACGTCGATACGTGTGCAGTAACCGGCCATTGCTTCATCAACAGCGTTGTCGACGACTTCCCACACGAGGTGGTGCAGGCCCGCGGGCCCGGTGGAGCCAATGTACATTCCTGGTCGAACCCGAACTGGCTCGAGGCCTTCAAGAACGGTGATGTCACTAGCTCCGTAGCTAGATGATCCCTTGGACTTTTCGGCCACGAAGGATTCCTTTCAATAAAAAATACGGCGCGTTTCGCGCGGTCGACGACAACTTTTCGACCTCAATATCCTACCCGCTGCGCTGTAACAGTCAGACGGAGCAATGCAGTATTCGAGCCATCTTTGACACTCTTTTCAGGTGTCCGCGAGCACCGTACGAAGTGTTGTCGGAGCGCGGTCGCCCAGGGGTGCCAAACCAAGCAGGATTGACTCACGCTCCTGGGTGATTCGTTGCGCGAAAGCACCCGAGGGAACCGTGATGAGCAGGACGCCGTTCTTCACAAACTCCGGTCGACAGTGCTCGGCGAGCACTGGGTCGACAATGGTGGGCCAGAGTTGACGCACTTCGTCAATGACACGGAGGTCGACTTTTCGGAGTCGTCCTGCCATGATGTTGAGTAGTTCGCCCAATGGTTTTGGTGCGTCGTGGTGTCGACTCACGAGAGCGCCTTGGTCAAGTCGACGATCGCGGCGGGACTCAGACCCGACGGCAATGGTGACGCGGTCGTCACGAGTGTTTGACCAACCGGCAGCAGCCGCAAGAGCCGATCGCTTCGTAACGGGTCGAGCTCACTGAAGACGTCGTCGAGCAACAACAGTGGGTCGAGTCCGCGCCGGAGTTGAACGAGCTCGTGGCCGGCGAGACGAAGTGCGAGCGCCATTGAACGCTGCTCGCCTTGGGAGGCCTGGCGACGGGCGTCGCGACCATCGAGTTTGAGGGCAACGTCGTCGCGTTGGGGGCCAATGGTGGAGTAGCCCCGGAATTGATCGTCTCTGAGGCTCCGCGCGAGGGCGGTTTTCAGGTCACCGCTCCACGACTGCTCATAGTCAACACCTACGAGACGATTGTCGTGCGCGAGCGCTTGGTAGTAGCCCGTGACAAGTGGTGCCAGTTCGTTGAGCGTGCGTACGCGAACATCGATGAGTTGCTCGCTCGCCGTGCAGAACTCGCTATTCCACGTCTCGAGTTCATCGCGCTGAACCGAGGTGGGGGGTTCACCCCGTAGTGAGCGCAACAAAGCGTTACGTTGGCTCAAAATTTGGTTGAATCGCTCGATGATCTCTCCGGTGTTGAGATCGACGTCAGTCAGGAGGTTTGTGAGATAGACCCTGCGATTCTCTGGGCCCTGGCGCACGATGTCGACGCCTTCGGGGGTGAAGATTGTAAGTGGGAGCACTTCGGAGAGCGCCGCTCGAGAGGCCGGGCGCTGGCCATTGACCAGCATCTTCTTAGTGGTGTTCCTTGCGCCGCGGGTCAAGGTCAGATCGACCTGGATTCGTCGTTCGTGCTGGAACAAAACTCCGTGCACCTCTGCGAGCGACTCGCCAGAGCGAATCATGTCGCTCGCCGCGCTAGTTCGAAACGAGGAGGCGGTAGCGAGCGCGTACACGGCCTCAAGTACCGAGGTCTTCCCCGTCCCATTTGGCGACAACAAGACCGTAATGGCATTCAGATCGGGCTCGAAAAAGAACTCATGGAAGAGACGGAAGTTGCGCAGCTGGAGCTCGTGGAGGCCCACTGCGATCAATCCGGACTACTGGACGCGAACGGGCATCAAGAGGTACCGGAATCGCGTGTCGTCCACACCATGCACCATGGCGGGTCGCACCGAGTCCGACATCTCGAGAACTACTTCGTCGCCGGGAACCGCCTCGATTCCGTCGATCAAAAAACTCGGGTTGAAGGCAATGGTGATCTCTTCACCGTTGTAGTCAGCGTCGACGTTGTCTTCGACATCGCCCGCGTCGTGACTCTGCGTGCGGATCTCGACAGTCTTTTCTTTCATTGTCAGACGAACTGACGACGTCGAGTCTTTCGCGAGCAGCTTTGCTCGCTTCAGCGACGTCAGTAACGTGTCCTTCGCGATACGAAGTTGGTTTGGGTAACTTGCGGGGATGAGTTGCAGAACCGACGGATAGTTCCCGTCTATTAGGCGCGAAGCGATCGTGGTGGTGCCAACTACAAAACAGATTTCCGCATCGGTGAGCGTGACGCCAATTTCGGCGTCTGCGGCGAGTGACGCTGCGGCACGCTGAAGCTCTTGAAGGGCCCGTGCGGGAACCAGAAGGTCGTGGTTGCCACCGATTCCTTGCACTCCAGGAACGTCGCGCACCGCAAGGCGGTACGAATCGGTCGCAATGAGTCGAAGCGAACCGCCCTCAGTGGTGAAGAGAACTCCAGTAAGAAGCGGGCGCGCGTCATCGTTGGCCGCAGCCCTAACCACCTGGTTAAGGCCCTGAATTAGGTCAAGGGCGGCGATTGACGTGAGTGAGCCGGTAACCGGTGGAAGTTTCGGGTAGTCCATTACGGAGAATGTGCGAAGTGAGAATTTGGCGCGTGCCAGGGACACCTCGACGTTTTCGTCGTTGCTGGAAATCATGACCGCGCCCGCTTCGAGCGAGCGAACCGCGTCGACAATTAGTCGTGCGGGGACCACGGATGATCCGTCCTCCATGCCAATCACGTCAACCGTGGTTCGCACGGTGATGTCGAGGTCGGTGCCGGTGACGGTGAGTTGGTTTCCGGTGAGCGAGAGCAGGACACCTGAGGATGCCCCAATGAGACGTGTGGCGACGACCCTGCTCGCCGCACTGAGTGCTTCAACGAGAATGTCGCGCTCTGACTTGAACTTCATTGGACTGCCTTTCCTTAGCTACTGAGGTTACGGTGTGTTTTTGTATATGGAGAACTGCTAGTAGTAGTAGGTCTGTGGAAATGTGGATTGTTTCTTAAGAACCCTGGTTAAGACCCTATTTTCTAAATCGCTGCGCCACACACCTCTGTGTCTAACTCCTTAAACCTTGAAATCTCAACCCTGAAGTGCTGTGGAGTACTGGTTGTTTATCAACCGGTACTCCACAATCACAACCGAAGGTTGCGCACAAACTAATCCCTGACGTCCCCCTGTAGGCGCCGCTTGAGTTGGTTAATTTGAGCCAAGAGCTCCGCGTTGATTGCGAGTTGCTCTCTAATCTTTTCAACTCCACTGATGACCGTGGTGTGGTTACGACCATCAAAAATTCTGGCGATCATCGGATAGGAGTAGTTGTCGAGGAGGTCGCGAATTAAGTACATCGCGACGTGGCGCGCATGAACCAATGGACGCAGCCGCTTCGAACCACGAACGTCCTCAACTGAAAGGCCGTAAAAATCAGACACCACGGAAAGAATTGTCTCGGGTTTCAAAATAATCTGTTCTTGGCCCAAGTTGGTGAGGTGGTTCCTCGCCAACTCGAGAGAGATGGGCTCCTGACGGAGGTTGGCGAACGCGCGCAACATGGTGATTGAGCCCTCGAGCTCGCGAATGTTGTCGCGCACGCGGTGTGCGATCCACTCAGCGACGTCGTCGGGCAGGTCAATCCCCTCGAGCTCGGCCTTCGAGCGCAGGATTGCAATCCTGGTTTCGAGGTCGGGCTGATCGATCTCGGTCACCAGTCCCTGCAACAGGCGACTACGGAATCGCTCCTGAAGGCCGGCAAGGTCTCGTGGTGAACGATCTGAGGTCAAGACGATCTGCTTGCCCTCGCCGTGGAGTGCGTTGTAGGTGTGAAAGATCTCTTCGTGAAAAGTTTCACCGCGTGTCTCCATGAACTGGATGTCGTCAATCAAAAGGACATCGTTTTCTCGGTAACGGTCGTGAAGGGCGAGTTGGGTGCGAGTTTGAATCGCACGAATGAAGTCATTCAAGAAAGTCTCGGTGGAAACATAAAGAACTCTTCGACCCGGGTAGTTCTCCTGAACGTAGTTGCCAATGGCGTGTAGCAGGTGTGTCTTTCCTAGTCCTGAGTTTCCATAAATCATGAGCGGATTGTAGGCACGACCAGGTGTTTCGGCCACTGACTGCGCGGCGGCGAAGGCGAGGCGATTGGAGGACCCCGGCACGAACGAATCAAAGGTCATCCGTGGATCGAGTCGAGCGGGTCGATCGACGCTCGGTAAAAAAATCGTGGGCGCAGGAGTAGCGTCCGTCGCTTCACTGGGTCGCTCCTCGGTGCTCGCAGCCCCCATAGGCTCACTGACCGTTAACGAAACAGTCACTTGCGAACCAACTATTTGCTGAGCCTGTTCGGTGATGAACGGGAGGAATCGCTGTTGGATTCGCAGAAGTTGGATCTGGTTCGGTGCACCGATCACAAGTTGGTTATCGTGGTAATCCACAAGGCGAAGTGTGTTCAGTCCGGCCGACCAGACTGCCTCAGAAGCGTTGCCGCGTAAGGAGTCGCGCAATGCTAACCAGATCTCCTCGCCACTTTCCACAATCTTCCTCCACAGGCACAAACAGACATTATCCACAAGCAGTTTTCGATGAAAATCGACTTTTGCACCACTCAGGGAGAGTCACCCTACACCTAATTGGCTCGTCTTACCAAGGGGGTGTCCCCCCGTCGGGTAAGATTGTTCCCAGTAGCGCGCCAGCGACCCCCAGGGGGTACCGCGAAGCGCATCAATACAGTTTGAGAAGAGGTTTTTGTGAAGCGTACCTATCAGCCAAATAAGCGGAAAAGGGCTAAAACGCACGGTTTTCGTGCTCGTATGCGCACCCGTGCAGGGCGTGCCATCCTTAAGGCCCGCCGCAACAAGGGTCGCCACGAGCTGACGGTCTGAGCCGCACGTGCCCGGTCGGGTTCGAACCCGACGGCAGTTCGCGCTGTTCGCTTCACCTACGGGGCGAGGCCAGAGTGGGCCACTACGAATTAGTTATGTAGCCCAATCAGGTCAAGAACCCTCGGTGGATGTGGCGTATGCGATCAGCCGAAAAGTCGGGAATGCCGTTATTCGTAACCGCATCCGGCGCCGTTTACGGGCACTGGTGGATGACCTTAACCCTCAACCGCACGCAGGGTTATACCTGATTAGATGCGGTGTAGAGACAGGAAGACTCTCCTATGAAGAACTCCATCACCACCTCCACCGAGCGTTGGGTCGAGCCGATGCCATCTGAAACCTCGCCAGTAGCCAAGGTTCTCTTGAAGGTCATCACCAGTTACCAACGCCTTATGGGCGGACGCCCGTCCCCGTGCCGCTTTTATCCTTCATGCTCGAGTTTCGCTGTTGAAGCCATCGAAGTGCACGGAGCGTTGCGCGGTACGGGACTAGCCCTGCGTCGCCTCGGACGTTGCCGCCCCCTGGGCCCGCATGGTGTGGATCTTGTACCTGAACCAAAGAGAGCTAGGAGTACGCATTCATGAAATCCGTTAGTCACGCCGTCGGCTCGTTTTTTCAGCCGATTTTTCACCTTTTTGGTTGGTTGGTGGCCTTTTGCTATGGCTTGGTACCGAACTATGCCATAGCCATCGTGATGCTGACCGTGGTGATTATGGGTGCGCTCACTCCGTTCACGATTAAGAGCACGAAGTCGATGATGGCGATGCAGAAGCTGCAGCCGGAAATCAAGAAGCTGCAGCAGAAGTACAAGGGCCCGGAGAATCGTCAGCTTCTGAACGAAGAGATGATGAAGTTGTACCGCGAAGAGGGGGCCAACCCGGTCGGCGGTTGCCTCCCAGTGCTTTTGCAGGCGCCGTTTCTCTTCATTCTCTATAGCGTTATCAAAGGTTTGGCTAACAAGGTCCTCGTGCACGGCAGACTTGTCGCGCTACCCCGCTATATCCCGACAACCTCGAAGATGTACAAGAACTTGATCGTCTCCCATGGCCAAATCAAGGCATTTGGTATGGATCTTAACTTGAAGCCCTTCAGTGTTCACAGTTCATTCGAAGCGCAGATCCCTTTCTTTGTCTTTGTTGCAGTGGCCGTTGCCCTCCAGTATTTCCAGATGGCCCAGATGAACAATCGAAACAAGAAGACAGGCCAGGCAATGCCCAGTCAGCAACAGGCCATGCAGCGCTTCTTACCGATTATTTTTGCATACTTCTACTTGATCATTCCTGCAGCCGTTGTGTTGTACATGATTATTTCAACATTGATTCGTATAATTACGCAAGACCTCATGTTCCGTGCTGGCGTCTCCAATCCTCATAAGAATGGTGTACGCGCAATTCCAGCTCCGGAATCAAAGGAAACAAAGGAAACAAAGGAAACGAAGGCCGAGGAAGAACCCACAACCCTCAAGCCGCAGCCACAGTCTCGCTCCAAAGCGAAGCGTAAAAGAAAGGGACGTTAACCCATGGATTGGGTAGAAACCACTGGAAAATCAATTGATGAGGCCACCGATCGGGCCTTGGCCCACCTCGGAGTGCACCGAGATGACGCCGAAGTCGAAGTAATGGAAGAACCAAAGGCCGGACTTTTCGGTCGTGTTCGCGGTGAAGCCCGTGTCCGAGCCCGTGTCCGTCCCTCGGGACCTCGACCAAAGCGCTCGCGCCGGTCGGGAGGCCGAGAGGATCGTCCCCGAAACAACAGTGCCCGTGGCGAGCAGTCCCGTACTCCAAAAACGGAAGATGGTGACTCGCCACGAAAAGAGAAGGACAAGAACAACGGCGCCAAGCGCCCCAAGCAGGGTGCTCCAAGCGGCGCATCAAGATCTGAAAAGCTTTCAATAAAGGAGGACACCATGGCTGAAGGAATTTCCCTAGCCGAGCAAGGGTCGATTGCAAAGGAGTTCCTGGAAGGGCTCTTGCTGTCGATGAACATTACGGCTGAGGTTTCAGTCAAAGAGCTTGATGCGGAAACCGTGGAGCTCTTGGTAAACGCCAGTCCTCCAACAGAACTTGGGGTTCTCGTTGGGCCGCGCGGCACGACACTCCAGGCGCTGCAAGAGGTGACTCGTACCGTAGTTCAGTCGAAGAGCCCAAGCAGGACTGACCGCATTCTGGTCGACGTTGCCCAGTACCGCGAGCGTCGAGTTGCGGCACTTGGACGTTTCGCACAGCAGGTAGCTCAAGAAGTCATTGAAACTGGTGAAGAGCGTGCCTTGGAACCAATGTCTGCTGCTGACCGTAAAGCCGTTCACGATTCTCTGACGGACAAGGAATCAGTGGTGACTCGTTCAGAAGGTGAAGAGCCTCGCCGTTTTGTGGTGGTCGCTCCGGCATAATTGTTTAGTGAATAATAACTGGTTGCCCCGCGCTCTCGAGGAATCGAGGGCGCGGGGCTTTTTAGGACCTGGAGCCATCGAGCTTCAAATCGCCCATTCCGAAGGTTTTGCCCATTGCTGGGAAGGGCACTCCCCTACTCCGCCCGAATCGTTCCTTGATCTTGGCAGCGGCGGAGGGCTTCCGGGTCTCGTACTTCTTCAGAGGTGGGCGTGTCGGGCTGTTTTCATTGACTCAATGGAGAAGCGTACGAACTTCCTTCGTGAGGTTCTCGAACGGACAGGGGCGCCTTTAGGTGGTCAGGTAGTCACAGGCCGCGCTGAGGATCTCGCAAGGGATCCCCAGTTTGCGTCCACTTTCGACCTGGTTACCGCCCGATCATTCGGTCCCCCAGCTGTTGTGGCCGAATGCGCCGTTCGTTTTCTCAAGATTGGGGGAGTACTGGTTGTGTCAGAGCCACCCGACGACGATGATCGGAGCCGGTGGAACCACAAGG
>Ga0182030_10026761_pt1 | contig 10414 bp, 7 predicted proteins | sample 812S3MmetaG_FD_121299 | JGI IMG/M metagenome (GOLD analysis project Ga0182030, IMG submission 121299) | Permafrost microbial communities from Stordalen Mire, Sweden - 812S3M metaG (Illumina Assembly) | ecosystem: Environmental > Terrestrial > Soil > Wetlands > Permafrost | place: Sweden... | reverse complement strand
CAGTTCGCTGTAGAGATCCCATCGCGAAGGGATAAATCCTTGCTCGGGCGTCCATCCTTGTGAGAGCAAAGTTGTATCTTCGGAGAGCCAGGTCCAATCCACGCGCTCAAAAATGGCGTGCGCAAGCGCAGAGATCGTCTCGTCGTGAAAATGCTGGCGACAGGTAAGGATGCCGCAGAGCAGGATCGCAGTATCGACGGACGAAACCTCTGAGTCCCACATTCTTTCGCCTGTATTGATGTTGGCGAAGTGATAGAAAAAGCCACGGTGGGTTGGCAGCTTGTGCCACAGGAACGAAAGGCACTGCGTCACGCGGAGTCGCGCCTCGGCATAGCTCACGAAGCCGCGCATTTCTCCAATGCAGATTGCACTCAGACCAAAGCCTGTCGAGGCGATGCTCGCGGCAGTACTGGTGTCCGCACTGCGAACGTTGCAGCGGTCCTTGGTCAATCCGGTTGGCGGATTGCTCTGCTCCCAGAAGAACAAAAAACAGCCACGCTCGATCTCATGTAGAAATTGATCATCCTGAGGTGAGAGCGACGTGGGACTGGGAGGAGGCGCAGGTTGTTCGTGCGGTCGGGTCCTCTTCGTCGGTTGCGTTGCATGCGCGAGGAGGGGCAAAACCATCGATCGGGAGATTGGAAGGCCCAGCGAAAAGCCCGCCAACTGACGAAGCAGCCTTCGCCTCGAGCTTTCGCATCGTCTCTCAGGATCGAATCCTTTTTTTCGCAACGGCTCCCTTCCTTCGACTCAACCCTCGCACGCAGTTTGTCGCGCAACCAGCGCTCCGGCTCGGATGCCGGTCCCGACTGTCAACAATTTGGATGCAGAAAAACTTGATCGCGCCAATCAGGCCGGGGACAGCCTATTGAGTCAAACCTGCGTCAAACCCTCGTACATGCCGGCAGCATCGTATCTGCAGGCGGGATTGACGTGAAGAGGAGAAAAGTTTTGCTTTGGGTAATTGTCGGCGCCGCAGTCGCCGCAACGGCCACGGTGGTCGTGCTGTGTCTCCACCACTGGAGGCCGGGCTTGATGACCCTTCAGGGCGCGGTGATCCGCAGCGACGGCGACACTCGAATGCAGCTGCCGGTCTCCGATGTCCAGGTGACTGCGTCGGACGGCGTAACCAGCGCCGGCGCAGAGTCCGACGCTTCCGGCTACTTCAAAGTCACGCTTCCGGGCGTTGTCTGGCCGGGCAGAATCGTGAGCCTCAGCTTCCGGCGTCAAGGCTACAACCCTCTCGAGCTAAAGCTCCATGCCGGCCTCCGGCTGGCCGGCAAAGAACTTTACGTTGTGCCTATGACCCCGATCCTCGAACAGTCCGGCACAACTTCCAGCAGCCCGCAATCGACTGTCTCCAATATCCGTGTGCGCTATACGGTGAATTCCGAGACGGAGGAGAACATCGGGAGTGCGGTGAGGACTTTTCAAGTGCTGAACAAGGGGAACGTGGCCTGCGCCGGCCACCCTCCGTGCTCGCAGGATAAAGAATGGAAAGCGGCGGCTCGTTCCCTGTCGCTGGATGCAGGCCCAGGCAACGAGTTTCTCAATGTGCGCGCTTCCTGCATCGCCGGGCCATGCCCGTTCACTCGGATCGACTCCAGTGGTTATGCGAATGGAGGCCGCAACATTACCGTCTCCGCTCTCGATTGGTCAGACACCGCAACCTTCCTGGTGGAAGCTGAGGTCTTTCACACCGCTATCAGCTCCAACCTGCGTGAGTCTTATCCTGTTATTTTTGGCCGCGCGCTCAACTTCACGGTGCCACCCACTCAGGAGGGAGTGAGCATCGAGGCCGAAATTGATGGCGCGCCCATGGTCTTTCCCCTCGGACCGGAGCTCTATCTGAGCTGGGCCACCTGTAGCTCCAAAGCCAGTGCAGAAGCGCAGAAGTCCGCTGTTTACCTGTGTGAACTCAAGCCGGGGTACCGGTTCTGATTGTTTCATTCCCGCGTTTGCATGAGTCACGTTGGTTCGTGCCGGTTTGCGTGCGCCCGTAACATGCGGGGTGCCGAAAAAAGGGAGCGATGAAGGCCGAAGACAGATGGGCCTCGCAATCGGCCGTCCCTCTTCATGAGGTTTCCCGCGAGGCTCCGGAAATGGAACACAAGTATAATGGGAACCAGGAATCTGAACGACGTGGCCCCGTAGCTCAGGTGGATAGAGCGACGGTTTCCTAAACCGCAGGTCGGAAGTTCGAATCTTCCCGGGGTCACCATATAATCAACAACTTGCAGGATATTTAGAGCTCCATGAAATCAGCCGTTGTCGATTCCGGTATCGGTGTCAAACTCCCCGACAATCTGCGCCAAAGAGCAGTCGCGGCCAAAGAACCGGAGGGCAGTGCGCGCATTCAATCAGCGCCAAGAACCGCGGTGAAGCAAGCGCGGAAGAACGCACTCTTCGGCAGGCGGAGGCATCAACTGCCGGATCTTCAAACGCGTCTGGCTGCGCGCGGATTCCGAATACCAGGGCTGGTTCGATTTGTTCCGCAATGGCAACGTTCTCGACCATCAGCGTGTCCCATTTGGCGCCCTCTGCAACATCGGGCACCTACACTCCCATTCGTGCCTGGCCACCGCGCGCGGAGGCATCTTCTGTCGGAGCGAATCGCTCCCCGCTTCCGCGCCGCCTCCTCGCGTGCCCTTTGACTTCGCCGCTCTGCCCGTCTATAAAAGTTGATGGGATGGAAATTCGTTCCATCTCACAGCGGCTGCCTGGTCAATCAGGGCAGCTTCATTGATTTCGGCAATCGTCAGGATGCTCGGGAAGGCGGTGAAACTCCGCCACTGCCCCGCAACTGTGAGCGCCCCTGCACCCGCCCCCGTCGTTTTGGGGGATGGGAACGGCAGGATTTCAGCCAGGAATCGCTTCGCCGCGCGCGAAGCGACTCCACGGAAACCACTGGAGGCGAGCCGCTATAGCAGTTTAGGAATCACTGTAGACCGGAAGCACGAGCCTAAGTGGATTTTTCCTCAAGAAAAAGCCACCTTGCACGTCCATCCATAAGACTACACAAATTCCTAAACTGCTCTAAGGGCTTGCCTTTGGGAAGGTGGCTGAAGCAGGCGCAAGTCAGGAGACCGGTCCTCGGCGCCAAACCCCGCTTGCGTTCCGAGGGGAACGAAGGAGCCTTTTGATGCCTGTTTCCGCACCTCCGCGCGCTCGCCTGAGCCGCAATCTCTCCATCCTGATTCCCGTCCTTCTTCTTGTGGCAACGGCCGCCGTGTGTTCTGCCGCGGCCATCCGCGGCGTCGTCACCGATCCCTCCGGAGCCAAGGTCCCCGGAGCCAACGTTGCTCTGCTGAGCAGCGGCAAAGTTGTGGCCGCGGCCGTCTCCACCGCCGACGGCAGCTTTCAGATTCTCACCGGCACAACCGGGCGATTCTTTCTGGTGGTCTCGGCCACGAGCTTTCGCCAGGTGGAAACGCCGGCCTTCTACGCCGGCGCGCTCGACAATATTGAGCGCAACGTGGTGCTGGAGCCGGAGTGGGTGCGCGAGTCGATCGTGGTGACCGCCACCGGCACGCCCACGCCGCAGGCCCAGACCAGCGCGGCAACCAGCGTGCTGGGCCCCCAGGACCTGGCCCTGCGCGACGATCTGGTGAGCGATCTGCGGCTCATGCCGGGAACATTTGTGGTGCAGTCCGGACAGATGGGCGCGGTGAGTTCGCTCTTTGTGCGCGGTGGCGATTCCACGTCGAACAAAGTGCTGGTGGATGGCGCGTATGCCGGCGATCTGGGCGGAGGGTTCGACTTTGGGCCGCTGTCCACCACCGCTGTCGAGAGCGCCGAGGTCTACCGCGGCCCCAACTCCAGCCTTTATGGTGCGGATGCTTCCAGCGGTGTCATCAGCCTGACCACACCCCGCGGCACCACCAGCTTCCCGTCGCTGCTCTTCCACGGCGACGTGGGCAATTACTACACCTCCCGCGAAGAGCTTGAAGTTGCCGGTGCGCACAAGAAGCTCGATTACCTGGGCGCCTTCAGCTGGCTCCAGACCTCGAACGATCTGCCCGACGACGAGTATCACGTGGCCACCACGGCAGCGAATGTGGGCTGGCAGCCCAACGGCAACACGCAGATCCGCGCCACGTTGCACTACGGCGTGGATGCAACCGGCGTGCCCAACACATGGGACTTCTATCACGTGACCGACAGCGCAACGGAGAAGGACCAGGACCTGTTTTTTGCCGGCTCGGTAGACAACCAGACCACGGCTGACTTCCACCAGAGCGCGCACTACGGCATGACGCGCAAGCGCGAGCAGTATCACCTGTGGTCGCCATCGGGGGAGCCGCTCACCTATGACATGTACGGCGACCAGGCCTACTTCGGCAACAACGTCACCATTACCGGCGCCAACGGCTACTCGGTTGGCGGGCAAGCGATTCTCGACTTTCCGACGTTCGGTTCCGCGACGTATCCCGAGGAGAGCCAGATTGTTTCCAATCGCGACCAGCTTGTGTACCAGGCCGACTACCGCTTCACGCCGCACCTGATCGCGACCATCGGCTTCCACTACGACGACGAGCGCGGCGCGGCGCCGGACAGCAGCTACCTGACGCCTGTGGAGCGCACCAACTACGACTACCTGGCCGCGGTGCATGGCGATTTCAAGAACCGCTTCTTCTACACGCTGGGCGGCAGCCTGGAGCGCTATTCGCTGTTCGGGACAGAGACCTCGCCGCGCGCCGGGCTCTCCTATTATGTCTTCCGCCCGCGCAAGGGTATCTTCAGCGGCACCCGTGTGTTGTTCAACTTTGGCGATGCAGTGCGCGAGCCATCGCTGGACGACCAGTTCTATTCGCTCTACAACTTTCTGGAGGCGAACGGCGGCCAATCGACCATCCAGCAACTGGGCATCAGCCCGTTGCAGGCGCCGGCCACGCGCACTTATGAGGGCGGCGCGGAGCAGGCCTTCTTTGGCGAGCGGTTGGTCCTCCGCTCCAGCTTCTTCCACAACGAATTCGGCCGCCAAATTGAATACATCGGGCTCAATCTGATTCCGCAACTGTTGCCCAACCTGACGCCGACCCAGCAGAACCTGCTGCAGCAGACTTTGCAGGCAGACGGCGCGTACGAGCAGAGCCTGAACACCGAGGCCTACCGCGCTCTGGGCATCGAAACCACGGTCGAGGGCGGCATTGGGCGCCATATCTTCCTGCGTGGCGGCTATACGTATCTCGATGCGGTGGTGCAGCGGTCGTTTTCCAACAATGAGCTTTCCACCGGGAACCCGATTCCGACCTACAATAATATTCCCAACGGCATCCCTATCGGCGAGGCCTCACCGCTCCAGGGTGCGCGCCCCTTCCGCCGCGCTCCGCACACCGGCTTCCTCACCGCCACTTACTCAACCACGAAGCTGACCGGCTTGTTCAACGCCGGGTTCGCCAGCCGCTCAGACGACTCGGACTTTCTGGGCGGATACGACAGCAGCGGCGGCAATAGCCTGCTGCTGCCCAACCGCAACCTGGACTTTGGCTACGCCAAGCTTGACCTGGGCGGCAGCTATCAGTTATTGAGCTGGTTGGGGATTTATGCGCGGGCCGAGAACCTGACCAACAGTCAGCACATTGCGCCGCTCGGGTATCCGAGCCTGCCGCTGACCATCCGCGCCGGCTTGAAGTTTGCCTGGGGACCGGGCAGCGGGAAGTAATGCAGCCGTGCGCCGGGCCGGGTCCGCAACGGACCTGGCCGGCGCACAATCTGAATTCGGGCGCACTCAATCCCGCATCGTGGATAAAGAATGGCTGTGCGATGGGGTTTTCAACTCATAAAATAAGCTTGTCCTGCACAAAAGTGCGGTTCTAAGCCCGCTGATCGGCGCAATAATGTAACCCCGCACTTATAGAACCATTATGTAGAACCTATCTCTCACTGACTTCAGCTGGTGTTAGTTAAGGGCATAAAGCGCCCGTGTAACTCAAATTGCAATGCATGTCAATAAGTTAGACTGACAAACTTCGGCATGAATGACGTGCCGCTGCAACCGTTGATCAAAGTTAAAGTACTGTCATAGCGCATGAATGAAACATAAGTATTAAGTGATAGATAAGTAATGATGTTATCGAAAATCTGGCTACGACTTTTTGGCAAATAACTTATGGAAATCTTACGGGCCTGATGACCATGATGGGTTAGTTGAGTTCCCCGGATTGCCGGGCCGCAATTTGTCATGATGCCGTCATCCACACCAGAAACAAGGCCGGGGAAGTGGAGCTCAACAATCTCCTCGGAGGCAAGGACTCGAATGAAAGAGCAATTGAGCTCAATGTGTTTTGGGTGGCGCAGAGGCGTGTGGGTCGCGGCGGCAATGGCGGCGATGGCATGCGCACTTGCACGAGCGGAAGAAGGTCCATCGAAGACCTCCGAGGCAGCCACGACGGCTGCCCCAGCCAACTCCGCGGCCGCAGCCGGAAGCACGAACACGGCTGCAAACACAGCTGGGGCAGCGGCGACGACCCCGGCATCCGGAACCAGTACAACCGCGAACGATTCGTCGGCTCCTTCATCCACCGCGAGCACGCCCGCTGCAAATATTCCCGTGCCCGCGCAGAACGATGCGGTGATCAAAGAACTGGTCGACATGAAGAAGCAGTTCGACCAGGTAACCCAGATGCAGGCTGCCATCAAGTCGCGGATCGGCCGGCTTGAGAACGAGCTGAAGACCGACGCCAAGACCGGCGACTCGCTCTCTGCCGAAGACGACGCAAACGCGCTGCGCACCGCGGAGGCAGGCGGCGACACTGGTGGCGCGGCGGGCGTTGGCCAGGCTGCGGCAGCGCCGGCGCCGGCGGCGGCTACGCCTCCGGAGATCCAGGCGCAGACCACCACCAAGGGCGAGCCGTTCACCGGCGACTGGACCTGGATGAACAACAACGGACACCAGGTGGACAGCCCCATGGCCACCAAGTACTTCACGCCGGAGTTCCGCGCCGACGCCAACTACACCATCGATATGAACCACCCCGAAGATGACACCCTGGGCGGCTCGACCGAGACCTTTCGCTCCGATGAGTGGCAGGTGGAGCAGATCTCGATCGGCGGCGACATCCGCATCGACAATGTGCGCGGGCGCTTTCTCTGCCTGTGCGGCGGCCTGTGGTCCACCACCACCGCCCGCAACGACGGCAGCGTCGTGCGCGGCAGCTGGGACCTGAAAGGCGCCACCAGTACGTGGCCGAGGGCTGGGGCGGCTACCACTGGGATGTGAACCACGGCCTCAACCTGGACGCCGGCATCTTTGTCTCCTACATCGGCCTGTTCAGCTACTACAACTTCGACAACTGGACCTATCAACCGTCGTTCGTCTCGTCGAATACGCCATGGTTCTTCAACGGCCTGCGGTTGCAGTGGTTTCCCACGGCCAAGCTGAAGATCGAGCCCTGGTTCATCAACGGCTGGCAGACCTATGCGCGGCCCAACGGCAAGCCGGGCCTGGGCGGACAGGTGATGTATCGCCCCACGCCGTGGCTTGACATTGTGACCAACAACTACGGCCTGGGCGAGGACGATGCCGGCTACCCGGGCCGCTCGCGCGTGCACACCGACAATAGCGTCGAGGTCAAGTACTACGACAAGCCCAAGAACTTTATGGACAAGATGGCCTTCACCGTCACCGGCGACCTGGGCTGCGAGTACGGCGGCGGTGGCCCGAGCTACGCCATCACCGGGCAGACCAGCTACAACACGCTTGGACAGTCTCCGGAGATGGGCTCGAGTTCGGACTACAACGGCGGCGTGAACTGCCACGGCCACAGCTCCAACGGCCGTCCCAAGCAGTCTTTGTCCGGCTGAATGCTGTATCAGCGCTACTGGTTCAAGAAGGATGTCTGGGCTGTGACACTGGGCGGCGGCCAGATGAACAATCAGGGGCGCTACCTGACCCTGTTGCCCCCCATCAATGCCGCCACGGCCGTGTCGGGTTCACCTTACTTTACAGAGAACCCCGGCGACCGGGCGCAGATGCACGACGGCACCGTGACACTGGATTACATGCCCAAGCCAGTTCATCACCTTCCGCCTGGAGACCGGCTATCGCTTCTCCGACGTGCCTTACTGGACCGGCCACGGTGGGATCACGCCGCCCGGTGGCGACAACGGCAACCCGGCTGACTACCAGTGCGCCGCCGGTGGCGATGCGGGTGTCGGTTATGTCTCGTACAACTCCGCTACCGGCATCAACGTGCCGGGCCAGGCGATCGCCGTCCAGAACTGCATCAACAATAACGAGAACAACGGCATGACCGGGACCAAGGCTCTGTGGTGGCCCGATCTGCGCACCAACCAGACCGTTGCCACGCTGGCCATCATGGTCCGTTTCTAGCCGGTGGTTTCGGAGCCAGGAAACAACGCGCAGCTTCACCTGTTCGGCAGCACCGGGGTTGTATTTGACCCCGGTGCTGTTGCACAATGCGACGTTGCAGCACTCATCGGAACCTGAATGGAGTGAAGCATGCTTACACGCAGAAATCTCATAACGGCGGTTGTTGTAACAGGAGCGAACTGGGCCGTGGCGGGAGCCGCTGCACAAGAGAAGGACACAGTGCCCACGCGGCCGGACAAGCTCCTGCTAGGGCAGGACGAAGTTGCCCAACTGCTGCTGCTGATGGATACGAACAAGAACGGCAGGATCTCCAAGGACGAATGGATGAAGTTCATGTCGGACGAGTTTGACAGGCTGGACACGGACAAGAGCGGGCAACTGGACGTCAAGGAGCTTGAGCGGTCGCGGTTGCGCGCAACACGGCACACCAACACCGGCAAGTAACCTCGCTCCGGCGCCACGGGAAGGGCTGCGGCACACACGGGTCCATCGCCCGAGCTCGGCCGCGGATCGCACTACATATCCCATCTCCCTCGCATCCGTCTGTCCCGGTGCCCACCCTCGAAGGCCCGCTTAGGCGGGCCTTTGTGCGTGATGCCGCTATGCCCCGAATTGGGATTGACCAGGGTACGGCTTAGCCGTATAAGCGGTCCATGCGGTATATGTGGGATCCTGAGAAGGATGCCCTGAACCGTCGTAAGCATGGTTTGGGATTCGATGAAGGCGTTCCTGTGCTTGAGGACCCGAACAGAGTGTCCTGGATCGACGACCGTTACGACTAGGTCGAGGAGCGTATCGTCACACTTGGCATCGGTCGCAGGCGAGTGCTTTACGTCGTATCCACACAGCGAAGCGAGGACCTGACGCGCCTCATTTCCGTCAGGAAGGCGGAGGGTTATGAGCTCGAAAAATATGATTTGGGTTGACCATGAACCGGGCGATCCCTACCCGGAGACGGATACAGATTGGGCTGCGGTTGATGCGCTGACCGATGAGCAGGTCCACGCCGCTGCCCTGGCCGACCCGGACGCGCAACCAATTCCTAGGGGGACAGACGAGGAACTGGCGAAGATCGGGCTCCATCGGCTGGTCAACGTGAAAAAACTCCGTGAAAAGCTCGGTCTTACGCAGGAGGAGTTTGCCGCAACCTACCGGATTCCCGTTGGGACCTTGCGAGATTGGGAACAGGTGAGGAAAAATCCCGACGCGCCCGCGCGAGCATATCTGACGGTCATCGCGCGGAATCCTGAAGCTGTTGCGGAGTGGCTGAGACAAGCGGCCGGAAGGCGCTCAGTTGAGCTATGCCGCCTGTTTGCAGTGATCCCATCGCTTCACTACCCGCGCAAAAAGTCCTTGGCCTTCTGCAGCAGCACATCGCGGCTCATGTCGCTGATGGCCTCAGTGAGCGGCAGCTGCTTGGGGCACACCTCCACGCAGTTCTGCGCAAAGCCGCACTCCTGAATGCCGCCGTCGCCGGCCAGCGCGCGCAACCGCTCCTCCTTGAACACCTTGCCGGTGGGGTGGTTGTTGAACAGCTTCACCTGGGCAATGGTGGCTGCGCCCACAAAGTTGGTGTCTTCGTTGAACTGCGGGCAGACTTCCATGCAGCAGCAGCATGAAATGCAATTGGACAAGGGGTAATTGGCTTCCTGCACCTGCGGAAACACGCGCGGGCCGGCGCCCAGGTCGTAGGTTCCGTCGACCGGAACCCAGGCCTTGACGGCCTTGAGGTTTTCAAACAGGACAGAGCGGTCGACCTGCAGATCGCGCACGAGCGGGAACTTGGACAGCGGCTCGATCTTGATGGGCTGCTCCAGGTTGTCGATCAGCGATGAGCAGGCCATGCGCGCGTTGCCGTTGATGCGCATGGCGCAGGAGCCGCAGATCTCCTCGAGACAATTGGAGTCATAGGTGATGGGCGTGGTCGCGCGGCCGTCGGCGGTGACCGGGTTGGCGGCGATCTCCATCATGGCGGAGATCACGTTCATGCCCGGCCGCCAGGGAAGCTCGAAGCTCTCCCACACCGCGGGAGCATCGGGGTTGGCCTGGCGCTTGATTTCGATTGCTACGGTCTTGGTT
>Ga0182030_10026760_pt1 | contig 10414 bp, 11 predicted proteins | sample 812S3MmetaG_FD_121299 | JGI IMG/M metagenome (GOLD analysis project Ga0182030, IMG submission 121299) | Permafrost microbial communities from Stordalen Mire, Sweden - 812S3M metaG (Illumina Assembly) | ecosystem: Environmental > Terrestrial > Soil > Wetlands > Permafrost | place: Sweden... | reverse complement strand
GACGACTACCAGGCGGACGCGTCGGTCGAAGGCCGTTTCGCGATCTGGCAGGTCGCGTGGCAGATGGCGATCCACCGGCCGCTCACCGGCGCCGGATTCATGGCGCCGTACAACCAGGAAGTGGTTTCACAATTCGTTTCCAATACCAGCGCGCGTGCCGTGCACAGCATCTGGTTCGAGATCCTGGGCGAACACGGGTTCATCACCTTCGGTGTGTGGCTCGCCATCACCGTCAGCGGTGTCCTGACCGCGCGGCGTATCATCAGGGTCGCACGCGGCGTGCCCGAGCTGGAATGGGCGGTCGATCTGGCGCGCATGTCGCAGGTCTCGGTGGTGGCCTATCTCGTGGCCGGAACGTTCTTGTCGCTGTGCTACTGGGACTTTTACTTCACCATGCTGGTGACCGTGGCGGCGACCTATCAGCTCGTGCGCCAGCACCTTGGTGAACCGGCGACGGAGGGGCGCCGGCGGGTCGTGGCGCCGTCACGGCTGGCAATCCGTGGCGGTGGCGCCATGGGGGCGAGAGCCCGTGCTGGACCCGCCACATGAGTTCCTTCCTTCTCGGCTTGACGCTACTCGCCGTTGCGTGGCTGGCGATCTGGTCGGTCAAGGATCACACGAAACCGTCGAAGACCTGGTGGCCGTTCGCGATGCGTGAGCCCGTCGCGTCGAAAACGGAGGCAGGCCAACAGCCCACCCGTTCCAGCCGTGATACGAAGCGCACCAGCAAGCCGCCGCAACGCCCATGGCGCCGCTCCGGCTCCTGACCTTCTCCACGCTCTACCCGAATGACCAACGGCCAAACCACGGCGTCTTCGTGGAGAACCGGTTGCGTCATCTGGTGGCGAGCGGCGAGGTGCGCAGCACCGTCATCGCCCCCGTGCCGTGGTTCCCCAGCCGCGCCGCGATGTTCGGCACCTGGGCCGGCTATGCGCGGACCGCGCCGCACGAGACCCGCCATGGGTTGGAGGTATGGCACCCACGCTATCCGGTGATCCCCAAAGTCGGGATGTCGCTGTCGCCCTGGCTGCTCTACCGCGCGACGCTGCCGGTGCTGCGCCGCCTGTTTGCCACGCAGGGGCAACCGGATGCGATCGATGCGCACTACGTCTATCCCGACGGCGTCGCCGCGACTTGGCTTGGCAAGCGTCTCGGCCTGCCGGTGGTGATCACCGCGCGTGGCACCGATGTCAGCCTGATCCCGCGTTACGCCATCCCGCGACGGCTGATCCAGGGTGCGATCCGCGATGCCGCGGCGCTGATCACGGTCAGCGCCGCGCTAAAGGACGCACTCGTCGCCCTGGGTGCGCCGCCCGACAAGGTGACGGTGTTACGCAATGGCGTCGACACCGCAACGTTCCGGCCGCCGCATGACCGGGACGCGGCCCGCGCCGCGCTTGGTCTGACCGGGCCGACCTTAATCTCGGTCGGATTGTTGATCGAGCGGAAGGGACATCATCGCATCATCGAGGCGATGCCGTCGCTGCCGGGATACACTTTGTTGATCGTCGGCGAGGGGCCTGAGCGTTCGCGTCTCGCCGCCCTGATCGAACGGCTCGGCTTAGGCGATCGGGTGCGCCTGATGGGATCGCGGCCGCACGCGGAGCTGCCCGCACTCTATGGCGCCGCGGACGCCTTGGTGCTGGCGTCGTCACGCGAGGGATGGGCCAACGTGCTGCTCGAAGCGATGGCCTGCGGCACGCCGGTGATCGCCAGCAACATCTGGGGTAACCCCGAGGTCGTGCGCACGCCGGCGGCCGGCCTAATCACCGCGAGCAACACGCCCGAAGGCATCGTCGCGGCGACACGACAGCTGTTCGCCAGCCCGCCCGACCGGGCGGCCACCCGCGCCTATGCCGAACCGTTCAGCTGGGACGAGACCACAGCCGGCCAGATCGCTCTGTTCAAGCGTGTGACAAGCCGCTTGTCTCACACCTGAAGCCTGACGGCGGACGGCTCAACCCGGGCTGTCCTTCTTGTCGTCACCGCCCAGCGGCACCGGCACCCATTGCAGATTGTCCTGCCGCTGGATCAGCATCAGCACCGATTTGCGGTTCTGCTTGCGCACCCCGTCGACCCGGCTCTGCACGTCGCCCGGCGTCGCGACCGGCTCCTGCTGAACCTCCACGATGACATCGCCCGGCTTCAGCCCCCGGTTCGCGGCCGGACCATCTGGCGTAACGTCGGTCACCACGACGCCTTTCTGATTGGCGCCAAGCTGGAACTTGTCTTTCGTATCCTGCGTGATTGGCGCCAGCGACAGGCCGAGCCCGGCAATCGCCGTCGGCTTGTTCGCGTCATCCGGCTTCGGCGCTGCCTTGCTGTCCGCCGAGGCGATCTGCTGGTCGTCCGGCAGCTCCCCGACCTTCGCAGTGACGGTCATCTCCTTGCCGTCCCGCAACAGCAACACCGGCACCTCGGTGCCGATCGCGGTCTCGGCGACCACGCGCGGCAGGGTATGGTTCTCCTTCACGTCCTGTCCGTTGAACTTCAGGATGATGTCGCCGTTGTGGATTTTTGCCGCTTCGGCCGGGCCACCAGGCACCACGCCGGCCACCAGCGACCCCGTGGTGTCATGCAGCCCAAGGCTCTCGGCGATGTCCTGCGTCACCGGCTGGATCCGCACACCCAGCCAGCCCCGCCGCGCGTGGCCAAAGTCACGCAATTGCGCGACGACGTTCTTCGCCAGGTTGGCCGGAATGGAGAAGCCAATACCGATCGAGCCGCCCGACGGCGAATAGATCGCCGTGTTGATGCCGATGACCTGGCCGTCCATGTTGAACAGCGGTCCGCCCGAGTTGCCCTTGTTGATCGCGGCATCGGTCTGGATGAAGTCGTCATACGGACCCTGGCGAATGTCGCGCCCGCGGGCCGACACGATGCCGGCGGTCACGCTGCCACCGAGGCCGAATGGATTGCCGATCGCCAGCACCCAGTCGCCGACGCGCGAGCCATCCGAATCCCCGAACTCCACCGCCGGCAGCGGCTTGTCCGACTTTACCTTCAGCACCGCGATATCGACGCGCTCGTCGCGCCCGATGACCGTGGCCTTCAACGACGTGTTGTCCTGCAGCGTCACGGTGATCTCGTCGGCGCCGTCGATGACATGGTTGTTGGTCACGATGATGCCGGACGGATCGACGATGAAGCCGGAGCCGAGGCTCTGCATGCGCCGTTCGGGCGCCGGTTGGCTGGGCTTGCCCTGACCGCCCTGGCCCTGATGGTTACGGTCGAGGAAGTCCTTGAAGAACTGCTCAAACGGTGAACCCGGCGGGAACATCGGAAAGTCCGGCCCGGCGCCGCCGTTGCGCGCCGTCACCGTGGCGGACGACGCAACGTTGACCACCGCAGGCAACAGTTTCGCCGCCAGATCGGCGAAGCTGTCGGGTGCCGGACGCGCGGCGGCGGGGACAGTCGGCAGACCCGCGGCCAGCGGGAGGGCGATCACGGTCGCGGCCCCGAGCAAGATAGCGCGGGCGGTGGCGGAACGGAGAAAGTGCATGGTCAAGATTCCTGGCGGATCGGCCGCATATGGCGAGTCCACCGCCGGTGGGCAATGGAACGGGGGGCGAGTGCGGGCAGTGTATTTGGGACGTGGCAGACTGGTCTAGATCATGGTCCGGGCGGAGTTGGCGCCGCCTGGAGGTAGCGCAAATATGCGTTGTCCGGCGTGATCACCAACCGCGCCGCACCGGTGGCGAACGCATCGCGATAGCCTTGCAAGGTACGCCAGATGCCGAAGAACCACGGATCCTGGTTGAACGCGGCTGCATAAGTGGCGGTCGCGCCGGCCTCACCTTCGCCCCGCAGCCGGTCGGCGGTGGCACGTGCCTCGGCTAGCAACACGGTGCGCTCGCGTTCGGCGTCGGCGCGGGTCTTCGCCGCGGCCTCGGCACCTTCCGCGCGTTGCTGCGCCGCGATGCGATGGCGTTCGGACTGCATGCGCTGCAGGATCGCTTGCGTATTTTCCTGAGGCAGATCGGCGCGGCGGATGCGCACGTCCTCGATCGACACGCCAAATCCGGGCATCTCGGCGCTCACCTGGTCACGGATCGTCGCCATGATCCGCTCGCGATCTGCCGACAGCACGTCGAGCAGCTTGTTGTTTGCCAGCACGCGGCGAAGGCTGGCGGTGACGATGGAATTCAGCCGGCTGTCGATGGCAAAGTTGCCCGTGCCGACCGCCTGGTAGTAACGCAGCGGGTCCTTGATCCGGAACGCCACGAAGCTGTCCACGGCGAGCCGGCGTTGGTCGCCGAGGATCACTTCGTCGCCGGGTGGCTCCACGAATTCCACCCGCAGCAGGCGCTTGTCGAACGGGATGACCGTCTGCACGAATGGCGTCTTCACGTGGAGACCGGGCTCGGTGATCACCCGGACCGGGTCGCCGAATTGGGTGATGAGCACCTGTTGCGTCTGGTCGACGGTGAACAAGCTGGCATCGGCGACGATGAGCAGGACCACCACCAGGGCGATCAGCGCGATAACGGCTCGGTTCATGGCACGGTCCCCCTGGTGGGCGCCTGGGACAGACCGGGCGAAGCGGCGGTGGAGGGTGCCGCCGGCGGCGCTGGTGGTTTGCCCGGCGGCGGTATGTTCAGCGGCAGGAAGGGCAGCAGCCCCTTCAGCTTGTCGTCCACCACGAGCGGCTGCGAGTGCGCCAGGATATCCTGCATGGTGTCGAGGTACATGCGTTGCAGCGTGACGTCCTTGGCGGCCTGGTAAGCCTTCAGCACCGCGTCGAACTGCTGCGCCTGGCCGCCGGCCTGCGCGATCGTGGCCTGCTTGGCGCCCTGGCCCGTGAAGACGATCGCCGCGGCGTCGCCGCGGGCACGCGGCACAATGTCGTTGGCGTAGGCCTGGGCCTCATTGCGCATGCGCTCGGCGTCGGTGTTGGCGTTCTGCACGTCGAGGTAACTCTCTTGCACCGCGTCGGGCGGATTGACCTTCTGCAACTGTATCTGGGAGATCTCAATGCCGGCACCGTATCGGTCAAGGATCTGCTGCGTCTGCTTTTGCACGTCGGTCTCGATCTGCCCACGCAGCGGGCCCAGCGCGGGCTGGATGGGGCTACGGCCGATCACTTCGCGGATCGAGCTTTCCGCCACTGCCTTCACCAGGTTGTCGGGGTCGCGGGTGTTGAACAAGTAATCCTGCGCGTTGCTGATCTTCCACAGCACGGTCAGATTGATGTCGATGATGTTCTCGTCGCCGGTCAGCATCAGGCTTTCGGACGGCACGTCGCGTCCGCCCTGCTCGCCGCTGGTCTGACCACCTTGCGTTGTGTCTGAACGGTAGCCGATCTCGGTGCGGTTGACGTGTGTTACCGACGGCAGCAGGACGTGTTCGATCGGCCACGGCATGTGCCAATGCAGCCCCGGTTCGGTGCGATAGCTATAGGCGCCGAAGCGCATCACCACACCAAGCTCGTCAGGCTGCACGAGGTAGAAGCCGCTGGCCATCCAGAGCGCCACGACGGCAATACCGAGCAGCCACAGGCCACGCCGCCCACCTGGCCGCGCGATCTTGGGGCCACCGGGCCGACCGCCGCCGCCACCCATCAGATTGCGAATATACGCCTGGGCCTGGGCAATCAGCTGATCCAGATCGGGCATCTGGCCACCGCCGCCCGGTCGCCCGCCGGAACCCCACGGACCGCCCGGTGGTGGCCGTCCACTGCCCGACCCGTTGTTGCCGCCGCCCGAAGATCCGTCACCGGATCCCCCGGATGAGCCCCAAGGGCCGGGGCCGCCAGTGTTCCAAGGCATAAGGTTGGGTTGCTCCCGTGGTGTGACGGTCAGTGCGCGCCGCCCGGCGGTTGGCGATGCGGCTATCATAGGCCATATGCAGGCCTCGGTCCCGCCGCATCGGGGTCGCGAGGCGCCATATCCACCGACGGGAAGAGGTTTGCAAGCGAATGAGCACGCAGCGATGAGCGCCGGGGCGCGTGGCACGCCGTCACCAGAGACATTGCGCGCCGCGTTGCGGGCGATCACCGACCCCGCGAGCGGGCAGGACATCGTCGCGGCGGGCCTGATCGAGGGCATCGAGGTGCGCGACGGCCTGGTGCAGGTCGCGCTGCTGACCGACCGGGCGCACGCCGCCAGGATGGAGCCGGTGCGCAAGGCCGCCGAGACCCTGCTGGCGCGCCAGCCCGGCGTGGTGAACGCCGCGGTGGTGCTGACCGCACAAAAGGCCCCCCAGGCCGCCGCGCCCGCGCCAACCGGGCATCAACACGCCGGCCATCAGCATGGTGGGCCCCAGCATGGCGGGCCAGCCGGTGGTCCGGGGCAGAAGGCCCCGCTGCTGCTGCCCGATGTCAAGGCGATCGTCGCGGTCGCCTCGGGCAAGGGCGGCGTCGGCAAGTCGACGGTGGCGGTCAACCTGGCGGTGGCGCTGGCGTTGCAGGGGCACAAGGTCGGCCTGCTGGACGCCGACATTTACGGCCCGTCGCTGCCGCGCATGCTGGGTCTGGCGCGTCGGCCCGAGGTGAAGGGCGACAGACTGCAGCCGCTCGAGGCCTGGGGCGTCAAATGCATGTCGATCGGCTTCCTGGTCGAGGAGGAGACGCCGATGATCTGGCGCGGCCCGATGGTGATGGGCGCGCTGGAGCAAATGCTCGGCCAGGTGGACTGGGGCGCGCTCGACGTCCTGGTCGTCGACATGCCGCCCGGCACCGGCGACGCGCAGCTGACCATGGCACAGCGGGTGGCGCTGACCGGCGCAGTGATAGTTTCGACACCGCAGGACATCGCGCTGATCGACGCGCGGCGTGGCGTGAAGATGTTCGAGCGGGTGAACGTCCCGGTGCTCGGGCTGGTGGAGAACATGAGCTACTATTGCTGCCCGAACTGCGGCCATCGCGCCGAGTTGTTCGGCCATGGCGGCGCGCGGGCCGAAGCGACGCGACAGGGCACCACGTTCCTGGGCGAGATCCCGCTGGTGCTGGAGGTGCGCGCCGCCTCCGACGCGGGAACACCGATTGTGGCAGCCGCCCCCGAGAGCGACTCCGCCAAGGCATTCCGCGCCGTCGCCGACGCGGTATGGGCCAAGCTTGCCGGCACCGTCCGCGCGGTCGGCCCAAGGATCGTCATCAACTAAGGCTGTAGGGCGGAAGAGCGAAGCGTCATCCGCCACCCCTCGTGCGCGCCAGGAAAGTGGCAGAGGACGCTGCGAGGCTGGGCAGGAATCTCATTCCGAACCGATTCCGGAACGAGTTGGTTATTGTTTTTGCTCGCACATTCTCCTGCTTGCATTGGCAAAACCGAGTTCCTGCCCAGCCTCTGCGCTCATTCCCCCTAGGGCTGGGTAATCCTTTGTGGAAGCGTCATCGCCAAGCTATGAGGCAGGGTAGTCAGGTCTCCTCCACCGAAGCGGCGTAGCTCCCATCCGGCTGATGGCTCTCGGTCCCCGTCAACGCGGGCGTGAAGACACAGACGAAGCGCATTTCGGTCTTCGCGCGCACCACGTGCGCATCGTGCTGGTCGAGCGCGTAGACCATACCCGGGCGGATCGGAAAAACCTGCCCGGTTGCAAGGTCTTCCACCTCACCCGAGCCGCTGATGCAGTAATTGGTTTCGAGATGATGCTTGTACTGCATGCGCTGCTCGGAGCCGGCGGCGATGACCGTGTCGCTGAGCGAACATCCCATCGCGTCCGGGCGCAGGATCAGCCGACGGCTTTGCCAACCAGGGCCGCGGACGTCGCGCTCCGTGCCGAGAATGTCCTCAAGGTGGCGAACGATCATGGGTGGCTCTCCGTTGCATGGCCGGACCGGACTGAAGGTAGGGCGGTTTGGACTTCGACGATGATCAGTCTCCCGAGGCTGCCAGTAGGGTATCAATGTCACGTGTCACGGGCAGGCTGGATTGACTGCCGGCACGCGTGCAGCACATCGCGCCGGCGGCGCTGGCGCGCCCGAGCGCATCACGCAGATCCATTCCGCGATCCACCGCCGCAGCCAGGACGCCAACGAAACAATCTCCGGCCGCCGTGGTGTCGACCGCGGTGACCCGATGCGCCGGCATGCGAGTGCTCCCCGCCGCGGTCGCAATATCGGCGCCGTCCTCACCCAACGTCCGCACGACCTCCACGCCGAGCGCACCGCGCAGCGCGGTGGCATCCGCCCCGCACCCGAGATGCGCACCGAGCCAGGCGGCTTCCGTTTCATTGACCGTCAGGAGGTCGATCTCGCGCAGCGCCGCCACATCCATCGGCCCGGCCGGCGCCAGATTGAGGATGATCCGCGCGCCTTGCGCTCGCGCACGATGGATCAGCGCCGCGGTTTCGTCCGCTGGCACCTCCATTTGCAGCACCAGCGTCGTATCGGGACCGAGCAACGCGTCCTCGACCTGCGCAGCGCCTGCGGCCAGGTTGGCACCCGAGCCGACGCCGATCGCGTTGGCGCCGCGCGGGTCGACGAAGATCGCCGCGCAGCCGGTGGCGCTGTCCGCCTCGATCACCCGCGACAAATCGACGTCGGCCGCACGCAACAATGCGAGTGCGCCGGCGGCCAGCGCATCGCGCCCAACCGCGCCGGCCATCACGACCTTTGCCCCATCGCGCGCCGCCGCAACCGCCTGATTGGCGCCTTTGCCGCCAGGCTCGATGCGGATGCCGGGCGCCATCAGCGTCTCGCCGGGCCGCGGGATGGCGGGGAGGGGGAAGATCAGATCGAGATTGATTGAGCCGAAGACGACGATCATGTCGGACGCACGGCCCCGCTAACGACTGATTGGTGAGTCCTCTCTCGGATGGAGCGCAGAAGCATCGTACGTCTGGCCGGTGCCTGCCGCGTCGCATCGTCGTCCGCCCATCGCGCCCAGAAGCGATCAACGGCGTTCTGTCCTTCCAACGCGATCTTGATATGCCAACCCAGGACGGTTTCGTATGCCATCTCGCGAACGACTCGATCATGGATGTTCGCGCTGAGCCAATTGAATACTGGACCAGGGTCGTCCACCAACACATCGCAGCGTCTGAGTTCTGTCATTGCGGCGACCACTCCAATCAAGCCAAAGCGAAACGAACCTATACTGGGCGCCCCAGCGCCGCCATCAGCTCCGCCCACTCCCGCCGATTGAGCCCGCTATCGGCTTGCGTCATCGCCTCCCCACCGATCATCCGCCGCACCGCCGCTAGCATCTGCGCCGACAGCAGCACCGCGCCCAGCCGGTAGTCGAGGAACGCCTGATGCGCCACCGGCACCCAGGCTTTCACCGTCTCCAGCATGGCATCGGCATAGACCCGGATCTCGTACTGCGCATGCGCATCGGCCCGCAGGGACAGGAAGTGCAGCAGATTGTGTAGATCCACCTTCCAGTACCACTGCGTGTAGGTGTTCAGCGTCAGGTTCATCCGCGCCAGCTCGCGCGCCAGTCCGGGCCGCGACGGGTCGCGCGGGGCGCCATCGTCGTCCTCGTTCAGCATCTCGACGTAATGGTCATAGGTCCGGGTCGCGTCGTCGCGCAGCAGGTCGAGCACGCGGGCCGCGTCGTCGCCGCCCAGCACCTCGCCACGCCCCTGCCGGTTCACCGACGACTGCGCCGCCAGGTGCTCTGGCGCCGGCAGGTAGAACTCGCGATCCAGGATCGAATACCGTGCCGAATACTCGTTCACGTTGGCTGTCCGGTGGCGGATCCATTGCCGCGCCACAAAGATCGGCAGCTTCACGTGATACTTGATCTCGCACATCTCGAACGGCGTGGAGTGCCGATGGCGCATCAGATAGCGGATCAGCCCGGCATCCTCCGACACCCGCCGCGTGCCCCGGCCATAGGACACCCGCGCCGCCTGCACGATCGCCGCGTCGTCGCCCATGTAGTCGATTATCCGCACAAAGCCGTGATCCAGCACGTTAAACGGTTGATAGAGCAGCGCCTCCAGCGCCGGCACGGTCGGGCGGCTGGTCTCGCTGCGCTGGGCGCGGGCAGCCGCAATTTCGGCTTCCTGCTGTTCGGTCAGGGGCATGCGGCACTCCCAGGCGTGGGGTCGCCTCAGACGGCGTGCAGGGTGGGAATCTGCTTCACCGTATCGGCAAGGTCGCGGCGAGCCTGCCACAGATCATGCGCCATCTGCATCCTGAGCCAGATGTCAGGGCCGTCGCCGCAAAACTTCCCCAAGCGGACCGCCATCTCGGGCGTCACGGCAGACCGCTCGGCCAGGATGGCGTGCAAGGTCTGGCGCGAAACGCCCAATTTCTGCGCGGCCGCGGTGACGGTCAACCGCAGCGCCGGCAATATGTCCTCGCGGAGCAGCTCTCCGGGATGGCTGGGTTGCCAAGCTGGTGGTCCTTTAACGCGATATTCGGCCATTGTTCCTGCTCAGCTGCTCGGCGGTCGGTGTAGGTTCCGAATAACCCCGCGCTTCTAAGACTACGTCTAAGTGACCGCATGGCAGAATGTCAAGTGAACCT
>Ga0182030_10026759_pt1 | contig 10414 bp, 11 predicted proteins | sample 812S3MmetaG_FD_121299 | JGI IMG/M metagenome (GOLD analysis project Ga0182030, IMG submission 121299) | Permafrost microbial communities from Stordalen Mire, Sweden - 812S3M metaG (Illumina Assembly) | ecosystem: Environmental > Terrestrial > Soil > Wetlands > Permafrost | place: Sweden... | reverse complement strand
AGGTTGGGCTTCGGTGCCGATTTCCAGCTCCCCGAACAACATGACCCATTCGGTGGTCAGCTCGAGGTCGGCTTTGTCCGAGAAGCTGAGTTTGCCCTTGACGGTCAAACCGTGCAGCGGCGGGGAACTCACGTCGAGGACCACGTCCTTGCCCTTTTCAACGGTGACTTCGTCGCCTGCGCGGGGCACCTGCCCGTCCGGCCAGGTGGCAGGATTGGACCAGAGTTCCTGCTTGATCGCCGGCGTCTTCCCTTCCTGGGCCTGCACGACAGCGAATACGCTGCCGAGAAGGACTAATGGAAAGAGCGAGACAACAAGGAATGAGCGATTCTTCTTGCTCATGACATCAACCCCTCCGTACTCGAATAGGACCGGTACTTGTGCCGCACAGCAAAGCGCGGCTGTCTCGAAAAGGACGCCGCATGATGCGACGCTATCGCGGTCCGCGCAATTGGCAGTTGCGCCGTCAACTGGGCAAAGACCAATTTCCCGGTATTCAAGACAATCTCGGCGCAAGGGTGGAATCCGCCTCACAGGACCGCAGTGGTGACAAAAAGGAACCAGGTGGTCGTGACCTGGCATTCGACGGCCTTGGCGCGCAGGTTCGGCACGGCGAGAATGCCGGCTGGTTATACTGCCCGGCCAGTCCGACGCACGCCGATGCGTGCGAGACCGCTGGGTTCATTCAAGGAGGGGTTCATGAGAAATATGTTCAGTAATGCAGCACTTTTCGCGGCTCTCGGCGCGTTGTGCGCTACGACCGGCTTTGCACAGGCACCGGGATCAGCACCGCCCACCGGCAGCGTGGCGGTGGCCAACCCGACCTACACGGCGATCCTGATGGAAGTGGAGGTCAATCGTCCCGCGGCGGAAGTCTGGAAGCGCGTCGGAAAGTTCTGCGACATTGGTGAGTGGCTGCAGTTTCCGTGCACGATCACCTATGGCAAGGACGGCGAAGTCGGGGCCGTACGTTCCATCGGGCGCGAAGTCCTGGTGGGGAAGACGGACCTCTCATACACCTATACGCAGCCGGTGACGGAAGGCCGACCGTACATCTTGTATCACGGCACGCTGGAAGCGAAGCCGGTCACGGCGACCACGTCGAAGCTCTACTACACGCTGATGTGGGACAACTCGACGCTGGCGGATGATGCTGCTCGTGAACAGGACAAGGCTCGGCGCCAACAGGTGTTCGAAGGCGCGCTTAAGAACATGAAGACTCTTGCTGAAGGCGGGACGTTGCCGCCGCGGGCTCCTCGCGGCGGTGGTCCGGCCGGTGCTGCTCCACAGGGCGGTCCCGAAAGCGGCAGCGCTCCTGGCGGTGGACAGCCCAAGTAGTCGAGGTCGGGAGTCCGATCAACTTTGACTTAGAAAGTCATCTCGCCGTAAAAAGCCCCGGCCATTTCGTGCCGGGGCTTGTCGGCCTGGTCCTGCTCCGGCGCAGTGCGCTCCAGGTGCGCGAGGATCTTGGTGACGGGCAACCTCCCTCTCCCCAACCCATTCTTGGGTGTCGGCGGAGTTGCCACGCTGGGCTCCTTCGGATCCGGCTTCAAGGTCCGACGGGATCCACGGGCCAGATGACGGCGTCGTAGACGGCAGTGCCGACGGCAGCGCCCTGCGGCGGCCAGTTCGGCGTCTCGTCGAGTTCCACCTTCGCACCCCAGCCACGCAGAAGGTCCGCGAGATCCTTGCGCGGGGCCTGTGCCAATTGCAGGAACGGCACGTAGCCGCGACCCATCGCGTAGTCGAGCGCAGTCAGTCCGTCTTCATCCTTTGCATTGACGTCGATGCCGAGCTCGACCAGCGCCGCCATCGCCTCTTTGTTGCCGGCTCGGGTGGCATAGTGAAGTGCCGAGCCGCCGCGCGTGCGCTGCAGGAAATGGCGCCTCGACATGAGATTCACATCCGCACCGCTGGCGGCCAGCAGCCTGATGAGTTGGACCGTGGGATTGACGCGCGGACCTTCGCCGTCTTTGTGTCCTTCTGCGACGTCCTCGACCACCTCGCGCCGCGGCGCCGCCACGCCGGCGATGCGCGCATTCGGAAAGCCGGTCCCGCCGGTGCGCGCGGTGGTCGCTAGGATGATGGGGCCCTGGCCATCGGACGTGGCGAGCCGCGGATTGGCGCCGTGGGCAAGCAGCAGTTTCACGATCTCGATGTCGCCATTGGCGCAGGCAGTGAGGAACGGGGTGGTTCCACGACCCGTGTCAGCGCCAAGGATCGTGCGCGCCGCCGCGTGGTAGTAGAGCTGCTGATTCGGATTCGCGCCGCGTTCCACGAGCATCTTCACCACTTCGCGGGGAGTGGCGCGGTCCGGCACATCCCGGTCGAGCGGGTTGCCGTTGCCGCGGACGGTCAGGTTCACGATAGCCAGGTTCAACGGCCCCTGCCCGTAGATGTCCCACTGGTTGACATCGGAGCCCGCTTCGATCAGGCGCTTGGCGATGTCCCAGGTGCCGTTCATCAGGGCGATGGACAACGGCGGCATGCCGCCGGGATCGGGCAAGGTCACATCGGCGCCGTACTTCAGCAGGATCGGCACGCACTCGCGGCAGTTCTCGCGCGCCGCGTACATCAGCGGCGTGAAGCCGCCCGAGTCGAGCTGCTTCGCGCGGCTCTCGGCCGTGGCGACGCGACGGTAGTCGCGCACGGCCGAGCGTGCATTCACGTCCGCTCCTTTCGAAGCGAGGAACTGCACGAGGTCAGGATGGCGCCGAGCGGTCGCCCACATCAGAGGGGTCTGCCCGCCGAAGCGCTCGCGCGCATCGACCTGCGCGCCCGCCTTCACAAGCAGTTTTGCGGCATCGAGATTGCCGCTGCGCGCCACCAGGTGCAGCACGGTCTCGCCGTCCGGATTCACAGAGTTGGGATTCGCGCCGGCCTTCAGCAGCAGCTGAAGCAGCTCGGTGTCGCTCTCGTCCGCGGCAAGCTGCATCGCATCGACGCCGTAGGCATTTACCGCGCCGGGATCGGCACCAGCCGCGAGTAGACGCTTCACCTCGGCAATGTTGCCTTCGAACACCGCCCACTGCAGCGGCGTGCTGCCATCCGGGCGCGATGCCGGTGCGTCCGCTGCGGCGGCGACGCCGCTCGACATCAGCAGAACTGTGGCCATAACGGCGGCTGCGAACTTGCGTGTCAGGCCCATGGCCCCATTCCTTGATGCTCCGTGTACGCTTTCTAAGCGAATAATGCCTAGTGGCCAATCGTGATGTGCAAACGTTTTGCCAATCCTGTCGAAAGGAGCGCTAAGTCCGCTTCGGGGCCGGAAGCGGCCTGTTGTGATTTTAGCAGCCCCTATGTGGTGCAGCGGCGAGTAATCGAAAGTCGGTCAACGACTTGTTGCGCGTTGCGCAACGCGCTATATTCGGCAGGTGATCCAGTCGTTCCGGCACAAGGGGCTGCACCACCTCTACGAATCCAGCAGCGCTTTGGGTGTTCAGCCGAAGCATGCCATGCGCTTGCGGATGCTCTTGGTGGCGCTGGATGCGGCACAGACCATTGGGGATATGGAAGTTCCGGGATTTAACCTGCGCGCGCTCAGAGGCAAGGACAAAGGACACTGGTCTGTCCGGGTTGATGGGAACTGGCGCGTCACCTTCGAGTTTCGCGACGGCCACGCGTGCGTTCTTGAGTATGAGGAGTAGTACTGATGGCCATGCATAACCCTCCTCATCCAGGCGAATTCATTGTCGCGGTATTCCTTGAGCCCTATGGCATCGCCGGCCGTGAGCTGGCCTCCAAACTAGGGGTATCGCCATCCACTTTGAACCGCGTACTGACCGGCAGGAGTGGCATCAGCCCGGTGATGGCCTTGCGTTTGTCCAAGTGCCTGGGGCGCTCGCCCGAGAGCTGGTTAGCCATGCAGCATGGCTACGATTTGTGGCAAGCCAGGAAGCGGATCGATTTGAGCGAAGTGGAGCAACTGAAGTTGAGTGCAGCCTAAGCCGCGATGGGCACAGATTAGTCCCCTCGGTCTGGTTTCGGGATTGATTTGCCGCCATGCACAAAAACTTCTGCGGCAGCTAATGTTGCCGCTGCGGCAACCGAAGACTTGCTTTGTCAACCAGTGGCGCGACATCCTAGGCGCAGGCGCAACCCTTCGCACCGCCGCGATCTCGCTGGCGATGGGTGGATGGTGGCGTATGCCGACAATTCCAGAAGGGGGAAAGCGACATGAAATATGCAGTCTGGCTCGTGCGGCTTTGGTACGCAGCCTGGATGATTCCAGCCGGTCTCGAGCATTTCATCCACATCTTCCCGCAGCCGGGGTACTACACCACCCGACCCCTGGCTCACGAGATGCTGTTTGCCCTCCTTCACAGCCACCTGTTTGACGTCGTTAAGGCCGTGGAGCTGCTCACCGGGATCGCCGTCCTCTTGGGATTCTTCACCCCCCTTATGCTGCTCGTGTGCATGCCCGTCGCATTCTGCGTGTTTTGGTGGGACGCGCCGCTTTCAACGTGGAACTTCGGCAGTGTCATGGCGGGCGGACGGGTGCTTGCCAGCAATGTGCTCCTGTGCGTGGCTTACATCGGCTGCTTTCGCGCGATGTTCCCTCTGCGCTCGAAGCCGCAGGGCCCGGCCCTGCAGCAGCTCGTACTGGTCGGTCGCACAATTTTCGGCGCCTGGATGTTCATCAGCGGTGCCAATTACTTTTTCTTTTCACTGTGGGCGCAGCCCATGGGCCATACACCGCTTGCCCTCGAGCTGATGGGCGCTTTTGCCCACTCGGGTTTGTTGACCGTTGCGATGCTGATCCAACTGGTCACGGGGGCGCTGCTCCTCATCGGCTTGTTCGCGCCGGCGGCGCTGTGCGTGGTGATGCCGACCTCGACCTGTGCTCTTTACTGGGCGCTGCTCGAGCAGCAGCCGCTCCCATTGCTGCTGGCGCTCCTTGTTTTCGCCCTTAACGGCCTGCTGATGCTGGCCTACCTCGGTTACTACCAGGGAGCGTTGCAGCGTAGCCCGTTGACGCTGGGCGAGTCAGGCCAGGCCATGACCTGGGATACCCTGTTCGTGCACTCCAAGGGCCGCAGCCCGCGCGAACATTTCATCGCTGCGGTGATTCCGCTCGCGATCGTGGTGTGGTGGTACGTGCGCGCGAGTCCGAACGTATACCCTCAGTGGAGTCTGTTGGTACTGCTGTTCCCCGCCATCGTCCTACATGCCAGGAGACTGCACGACATGGGACACAGCGGCTGGCTGCTGATTGTCCCGGGTGTCCTGACGGTGGCCGCCATGGCGATCTGGGATCATCGGCTCGACTTGGGCGCCCAGCTCAACTTCGCCGTGCCACTCGCCGCGCTCATCGCCTTCGTCGCAATTACCCTCTGGGGTTGCATTGGCAAGGGAAAAGCGCAAGCAAATGCATTCGGGCCGCCGGCAATGGCTTAGTCGTTCAGCTGCTCATTCCGTCGATGAATTCCCGGATCCTCTGCGCGCGCCGCGAGTAGGAGGGTTTGCGTCACTGCGCCTTGCGAAGCCGCTCGAAGTACCGGTCGAGCACCTTCACCCGCTCCAGAAGCGGATAGGTGCGGGCGCCCGGCGCGGCATCGAAGACCATGACCTGCTGGTTCTGGTCGGTGAAAGCCGGCCATTGCGGCAGGCCCGGCCCATTGGGGTCGCCGGTCTTCGCAAAATTAATATCGTAGGCGCTGATCATATCGGACAAGGCCAGGTCTTCCTTGCGGGGCGTACCACGCGTGGCGAGAGTCTGGAAATGGTAGGGCACATCGCTCCCATGACCTGAACCTTCGGCCTGCGGGGAATGGTTGTTGTAGTAGTAGCTGAACACTTTGCCCTTGCCCTGCTGCGACTGCTCCCGGCCCCAGGTCCACATGTTCCAGTCGAACTGCGTGTCATTGCGCACGTGCCGGGCGGCGCTGACGGCTTCGGCATCCGTGGCATGCGGATAGACGCCCAATACGGCCTCGGCCTGCTCACCGAACTGCCGTTTGATCTGTGTTTCGAACTCGGCTGGTGTCACCGACTTGGGACCGCCGAAGACGAGGGTTTCATCCGAGGTATCGCCGAGCAGCACCGGCGTGTCGTTGAATCTGCCCTGCTGGTAGAGGGTGTAGGGATCAGTCGGCAGTACATACCCGTCGGCAACGGGCCGGAATGCCAGTCCGCCGCCGGTGCCAGCTTGGATGGCATCCGCGCTCAGGCTGCGCGCCTCGGCAATGCTCTTCACGCCCAGCCTGGATAGGAAGGCGCCACCGGTTTCCTCGGCCAGCTTGAGTGACGGGATACTCAGGCCGGATCCTCCCTCCGCTGTGGTCTGCAGCGGGGCGAAGGAACTGCCACTCATCGCGATGACGCGCTGGAACAGCCCCTTGGCAAGGGGGCTCGCCGCCAGGATGCTCACCGCCCCGGAGCCGGCCGAGTGTCCGAACGCGGTGACGTTGTGTGGATCGCCGCCAAAGTGAGCAATATTCTTCTGCACCCACTTCAGACCCGCCACCAGGTCCTGGATGCCGTAGGTGCCCGAGCCGTGTCCGCTCTCGCGACTCAGATCCGGGTGGGCCAGGAAACCATAGGGTCCGAGCCGATAGGCCAGGCTCACCAGTACCACGCCCTTGCGTGCATATCCGGAGCCGTCGTACATGCCGATGCTGGTGGAACCGCCGACATATCCGCCGCCGTGAATCCATACGATGACGGGAAGCCTCTCTCCGGCCGATTTGGCCGGCGTCCACACGTTCAGGTACAGGCAGTCTTCGCTGACCGGTGCGGTATTGCCCTGCGAATTGGGCGCCTGCATGCACGCATCCGCAAAGGCATCGGCGTGCTTTAAGCCCGACCAGGGCCGCACCGGCGCCGGCGCCTTCCAGCGCAGCGGGCCAACCGGCGGTGCGGCAAACGGAATGCCCTTGAAAATGGCCATGCCGTTGTCGGCGGTGCCGCTGACTTCACCGCCCGTGACCCGGACCCGGCTGATCTGTGCCTGGGCCGCTTGAACGCTCAATGCGACCACCATCACCCACACGAGGCTGCGCATAGACTTCCCCCTCTGTCCCATTGCCCACATCATCACATGCTCGGCGCCGCTCATAGGCACCATTCCCTAGCCTATGGTCGAAGCGATCCGAGATAGGCCGCCGCTGCCAACACATCTCCCGCGCTGAGGCCGGCGACGACCGGCGCCATCAACGGCATCCACGCCCCGGCGCGATGGCCGGTCTGCATATCGTAAAGCTGGCGGGCCAGGTAGCTGGGTGAATTGCCCGCCAGCCGCGGCACCGGACCGAGCCCGCGCAGATCGGCGCCATGACAGGCGGTGCAGGGTGTGACCTTGCCACCTCCGGTCCTGACCAGAATCTCGCCTTTCGCGAGGCTGCCCTTCGGCACATAGGCAATGAACCGCACCCGCGGATTGCGCAGTGTTTCGGTCTGCTCTTCATCCATCGGTACCTCAACGATACGGTTGCCGAGCGGTTCTGTCGAGCCATCCGACTTGATGGGGATGAACAGGCCTCCAATGGGTCGGGTCCTGGGTACCGTGTCACTCTCCACCACCTTGGATGATGGCTTCGCCGGGATCGAGGCGAAGTACGTGGCAGCCGCTTTCACCTCCGCGTCGGTCATGCTCCTGCCGAATCCGTTCATCAGTGCCGTGTTGGTCTTGCGCGGGTCGGACGTGGTACGCGAGCCATTGCGAAAGTCCTGCAGCTGCTGAACGATGTAGTCGTAGGTCAGCCCGGTGAGGTTGGCATTCTCCGGTCGCCCATTGCCGTTCGGGAGGTGGCATAGCCCGCAGGCCATGATGGGCGGGGCAGCTGCCTTTCTGCCGTGCGCGACGATGTCCGGCATTGGCGGATGATCTTCAGGGAACCAGTCAGCTGGGCCGTAGTAATCGATGACCTGCGCACGTGTGAATGATGCCTTCGAGCCATCCACATGAAGCAGGGTCTTGTTGTCAGGCCGGGGACCTGGTGGCGGCGCCGGTGATGGAGCCGTCGACGCCGGGCTGGCGAAGCCATAGGCCCACAACGGTTCCTCGCCACCCGTAGCGGCCAACGCGCTGGCGGCCGCAATCGCAAGCGCCGCGCTGGCGAAAATGGTCTTCACGGTCACCCTGACAAACACGAAGTGTTTCAGGTGCGCGGGCCGTTCGCGCCGCCGGCGGCCGGGCGGGGCGCATTCGGGTCCGCGGCGCCGCGGACGATGCCGCCGTCGTCATTGGCCTGCGGCCCGGGAATCGGCGTCAGCGTGTGTACCGCGCGGATCCTGCCATCGATATAGCGGAAGGTGTGGCTGTCCGGCGACTCGGCCCGTCCGCCGAACCTGCAGAAAACGTTTATGACGCCCAGCTCCTCGTCGATCACGTAGTCGCGATGGGTGATGTAGAGAACGCCCGCCGGAATACCGACCTCGCAACTCGCATGCGGATCGCCCTTGGCGTTGGTATAGGCGCCCCCCTTGAGCCGCGCGCAGGGCGTGCCCCAGGGGATGTCGGTGAACTTGTCGGCGAAGGCGTCCAGATAGGCATTGGCACCGCGGATCATCTCCTTCGGCTCGGTCAGCTGATATTTGTACAGCGGCGACCAGTCCTCCTTGGTCGTATATTTTAGGTATGAGTTGGCATTGAACAGCCAGTTGCCCTTCTTGGTGACGAGGCTGTCGACGCGGATGATCTTCCCATTGTGCGCATAGAGCCGCGTGCCGATGACATAGGGTGTCGGGCCGGTCACGATGACCTCGGTGAAGGTCTTGCAGCGCTTGTCATCATGAAAGCTCATGGCATGGTCGACCTGGAGCGGCATCGCCCACATGCCCGCGCCGGGATCAACGTCCTTGCCGTTCTCGAGGTAGTGGGCTTTGGGATCCATCGGCAGCCCCGCGAGGCTGCCCTTCCCCTGCGCCTCGACATAGGCGGCGGTGAGTCGCTTCAGCTCCTCGCGCGTGCAGGTGGGGTGATCCTGCAGGGGCGCATAGGCGCTGGGCGGCGGACCCGCAGCGCCTTGCTGTTGCGCGAGGCAGGGTGCGACGGCGCCGGCTAGCAGCACGGCGAATATTGCTTTCTTCATCATGACTTCCCCCTTGTCTCTTTTATTCCCGGTACGAAGCTCAGCGGATGTCCTGAATGTCCTCGGACATCGCCTGCTCATAGGTGGACCAACCCGATGGCGTGCCGAACGGCGCCTTCTGGAACATGGCCTCGATGCGGCGGATCTTGCCCTTCTCGATCTTGAAGAGCTCGGCCAGCTGCCACGTCCAGTTGATGTTGTGATGATCGAAGAAGGCGAAGACGATGCCGCGCTCGCGGTCCACGGCCACAAAGCGGCGGTCGCGAATGCGGCTCACAACGCCATTGAGGCTCTTCTCGAACTGCTCCTTGCAGCCCATGCGATTGGGCGCCGAGGGGTCCTTGGGGCCGGCCGTGATCATGCCGTTCTCATGGCGCAGACAATCGTCGGTGAACGGATAGTAGCCCCTGCCGTCATTGGGGGCCATGGCCGTGAAATAATAGTTGGCGGTGCGGATCAGGTCCGCGCGGCTCATCCGCTCGGCCGGCGGGATCGCCTCGGCAAACATCGGGTGCGGCGCCCCCATCGCCTCGACCGCCTCGCCGGTCGGCGGGAATCGCGGGGGCGCGGCCGGTGCGGCAGCGCCGAGCTGCACCTCGGGGCGAATGGAAAGCTGCTCGATTTCGCTGATCTTGCCCTTGCGAATCTTCAGGCGCAGCACGAGGCCCACGAGGGTCGGCTTGGCGGGGCCCTGCGTCGAGGCGCGGCCGGTGATCTGCACGGTGCCGAAGAAGGCGACCTGCTGGGTCTCGACGTCCGGCACGTAGAATTTGTAGTTGCCGATGCCGGTCATGTCGAACCACAGGCCCTCGCCGCCCAGCGGCAGGTGTATGCCGTTCTCGGTGAACTTGACCTCGCGCGCAAACAGCGCCGGATCGACGTTGTGCGCCTTCATGGCTTCGAGATAATTGTTCACCCAGCCTTCCAGGCAGGCGCGCTGACAGGGATTGGCCATCGGGTCGGGCGGCGCGGCGGCCGATTGCGCTGATGCGGGCGCGCTCATCCATGCGGCGGCAGCCAGCGTGGTGGCGGCCAAAACAGACCGGATGAAACTCTTCATAGCGTTCCCCTCTGTATCGAAACGACGACGTGTCCGGCTTGTTGCCGCCGGATCCTGCCTTATGTTTTCAGCTGCGCAAAGCGTCCTCATTATTAGGCAAAGCTGGCGGCCGCTCCACTTCTACCGCCAGACAGAAAGCTGCGCGCGCCAATGGTAAACTCGCCGGGCGAGCGCGCAAGGTGGTGCATGCCAGACGTGCGCATGAAGTCGGAGTAGAGATGATCATCGCTGACCACCCCCTCCACAGATCCGGACAAGCGGCATTACCGCATCCGGCTCCCACCTTGGGTCATGACGCGCAAGCGCTGGGACGGATAGGGGT
>Ga0182030_10026758_pt1 | contig 10414 bp, 3 predicted proteins | sample 812S3MmetaG_FD_121299 | JGI IMG/M metagenome (GOLD analysis project Ga0182030, IMG submission 121299) | Permafrost microbial communities from Stordalen Mire, Sweden - 812S3M metaG (Illumina Assembly) | ecosystem: Environmental > Terrestrial > Soil > Wetlands > Permafrost | place: Sweden... | reverse complement strand
GGCGCCAAAATTATGGAACATGGTTTCGTGGAGCAAAACCCCTTGCTGCCCGCCGCCGTCATTTTGGAGGTTGCCACGGAATCAGGCGTCATCAGCGTGCCGCACCCGCGAAGTTTTGTTATCATTGAAATCCAGTTTAGCGGGGAAGCGGAGTTGTTCCGGCATCGTCCGCCAGATTGCCCGAAGGTGGCACCGCAAGGAATGCTATGCGGCCAATGCCTGCATTTAAGATACGAACGCAGTGGTTCTGCCGACAAGGATTGGCGTGAACTTTATTTAAGCGACTGCAAGGCCATCTTTGATTTTTTGGACTTGGCCGAGGTCTGTGTGAAAGGCTTCAATGAACGGGTGCGCCACACGCTGGGCACAAACAATGGCGGTTGCGGTAAAATTTCAACTGGATGCCCTGCTGCTCGACGTTCAGGCGCGCCTGCACCGGTAGCCACTCAATTCCTAGAAATTCCTGGCAGTGGGGGTATGGGTAAAACCAGTTCCGCGAAGGTTCAGATGGACACGGTGCTGGTTGCAATTTGTGTAAAAAGTAATTTTTCATTTTAGGATCTATGGCCACAAAGCGAAATGACTTGCTGAATGGCCGGGGGAGGAAGAATATCGGCATGAACGACCATGCCCTTGTCGGTTCAAGGCCATCAATAAACAGCCCAATGTGAAAACTCAGTTGTAAATGAAAACTCTCAAAAAATATGTCCTCGGCACCTGCCTTGGCGTGGCACTTTTCCTGTCGAACCAGACTGTTTGCGCGCAATCTAATCTGGTGATGCTGGTCAGCCAGACTGGTGATTACATCGGCCAAGGCCAAACTTGTGTCACGACCAATTTAAGTGATTTCAGCGTGTCTAGTGGTTCCTACGGGTTGGACATCTCGGCATTCGGTTACGATATTTGGGCCACCGGACCAAACCGCACGACATTGACGGTGGGCGATTATGCCAACGCGGCCCGGGATCCCTTCAACGGCGGTGCACCAGGATTGTCTGTAGCCGGCAATGGACGCGGATGTAACACGGTTTGCGGCAATTTTAGCATTTATGAACTTGATCTAGATAACAACGGAAATCCGACGCACTTGTGGATAACGTTCACCCAACAGTGCGAATGTTTTATGTCCCCGATGACCGGCGAAATTCGGTTTCATTCGCAACTGGCACCACCAGCACCGGTGGCACGGGTTTTGCGCGTTCCGCAGGATTATCCAACCATTCAGTCGGCGATCAATGATTCAAGCTTGCTCGTTTCGGACACCATTCTGGTTTCGCCGGGCATTTACAACGAATCGGTGAATTTTTCCGGCCGACCAGCGCATTTGATGAGCGTCGCCGGACCGACGAACACCTGGCTTTTGCCCCCGGCGGGAAATGCGGGCTTCATTTTTGGCAGCGGTGAGACCAGCAATTCATGGGTCTGTGGCTTCACCATCACCAACGGCGGTTCCGGTGTCTCAGTGAGCAGCGCGTCACCGACCATTTGCTCGAACATCATTGTCAATTGCGGAACGGGCGTGAATTGCAGTTTCGCGTCGCCCGCCATTTTGGACAACTACATCGCCGGCAGCACCAGCGCGGCGATTAATTTGTTTGGAGCCGGCTCGCCGCTGCTCGCAGGAAACATGCTGGTGAACAACAGTGGCGGCGGCGTTTATATGTTCGCCGCCGGTTCTCCAACCATCATGAATAATGTAATAAAAGGCAACGGTGGTGACGGGTTGGGAATGGTCAATCAAAGTGATGCGAACATCATTCAAAACATTATCATGGATAACGCGGGCAATGGGGTTTCCTCCGCCGTTCCCGCCAATACCCGTGGCCCCTATCTTGTCAACAATACGATTATAGGCAATCAAAGTGGCGGAATCTGGGAGGATGGTTTTCCTTCGAGTTCGCTCATCGAGAACAACATCGTTCTGGGCACTCCGGCGATCACGATGGCCCCGTGGTATGGTTTGCCGCCGGCCATCGTTCAATTCAATGACTTTTATTCACCAAATGGCGGCACGGTTTATAACGGCGATTCGATCACGAATTTAACAGGATTGGCTGGGAATATATCCCTTGATCCGTGGTTTGCCTGTGAGCCAGAGGGCGATTTTCATTTGGTGGCCGGCTCGTCCTGCATTGACGCCGGCACCAATGATCTATCGAATCTGCTGACCGCGGACTTCGACGGCAACCCCCGCATTCTGGCCGGCATTTCCCACAATGTTCCCACTGTGGACATGGGCGCGTATGAATTTAATCCGCTGTATCCGCCCACGCAGTGCCTGTTCGTCAATTGCCAGACGGACATCGTGGTTTATACAGCCGTGGGACAAAATTCCGCCGTCGTCACTTTTCCAACGCCCTCCGGCTCGTCCGTCGCCACCATCCAATGCTCGCCGCCGTCCGGTTCAACGTTTTATGGCGGAACCAATGTCGTGACCTGCACCGCCACATCCGGCACCAACAGCGCGAGTTGTTCCTTCAACGTCATCGTCGTGGTCGCGCCGACGATCACGCAGCCCCCGCAGAATTTGCAGGTCTCTGCTGGCCAGGGATTCACGTTATCCGTGGGGGCGTCCGGCACGCCGCCGTTGTATTATCAGTGGAGCTTTCAGGGCAATCCGATTTACGGCGCGAACTCTGCCGCGCTCACGATTCCGGACGCGCAATCAGTCAATGACGGCGTTTACAGCGTGCTGGTCTATAACGCCGCCGGTTTCACGAACAGCCCGCTGGCTCGCGTGCGCGTGCTACCGGCCAAGCCGGTCATTGTGACCAACCCGGCTTCGCTCACGGCTCCGGCCGGTTCTGGTGCTGGTTTCAGCGTTATCGCCGCCGGTTCGGAGCCGATGACGTATCAGTGGTATTTCAACAGCCGCGCGATGGTCGGTGCCAACGCGGCGCAATTGTCGCTCACCAACATTCAATCTGCCAATGCCGGAAATTATTCTGTGACCGTTTCCAATCTCAGCGGCGCAGCTAAAAGCCGAATCGCCGTGCTGAACGTCAAGTCACAAACGCCGTATTTCGTCACGCAACCCAGTTCCATCACGCTGCTTTATGATTCGAATGCAACTCTGATTGGCCAGGCCGCCGGGAGCCAGCCAATTCATTACCTGTGGTATTTCAACGGCCAACCGCTGCCGAATCAAAACAATCAAATTTTGAACCTATCCAAGGTCAAGCGCACGACGGCGGGAAATTATTATTTGGTGGCCATAAATCTTTATGGCAAAGCTACGAGTGCGGTGGCACAAGTAACGGTGGACGTGCCGCCGCAGTTGGTGCGCGCCGTGTCCGATCAAATCGTGAAACCAGGACAAAATGTGACCCTGTCGGAGGTTGCTACGGGCGATGTGCCCATAGTTTATTCGTGGACGTTCAACGGCACGCCGATTTCCTTTACCGGTTCGGTTTTAAATCTGACGAATATCCAGTCAGCACAAGCAGGGTATTACACCGTCACGGTGAGCAATGCTTGGGGACTGTTATCATCCACTGCGAAAATCAGCGTCTTTGGCCCGTCTGCTCGTTTGATAGCGTGGGGTGATAACACGACGGGCCAAACCAACGTGCCTGATGGCTTGAGGGATGTGGTTGCCGCTGCCGGTGGCGATTTCCACTCCGTCGCCTTGCGCACGAACGGCAAATTGGTGGTATGGGGCGACAATAGCGATGGCCAGACTCATCCTCCCGCGCACCTGCCGCCAATCGTCTGCATTGCCGCCGGTGCCAGCCACAATCTGGCCATTGGCGCGGATGGTTCCATGTTTGCTTGGGGCAATAACGCTTCCGGCCAGTGCAATATTCCCTCCGCAGCCACCAACCAGCCGATGAGCGTTTCCGCCGGCGACGCGCACAGCCTGGCGCTGTTGGCCAATGGCACAGTGATCGTTTGGGGGGATAACACCTATGGCCAGATGAACCTGCCAGACGTGCTCACGCCGGAATATGGGTATCCGTGGTGGGACATTTACTGGCCCAATCCGAATTGGATTCCGGCTTCCACCATCGCTACTGGCCGCAATCATAATCTCGCGGTTCTCACCAATGGGGTGGTCGCAGCTTGGGGTGATAATTCCGGCGGACAATGCGACGTGCCGGCGGATCTCACCAACGCCGTTGCGGTGGCCGGTGGCTATTTGCACAGCGTCGCGTTGCGCGCGGATGGCACGGTGACGGCCTGGGGTGACGATGCTTATGGGCAGACAGAAGTGCCGGTGGGTTTGACGAATGTGGTTGCCATAACCGCCGGCGATTTTAACACGCTGGCGCTGCTCGCCAATGGTAGCGTGGTCGCTTGGGGTGACGACAGCTTTGGTCAAGATGAAGTTCCCGCCAATATCACCAACGCCGTAGGGATTGCTTCAGGATATTATCACAGCATGGCTTTGCTTCCGGCGACGGGAAAGAAATAGCTCATTGCAAGTTGGGCAAGTCTCCTTCCTCGGATCGCCGCTGGACGTCACCGCCTCGCACGTATATTTCACTGACGACGTCAACGACGCTGGGCTTTTCTAGCGTGCATGATTAGTGACTTGCCGAACGCCTTGGTTTTACTTTTTAAGATATCCTCTGATGGGTTAAAACCATTGGAACGAACTCAATTTCGAGCTGATAGATGCTCCGTCACCATGATAATCCCATTTTATTTGGAATCGTGAAGGAGCCTCAAAACATTCATGGAAAATTCTGCCTCCCGCCAAACGGTTGCCTGTTTTGCGAATGTTTCCCACCGGCGGCTTGGATTAATGCAACTGCTGCCTTTTGTCCGTCGCGTCTTGCTCCGGGTGTTTTTACGGGCGCTTGATTAACACCGAGCGGTTCAAGCAAAAATAGCATCTCATGCTGAACCATGCTTAACCCAAAGAAATTCATTGGCGGCATTCCGTCAGCCAGGTCAAGAGGAGTCTGCATCCGTCCGTTGACGGCATTGACATTCGCGCCGAATTTCAGGAGCAGTTGAATTTCGTTGGTATCTCCACAAAGAACCGCCAAGTGCAGTGGAGTTTCGCCCAGGAGTGTTCGGTGATCTCGCGCATAGAACAAACTGCCGGGCATCCCACCAAACGATCCAATTTGGGCGGTGGCCAGGTTGGGGTCCGCCCTGTTTTGCAGCAAAATATTGACAGCTTCAATTGCCCCCCGAAGGGTTGCCCAGTGCAATGGTGCAAATCCAGATCCGTCCGTTTGATTTACATTCACACCTAGCTTGATGAGCAACGCCAAGATGTTGGTCTGATTATAAAACGCTGCGAGCGGAATGGCGCTTTGACAGTCGGCCTTAGCGGAAGAGTTTTTCAAAAGAAGCTTCAGAATGTCCACGTATCCTGCAGCCGCAGCAATTTCAAGCGAGGACGTTTTAAACTGGTTTTGTTGGGCAATCAGGGACTTGTCCTGCGCGAGCAAGGCCGTGACAGTTTTCAAATCGTCGGCATATACGGCATCAATAATATTTTCCTTCGCACCATGCCGAAGCAGCAAAGCCTGCACGTCTTGATGGTTTTTGATCAGGGCATAGCCCAGCGGTGATAGTCCCCAACGATCTTTTGCCTGCAAATCAGCGCTGGCAGCGATCAGAATCTTCAACATGTCCACATCACCATTGGCGGCGGCGATGTGAATCAATCCCTTGCCCTGCACCTTGGTTGAGACGGCGGTAGGGGTATTCTGAATAATGGATTTCAAAACGTCCGTGCGGCCGGCCATGACCGCAGAACCTTCATCCCATTTCGCGCCGTGAGTTTCGAGAAAGCTGATCATGTTGGTCTGGTGCTGTAACACCGCCTCGCGCAACGGAGTTTGCCGGAACTGGTTGGTCTGGTTTGCAAGTTGTGGATCGGCATTCAACAACCGCGTCGCCGCGTCGACATTGTTTTCATGCACAGCTTGAAAGATGTCCGTCTCGGCCGACCGTTCACCTGGGCGTGTGAAGGGGCTACGGTCTCGGGCTGCTAATAGGCGTGCGGATTCGCCTGCATTGTTAGTCGCATCCAAATTTGCGCCTTTATTTATCAGCCAACCAAAAACATCGGTGGTTCCAGTTTTGGCTGCGATGACCAGTGGTGTATTGCCATCGTTATCTCGTGCCTCAATATCCATCTTTGATGATTCGAAAATATCGGTGATTCCGCGCATGAAAAAAAACGGGCTTACGCTTCCCACCGCCGCAAGATAATGCAGCGGGGTTTTACCGTTGTTATCGGAAACGGAAAGGTTGGCACCTCCTTTTACAAGTGCGGAAAGCGTGGCCACGACCCCTTCCCATGGCCATTTCTCGGTCAGTAGCAGGTGGGCGGCGGTGCGACCTTGATTGTCTTTTATGTTTGGATCCGCCCCGGCAGCGAGCAACGCCGTGATGGCCGCAGCTTGATGACTTGCTGCGGAAACGTGCAAAGCGGCCAGTCCCTGATCATTCGTTGCATTGAGATTGCCGCCACGGATGAGCAATTCCGCCACCGGCCGGCCATAGCGGGCGCTATCAAGCTGAATCAACATATTGGTTGCCAGTATCCGCGCCTCTGGGTTTTCGTCACGCAGCATCATGTGCAACGGCACCCTGGAATCGGAAAAATCCATTTCAAATTGATCCGAAAGTTGCAGGGCTTCATAACGGTCATCCGGGTTGATTCCAAAAACACATTCGTTCAGGATGGTTGTGCTCCGGCTGACCGCTGATTGCAGGCAATACCTGATTTGTTGTCTGGTTTGACCATCGGGGCAGGTTCGCATGGCTTTCATCAGCAAGACGAAAGCGGCTTTCGACCGGTCGGCAAATCCGGCCAAAACACCATAGGCCGCGTTATCAATTGATGAATCGGCGCTGGTAAGGTTTTCACCCATCGCATGAATTATGTCGTCATTGATTTGGCCTATTTTGGAAATGCATTCCATCGCGCCCTTGCGGACTTCCGTGTCTGAATCATGCAGGCAAGTTTGCACCAACATTGGCAAGGCTTCCGCCGCATTGGTGCCAAGGGATTCGAGTGTCCACAGTGCTTGCCGGCGGACTTGCGCATCTTTTTCGGTGAGATTTCGAATCAGGGGCGCGAGCGGAGCCGGTGTTAATGGCGCAATTTTCTGAACCGCCACCGCCACATGGCTGCGCAAATTTGCATCGGTGCTTTCGCCCGCCAACAGCAGACAGGGAACGGCTTCGGTAGCTTGCGACCCAAATGTGGCCAATGCATCAGCCACCCGGCATTGGGGGCTTGCGCCAAAATCGTAATCAAACGACCCCGTCATCCTGTTATAAAAATCAGGACGGAACGGCATTCCCCGACGTCCGGCAGCCGGCTGAACCGCATTGGAGTTCATGTGCGTGAACACTTGAACCAACACCGGGACGACTGTTGCCGGCCGATCATGACCGACCGAAGCCAATGCCCCAGCAATCACTCCTTGGCTCATGGCATCGGTGCTGGCATTGGTAATTGTGCTTATCAAAACCGGGACGACAATGTTTGGACGACTTTTCCCCACCGAAGCCAGCGCTCCTGCAACTGCTGACATTGTGGAGGGGTCGGTGTTTGTGAGCGCGTTCATCAAGACGGGGATGACCGTGTCCGGCTGATTTTGACCAACGTTTCCCAAAGCCATGGCAGCGGCGGTTCGAGTCCAAGGGGTTTGACTTCTGACGCCTTTGATTAACGCAGGCACTGCGGCCTCCGCATTTGTTCCCATCTGGCTTAACGTTTGGATGATGCCTTCCTGAATGCGGGCCGGACTTGTCGTGGAACGTGAATCGCGCCAGTTCATCATGGGCGGATTGGTGTAGGCAAGTGTCTCCACATACTTGTCAGCCAAGGCGGGAACAGCATCAGCGCCAATGCACAGGAGGGCGCGTATCGGATAATCCCCGCGCCCAATCATTTTGATCAGCTTGGGCACGGCTGGCTTGGCAACCGGGCCAAGCACCTCAAATCCTTTCAACGCCCGGTCGGGATAATTCAGGCCGGGATAGGAGTTGTATGGCCGGCCAATCCAATCAACTAAATAGGGCACCGCCTTCACCCCCATGGATTTTACGGCAGCTTGAGCTTCGGCATTGACTGTGCCGCCCCACGGGTTCAAATACCAGTGGTCCATCCAATAACTCAAGGTCTGGCCTTCATACTTGGGTTCCAGTGACAAAACCTGGGAGGGATCGTTGTTGCGGAGCCAAACGATGCAGATGGCCAGCAGCCCCATGCCGAGAATGATGGCGAGGCGATTTTTCGTCCAGCCGGGCGGATTTGGAATCAACGCGACTTCGGGGATGGTTTCGGTCTTTGCTTCATCCGACAGTTTTCCTGGGGTCAACTGTCGCAATGCCAGCATCAGGCCGACAACCCATAAAATTCCAGCAATCAACCCACCCAGCACCATCAGTTCCAAAATAACCGAGTCAAACCAACCAGGTGGATAGCCCCAATTGCGATGAAACTGGCCACCAACTGTAAGCGCGAGCGTGACGCCGGATGCCCAGGCCCACAAGGCAAAGCAAAGGCATCTGGGTCGCCGACAGACTGACAGTGAAAAACAAAGGATCACAATATTTGCGACACAGGTGGTCACAAATCCCGGTGAACCGAAGCATGCAAGCGAAGGATAAATGCCGATCAGCATGAGCAGAACACCCATGGCCACATACTTTGCGGTATCGGTGGACAACGGCCGGGAATCTTCGGTCTTCGCTTGGCGAACCAGCAGAATCAATCCTGCCGCAATGAGAACGCCCGAGACGATGTGCCCCAGCCAGTAAAACTCCAGCAGCCATTCGGCGTGCAAGGCGCTTAGGCCAAAGTCCTGCACCAGATTCCAAAACCAGCCGGGGTTGCCTCCGCCCATCATGGCGGGCGTATTGGCCGCGACGTAAAATTTCATCCCAATCTCGCCGATGAGATTGATCGAGTATCCCCAAACCCAAAGAGTAAAGGCACGAGCTTTGAAATGCCGCAGCCCCTTGAACGAATAATACAGCATCAACGCGTTCATTCCCAAACCAGCCATGGATCCGACGGAACTCACGGTGAGCCGTGGAATGCCGGTTCCCAACACCAGAAACAGCAGGCCAAATCCGGCGAAAATGAGCGACGAGGTAAGGCCTTGATATTGTTTCGATTTGAGTTGCAGGAAGGCATGTCCCAGCAAAACCGTAACCCCAAAGGCATATCCCCATCCGACAGCCAGCGACCAGAACGACGCTCCGAAATTGGAGGAGAGACCGGCGTCACCCTGAATGTAAAGGCAGCTCTGTTTCCAAACAACAAAGGCGACGGCGATGTAAAACTTGATTAGCCGCAAGCCCGCGCTGGTCATCCCGTTCGATTTGGTGGCGGTGTTGTTCATGACAACTACGTGCTCATCACCGGTGGCCGGCTGTGTATGGCACCGATTATGAGAAGAACGTATAAAACCAGAAACAAGCTCCCGTAGAAACGCCGGCCAATGCCAGCCGATAATGCAATTGCGAGAGAAAAAGCCGCACCGAATGACAGGCAGATGAGCGAATTAGTCATCCACGTATAAACCCCGGTCGGCCCCAAATAATAATGCACGTGCGGATCCAAAGACAACAGCCTCACCTGAAACAATACCCAATAAATTAAAATGATGGCAGGATAGACAAGCAGGAGCCCCTCCCGCTCCTTGCGCTGCATCGAATTGAATGAAGAAACCAGATACGTGAGCAAACACAGCGTGAGCAACAGCAGGATGCTTCTGGCGCTGTAGTAACTTGGTTCACCGGAATCAATACAGGCAAACATAAATGCCACCCCATACCAAGCGTGGTGTTCCAACTAGTTATCACACTGCTTCTCGGTGTCAATCCCAGCAAAGCCTGTTTAATATTATTTACCGCGCCTTATGTTTAACATGTTGAATTCGAATCCAGCTGAACAGGCTTAAAATTACCTCCTGCGCAATATCAAGCTCGCGTAAATCCATCCGGAAACCGCAGCCTCAGACGCAAAGGAAGGCCGGATCATCACACACAGCCCTCAACCACCAGCACAACTCACTGGGGTTGCCCGTCATTGAGTTGAGAGCTAAAAACTGGGCCTAAAACACAAATGCCTAATAGAATCAATGGTTCTGTGAATGCCAAACGTCTGCCCATATTACAACGACATTAACCAAGCCAGCTCTCAGAATGGAGCACCTCACAAAAGCTGAAAAAAAGCTGTTCAGTATTCGTCCGGGAAAATGTCACTCAGTTTGATCTTGAGCTTGTTCATGACGGTTTCGAGCTTGCTGAGGGTGAGGTGATGTTCGCCCCTTTCTAGCCGATGTAGCGTGGTGTGGGAGACGCCGGTTTTCTTGCTAAACTGGGCATACGACAGCCCACCCCGCTCTTTTCGCAGGTATTTGGCTAATTGGACATCCAGGCTTTTTCTCACCCCGAAACTGTGGCAAATCATTCATAACGCATGTGT
>Ga0182030_10026757_pt1 | contig 10415 bp, 10 predicted proteins | sample 812S3MmetaG_FD_121299 | JGI IMG/M metagenome (GOLD analysis project Ga0182030, IMG submission 121299) | Permafrost microbial communities from Stordalen Mire, Sweden - 812S3M metaG (Illumina Assembly) | ecosystem: Environmental > Terrestrial > Soil > Wetlands > Permafrost | place: Sweden... | reverse complement strand
GTCGGGGCATACATGTGGAATGATTTGGGCAACACCGACCAGTCGTTGAACCAGTAGAAGGGAATCGATAGCAGGAATACCATCAGGATGAACAGGAAGGGCGATCTGTCCTTGTTCCCTCGATCTATCATGGCTTTTCTTTCTGGAGGAACGATGTGCTCTCGCGCAGAGCGTCGCCGTAGCGGCCGACCAGGGCATGACCGCCAGTTGGAAAGATGACGGCCCTGCCGCCCTGCACGCGGGCGGCGATATACCTCGCCCGGCTGGCCGTGCCGAACCTATCGTCTTCGGCGCTGATTGTCAGGACCGGGCAGGTGATCTTCTCAAGTGTATATGGCTCGCGCATGGCGGCCGTCTTAACGTCGAAGTTCATCCCAGCTATGCGCGGGCTTACCGGCAGAATGTGTTCAAGAGCTTGCCGCACGCGCGCCTTCTCGCTGGGCTCGGCGGCGCGAACAAGGGCGCCGTCTGTGCCGAGCATCATCCCGGTCATTACGCCAGGCATAATCGTCATCAGTTTCAAAACTGCCCAGCCGGCGAAATCGGAGTTGACCATCGCCCTGACGACGGCACCGCCATGGATGGACACCCCTTCTGGCAAGTAATCCGCGGGACCGAGCAGTACGAGCGCCAGGCAGCGGTCGGGATGGCGGATGGCGAACTGCAGGGACGACCAGGCACCGGCAGAGATGCCGACAACGGCCACCTTGTCGATGCCAAGACGGTCGAGCAGTTGGGCATAGGCGTCGGCCTGCATCGCGGTCGTGGGCTTGCCGGGCATGGTCGAGCGAAGATAGCCGAAACGCGACGGAGCGATGAGCCGATATCCGCGCCCGGCTAGCGCGCCGGTCATGTCGATGCCCTGATCGAAGCCGCCTTCCGCGCCGTGGAGTACCAATATCGGCGGACCCTCACCCATCTCTGCGTATTCCAGCGTGCCGAACGACGTCTCTACCGTCTTGCTGCCGCCGACGAGGCGTGCGCGAGCGGCGGCCAGGTCATGCGCAAAGACTGCGTAGACGCCGGCGGCGGCAACGAGGAGGACTGCGAGACTGATAAAAAGGATTCGTTGCATGGTTGTCTCTCAAATGGTGCCCTATCCGCTATTGGAACCTAGTACGACAGGCTCGCCGACGCTGGGTCCAAGCTCGACTTTCGTGAAGAAGTCTAGACGACGCTGGATCGGCATCTGGACTTCTTATCTCAATAACGCTGAGCAGATTAGGCTAATCGTTCGCTGGGCCGAATCGAGTAGCCATTGCTTTGATTTTGCCCAAACGCAAAAATACCAAGGCGCCATGAAAAGGTCCAGATAGAAGCTCCAATCTGCCCGCGGTGCGATCTCTTTTCGCCTGAGGGCGTTCTCAAATATCTGTTGAAGCGTCGCATATCGGTCACGCCAATACTTCTCCTTGATCTGATCCGGCGCTCCAAGCAGCATCGCGACCAGACCTCTTCCACTCTCCGAATTGTGGAATTTGTGAGCGTCACGAGCAAGTTTCATTAGATGATACGGTCCTGGACGGGCGAACTGGATGCCAGTGGGCAGCGGGAAGTCGAGTCGGCGCTTGAACCAGGTGATTCACGGCTCCACCAACGAGTTCGGGCGATCCGGATGATGTTTGCTCGTGATCATTAGTTTCAATTTGCCGGTTTAGTCCGTGTCGAGTCGAAGAGAGGCATCGATGATTCTAAGCGTGTCGGCGAAGTTTACAGGCGGAGGTAAAGGCTCATCTCGAAGTCTGGGCGGAATGACATCGTTGATGTTTGCTGTTGTCGGAGCGGCGATGGTATCCGTTGCTGGCGCCCAGTCCCCGTCTGGGTCCCCACACTCCGCAAAGCCTGAATTTGAGGTAGCTTCGGTAAGGTTGTGCAATCGCGATACCGTCAGGGGCACGAACTTGGGAACGTTCTCCGCGGGGAGAGTGTCCTTTACCTGCCAAAATCTTATAAGCTACATCCAGTCCGCGTATGCAGCCTCCGTCCAGTCGGCGTACGCAATTTCCGTCTCGGGCGGTCCCGCCTGGATTGAGAAGGACCTTTACCAGATCGCAGCAAAAACCGACAGTGGGGCAAACTTGGCGACGACGGAAGGTCCCATGATGCAAGCCCTCCTCGAAGACCGGTTTAAACTGAAGGTCCATAAAGAAGGCAAAGAGGCTCCAGCCTATGCGCTGGTAGTAGCGAAAGCTGGCCGCAGGCCTCCGGTGGCGGAGACACCGTGCTTCACCCGGAGTACCGAACACCCATTTCCTGTCCCGGCGCCGGGAAAATCTCCTCCTCCCATTTGCGGGGCCGGAGTTAGGAGAAGTGTAGACGGAATCAATATCCACGGTTCGACGCTGGCGGAGTTTTGCCTGGCGCTCTCCAAAACGCCATTGAAGCTGGACCGCCATAAGTTTATTGACCAAACCGGGATTGAGGGACGATTTGACCTCGATCTAAAGTTTCCCTACCCGGAACGTTCCAGGGAACAAGGCGATCCGGGGGCCCGACCCGATCTGGCCGACGATTTCACGAATCTTCAGGACGCATTAATGAGGGTTGGGCTGAAATTGATGCCAACCAGGGCCTCTACCGACGTTGTGGTCATCGATCATGTCGAGAGACCTGCTCCGAATTGACAACCGTATGAAATGACAACTCCCCAAGACCAAGCAATAATGCCGCTTGGTCTTTCTGGAGCCATGCCCGGATCTCGTCCGAGGCAACGCCTCTAGCCTGTTGATTTAGCATCGCCACGGCAACGTCGTGCTGCGCGCGGCACATTTGCGACCGGCGTTTACCGCAAATCCCTCGGAAAAACGTTCTCTCCTGCAAAGAGGGGGCGTCGCTGCGTTGATCACGATAACAGGCGCGAACGGGACGGTGAGCGATAACGGAGCGGGCTGGCACACGCAAGTCCGGACATCTCCCGCCGACTTTAGCGGATCACAGGCAAATCAGCTACAGCGGTCACAAGTTTGTTTTGCTGAGAACAAAGCCTTTCTGCGCAGATTCTCCGATATTTCGACTCCGCTGTGGTACACCTTTAGGCCGGGGAATATCGGATCATGCAAGAACAAGTAAATGGACATTGGCTTCGTTCTGTAGAAATCCCCTCTTGCCGGCACGATCGAGTTGGATATGACAATGCGAAGTGTCATCAGTTCACACATTAAAAACCACTTAAAAGAAAATGGGTTCGTTCTTTCGAATCGCACAATTGGTCAGCGTTGATCCTGGCAAATGCCGTGGCAACGACGGAAATCCTCCTCAGTGGCTTCGTTTTTTCGTTTGGCCAGGACTTATCCCCGCAACAGACGGATCGAAGACGAATGCCCTGGTCATGGCTTCGGTTTGTAGAAATCCCAAACAAAGGAAACAGGACAAACTGCCGATACATAACCCGACAGCGCTAAAATATCGATTGCCCACCGCGCCAATCGTCCGGCTGGAAAATCTCGGCAAGATCTATCGTTCCGGGGATCGCGAACTGGTGATCTTCCGGGAATTATCCCTCGAAGTTGCCGTCGGTGAGCAAATCGCGATCATCGGTGAGAGCGGAGCAGGGAAGAGCACCCTTCTCCACCTCATAAGCGGACTCGATCGGGCCAGCGAAGGCAGTATCTATTACAAAGACAAGAATCTTACGGGTCTCCCCGAACCCGAATTGGCTTCGTTTCGTAATCGCGAGATCGGCTACGTCTGGCAGCAGCATCATCTTCTCCCGGAATTCACGGCGGTGGAAAACGCCGCCATGCCGCTGTTGATTCGGGGAGAGTCCCGCCCTAAAGCCATGGCTGCGGCGCTATCTGTACTCGACGAAGTGGGGTTAGGCGACCGCGCCGAACACAGAGCGGGTGAACTTTCCGGCGGAGAGCAGCAACGAATTGCCATCGCGCGCGCACTTACTGGTGACCCGTCGTTGCTTCTTGCCGACGAGCCAACCGGAAATCTGGATGAGCGCACCGGACAAATGATTTTTAATTTATTGTCTGACTTGCGCCGGAAGCGCAACCTTACAACCGTTCTTGTCACGCATAATCTTCAGTTTGCGCGGTGTTGCGACCGCGTTCTGAGGCTGAAAGGAGGCGCGCTTCATGCAGTACCAGACCCGGCACCATGACTCTTCGTTTTGCAACCGAATCGGTCCAGAGAGTATCTTTAATACAGGACTGGTCCACAACAGTCCAGCGTCAGAGGGGGTCCCTTCACCAAATGTTTGAACGTTACACGGAAAAGGCCCGGCGCGTGATTTTTTTCGCGCGGTACGAAGCGAGCCAGTTTGGCAGCCCGTACATTGAAACCGAGCACCTGCTGTTGGGTCTCCTGCGGGAAGACAAGCAGCTGGCGAATCGCTTCCTGCGGTCTCACGCCGCAGTGGATTCGATCCGAAAGCAGATTGAAGGGCACACGACTGTTCGCGAGAAAGTTTCCACGTCCGTGGATCTTCCGCTCAGCCATGAATGCAAGCGCGTCCTCGCCTATGGAGCTGAGGAGGCGGAACGTCTCAGCCACAAACACATTGGCACCGAGCATTTGCTGCTGGGCCTGTTGAGAGAAGAGAAGTGCTTTGCAGCGGAGATTCTGCACGAGCGTGGATTGCGGCTTTCCACCATTCGTGAAGAGCTGCAGCGGACCCAGTCGGAGAAAGTTTCTTCCAACCGTCCGAAAGAAAGTTCGCTGCTCGCCGAGTTCTCGCGCGACCTGACTCAGGCCGCCATGGATAATTCCCTCGATCCGCTGATCGGGCGCGATTATGAACTCGAGCGGGTGATTCAGATTCTTTGCCGTCGTACCAAGAACAATCCGGTATTGATCGGTGAGCCCGGCGTCGGCAAAACCGCCATTGTGGAAGGGCTTGCGCAGAAGATTGCCGAAGGCGATGTGCCTTCATTCCTGGCCGACAAGCGAATTCTGGCTCTCGATCTGTCGCTAATCGTCGCGGGCACCAAGTATCGCGGCCAGTTTGAAGAGCGCCTGAAAACGATCATGAAGGAGTTGATGGAAAATCAGAACGCCATCATCTTCATCGATGAGCTGCATACTCTGGTTGGCGCTGGATCGGCGGAAGGCTCCCTCGATGCGGCTAACATTCTGAAGCCCGCGCTTTCACGCGGCGAAATTCAGTGCATCGGCGCTACGACGCCGGCTGAATTCCGCAAGTCGATCGAAAAGGACCGTTCGCTGGAGCGCCGCTTCCAGGCCGTTAAGGTTCCGCCCCCGAGCGAATCCGATGCGGTCAAGATCATGTACGGTATCAAGGACCGCTATGAAAAGTTTCACGCGGTCAGCTATACCGACGAGGCGATTGAATCGTCTGTCTTCACTTCGAGCCGGTACATTCCGGACCGCTTCCTGCCTGACAAGGCGATCGATTTGATCGACGAAGCGGGTGCGCGCGTGAAACTGCGCCAGACGACTCTGCCCAGCGATCTCGCCGACATTCAGAAGCGCATCAAATTCATCGTTCACCGGATGGAGAACGCCATCGCGAATCACGAATTCGAAAAAGCGCGTTTCTATTCCGATGAAGAACGCAAAGAGCGCGACAATATGCGCCAGCTTCGCGAAAAGTACAACCTCGATGACACCTCAACCGGGGTTGTGACGAAGGACGATATTGAAGAGGTTGTAGCGCGCTGGACCGGCGTTCCGATGACGGCAATCCGCGAGGAAGAAATCGCTAAACTGCTGCGCATTGAAGAAGAACTGCATGTCAGAATCATCAGCCAGGAAAAGGCCATTTCGGCTTTGGCCCGGGCGATTCGGCGTTCCCGTGCGGGATTGAAAGCATCGGGCCGTCCGGCTGGTTCATTCCTTTTTCTGGGACCGACCGGCGTCGGCAAAACCGAAGTCGCGCGCGCGCTGGCCAACTTCCTGTTTGGCAGCGAGAAGAGTCTGATCCGGTTCGACATGTCGGAGTTCATGGAGAAGCACTCGGTCTCGAAGCTGATCGGTTCGCCTCCAGGATATGTGGGATATGAGGAAGGCGGGCAGCTCACTGAGCGCGTGAAGCGTTCGCCCTATTCGATCATCCTGCTGGACGAAATCGAAAAGGCGCATCCGGATATTTTCAACATCCTGCTGCAGGTTTTCGAAGATGGCCAGTTGACCGACGGACTCGGCAACCAGATCGACTTCAAGAACACGATCATCATCATGACCTCGAACCTTGGGGCGCGCTTTCTTGAGAAGAAAGGGAATCTGGGTTTCCAGGCTCCGCAACTGGAAGGGCAGGTTTCGAAGGTCGAAGATCAGGTGCGCGGCGAAGTAAAGCGCGCGTTCAATCCGGAGTTCCTGAACCGGCTGGACGACATCATCATCTTCCATTCGCTGACCGACGACGATTTGATCAAGATTATGGATCTCCTGGTTGAAGGCATCAACAAGAATCTGGTCGCCAAGGAGATTACGATCAAGCTCAATCGTGACGCGGCTAAGTACATTCTGGAGAAGACGTGCGCGGATCGCAGCTATGGGGCGCGTCCGTTGCGGCGGGCTTTGCAGAAGTATATCGAAGACCCGTTATCCGAAGCGGTGATTCAGGGCAGTCTGCCGAGGCCGTCGGCCCTGGAAATTTATCTGGGCGAAGAGGGCATTTTGTATCGCCCGATTACTGAGCCTGCCCTTCTGGAAGCTGCCGCACCTGCCGCACTTGAGGCGCCTGCGACTGAAGGTGCGCCGGGTAGTCCTGAACAACCGGCCGAAGGTACGCCGCTATTCACGTTCCAGAATTAGTCGGGCTCCGACAAAGACTGATACCGGCTATCGAAGTATACGAGGGGTTTGCCCTCGCGATAGCCGGCACGCAATACTTCGCCGATCAGAATAGTGTGGTCGCCCGCTTCGAAGGTGCGGACGACTGAACATTCCAGATGAGCCAGCGCGTCGTCCAGGAGCGGCGTTCCGGAAATCGCCCGGTGCCATTCAATACCCTCGAAGCGGTTGGCTGCGGTCGAAGAAAATCGCTGCGAAAGGTGCTCCTGACGTTCCGCCAAAACATTGATGGCAAAGAAAGAAGTGGCGATGAAGTGGCCCAGAATGGCGTTGCGCAGATCGATGCTGACCAGGACCAGCGGCGGGTCCAGTGAAACCGAGGAGAAGGAATTTAACGTCATACCATGCGGGCGACCCTCGGAATCGACGACGGTGACGACGGTAATGCCGGTGGCAAACTGTCCGCAAGTCCGACGATAAAGCGAAGAGTTAACGGCGGCGAGGCTCTCCGAAACCCTCTTGCTTGACATCGAGATAACCCTAATTCTATCATGGGTTTGTAGGCCGCGAAATTAGTACGCAAGGGAGGCCCTTTTGATCAAGCTCGACATCATCAACGAAGTTGTAAATAAGACGGGCATCACCAAGACCAAGGCGGAAATGGCCGTCGAGACGGTATTCGAAAAAATGAAGCGGGCTCTGGAGCATGGGGACCGCATCGAACTCCGCGGATTTGGCGTGTTTACGGTGAAGCCCCGCAAGACCGGCATCGGCCGCAACCCGCGCACCGGTGCCGAGGTATCTATTCCTCCAGGCAAAGCGGTGCGTTTCAAGCCGGGTAAAGAACTCCAGACGTTACAGTAAGTGTTTCCCGAAGACCTGATCGAGAGCGCGTCCTCCGAACGCGAACCTCAACGTTTCATGGAGGCCGCCGCTCCGGCGCGTTTCGCGGAGCCGGAAGCCGATTGGGAGCCACGCCCTCATCCCCGTCCCGGGCAACGTATCTGGCTGCACATTGTGTTGCTGCTGATGACCATGTTCACGACGACTCTGGTCGGCGCTCACATGGAATACAACTTCAGCCATAACCTGCCGTTTTTCAATGTGGACAGCGATCTGAATATCTTCTCGATCGGGCTGCGCAGTATGGCTATTTTCCGCGCCGGGCTGCCGTTTTCGCTTACACTGCTGACTATTCTGACGGCTCACGAGATGGGGCATTATCTGGCTTGCGTGTACTACGGAGTCGATGCCACTTTGCCGTTCTTTTTGCCGTTCCCGACGCCGGTTACCGGGACACTGGGCGCGTTCATTCGCATTCGCTCGCCGATCTACAGCAAGCGGGTGCTCTTCGATGTCGGGATTGCGGGACCGCTGGCGGGGTTTATTTTTGTGATTCCCGCGCTCGTAACTGGTCTGGCATTTTCCAAGATTATCCCGGGTATTAATCACCAGGGATCGCTGCAATTCGGGGCGCCAGGTCTGCAGTGGCTTCTTGAGAAATCGATCTTTCCGGGCGTCCCGACGGCGGATATTTACCTGCATCCAATCGCGCGCGCGGCGTGGGTGGGCATGTTCGCCACGGCGCTCAATCTGCTGCCAATGGGCCAGCTCGATGGGGGCCACATCGTTTACGCGCTGCTGGGCAAGTCCCACAAGTGGATTACGTATACCTTTCTGGCGGCACTGGTGCCGATGGGCTATTTCTACTGGAATGGCTGGTGGTTCTGGGCGGTTTTGCTCTTCTTTGTGGCGCGCCGGCATCCGCCGGTTTTCGATCATTCGGAGATCGGCAGAACTCGCGTACAGCTGGGCATTCTGGCGCTGGCCGTCTTCATTTTGTGCTTCTCAGTGGCGCCGATAATCGACTAGCCGGATGAAGATCAGCGCAACGATTGTCACCCTCAATGAGGAGCGCAACATTGCGCGGGCAATCGCAAGTTTGGGCTGCGCCGATGAGGTTGTCGTCGTCGACAGCGGCTCGACTGATCGCACCTGTCAAATTGCCCGCAGCCTGGGTGCGCGTGTTGTGGAAGAACCCTGGCGCGGCTATGCGGCGCAGAAAAATTTTGCGGCGGCGTCTGCTGCAAACGACTGGATTCTGTCGCTCGATGCCGATGAAGAGGTCACCAAAGAACTCGCCGGGGAAATTGTGGCTGTTAAGCGGGGTGCATCGGAATTTGTGGGATATGACATGCCACGCCTTGCCCAATACCTTGGCCGATGGATTCGCCACAGCGGCTGGTATCCGGACCGGAAGGTGCGTTTGTACGATCGACGGCGCGGTGAATGGAAGGGCGATTATGTTCACGAGAGCGTTCGCATCGACGGCCCGGCGGGACATCTGAGCGGCGACCTGTTGCACTATACCTGCGATTCTGTTTCCGACCATCTTCGGACACTGGACCGCTACACAACGCTTGCCGCGCAGGAGCTTCTGGCAAAGAAGAAGAAGGTCCCGGCGTGGCGTCTGGCCATTGATCCTGGCTGGACGTTCTTCCGGACTTACTTCCTCCAGCTTGGGTTTCTGGACGGTCCACAGGGGTTCACACTTGCCAGGATGGCCGCTCTTTACACCTTCCGTAAGTACGCCAAGGCGAGATGAAGATTCTGCACCTCGATACCGGACGCCAGATGCGTGGCGGTCAGTGGCAGGCACTTCGGCTGCATCGCGGTCTGCTTGCGCGCGGACATGAATCGCTTCTGTTGACGCGGAGAGGTTCGCCGTTGGGTGACGCTGCCAGGCAGGAAGGACTGCCCGTCGGCGTTATCGGTTCGGTGTGGAGCGGCTTTGACGTGGTGCATGCTCACGATGCGCGCAGCCATACATGGGGGGCGATCCGGGCGAGGGCGCCGCTGGTGGTTTCGCGGCGCGTCGGATTTCCGGTGAAAGACTCGGTTCTTTCGCGCTGGAAGTACAGGCGTCCAAAACTGTTTCTGGCTATTTCCGAGTATGTGGCGCGGCAGCTTATAGACGCGGGCGTCGCGGAGGATCGGATAGCTGTAGTGTATGACGGTGTTCCGGTACCGGCGGTGCCTGCCGACGGCAACGCCCTATTGATTCCTGCTACAAGTGATCCAGAGAAGGGAATGGCGCTTGCGCGGGAAGCTGCGCGAATCGCCGGTGTGGAAGCGCGGATTTCATGCAACCTCGAAGAGGATTTGCCCCACGCAGGGGTGCTGGTCTACATAACGCGTTCGGAGGGTCTGGGATCGGGAATTCTCCTCGCCATGGCGCACGGCGTCGCGGTGATTGCCAGCAATGTCGGGGGAATTCCGGAGATTATCGAGGACGGTGTGAACGGCATTCTTGTGCCAAATGAAGCCAACTCAATCGCCGATGCGCTTCGTCGTTTAACCCCGGCGATGCGTCATTCAATGGGGAGTGCCGCGCGGGCAACTGTGCTGGAGCGTTTCACAGAAGACCGGATGGTTGAATCGACGATTGCGGCGTACCGGCGAGTGCTGGCGAATGGTTGATCTGCCATTCGCATGGGTCCTGGCAGGGCTGTTCGGGCTGCTGATCGGGAGCTTTCTGAATGTGTGTATTTATCGCTGGCCCCGCGACTTGTCGGTGGTCCAGCCGCGTTCGGCATGCCCGAATTGCAATGAGCAAATTGCCTGGTATGACAATATTCCGGTCCTTAGTTATCTGATATTGGGTGGGCGTTGCAGAAGGTGTGGTGCGAAGATTCACTGGCGCTACTTCCTGG
>Ga0182030_10026756_pt1 | contig 10415 bp, 11 predicted proteins | sample 812S3MmetaG_FD_121299 | JGI IMG/M metagenome (GOLD analysis project Ga0182030, IMG submission 121299) | Permafrost microbial communities from Stordalen Mire, Sweden - 812S3M metaG (Illumina Assembly) | ecosystem: Environmental > Terrestrial > Soil > Wetlands > Permafrost | place: Sweden... | reverse complement strand
CCTCTCCCCCAAAGGGGCGAGGGTAATAAAATCCATCCTCCCCTCGCTGGCCGTGGCGACCGAGGGGCCCGGGGGTGAGGGGGTCATTGCAACATGCCATTGTCAAATCTTATCCGGGACACCGCACTAGACGGGCGGGACAGGTTTTAGGCGGGTAGCCGCACTCGGAAAATGCACTCATCAATCGCAGAAGAATCTATTCGCTCGTCTCACTGCAAGTGACTGCCCGTCCGGAGGTTCCGCCGCCAGGGACTCGGCCTAGAAAGTCGCCTACCCATCGACAATCGCGACGTTTGGCTGGGTTCCGGCGCGGGATGGGCGTTTTTCGTTCCGAATCCGGGTTAACTTGTGGTTTGGGCTGCCGACAGATATTGGTAAACCCTTGGCGACAAGGCAGGACCTATTCTTCCCGCAACGCGTTATGGATGCTCGCCTGGTCAGTGGTGATGGGAGGAATTCCCAACAGTTATGCCGGACGCACCCTTTTGGTTTCCGCAAAGGGCGTTTTCGTTCCCAGTCCGGCGAATTCTCATTCATCCCAGTGTCTGACCGCCCCACCACCCAACCATGGCCGCGATAATCCCCGGCGAATTCATTAGGGACACAACGTCGGTTTTCCTTGACGACCTCCAAAACTAGCTTGTATGATTCCCTACATCAGGGTATCGCGGGAGATCAAAATGGATAGCAAGGAACTCGCCGCCGCCGCGGTTTCCAAAATGGGCAGGCGGCTAAGTGTTGGGTTTTCCCTGGCAATGAGCGAGGAAGAGCACCACGCGTTGCTTGCCGAATTCGGCAGTAACATTTACGAGCTATATTTTTCGCCTCCTTTGGGCCCGCAGTATCATACCCGCCCGCAAGACCATCAATACTTTCAGCAGCCAGGCGTGGAGGAGATGTTTTGGCGCGTGCTTGAGCATGCCAAGGGGATGGGGATCAGGCTCTGTCTTTCGCTCAATCAGATTACTGCCTCGGCGGAAGACATGATTCTGGGCGCAAAGTTCGTGGAGGACCGGCTGGGATTTAACTCCATCGTGACCCTTCGAAGACACGCTAAAGCCCTCAAGGCTCATTTCCCGGATAAACCCTTCTGGGTTTCGTACAACGACGGTGTGGATTCCGCCAGGTACGTCGACAAGATTGATCCCGAGGTGTTCTACGGCATCGTCCCGGGGCGCTCCACACTTCGCAATTTCCCCCTTTTCCGCTACATCCGGGCGCAAGGCTTGCGGGTGAAATTCATGCTCAACACCGGATGCAGTTACGGTTGCGAGTTGTGCCTGTGCAGAAACTGCTATCGCCCTCGCAATCCCGCGAACGAAAAGGTGGCTGCCCTTACCAACTGGGATGAGCGGTACGCGCTACAGACCTTGTTGCCGTGGGAACTGCACGAGCACGGATACCTTGAGTGCTCCGACATCGACATTTTCAAGGTATGCTCGCGTCCTTCCAAGTATGTGTACTTGCGCGCGGTTCTGGAGTCTTACCTTTACAATAAGAACGAGGAGATGCGGACGGACGGAAACATCACTTACTCCCTCTGGGCGCGTGGAAACATACTGCCGCCGCATTTTCAGGAATTGGATTATGGGAACATCACGGCCGTGAAAAGGCAGTTGTGGCAGGATGAAGCCTATCTGAGCTTTGCCCGGCCAAATGGTTGATCACCCTGCGCCGGCCCTTGTTGGGACGGCGGAAGAATTGCACGAAGCGTTTTTCTCCAGCCGCTTCTCCAGGACAACTAAATCCTGGCCTGTGTGACCCCCCTCGTTGCGCCAGGAGCCAGGCTTGATTTTGCCTTTGAGATTAAGCCCCGCCTCGTTTGCACTTTGGAGAAAGTAATTCTTGTCGAAGGCGACGGCGAATTCAGGCATCGAAACTTTCTGCAGCCGATAAGAGCCAAAATCGTTAGGAAAGCCGATTGCTGAACGCCCGGCGCGCACCATCGCCAGCGCCGAATCATCCAGCAAGTAGCACGTGCACAACAGCCTACCGTGGGGCTTCAGGGTGCGCCCAATCTCCGAAAGGTAGTGCGATACTGCCAGCGGCGCCATGTGCGTGAAGACGGAGACGGCAAGGGCAAGATCAAAGCTGCCTTTCGGGTAGGGAAATTTAAAAGTGGCGGCATCGCCGCCGGCTTGCGGATTGTAAAGGCCGCTATAGATTTTGGCTGCCTGCTGGAATCGAAAGTGGGCAAACTTCGGTGTAACATAACGCCGGAGCCAGCGAATACCCGAAGTTGTCACGTCAAAGCCTTCATAGGCTGCGGAAGGCGCCAAATGGCCAAGGAGTGGGAACGTGTTTCTACCGATGCCGCAACCCACCTCGAGTACGCTATCCCACGGCTTCAAACCGCCAAGTTTGATGCATGCCGCGAGCATCTTGTCACCGATAAGGTTGAATCTCTCCCCACTGATAAATCCACTTCGCACCCACTGACGCCACAACGGAACAAACCTCTCCGCCGCTTTGTCTCCCAAAAGAGTGCGGATACGCGACAGCGCCTCGACGCCGGAATCCGCTTGAGGCAGGTTCGATCTAGGTTCTTGGCGATGGATTTTCGGCTCAGTCATTCTGCTGCCAACGGGAGTATGGGTGGAAGAGTCGCTCTCGACTACCTGGTTGCGTTAACCAGAATGTCCCCCTGATCTTGGAGCGTCGTGGGCGGATCGATTTCCCAGTGGAGTATACGAAAGCCTGCGCTTTCGATCTCGTGGAGAATATGGACATCGGTTTCAATCTGGCGAATGGCCATCCCGTCGCGCATAATGCACCGGGTGACGGGATCGAACGCGGCGCGCACCTCCGGATCGTGAATTTCTCCGCACATCGTTGCGACATGGAAAATACCCCGGGGTCTGAGTACCCGGTAGACATTGGATAGAAACAATCTTCGATCGTCCCCAATGATGCAGTGAAAGCAGTGCCCATCCAACACGATATCAAAAAAGCCCTCATCAAATTCAGCCAGGTCGAGGACTGAGGCAACGCGGAAGTTACCACTCAGTCGTCGCGCGCTGAACTTCTCCCGGGCCCAGTTGATGGCGGTAGGGGAAATATCCACGCCAAAGACTTCGAACCCTTGGCCGGCAAGCCAAAGGGAGAGGTCTCCGGCACCACAGCCGAGCTCCAGCACTCTTCCCGATCGCGGCACCTCGGCCCTGTCGAAAAATTTGGAGATGAGACTCACGGTCTCGCCGAGTTGTTCCGGGGTGTTCCAATCCGAACCCTCCGCTCTGAGTCTCCGGTACACCTTGTCAAACGCGCCGTAATTGACTCTCACGAAATAGCTACCATGGCGTCCCAGCGATAGAATCGCAACGAGCGTGTCCCGGCCAGGCGCTTTCGGCAATCAATCCACAGTTGGGCCCAAGCGCCGGGATCGGACAACTCCTGTTCGGGACGGCGCCGGCTGCGCGCTATAAACCCCGGAAAAACTGGCCTTCCCGTCGGTTGACCCATGGGGTTGTAGCGAAGGTCAAAACTCCAGCGGGTGCCTGCACTCAAGTTCGGCAACGAGGCGTGAAGGGTGTTCCTGTGTAAAAAAAGTACGTCGCCGGGCGACAAGGGCACTGCAACTGCTTTCCTTCCATCGACGAATTCATCAGGAATGTGCAGTGCCGCTTGTTGCTTTGTGCCGGGAACTGATGTGGAGTGAGGCAAGAGACCGCCCTTGTGACTGCCGGGGATAAGAAGTAAGCATCCATTTTCTGGTGTGGCCTCGGTCATGGGAACCCATACCGTGAGCATGTCGGAATTGTCAGCCTCGGGCAAGACAGCGCCCAGGTCCTGATGCCAGGGCGTGGCCGCGGCAAGGGCCTTTGAATGTTCCTTCGACAGCAGGTGCTGGGGCGGCCTGATCCGTACGCGCTGCATCGGATTGGAATAAACCTCGGCCCCAATAATGGACTCGACCGCGTCGAGCAGGCGAGGGTTACGAATGAGATGGAACACGGCGGGGCCTAGGTGCACCGGCGTTTCTTCCGTAATCTGGTTCTTGGGCAGGGTAATATCAAAATACTGTAAACAGGATGGGTGCATTTTGCCGAGCACCATGGTAAACCTGTCACCCAGTTCCAACTCCTGATAGGCAGACGGCAGAATGCCCTCAGCATGCCAACGACTCGCCAAGGTATCCAACAAAGCACTGTACTCGACGTGTAAAGCGTTCAGGTCGTCCTGCGGGTCCAATAATTCTTTCAGAACGGCGTAGCCGCACTCTTCAAATTGCTTCGCCGTCGAGGATGTGGAGAGTGGCATGGTCATGCGGATTTTGCGTTTTCAGTTCTGACCCGGCGTTCGTCGCCAAAATTTGTAGGCGCTCGGTGGCAGTGGGATCTGAGGCCGGTCAGCGCGGCGCCTGGCGCGCTTCCGATTTCACCAAACGGTCCAGGCCGATTCGCGCCAGTGCCGCCAGACTCGCCGCCACGGGCTTGCAGTCGGCGTCAAAGAATTGGTGCGCGAGGGCAGCCAGTTGTAGAAACACCTGGGAATTCTCCGGAGGCGGAAGCTTTCTGAGGGTCATAATCCAAGTCACGTAATGGTCGACAAAGGAACACCCTTCATCCTGAATGATGACATCGTCAAGGATCGCGCGCACTGTGGGGTCGATGGCCTCGCCCCGCTCACCAGGTGACATCTTTGCTCCCTTACGTTAGGCAACCCACCCGGTCACAGCGGGTAATCTGGCTGGCAGTCTCGGGCGCCTCGCGAAGCCAACCTTCCAGGTGGTTCGTAAGCTCCCTCCGCCAGATGCACATCGGCCTTGTCATCTCAGTGCTGCTTTTCGGACCATAAACAGGCACACACACGTCCGGTGATCGGCATTCGGCGCAGGGCGTGAACAGCCCCGGACGGAATTTTTGGAAAGCCCGCATCAGCACGCCCGTGGAGAGACCCGCAAAGCTATCCAAGCCTAGAGTCCGGCGAAGGATATCCGCGTTCGGAACCTCATCCCGGCTAAGGCGCATAGCGTCGATGCCGTAACCTCCCGGATGTGCCCATAGATTGCCGTGGTCGTCGACCACGAAAGTCCAATTGACCCTCGCGGCGCCGTTTGGGTCAATCATCGATTCCATCAAGCTCGCCATGTTGAGCTCAACAAATGGCGCCTGCGGGAAGCGACGATTGTGCGCAGCGATGAGCTGTGCCGCGCGGAAGTATTGACCGGCCATTTCGCGCATGAACGTCGTATCATCCCAGTTGCGGAGGGAGACGGCCCGCCCCTCCGGGCGCAAGGGGTTCATTCGGGCTTCACAAAATCCCTCGTCCAGAAAAAACTTTACGGCCGGAATAACGTCTTGTGGATCCGTGACGACGGTGATAACGGCGGTGTTCTTCCCGCGTGCGCGCAGGCGGTGGTGGGCGCGGAGAGCATCACGGTGGCTCCCCCGGCCCGTGGCAGTAACGCGGTGATGGTCGTGAATCTCCGCAGGTCCGTCAATGGAAATGTTGACCCTCACACCGGCCGTCGCCAGACTATCAAGCCTGCTTTCATCGAGAGTCAGGCCGTTGGATTGAATTGCCAGTTTCCCGAGTTTCGTCCCCGGATACCGGGCCAGCATATTCATAGCGATGGCGGCAAACAGCTCAACGGGAGGGTCGACCATCAACGGCTCCCCGCCGTGAAGTTGGAGAGAAATTTCGGAAGGCTCCAATGATGCAAACGCTTCCAGCCATTTCTCAAAAATGTGCGGATCCAGAACGGGGCGGTACCCCCGCGGTCCTGCATCCACGTTACAATATGAACACTCCAGATTACACTTGGTGCTGAGATAAAAGACCAGTAGCAGGCTCAAGGACTGAACTGCAGAGGTACCCGTGGACTCTGTTGAAGGGGGGGGGATTTTCGGCTGACTCAATGCGTAACCCTCGACGGATTCCCTGGGCCGACGACGATTGCAAGCCGTCGGCCACAGCCAGAGAATCTTGATTTCCGTCAGGAAATCGACTCTTTTGACGCCAAGTTCTGAAGAGACGAAGGTTAGAGACAGTCAGCGTACGTGAGGTCAAACTTCCCACCGCCGCCCCCACTGACTTTGCCTAAGTCCTTTTCCTTGATTTCATCGAGATCTTTAGATGCTTCGCTCGGGGTATCTTCCGAGTTAACAGACGTCTGCTTCTTAATTTCGTTAGGATCTGACATGGTGCCTCCTGAATTGTTGGTATGCAATTTTCTAAACGTGCCTTATTGGCGATAAACTGTCAAGAGAAAAATGCCTAAAAGTCGGGCTACTGCGTTAAAAGTATGGAAAACCGCCACAAGGTCGTGGTCCTGTGCTCTTCCGCGCTTAATTTGACGGGCAGCTTGCTTGTCCCTGGCGGCCGCCGGGGATAAGGCGCTGCCTACCTTATGCGCTTCACTCGCGATATTTAAGCGGACGGGGGGAAACCTGCCACCAATGTTAAGCCATATGTCATCGGAATTATTATCTTTGAGCTACCCATGAATCGCCGCGTCCGCTGCATGGCCAACTCGCCATGGCAGGATATCTTTTCCAGTAGCTGGGCATAGTCCTGGAAGTGTTGTTCGGTGCGGAACGCCTGATGGCGCAGACAATGGAATTGCGCCAGGGCGTCTGAACTGCGCCGGACTTTGTTCTCATCAAGGGTATGGAACGCCCAAGTGGAACCAGGCAGATGGTCGAAAACAAGAACCTCAGGAGCTAGCGTCAAGGCGTGCCGTAGTGCTATCTCTGGAATGTCCATTTCGTGCAGGGAAAACTCGAAGTACACAACGTCTCCATGGAGCGAAGTTTCGCAGAAATCCGCAGTGACAATATCTACTTGATTTTGCAGCCCTTCGGCTGCGACCCTCGTCTCCAACTGGCGAATGGCAATAAGTCCCTTATCAATGGCAATCAATTTCTTGGTCCTGCGGGCAAGCTCGACAAATTGGCCGCCACCTGCTCCTACCGCCAAGGTTTCTTTGCCGGTAAAATCGTAGAATTGCGTGAGGTTCTGCATCATTAGCTTGTAATCTGTAGCCAAGTGACACCTTCCTGCTCTTGCGGGTGGCATATCAACCGGGATTAGCAGGAGTTTTGCGTGTTCAGAATTCGACCGAGAAATAACATATACCGGACCGCCCTCTGAGCGCCAATCGCAGCAGCTTTTTCATCGCGAAAATCATGGATTGAACCTAAAACAATCTGCGGCGAATTCGTTGGTGCTCATCGATCTGATCGCTGTGCTGAAGTCCGCTTCGAGTAAACGTGCATGACTACAGGCCTGATCCGCGGTCTGAAAGGTTTATTATTATTAGCTTCGGTTGATAGACCTCTTCCCACCTTAGGCCACTCTCCTGAAGTCGATAAAGCCGCGCTCCACATCCGTGCGGACCAGTTGCACGCGGAGTTGGTTACCCACATCCAGGCCCTCGAAACCGCTCGCCAGTCTTCCTTCAATGGGCGGATGCAAAAGACGGACCCACGTGCCTTTCGCCGATGCGCCGGTGACAATCGCATCGAACTGTTCTCCAATCCTTGATTGCAGCATGATTGCTGCCGCGGATTTAGTGACCTGCCGTTCCACTTTTTTCGCTGCGCCTTCCTCTTCGGTGCAGTGCTGCGCAAGAGTTGCCAATTCACCATTCTCGTAGGGCACGGCACTTGCTGCCATCGCCGCCTTCAGCAACCGCTGGGTAATCAGATCGGGGAATCTGCGGTTCGGGGCGGTGGAGTGAGCATAGTCCTTGACCGCAAGGCCGAAGTGCCCGGTGACACTGCCTCCCGGCAGTTGGACGACGTACTCACCCGGTCCCAAGAGTTTAACAACGCTAGTGGAGAGGTCGGGAAAGCGCAGAGGATCAGCGGCTTTCGCCGACAAGAGGAATTGCTCCAGGGCCTTGGCGTCAGGTTCCTTGGGCAGCTTTGAACCTCGTTCTGCGGCAACCTCGACGATTCGGTCCCAGCGTTTGGGTACGCGAACCACGCGCCGCAGTGAGGGAAACTTCTTGGACGCGAGGAATCGCGCGGCCACGCCGTTGGCGGCAATCATGAAGTCCTCAATAATGTCTTTGGCCCGGTTCCTTTTATCGACGGCCAGGTCCGTGAGCTCATCTCCGGTAAAGACCGGACGCGCTTCGATGGTTTCCAGATCGAGCGCGCCCTGCTGGTGGCGGAGCGCCCGCAGCTTCTGGGCCACATGGTCCTGGAGCCGCAGATTTTCGTCCAAACCGCCGACCGCGCCGATTTCGGGTGGCATCGGTCCGCTTCCCTCCAGCCAGCCGGCCACGCTGTTGTAAGCGAGCTTGGCCCAATTCCGCACCGTCGCTTGATAAATGTCCGAGCTCTGCAGCGCTCCGTCGCCGGCGAGAACTATTTCAACAACGACGGCCAGGCGGTCGGATGCGTAGTTAAGAGAGGTCAGATCGGTGGAGAGCTTTTCCGGCAGCATCGGAAACGTCGCGGCCACCGTGTAGACCGAGGTGGTGTTTTGCCGCGCATGATCGTCCAGGGCCGTTCGCTTCTTGACGACCGCGGCAACGTCGGCAACTGCCACCAGAACCTTGACCGCTCCGTTGGGTAAAGCTTCGGCAACGGTGAGCTGGTCCAGATCGCGCGAATCGTCGTTGTCAATGGAGCACCAGAGCAACTTCCGGAGATCGCGGGTCGAGCCATCCGTCGCGGTCGCCGGCCCGTGGATTCCGTCGAGCTCGGCGAGCGCTTGACGCGGAAAGTCCGGGATGAGCCCTTTCGCCACCATCGCCTGATGGGCAATTCTTTGCAGAATCGTGCGGTGTTGTTCGTTGTGTGGGTCCGTCATTTATGCCGCCATTTCCGGGATGTCCTGTTGTGGTCTCTTGCTCAATCAAACCATTCTACTCGCCCCCCCCCATCATTTACCAATCTTGCATCCTTTCGATACCGGCAAGTGGAACTGTGGCACCAAGCGGGCGCGCCCGGGGAGTTGACGGCGGTGCTGTCGTACGATGAGAAGCCGGGAATTCAAGCCCTGGGAAACACCGCTTCCGACCTGCCCCCGGTACCCGGCCCGCACGCCACGGTGGGCCGGGATAATGAGTACGTCCGTCACGGCACCCTGCCGCTGTTGGCGGGTATTGATCTGTGGAATGGCGAGGTCTTGGGTTTGGTGCGGGAGCGGCACCGGAGTGCCGAGTTCATCGAATTTTTGCGCCTGCTGGATGCCCGGTATCCCGCCGAGGCCCGCATTCGCCTGGTTCTGGACAATCACTCCGCCCACCTTTCCCGCGAAACCCGCACCTTCTTGGGCACCCGGCCCAACCGATTCGAATTCACCTTCAACCCGGACGATTTTCAAATCTTTGCAGAATTAACCGTGGTCACGCCCACCTACTAGCGGGCGGGTACGGCGGGGGGCAAAAAAACAGTTTGTGACGCCGTTTTCCTGGATTTCTACTGCTTCGAACACCGACTGGCCATTGAGCTTGATGGCGGCGTCCATTCGCAAATCGACCAGATGCGCAGGGACGCCGCGAAAGAAGACCATTTGCGGACTCTCGGCATACGATTATTGCGCATTCCGAACGCCATGGTTCTGGAGCACCCGGACGAGTTTGTGCGGAAGGTTATCGATGCAAGGGGGACATTGAGGGACAACGCGAGAAAGTGACCCCTCACCCGTCCGGCCCCGGCTGGTGAGAAGGCCGGTTGCCGGACACACTCTCCCCTCGGAGAGGGAAAAAGGCGTTTTGAGCGCGCCCGCGCGCTAAGACTGTGTTTTCCTTCTCCGTAGGGAGAAGGTGGACCGCGACAGGCGTTCTCACCAGCCGTCGCGGGCCGGATGAGGGGTCTCTTCCGCGGTTCTTCCCAAGTAAAGGCAGTGTTAATCTGCTGGTTCGCGAAAGCGCGCGAGGAAGAGCCGCACAGGAACGCCAAGTCCGCGTACCTGTGCGCTACCCGCTGGTGGGCGGCGAACCTCGATCCAGAGCATCGCTTGTCAGTTACGTGCAATTCCCCAGTCGGCTCTCCAGAAAAAAATCCGGGACTTAACCGCAGAGGAAACGCCTGAACTCGAACTGGCCACCGACGAGGCTCTCGGCAGGGTCGAGCCGCCACCCAAGTAGCAGCACCTAAACCCCGGGGAGGAGAAAGGTACCTGACACTGTTTCATCCACCGTTTCCCGAGGCCCGGTCCCAGGCCACATCGGTGATCCCCGGCTGGCGCAGAGATGCTTTTCAATCTCTGCGTCTGACATTGCAGGATAGAGGTGCCTTCGCGATCGCAGGCCCCCAAAGACAGGAGTCTGCGCCAGCCGGCCGTTTCCACTGACACCGTTTCCACTGACACCGTTTCCCCTCTGGCACCGTTTCCCCTCTGACGCGGTCTTTCTCCCTTCCAATTTCTTCAGCCCCAAAGGGGCGAAATAACGAAGCCCAGGCCAGCGGCCTGGGTTAAGATGATCCCCAAATTTTGCCGCCAGCCCTGAAGGG
>Ga0182030_10026753_pt1 | contig 10416 bp, 10 predicted proteins | sample 812S3MmetaG_FD_121299 | JGI IMG/M metagenome (GOLD analysis project Ga0182030, IMG submission 121299) | Permafrost microbial communities from Stordalen Mire, Sweden - 812S3M metaG (Illumina Assembly) | ecosystem: Environmental > Terrestrial > Soil > Wetlands > Permafrost | place: Sweden... | reverse complement strand
TTCTGGCGGAACTCGCGGACGTCTTCCAATTGGCGGTCGCTGGCATCGATGTGGAGGAAGGTGCCGGGATTGAATTGCGCTTTGCTCAGGCTCTCATTCACCAGCTCCATGCGGTCGAGAATGGTCTTGCGCGCCTGATTTAAATAGGTGGAGAGCGCCGCCAGATTCTGATGGCTCTGGTTGCGGAGCAGGTCGAAGAAGCGCTGCTCGTGCGCGGGTAGGCCGTCAGTCTCGAGGCGCTTGAGGCGCGCCAGATAGTCGGACGCCGACTTCATGGTGGCGTCCATGTCGCCTGCGTCCATGGGCCAGCGGCGGCGGAATTCGGCGAAGCGGTCTTCGATGGCGCGCACCAGTTTGCTGTGGCGGTCGGCCATCTCTTCGAGTTCGTTTGCCAGGGCGCGCTCGACGCGTTGTGAGAGCTTGTCGAGAGTGTCGAGGGTGAGGGCTTCGTTCTGCGCTCCGAAGCGCGTCGAGAGTTCGCTGCTTTGCACCGGCGTCACGACGGTGAGAGCGGGCTCCTCGCCGAGAAGGCGCAGGCGCTTTTCGCGCTCGCGCATCTCGTCCTGGCGCGCCTGTATCTTGGCGCGGACGGCGATCACGGTCTCGTCGGCTTTCGATACGCGCTGCTTCTGAGTGTCGATTCGCCGGCCGATATCCTGCAAGGCGGTGTTGCCTTCGCGGGCTTCGCGCAAGCCTCGCTCGATGGCCGCGATCCGCTCGGCCAGCGGGACCACGTCGATCTCGTGCCACTCTATGTTGGCCAATTCCTGGCAGACCAGTGCGCGCTCGGCGCGTTTCTTGTCCATCTCGGTCAAGCCGGTGATGGCATTCTGCAGAGCGGCAATCTCGTCGGCCAATTCCTGCGCGCGCCGTTCGAAGAGCGCGAGCTTCTCGCGATTATCGAAGCCGAGCACCCACTGGCGGCGGTCGTCGACGCGGTAGCGGTCGTCCTTTTCGTGGCGGGATTTGCCATGGCGGATCTGGCCTTCGCGAGTCACGGCCTTGTCGGCGTTCCTAAACGCCTGCATGGAAGCGGCGCAAACATAGTCGAAGCGCTGCTTGATTTCGGCGTCGAGCCACGGTGTGAAGACGCCGCCCGACTTGATGCGCAGTTTGTGCCATAGCGAATTCGCCGGCATGGGGCGCGACCCGGTCTCCTCCGGCCGGCCCACGCGATGGTACACCAACCGCCCGCCCAAGTGCGCTTCGTTGACGAAGGTGGAGACGCGCGCGTAGTAGCGCTCCTCCACCATCACCGAGAGCGCCAGACCGTGCAGCACGCGCTCGATCGCGCCCTGCCACGCCGACTCCGCGGAGTCCACTTCCATCCACTCGCCGGCGAACGGGAGCGCGGTTTCCGAGAGTCCCACTTCCTGCGCCACTCGCGCGCGCAGATCGAGCATATGCGCGGGAATATTGGAAGGCTGCCGGCGTAGCGCGCGGACTTCCGCGGCGGTCTCGGCGAAATCCTTTTCCTTATCGGCCTTCTGACTCACCAGCGCGAATTGCTGCTCCTGTGTGCGGGTACGCTGCCGCTGCCAGTCTTCCACTTCGCCACGCGCCTGCGCCGCGAGGTCCGCGAACGCGTGCGGCGTGCCGGGCGGCGCCCAATCGAGCTTATGGCAGGCAGCTTCGGCGCGGGCGCGCTTGCGCAACGCGTCATCGCGCGACTTCTCGACGGTGGTCCGCTCCGCTTCCAGGCGTTCGATTCTCTCCCCGCCCAGCTCGCGATGCTGCCGCTCCAGGTCTTGCAGTGCCGACCGCTCATTTTCGAGGGCTGCGCGCTTGCGTTGCGCATCGCCCTCGAATCCCTCAATCTCCACCCGCAGCTCGTCGATCCGCGACTTGAGCAGTGCCAGGCGGCACGTTTCGCGGTATCCATCGACCCCTTCGCGCACTTCCTTGCGATGGCGCTGCTGCTTGTCGAGCTCTTGCAGTTCGCTGTGTTGCTGACGCGCAGGCGCGAGTGTCTGCACCTGCTCGCGCGCCGTCACCACGGCCTGGTGTGCGGCGTTCAGTTCGCCGAATTCGGTGACCAGCCGCTCGGCGGCCTCGAAAGTCTCCGGACGGTCGAGCATGAAATCTCGCAGGAAGGAATTCAGGTCACCCAGATTCTTGGCGGACTGTGTCTTGTGCAGCAGCTTGAGCGCGAGCTCGCTTTCGATGCCCAGGAGGCGCATGAAGCGGTCGCTGTATGGCCGGAAGTCTTCGCGCGCGAATGCGTCGGGATGGGCGTGCTTTAATTTGCGGACGTCGAGATCGAAGTCTTTCAGCTCATGCAGGTCGAAGGGGTGTTCGAAGATCAGGTAATGACGGCGGACGTCGCTGGCGCCATTGGCGGCGCCGCGCAGCCAGAACAATTGCACCAGCACCACCGTGTTTCCAGCCGTATTGCCAAATGTCAGGGCGAGCGCCGACCAGGTGGTGCCCGTGCGGAGATAGCGGGTGGCGATTTCGCCGGACTCGTCGTCTTTCTGCTCGGCCCAGGCGCCGCGGACGTAGCTCACCAGGTTGCGGTCGCGGCCGGTGCGGTCCGCCTCGCGCGCGGCGGCGTTGAAATCGGTCCAGCGGGGCGGCGTCAACAGTGCGGAAAAAGCGTCGAGCAGCGTGGTCTTGCCTGCGCCCGACGGGCCGACGAAGAGAAAGCCGCGCTCCGCGATGGGGATGTCATGCAAGCCTGAAAAGGTTCCCCAATTGAACACCTGCAGTCGACGCATGCGGAACTGGTCGGCGGCGAAGAGAAGACCGTTCATAGCGCATCCTCCTCGTCCGGCTCGGCGGGCGGCGGCACGATGGTTTCACCGGCGGCCATGCGGTCGAACAGCTTGGTCAACGCGGTAATTTCTTCCGCGGAGAACAACAGCTTGAGCGTCGGCGAGACTTCGAAGCGGTCCTCGCTTGCGCGAATCTTCTGTAGCATGTTGTTCTTCTTCATTTTCTCGATGGAGGCGTGCACACGCTTCGCGAATCCGGCGCGATCGGTGCTGGCGGCGGCCTGGTACACGCTCAAATGCTCCGCGATTTCGTCGGTGGAGACGACCGCACGCTCGCCGCGCGCGTCGGCCTGGGTGAGGCACTGGCGCAAATACAGCAGCAGAATGGAATCGAGAAACGTGAGCTGCGAGCGGCGCAGCAGGATGGGGGAATCCACCTCGCCGACGTCGGCCTGCCGCGTGAAGGCCACTTTCTGATCGACGTCCATCACAAGGTCGAGAAACAGGTCGGCAAGGCGCTGCCGGATGACCGCCTCGTCGCGCACCAGCGCGGGCCAGAGTTTGGGATGGCGGCGAGCTTCCAGCGAAGGACCGGCCAAAAGTTGTACCAACGCGCGGCGCGTTTCCAGCGGGAGCTCCCCGGCGTCGCCCGGGTACAGATTGCCGGGGACGGCTTCGCTGTTTTCAGGCGAGCTCATGGACACGCTCCCGCAAGAAATAGATGGTGGGAATGCGCGCGCTACGCCACTCGTCATCCCGCCCCAGCCATTCCACGTTCTCGCTGCGGTCGCCGCGCAATCCGTGGCGGGCGCCGAGCGCCATGTAGCCGACGACGCTGCCGAGTCCTTGTGCGGCGGGGAACTGCGTGAGCACATCGCCGATGGAAGCTTGCGAGTGCACTTGCAGGACGGCGCGAATGTTGGCCTTGAGCGCGCGGAAATCGATCTCCGACTGCGCCACCAGATCGCTCACGTCGTCGAGGCCGATGAGCGCCGCTTCGCCGTCCGTCATCCCGCCGCCGGGCGCCTGCGCGGCAGGGTCGAATAGCACCCACTGCGACACCGAGCGCAAGCGGCTGCTGCTCAATTGCAGCGTGAAGGCGAGCGTCTCGGCGGCCTTCACTTTATCCTTGAGCGCCAGGGAGGCGCGTTGCGCATCGCGCAACACCTGATTGACGCGGCGCTGCTCCAGATACTCGCGGCTCTGCACGAAATTTCTCAGGCTGCGCGCCAGGCTTTGCAGAACTTCGTGGACCATGCCGCCCTGGTCGAGCAGCATGCGCGTGAGTTGCAGCAGGAAGCGCCGCTCGCGCACGTCCAGCGTGCCGGCGAACTGGCGCGAGAGCACGCTCTCGGTCGCCTGATCGAGCGAGGCGGATTGCACGGGGTCGACCAGCAGACGCCAGAAGGCCGAGAAGGTGCGGCCCGCCTCGCTATCGGCGATCAGGTCGGCGCCGGCGAAGAGTGCCTCGAGCACTTCGCCACGGCTCGACTCTTCGTCCATGATGCGGCTGCGCAGGTCGCGATTGAGCGCCTCGAACTGGTCGCGGACGCGGCGGAAATCGCCCGCCAGGCCGTCGGCTAGCGCGATGATTTCGCGGACGCGCTCCAGGGCGCGCGGCCCTTCGAGCGCCGGCATGCGGCCGCTGCGGATCGCCTCGATCTGCTGGTCGATTCGATCGCGCTCGGCAGTGAGGGCGGCTATGCGGGTCTCGGGATTGCTGTCGGTCTCTTCGGCGAGGCGGACGAGCTGCTGCATCACCACCGCGAGCCGGCTCTCGGTGGCCGTGGTGCGCGGCTCGGCGAGGGAAGAAACGAAGCGGATGGCGCCTTCGGCGGCCGACGAGAGCTCGTACTCCTCTTCGGTGGCGCCGGGTGGAAAGCGGCGTTCGAGATAGCCCGCGACCAGCCAATCGGCGACGTAAGATTGCGGAGTCTGCGGCAGGTGATGGCCCTGGCCGCGCAGTTCCTCGATGGAGCGGCCCAGCCGCTCGTAGAGGGTGGACGCAGGCAGACTGCGCGCTCCTTCCACCAGGTGCGTTTCGAGCAGACCGAGAATGATGGGGCCGTTGTCGGCAGCCAGAAGCCTCCACAACGCCTGCTCGCGCAAGCGGCGATAGGTGGCAATGGCGCGTTCGCCTTTCATGCGTGGGTTGTGTGAACTACTTTCGATGATAGCAATGTATCGTTGTTCTCATGGGGCGCCAACGGCGGCGTAGTCCAGCGTATGTCTCAGCGCCTGGCAGTGGGCTCTTCTGGTGGGGCTGCGGGTTACGGTCGGGTGGGATGCTTACTCTGTCTGCAGGTCAAGCCGCTTAGGGCTTGCGGTACTGCCATGGGTCGATGAGTTGGAGTCCGCAGCGTTCGAAATCGGCGGTATTGCGGGTCGCCACGGTCGCGCGATGGGTGCGGGCAATGGCGGCAATCATAGCATCGAGCTCGGACATCGGCCTGCCCACTGCGTTTCGCGACGCGACAATGGTGGCGAATACGCGGGCGGCAGCCTCGTCGAATGGCAGAATGCGGCCGGTGAACTCCTGGGCAAAGATCTTTTCTACGCCCGCGGCCAGCCCCGCCCGGCGTTTGCCGTGCGGCAACGCCTCTACGCCATTCATGACTTCCGCCAGGGTGATCGCCGTGGTGAAGACCGCCGAAGGGAGCTGGGCGGCAAGCCAACTCAGCACGGTTTCAGATGGCAAGGGCTTGATCGATTCCGAGATTACGTTGGTGTCGAGTATGATCACTAGTCGAAGCTCGGAGGCCGACGGATAGGCCGGCGCGGCGGGATCACAAGTTCGACTCCACCCAGCGGTTCAATGTGGCGCCGGATTGCCGCCGCGAGGTTGGTTGGCGCCGCGTCCTTCTCCTCGAGTCCTGCTTCCAGGATTTCCCGAGCTTCCGCCTCCATCGACCGCCCGTGACGAGCGGCGCGCACTTGCAGCTTTGCCTTCACCGCATCATCCAGCTGTCGTATCGTAATGCTCGCCACTCTTCAATGATAGCTCCACTCCCAATCGCGCCCGCATTTCGCGCCGACCCAGACTGGTAACGCTGAGCGCCCGGCTGTCCAACTCCTGCGTCACCCACTTTTTGTGAAGCGCCAGCTTCAGCAGCGCCCCGCCGAGCGCCCCGCCGAGATGCGACCGCCGCTCACTCCAATCGAGGCAAGCGAAGGCAAATCGGCGGTGCATTCCGCGCACATCGGCCACGTCGACGCCCAGCTTTTCGAATGCCTGAACGCCGGTCGCGGTGAGATCGTAGGAGCTCGATATCCAGCCAGCCGACTCCAGACGATCGTGAAGTTGCACGCCGAGTGTACCGGCGATGTGGTCGTAGCACGTGCGCGCCGCGCGCAGGCGGTTTGGGGTATTGGGGACGAACTTCTGACGCGGACCGCCGGCCAGCACACTCAAGCTTTCGAGCACCCGCGCGACCTCGGCGCCCTGCAGGCTGTAATAGCGATGCTTGCCCTGCACGAGCACTTTCACCAGCCCCTCAGTCTTCAAACGAGTCAGGTGGACGCTGGCCGTCGACGGGCTCACTTCCGCCACAACCGCGAGCTCGGTCGCGGTGCGCGCGCGGCCGTCCATGAGGCAATAGAGCATGCGGGCGCGAGCCGGTTCGCCAATCGCCGAGGCGATCCGCGCCGCCCCGCCATCCGCGTGTGCCACATCCATACTTCGATCCTAGACGAAGTGTGGATTGCGGGCAAGCGGTACGTTTGGGTAATGACGATTGCCTGCATAATCCGCTATCGGATCGACCCGTTCCAGCGCGAGGGGTTCAAGCAATACGCCGAAAACTGGGGCCGCATCATTCCGCGATGCGGCGGCCACCTGGTGGGGTACTTCCTGCCGCATGAAGGGACCAACGACGTCGCGTGGGGCGTGATCGCTTTCGACAGCCTCGCCTCGTACGAGAAGTACCGCGAGCGTTTGCGGACTGACCCCGAAGGGCGCGAAAATTTCCAGATGGCGCAATCCAGGCGGCTGATTCTCCGCGAAGAGCGGAATTTCGTGGAAGTGGTGGATGGTACATTCGGGATTCCCGCATGTTGACGCAAGCTGAAAAAGGACGCGCTTTCCGCGCGCTGCATGAACGTCGACAAGCGTTCATTATTCCGAATCCCTGGGATGCCGGTACCGCGCGACTGCTGGCGTACCTGGGTTTCGAAGCGCTCGCTACCACCAGCATGGGATTCGCTTTCTCCACGGGCCGGCCAGACAACAGTGTCGGCCGCGAGGAGACCATGACGCACATCGCCGATATCGTGCGGGCCACCGATCTGCCTGTCAGCGCCGACCTGGAGAATGGCTTCGGCGACTCGCCGGAGGCGGTCGCGGAAACCATGGCGCTCGCCGCGACAGCGGGGGCGGTCGGCGGTTCGATAGAGGACGCGACGGGACGCGCGGACGATCCGATTTACGAGAAGGAGCATGCCGCGGAGACAATCCGCGCGGCGGCCGAGACGGCGCGCGCCCTGCCTTTCGCTTTCACGCTGACGGGACGCGCCGAGAATTATCTGCACGGACGGCCCGATCTCGGCGATACCATCGCGCGTCTGCAAGCCTATCAGGAAGCCGGCGCGGACGTTCTCTACGCGCCGGGCCTTACCAGCAAGGACGACATCGCCGCGGTGGTCCGCTCAGTCGACCGACCGGTGAACGTGGTGATGGGACTTCAGGGCGTCGAACTATCGCTCGACGATCTGTCGGCCCTCGGAGTGCGCCGCGTGAGCGTGGGCAGCGCGCTCTGCCGGACCGCACTGGGCGCGTTTCTGCGCGGGGCCCGCGAGATGGCGGAGCGTGGCACGTTTACCTTCGCGAGCGATGCCGCAAGCCCGCGGGACATCAACGCTATTTTCAGCGGCCCGGCTGCAGACGGGGAGAGTTCATCCTACCAGCCGATTCGCTTCAGGCCGGCGACGTAATCGAAATGCCCGTCGCGGCTGAGCAGCGGCAGGCGATGCTGTCGTGCGAGGGCCGCTATCCATAAGTCGTTAGATGGTATCGGGCGTCCCGCGTGCTTTAGTTCGTCGCGAACTTCAGCATATCTCTCCGCGGTATTCTCATCGACGACTAGCACGCGGCATGCGGCGATCAACTCTGCCAGCCACCGTTCATACAGCTTACGGTTTCTGGACCCCCTAATTCCAAATTTGTACTCGCCAAGCACGATTGTTGGCACGGCGATCTCCTCGGCCTGCTGGAGGGCCCGTTCGGCACCCTTATCGCCGTCTGCCACCGCCGAAACTGCGTTGGTGTCCAAAATCAACGCCAATCCTCTGGCTCAACCTGGCCGAACTCCGCCTCAATGATCGCGTCGATTCGCGCTGTCTCTTTACGCAGAGAGCGCAGCTTTCCGAAACTCTTCATCCAAGGCTTGTCGTCTCGCGCGCCGGCGCGCAACTTCTCGGCCAGCGCTTCTGATACCAGCTCTCGGAAAGGAATTCCTTTTTCCGCCGCGGCCGCCTTCGCCCGCCGAAAAAGTGCATCGGGGATCTCGAGGGTGGTTTTCATCCAACCTTGATTCTCCCATATTTATGGGTCACAGGAACAACTGCGTCCTGCCGTCCAGCCTGATACGATAAAGAATCACCCTTGACTGACACCGTTCCAGATATTCTTGCCCGCATTGTCGTCAGGAAACGCGAGGAGCTTGCGCAGGCGGCGCACCGTTTGGACCAATGGGAGCGCCAGGCCGAAGCGCAACGCGCCAGCCGCCGCGATTTCCGCGAGGCGTTGTGTGCCCGCGTGCCGGCGGTGATCGCCGAAGTGAAGAAAGCTTCGCCGAGCAAGGGTGTGCTGTGCGCCGATTTCGACCCCGCCCGCATCGCGTCCGAATACCAGCGCGGCGGAGCGGCGGCCGTCTCGGTGCTCACCGACGAGAGCTTCTTCCAAGGCAGCCTGGCGCATCTCCAAGCGGTGCGGGCGGCCGTCGATCTGCCTGCCTTGCGGAAAGATTTTACAATCGCAAACGCCCACATCGTGGAAGCGGCAGCGCACGGTGCGGACGCCATCCTGCTGATCGCCGCCATCCTCAGCGAGCGCAAATTGCGCGATTTCCGCGAAGCGGCAGCGGAGTACGGTATGGCGGCGCTGGTGGAAGTGCATAACCGCCGCGAACTGGACGCGGCCATCGCATCGGGCGCCACGATCATCGGGGTCAACAATCGCAATCTGAGCACCTTCGAAGTGACGCTCGACACGTCGCTCGAACTCGCGGAGCATATGCCTGCGGGTGTGGTACGAATCAGTGAAAGCGGAATCCACGACGCGGCGGATGTGGCTTGTCTGCGGGCCGCGGGCTACACCGCGTTTCTGGTGGGCGAACACTTAATGAAGTCGGGCGACCCTGCGGAAGCGCTGCGGCGGCTGGTGGCCGCATGATTCTGAAAATCTGCGGCATCACCAATCAGGACGACGCGTCCGCCGCCATCGATGCCGGCGCGACGGCCGTGGGTTTCAATTTCTATGGGCGCAGTCCGCGATACATCACGCCGGAGCAGGCTGGCGAAATTGCGACTGCGGCGGGCGTTCGGCGTGTGGGCGTGTTCGTTAATGAGACTCGCCAGCGGGTGGAACAAATTGCGCGGGAAGCTCGGCTCGACGTGGCCCAATTGCACGGCGACGAGACGCCGGCGGATTACCCGGAGTCCGTTGCGGTGTGGAAAGCCCTCCGCGTGGACGCAAGCTTCGACCTCGCGCGATATCGCGACAACCCGGCGGAGGCACTGCTTCTCGATGGACCGGCCGGCGAGTTCTACGGCGGCGCGGGCAAGAGCTTCGACTGGCGCCGGCTGCGAGGAACGGATCGCCGGACCGATCGCAAAATCGTGCTGGCCGGCGGGCTCGACGCGTCGAATGTCGCCATCGCTATCGAACTGGTAAGACCCTGGGGCGTAGACGTATGCTCGCGCATCGAAAGCGCGCCCGGCAAGAAGGACCACAAGAAGATGACTGAGTTTTTACAGGCGGCGATGGCGGCCGTCCAGGTATGACGGCGCAACCCGACCAGGGTGGACATTTCGGACCGTACGGCGGACGTTATGTGCCGGAAGTATTGATGGCGCCCATCGAGGAACTGGAAACGGCGTACCTCGCGGCGCGCGAAGATCCCGCGTTTCAGGCGGAACTCGCAAACCTTCTGCACACCTACGCCGGTCGTCCGACTCCGCTGTATTTCGCCAAACGCCTCACCGAAAAGTTGGGCGGCGCGCGCATCTGGCTCAAGCGCGAAGACCTGCTGCACACCGGCGCGCACAAGATCAACAACTGTCTGGGACAGGCGCTGCTGGCGAAGCGCATGGGCAAGCGCCGCATCGTCGCCGAGACCGGCGCGGGACAACACGGCGTGGCGACGGCTACCGTCTGCTCGCTGATGGGCTTCGACTGCGTAGTCTACATGGGCGAGGAGGACATGCGCCGGCAGCGGCTCAACGTGTTCCGCATGCGCATGCTGGGCGCGAAGGTGGTGAGCGTCACCAGCGGCAGCCGCACCCTGAAGGACGCGATCAGCGAGGCCATGCGCGATTGGGTCACCAACGTCGCGGACACGCATTATCTGCTCGGCTCGGTGCTGGGCTCGCACCCGTACCCCATGATGGTGCGCGATTTCCATAAGGTGATCGGGGAAGAGGCGCGGCGCCAGATTCTGGAAGCCGAAGGACGCCTACCGGACACTATCTTCGCGTGCGTGGGCGG
>Ga0182030_10026750_pt1 | contig 10419 bp, 10 predicted proteins | sample 812S3MmetaG_FD_121299 | JGI IMG/M metagenome (GOLD analysis project Ga0182030, IMG submission 121299) | Permafrost microbial communities from Stordalen Mire, Sweden - 812S3M metaG (Illumina Assembly) | ecosystem: Environmental > Terrestrial > Soil > Wetlands > Permafrost | place: Sweden... | reverse complement strand
GACACGCTCCGCCGCGAGCACGAACTGGTACTCATCGAGGGTGCGGGCAGCCCGGCCGAGATCAATCTGCCCGATCTCGTTAATAACCGAATTGTTGACTACGCCGACGCGGCGGCGCTGCTGGTCGTGGACATCGATAGGGGTGGCGCCTTCGCGCACTTGTTCGGCACATGGTCGTTGGTGCCCGAGACCACGCGAGCGCGACTTGGTGGGTACGTACTCAACAAGTTCCGAGGCGACGCGACACTCCTCGAGCCGGGCCCAGCGATGCTGCACGAGATGACCGGTCTCAAATTGGCTGGCGTGGTTCCCATGGTGCAGCATCAACTGCCCGACGAGGAAGGCGCCACAATTCGTCGCGCTGCACCCGAAGCAGACGCCGTGGTGGGGATCGTTCGCTACCCGTACTCTTCGAATTTGGATGAATTCCAACTCCTGGCCCGCGGTGCCCACGTTCGATGGATAGCGAATCCCCGCGAGATGCTGGATTGTGACGTCATCATCCTTCCTGGGTCCAAGAACGTGGCAGCCGATCTCAACTGGTTGCGAATCCAAGGGCTCGACGTCGCGCTGCGCGATCGAGCGGCCAAGGGTGGACGCGTCATCGGCGTGTGCGGGGGCTGCATGATGCTCGGTGGAGCGATCACTGACATCCATGGTAGTGAGGGGGCAAACGAGGGCCTGGGTCTCCTGACCCTGCGTACCGAGTTTGGAGCGGACAAGATCACCCGGCACGTGAGCATCACATTGCCTGAAATCTCTGGACCATTCGCGGCGTGGAGCGGTTTGGCCGTAGAGGGCTACGAGATCCGCAACGGTCGGATGATCGATGAAGGCACCGCGCTCAACGAGCTGTTCTGGACCGAGGGCGCAACGCTCGCGACCACGGTGCACGGACTCTTCGAAGACCCAGCTGTCGTTGAGGCCCTCGTGGGGTATCGACCGCGGCCATTGCTGGAGGAAACCTTCGAACAGTTGGCTGATCTCATCGATGAGCACCTAGATACTGGGTTGCTCTGGTCGATGGTAGGTCAGTAGCGATTCACTGCTATCGGGGGCCCGACGCAACAAGAATGCCACCTTGAACTGGAGACTTCTCCTTGCGAAATGAGCCCGTTCTTCGCCTATCAATTACTTCGAGCGGAAACAGTTGCCTGAACCCGTGAATGGACAGAAATAAGGTCAAGGAGGCTATGGGAGGCCCTCGATCATGGCGACGATCTCTTGACGCTGATAGCCAAGATGTCGAGCGAACCGTACGAGCTCACCGACCTTCTCTAAGACCGCCGCCTTCTCAACTGTTCCCGATACTCGGATTCCTCGACCACGAGTGAAATCAAGCAGTCCCTCGTCGCGAAGAACATGGAGGGACCTGATAACGGTGTTCTTGTTGACGCCGAGGACCTTGCCCAGATCGACGGCCGGTGGCAATCGTTCTCCGGGACCGATTTCGCCTTCGGCGATCGCGCGTCGAATCTCTGCAGCTACCTGTTCATGGAGAGACAGCTCGGTTTCACGGTTGACGTTGACAAAATGCATGGTACTAGTTATGTTAGTACCATCAGTTTGATCACGCCGAGTTCCAAAGCCAAGGAAGGTAGCGAGGGAGAATCCTCGATTGATCTTCAGGGCCTCGAACTCCTGATCAAGGGGGCGAGGCGACTTCGACGGCGACGCTGGTCCATTATTGGAGTTGTTCTTGCCGTCGCTGCCGCCGCCATCGCGCTGACCATTTCCCAAGTCTCACGCTCAACTCCGGCGAGCCTGCGCACTCTCCTCCTAAGGACGTCCGACCTGCCGGGCGGTTGGCATACCAAGCCTGCGACGACTCCAGCGCCCTACCGCTGCACATCGCCCGACACTGTTTCATCGCTTTTGGGACCGAGCGGCGTTGGCATCACCTTTGAACGAAGTGGAGGCTCGCCGATCCTTTTCGAGTACTTGACGAGAAGCGCATCAGCCGTCAACGCATTTGAAAACGCCTTGAAGCCCATCATGTTGTTTGGTTGCGCAGATTCCGCCAATGGACGCCTTGTCGATTCAAGCAAGAATGACGGAGTCTTCTACGCCCGCTCCTATGGAGACTGGAGCATCCTCACCAAAAACACCAATGTTGTCACGGGCGTCGAGTTTCAGCTTGGCTACTTACTCGTTCGCAAGGGCCACTACGTGATGATCATGGGTTATGAGAACAAGGGGTCGTTGGACAAGTCGTCGCTTGAGAACTTCACGAAGCGGGCGCTGGTCAAACTCAATGCCTAACCGCATTCGTAGATTGGCAGACTTAATCGAAGCGCCTCGACGAGCCCGCCAATGTTTCGCTACTTCACGGAAAATGGGCTTGCCGTACCGACGCGAACACCCACGCGAACCGTAGCAATCCGCTCTTGAAACTCGCCAAGAAGGATACGAACTGCCAGGTCCAGGTCAAGAGAGGCCACATTGTAGGCCTCGTACTTCTGCACCACCACGAGACGAGACCGACAAAGAACGGCACGATTCCTTGAAGACAAGAGACAGGCGCGACGAGACCGACACACAACAACCATTGGAAAGTTCCTTTTGATCCCAAGGTGCCGGGATCGAGACCCGGGTGCTCCACGAGAAGACCGACGGGAAGACTCTGAACGTTCACACTCGTGAATCCCAACGGTCGCAACAAAGGGGATTTAGAGAGAAAATTGAGTTCGAAGAAAGAATTTTCAACTACGCAAAACCCGGCGCGATTCACCTCGCTTTTCCAAGCGTGGCCCTTAGTTGATTACCAGCACCAGCCTGCCTCGAACGTGCCCGCACTCACTGACGCGGTGCGCTTCCGAGATCTCGTCGAGTGGGTAGGTTCGCTCGACGGGAAGCCAGAAGCGCCCGGCTTCGATGAGTGCTCCTATTTCAGAAAGCGCATGAAAGGCGTGGCCTTGATCGCCGTTGCTGAAGCGCACTTTGTGCTGTTTCGCTCCGTCGATGTCGGCGAGCGTCACCACGTTCTGCGGTCCGCCGGCGAGATCGATTAACTCGGGTAGCACGCCACTTCCGGCGACGTCGAGCGCGGCTTCGACGCCATCGGGCGCGAGGGTGCGGACTCGTTCGGCCATGCCCTCGCCGTACGTCACGGGCTCTGCGCCGAGGAGTCGAAGGTAGTCGTCGTTGGCGGTACTGGCGATGCCGATCACTCGCGCGCCGCGGGCGACGGCGAGCTGAACGGCGGTGCTGCCGATCCCACCCGCGGCGCCGTTGATGAGCAGGCTGGTTCCACGGCCGACACTGAGTTCGTCCAGGCTGCGCGTGGCCGTCTCGAGCGCGACGGGGAGGCCAGCGGCGTCGACGAAACCGAGGGACAACGGGATCGGCGCCCGATAGGTCAGCAGCGCGAGTTCGGCCGCTCCGGCGCCATCGTCGGAAACACCGAATACCCGGTCGCCAACAGTGACATCTGTAACACCCTCTCCGACCTCGTCGACGAAGCCCGCCACGTCGCGACCGGTCGTCTGCGGCAACCCCGCGCCGAAGCCCAACAGGCCCTTGCGCAGTTTCCACTCGGTCGCATTGATGCCGGCTGCGTGCACGACGATCCTGACCTGTCCGGGACCGGGATGCGGATCAGGAAGATCCACGATCTCGAGGACCTCGGGACCTCCGAACCGGCCAAATTGCGCTGCTTTCATGATGTTCCTCTCTTTCGGCGCAAACTCTGCCCGTCTAGGTTGATTTCCTGTTCAGCCATATCTATAGACGTCGCGGAGGGTCGCCATTCTCTTGGGCATCGTCGGTCTAGTTCGGCTCCAAACCATCGCTCTTCGACATCATTGCGCTGACGTGACAAGGCGACGGGACGGTGGCCCGGTTGACTCCATCCTCCGGTTTGGGTGTCCCTGTCACGATGACGGAGATCAAGAGTTCGACGAGGGTGATGGCTACACCCACCTTGAATGCCCAGCTGCCTACGCGCCAGTGCGCATGATGTCATTCACAATCATCCGAAACTGTGCACGTAAGTCGTCCGAAGAAGTGTCAGCGAACACGTTACCCACGAGGACAAGACCACCAAGTATCGCCCCGAAGGCGCTCGCCATCCTCACTCGATCTTCCAACTTGACTTTCTGATCCGAGAAGGCGGCCTGAAGTCGGGCCTCAAGGTCGTCGTGCTCGGCGCCGTGTCTTTCGTTGTGCAATGCATCGAGGGCAGCCCGATTTCTCTCGTGCAGAATGAAGAGGGCCCGGTGCTCCAACACTTGATCAATGAGCTGGTAGAGAAAGGCCGTCCATTCCGTCGGCGAATTGTTTGTCGAAAGCGGCCCGTCAAGCGCTCCGAGGCCGAACGCGTGCAATCTCATGTGCAAGGCAAAGAGAATGTCTTCCTTGCTCTTGAAGTGATAGTAGATCGCGGCCTTGGAGAAGCCGAGTCGCTCCGCGATTTCGCGAAGCGAGGTTTTTTCATAACCTTTGACAGTAAAGAGTTCAAGGGCGATGTCGAGAATTCGATCACGCGTGTCGCCGCTCGTTCTTTCAAGGCTTGGCGATGTACTCACCCGCCCATTCTACGTGACGACCGGTTCTACTTGACGACCGGTTCTACTTGACGACCGACAAGTAGGTGGTTAGGCTCGTTGTATGACTAGCGAGAGCAAAGAGAGGCCATGCCAGCAGACTCAATGATTCATGCTGAAGGCCTCACCAAACACTATGGCGCCACGATCGCACTCGGCGGCATAGACCTTGACGTGCCAGCCGGTGCCATCCTCGGGGTTCTGGGACCCAACGGCGCGGGGAAGACCACTGCGGTGCGGATTCTCACCACCCTAGCCCTACCTGACGGAGGCCACGCGACCGTCGCCGGCCACAACGTCGTCACCGACGGCGCCGCCGTGCGGCGAAACATTGGCGCTACCGCCCAAGACGCCACACTTGATGACATGCTCACCGGTCGACAGAACCTCATCATGATCGGGCGCCTCAGCGGTCTGCGTCGAGCTGAGGCAGCGGCACGTTCCGTCGAACTTCTCGAGCAGTTCAATCTCACCGACGCCGGCGGTCGCGTCCTCAAGAGTTACTCCGGTGGGATGCGGCGACGTCTCGACCTAGCCGCAGGACTCGTTACCCGCCCACCAGTGATCTTTCTCGATGAGCCAACAACGGGGCTCGACCCGACCAGTCGGGTTCGCATGTGGGAAGTTATCAGATCACTCGTCGCCGACGGCGTCACCGTGCTACTGACGACCCAGTACCTCGACGAGGCCGACGAACTTGCCGACCAGATTGTGGTCGTCGATCACGGACTCATTATCGCCGAGGGCACTTCAGCCGAGCTAAAGGCACAGGTCGGTGGCGCCCGACTTGACGTGACACTCAGTGAGGCGAACAGCGCCGCCGCCGGAGCACTCGCCAAATTCGTCGCGGGTGAGGTGCAGGTGAGTCACGATGGACGGCGACTTCGTGCGCCGGTGCAGAGTGGAGCCGGTCTCGCGACATCGGTCGTTCGCGCCCTCGATAACGCAGGCATTGTTGTAGACGACGTGGAAGTCCACCAGCCTTCACTCGACGACGTCTTCTTCGCGCTGACGGGACACCCCAGCGAGGAACCCGTTGAGGAAGAGATGCTGACGGGGCCGTCGGCGAAGAAAGTGAAGGTGCGCTCATGACGACCGCTTTGCTCGACGCTCCGACTCGGGTAACGCCGAGCCGACCCATGGGTATTGCCCGCCGGTTCAGTGACGTGTCGTCATTGACGTGGCGAAACATCGTACATATCGCGAGGGAGCCATTGCAGCTCTCTGACGTGACCATTCAACCGGTTCTCTTCACGCTGCTCTTCGTATACGTTTTCGGTGCCGGCGTGACGCTCGGCGGAGGAGCCCACTACGTCGATTTTGCAATTGCTGGCATGCTCGCGCTTAACTTAACGACATCGGCGATGGGCACGGCGGTCGGTCTCAGCAATGATCTCAACGGCGGAATTATCAACCGCTTTCGAACCCTGCCAATGTGGCGACCCGCCATTCTTGTCGGGCGATCAGTTACGGATTTCTTGACGGCTGTAATCTGCACCTTCTTTGTGGCCGTGACGGGCCTTCTCGTGGGCTGGCGTCCCGAGACGGGAATCCTTTCGGTCCTCGGGGGCTTCGGAGTCTTCTTGTTGTTCAGCTACGCCCTTTCGTGGGCGTGTGCCTGCCTGGGCATCATTAGCAAGGGCCCCGAGTCCGCCCAGGGCGTTGGTCTCGTCATCCTCTTTCCGCTCTCCATTGTTTCGAACGCGCTCGTGCCCACGGCTCACATGCCCGCCCCACTGCGTGTGTTCGCGAATTGGAATCCGGTGAGCGCCGTCACCGCGGCGGCGAGAACTCTTTTTGGAAACCCGAATCCTTCAGCAATCGTTCAAGCGTGGCCCATGCAACACCCGGTAGCCGCGTCGCTGCTGTGGTCGATCGCCATTATTGCCTTCTTCGCTCCATTGGCAACATTCCTGTACCGTCGGCGAACGAAAGAATAGGTGTGTTCAACGTTTCACATGTTCAGGTCTTGACCAGTTCGTCGAGGTCGGCCACTTATACAAAGTGCAAGGACATTGTCTTTGGCAACGCAGGCGGGTACTCGCGATCACGCCCGAACGCCTGAGAATTCGGAGCCCAATGTTGCAAGCGTTTGCGATCAAGAACGAAGCGCAGCGCACTGAAAACGACCGCATGGCCTACAACGTGACAGATCCGGAACGTCGTCAAATCCCTAGGTCAGCTTCAGGAGCCGCACTTCCAGCTCCCGGTCACCGTAGCAACCTTGCCATAGGTTGTGCTACCAACGGCGTGGTATTCGACCGTAATGTTGATCGAACCCGTTGACCCCTTGTACGTAATACTTCCGGATGTCTCGAGAAATGAGATGATCGGAGAGGCATTGCTCTGAAACGATGCATCGGTGAGCGATTTCACGTCTGCCGCGCCCACGTGAGTTGTTCCCTTCTTGGAAGGATACGCCGACATAGCCCAAGCACCCGTGCCCGCGCCGCTAATGGTTCCCTTCATGTGAGAGAGGGTCACGATGTACCCCTTGCCGCTGTACGCCTTACCGAAGGAACAGTCAAAGGACGAAGGTGTGAGCTTAAGCGTCCCACTGTAGGCGCCCGTGAATGTAAAGGTATTAGACGCCCCGCTGGCACTGGCGGTGCCCGGGGAAACCAGCACCATCCCGCTGAACAGGACCATCTCAGTCAAGATGATTACGGCCACCCTGTCACGCGACCACCAACCTCGCGGGCACTTCATCGGTTCGAACATGCCCATCCTTCTCCAGCTGGGTCAGTAGCGACCGGATACCGTTGGAACGGTAGCACCTGGAACCGCCGAGAGATAGGAGTTGCCAGTAGATCCTCAGCCATGATACTTCGAACAAAAATCTGTAATTTCAATCAGCAATAAACAGCCTCACGCTAAGGACGACGCTGTACTGACCAAAGCAGTCCCACCCTCAACAACAAAGAAGCCTCAAATGGGTCTAAAACAGGCCTCATCTTATGCTTCAAATTTCTGCAACACAATGAGACGAGACCGACACAGGACACCTGATTGAGAGTTCCCCTTTTAATCCCAAGGTGCCGGGATCGAGGCCTTGGCAGCCCACTATCAATAGGTGAACGTTCACGCTCTTGAACCCCGACGGTCGCGTATACCAAACGGAAAATCGAAAATTCTAGCTTCGTTCGGCTGTGATTGTAGTTGTTCATCGTTGGAGAAGGCTGTCGCGACGCGACGTGGCGGGCTTCATTGCAGGCCTCACATCTAGGCGGCACCGTGGTTCGTCTTCTGCTCACTGCCCACCAGTAGGTAGAAGGCCTCTGGCAAGGAAGGTGGACGAGTTCTCGGGAGGCCAGACCACGCTGCTTGGGCGAAAGCAGTGCCCAAGTGATTGAGGTCAGTACGACGCCGTAGTCTTGTATGCATTTCAACCGCGCAGTGGCGCTTCAAGGAGCATCTTCATGGCACGAACTGGAACGAGCAGTGAGCGAGCACGGGCACGCGTCGCGCCGAACTCACCGTCAGCGGGAATCTACAGCACCGTCTCGGTCACCGAGCAGCCTCGATGATGGACACGCCTGACGATTATGAGAGGTTGGGAGTGCGCCGCGTCGTCAACGCCGCAACCACCCTCACCGCGCTCGGGGGGACTGTCCTGCCGCCCGAAGTCATCGCAGCCATGACGGCCGCCTCAACCTCGTGCGTGTCTATGGAAGAGTTGCATCTCGCAGCGGGTCGACGCCTCGCTCAACTGACCGACAACGAATCGGCGCTGATCACCTCGGGGTGCGCCGCCGCCATTGTGCTCGCGGTGTTGGCGACAATCACCGATGGTCGACCAGAGCTGATCGCCCAGATGCACCACGACACCAACGTCGCTCGAAACGTCGTCATGCACCGCTCGCACCGCATACCCTACGACCGGGCGATCGAACTGGCGGGCGGGCGAATCGTGGAGATCGGTAACGCCATCCAAACCTTCGAATGGGAGCTTGACGCCGCAATCGACGAGCAGACGGCCGCCGTGTTCTGGGTGGCGGGAGAGCACATGGCAAAGTCCACCCTCTCGCTCGACGAGACGGTGTCCATCGCCCATTCCAGGGGCGTGCCGGTGATAGTGGACGCGGCGGCGCAACTGCCACCGGTGTCGAACCTTCGGAACTTCACCAGAATCCACGAAGTCGACCTCGTAACCTTCAGCGGCGGCAAAGGGCTGCAGGGACCCCAGGCCAGCGGCCTCATGGTGGGACGAGCGGAACTCATCGAGGCCGCTCGTCTGAACGCCGCCCCCTTTCAGCGTCTCGCGCGACCGATGAAGGTTGGCAAGGAGGAGATTTGCGGGCTGGTCGCCGCGGTGGAGCGCTATCTCCTCTTAGATCATGAAGCAGTGCACCGTGGTTGGGGCGAGGCCGTCGATGAATGGGCGTCCGCGCTGTCGGCGCTGACGGGAATTGGTGTTCAACGACTCGAGAGTAACGAGGCCGGCCAACCTGTTCCTCGCCTCGAGATCTCCTTACCCAGCGTCGATATGGCCTCTCGGGTGAGCGGCCGACTCTGGGACGACGACCCTCGGGTCGCGGTGTTGCGGGTGCATGAGAAGCTCTTCGTCTCCCCGGACACCCTCCAGGAGGGTGAGAGCGAACTCGTCGTCGAGCGATTGGTCGCAGCCCTCAAAGAGACCTTCTGACGCGCCAACGGCGAGATCAATGGTGCGCACGTTGCGCACAGGTTTCCGTGACGACCGGTGATACTGTCGCCCTCAGCGCGCTAGTGGCGCCAGAGGTTTCGTGAGGAGACTCGATGTCCGATGAGGTGCTCTTGGTCACCGGTGGTGCGTCCGGTATCGGACGGGCGGTCGTGAGGCTGGCCGCGCAGCGCCACTGGCGGGTGTGCATCATCGACCGCGATGGCGCCGCACTCGAATCGGCGGCCGCCGAGGCACTCGAGCACGGCGCGGACAAGGTATGGGCGACGCAGTGCGACGTCAGCTCCGAGGCATCAATGGAGGTGTGCTTCGACGCCGCCGAGGAGCAGCTAGGCCCTTTGAGCGGCCTCTTCACATCTGCGGGTATCGAACGTCGTGGCTTCGCCCACGAGACCCCCTACGAGACCTGGCAGCACGTCATCGAGACGAATCTCAACGGAACCTTCCTCGCGTGCCAGATGGCGCTGCGCAGCTTGCTGCGCTCGAAGATACCCGGATCGTTGGTCTGTTGCTCTTCGCCCGCCAGTTTCGTCGCGTACTCAGCCGGCGCCGCCAGTTCCTACAGCGCGTCCAAGGGCGGTGTCTCGGCCCTGGTGCGCACGCTCGCCGTCGACTACGCCCAGTACGGCATCCGCGTCAATGCGGTCGTCCCTGGTGCAACCGAGACCCCGCTGATGTGGGCCAACTCCGACGAGAGCGAGAAGGACCGTCTGCGCGAGTTGATCAGGTCCGAGGTTCCGCTGGGGCGGCTGGCTGAACCCGAGGAGCCGGCCGAGGCGGTGATGTGGCTGCTGTCGCCAAAGGCGGGCTACGTCACAGGTTCTCACCTGGTGTGCGACGGAGGAATCCTCGCCAAGGCGTCCATCAGCTTCTAGCGACGCTCGTCGACTGCTCGAGCACCCGCTTCATCTCGGCGCTTTGCTCGTAGCGAGGATCGTAGAGCCAGCACGTTGCCCACTGGCCCCGGCTCAGTTCGGAGCGTGGAGGCGCCTCCGCCTGGCAGATGTCCTTCGCCTGGGGGCACCGCGGATGGAAGCGGCATCCCGAGGGAGGATCGATGAGGCTCGGCGGGTCGCCAATAGCCACCCGCGTGCTGATCGACTCCTTTTCGGGGTTCGGTGCCGAGTCGCGCAGGAGCTGGGTGTAGGGATGGGCCGGCTGCTGCGTGACGTCCTCTGAAGGTCCCCGCTCGACGATCTCGCCCGCGTACAT
>Ga0182030_10026749_pt1 | contig 10419 bp, 10 predicted proteins | sample 812S3MmetaG_FD_121299 | JGI IMG/M metagenome (GOLD analysis project Ga0182030, IMG submission 121299) | Permafrost microbial communities from Stordalen Mire, Sweden - 812S3M metaG (Illumina Assembly) | ecosystem: Environmental > Terrestrial > Soil > Wetlands > Permafrost | place: Sweden... | reverse complement strand
CACACGATGATGCATGCGCCGTCGTTCTCGTTGCGCGGCGGAGCGCGGGAGATCCTGCGGGGGATCATCGCGCGTGGGCTGGGACTGCGTTAAGCAAAGGAAACGAACATGACCGATAAGGTGCTGTACGAGGCGGATGGCGCCATCGTGACGATCACATTGAATGACCCCGCCATGCGCAATCCAATTTCCGAGGCCGAAATGGTCGATGGCATCGTTGATGCCCTGGAACGGCTGAACCAGGACAAGACGGCGCGGGTGGCGATCCTCACCGGGGCGGGCAGCGCGTTTTCCTCGGGCGGCGATCTGCGGAAGATGCGGGACGAGTTCGAAACGCGGGCGGAAAAGCCGCATCTGACTCCGCTGTATTACAAGCATGGCATTCAACGGATCCCGCTGGCGTTCGAGAAACTCGACGTGCCGATCATCGCCGCGGTGAACGGGCCGGCGATCGGCGCGGGTCTCGATCTGGCGTGCATGTGCGACATGCGCATCTCCGCCGAGACCGCTCGGTTCGCGGAAAGCTTTGTCAAGGTCGGCATCGTGCCCGGCGACGGCGGGGCGTGGCTCCTGCCGCGGGTCGTCGGGTATTCGAAAGCCTGCGAGATGGCGTTCACCGGCGATATGCTGACATCGGCGGAGGCTCTGGCGTGTGGGTTGGTATCCCGGGTCGTGCCTGACGCGGAACTGTTGGTGGCGGCGAAGGCTCTGGCGGAACGGATCGCGGTCAATCCGCCACACGCGGTGCGGATGGCGAAGCGGTTGTTGATGGAAGGACGGCACACGCGGCTCGATACGCTGCTGGAAATGTCGGCTGCGATGCAGGCATTGACCCACGCGACGCCGGACCATCGCGAGGCCGTGACGGCGTTCCTGGAGAAGCGGAAGCCAGTGTTCACGGGGGATTGAAGGCGGCCCCGAAGGCCGGCCGTAGCGGTGAGAGTCTGCCCAATTGTCACATTGCTTAACAATGGCGCATCCAATGCGATGTGCCTGCCGTTAAGCAGACCGCCGGCAGCCAAAGCCAGCGACGCTTCATCAGAAATCCGATAGTACAGCGTCAATGGTTCTCGAACGGAGCTGAGACGCCGGAAAGGGAGCGGTCGGTGACAAAAAACGTCTGTCGGAAAACATATTATCATGCGATCAGGCGTTGGGAGTGACGAGGAACGGTTCGAACAGCATCGGCCCATCTGCGTGACTCTGGGCTGATTCCTGTTCTTATCCGCGCTAAAGTTCCTTTGCCGATCCAAACGACAGAGATGGGTTTAAGATAAAAATTTTAGCGCAGATAAGGCAAGGGATAAGGTCTGATGCACGCGGATGCGCTCGCGCCATGTTCCGGGCGAGAGTAATACCAAACAGTCAAGACAATGACGCATGAGTATCCCCGTCATGCTCGGGCTCGACCCGAGCATCGCGTGCCGCCACACCGCGGCTCTCCTCATCAAATACGATGCCTGAGGCAACTGATCCTCGGGTCGAACCCGAGGATGACGAAAGCACGAGAGTCAACATCAGCGCCTGCTGGTATAACCTCAATGGAATCGGAACTCACCTGGTTTCGAGAAAATGACTCCGAACGGACTACAAGAGATTCGACACCGTGACGACAAGAGGTTACGTCACGGATTCGGATCGACGTATCCTGCGGTTAGTCCGCGAACACGCCGACCGGCGCCCCAACGGCCGGCGCCGGCGTACGGAACAGACCACCCAGCGCGGGAAATTTCTCCAGAATGTCGGGAGACTTTCCCTCGCGCAACGACGTCACGTACATGAAATCACCGGCGAAACACGGCATCGTCGGGCCCGGCACCGGGAACGGCAGTTTCTTCAACAACTGACCGGTGGGCGAGAAACAGTTGACGCACCCGGCGGATGGTCCGGCCGACCAGTAATTGCCGTCCATGTCCGTCGCCGCGCCGTCCGGACGCCCGTCCTCATTGGTCAGTTTCGCGATCACGCGATGATTGCTCATGCCGCCGGTCGCGAGGTCGAAATCCCACGCCTCGATGATCGCCGATGTCGAATCGGAATGATACATCGTCGTAGCGTCCGGCGACCAGGCGAGGCCGTTCGACACCGCGTAGCCCTCGGCCTTCTTCTCGATCCGCCCGTCGGACGTCACTCGGTACAGTGCCCCGAGCGGCCGCCGCGGCGAATTCTCATCCATGCTGCCGACCCAGAACGCGCCATCAGGCCCGACCTTGCCGTCGTTCAGCCGGTTGGTGACGGGTTCGATGACCGACAGAGTCAGATCGACGATCTCCCGCGTCGGCGGATCGAACAGCACGACGCGGTGGCGCAGCGCGACGACCAGCCGGCCAGAGCGGCACAGCCCGAAACTGCCCACGACCTCCGGAAATTTCCACGTTTCACGGGCGCCGCTGCCCACGGACAGGGCGTTGATCTTCTTGCCGTTGATATCGCAGAACAGCAGGCGCCGATTGGCTGCGTCCCACACCGGACACTCGGAGACACCGCAGCGAGAATCCCAGACCAGTTCGAACGTGCTCATCGCCATCGACTCCCGTGGTTCTTTTCGTCATCACTCAGTCAACCACGGTGGCGCGATTGATCCCCAGGTCAAGTCCGCGCATGACCTGGGCGGCCACCTTCCCACGGGAATCCCCACGCATGAGCCATCTGTTCGCGCCGTATCAGGACCTGGCCGGCACTCTGTTACGCGGCTTCGACGCGAACGGCACGGACGGGTCGCACGATCTCTCGCACCTCGCGCGGGTGTGGCGGAACGCGCGCCGGATCGCTCGGACGGAGCCGGGTTGCGATGAGGAACTGTTGTTGGCGGCGGTGCTTTTGCACGACTGCGTGGCGGTGGAGAAGAATTCGCCGTCGCGAGCCCAGGCGTCGCGGATGTCGGCGGCGCGGGCGCGGGAGATCGTGGCGCCGTTGGAATGGGCGGCGTGCCGCGTGGATGCGCTGGCGCATGCGATCGAAACGCATGGTTTTTCGGCGGGATTGGAGCCGCGAACGAGAGAGGCGAAGATTTTGCAAGACGCCGACCGGTTGGACGCGATCGGGGCCATCGGCATCGCGCGGTGTTTTCATGTCGGCGGGCGTATGGGCGGCGCGCTCTATCATCCCGGCGATCCCGCGGCGGTATCGCGGCCGCTGGACGATCGCACCCATGCGCTCGATCACTTTCCGGCGAAACTGTTTAAGGTCGCCGAAGGGTTCCTGACACCGGAAGGCCAGCGCATGGCGGTGGCACGCACCAAACTGACGCGCGATTTCGTCGCCGCGTTTCTGACCGAGATCGATGGAGAATAAAATGTTACGAATGGCGATCGTCGGACTGGGCCGCTGGGGTCAAAACCTGGTCAATAGCGCGTCTGGGAGCCGTGCGTTGCGCTTTACCGCCGCGAACACCCGCACACGACAAACCGCCGAGGCGTTCTGCCGCGAAAAGTCCCTGCGCTGGACGGCGGATCTGGACGAGATCCTGAACGACAAGGCAATCGACGCCATGGTGTTCGCGACGCCGCACAGCCAGCATCCCGATCAGGTTCGCCGCGCCGCCGCCGCCGGCAAGCACGTGTTCGTGGAGAAGCCGTTCGCCCTGACTCTGGCCGATGCGGACCTGATGCTGGATGCCGCCGCCAAAGCCGGCATCGTCCTGGCGGTGGGCTTCAATCGCCGTTTCCATCCGTCGATGGCGCGATTGCGCGACGCCGTGCACGGCGGCGCCCTCGGCATCATCGTTACCATAAGCGCCGAGCAAACCGCTTTACACGGACTGGATCTTCCGGAAACCGCGTGGCGCGCGCGACCAACCGAATCACCAGCCGGCGCGATGACCGCGATCGGGGTACATCTGGTCGATGGCATGATCGATTTGCTCGGGCCGATCGCGTCGGTGTTCGCGCGGGTCGGGCGCCGCGCCGCGCCGCACGCGGACGATACGACTGATGTGTTGTTGACGTTCGCCAACGGCGCGACCGGTCACATCTTCTGTTCCACCGTGGCAACGCCGAATTATCGCATGGCGGTTTACGGCACCGGCGGGTTCGCGGAAATCCTGGGTCATCCGATGAACACATTCCGCCACATCGCGGCGCTGCCGGGCGAGGCGTTCGCCACCGCGATACCGGAAATCGAAGAGACCAAAGGCTTCAACATGCTGACCGCGGAACTTGAGTCGTTCGTGGACTGCATCGAAACCGGCCGGCCGTTCCCGACGCCGTTGTCCGACATCCGGCACGGCGTCGCGGTGTTCGAGGCGATCCTGCGCTCGGCCGAATCCGGACGGTCCGAAACGGTCGGCTGAATTCACGCCACCAGCAGCGCCGTCGCGTCGTCCAGCGTGACCGGTTCGTCGCTCAACAGCAACGACGTCGTGGTTTCTTCCCACGCCAGGCCTTTCAGGCTCAGTCCCGGCCGCTCATTCAACCGGTGTTCCAGCACGCAGCGCGCCAGCAACAGGCGCCGCGCGTCGCCTCCGGCCGCGCCAAGCCGCTGCCCTTCAGTGGCGAGCAGCACCGCCGTCACCGCATGATACAAAGCCCCGGTGGCGACCCGGGAAAAGCGTTCATTCTCCGGCGCCGACGCCACTTCCTCGGCGAACGCGAAAGCGCGCGCGACACCATTGCCGAGACGCGTGCGAAACTGTCCGGGAAGACCATCCGCCTGATCCAGGCGATCGTTGAGATCATCGCGCAACGCCAGATGGGCGCGAGACTTACCGGTCGCACGCTGAATCGCGTCGAGGCTGTTGATGTTGCTGGTGCCCTCCCAGATCAATCCCAAATGCGAGTCACGCACGAAGCGCGCGTTCGGCCAGTCTTCGATGTAGCCATTGCCGCCACGCACTTCCATCGCACCGGTCGCGACCGTCACGTTGTCGCGGCAGGCGCGGTACTTCACCACCGGCGTCAGAATCCGCAGCACCTTCGCCGCCACCGGATCGGTTTGCGCGGCGGCCGAAACGACGGAGGTAAACATCATCGCGGACAACGCCTGTTCGGTCGGCACCATCAGCTTCAATAGTTGCCGGCGCAGCAAAGGATGTTCGATCAACGAACGGCCGAACGCCTTGCGATGCCGCGCCGCCACCAAAGCCTCATTCAGGCAGCGCCGCATCATCCCGGCCGCGCGGGTCAAATGCGACAGGCGGCTGGAATTCACCATCTCCAGCATCTGCTTCATGCCGCGGTCCAGTGCGCCGAGTTGATACGCCACCGCGCCATCGAACAGGATCTCACCGCTCGGCATCGACTTCGACCCGAGCTTGTCTTTCAGCCGGACGATCCGGAAATCATTTCGGGAACCGTCCTCCAGCGTCTTTGGCATCAGGAACAGGCCGAGGCCGCGACCACCCGGCGGCGCTCCCTCCGGCCGCGCCAGCAGCACCGCCAGATCGGCATCGACATTGGAGCAAAACCATTTCTCCCCGTACAGCCGCCAATGCGCGCCATCCCGCACGGCGGTCAATTCGGCGGCGCCGGCATCGGAGCCGCCGATCTTCTCCGTCATGAACTGGGTGCAGCGAAGATGCGTCGCGGGATCCTGACTCCACAGCGCGTCGAGGAAGCGGGCGCGCAACTCCTCGGACCCGAAACGATGCACCAGTTCCGAGGACGAATCGGTCACGTTCACCGGGCACAGCAGGCCAAACTCGGCCTGCGCGAACAAGTAATGGAACAACTGCTTCGCCAGCGGCGGCATCGGCGCGGGCCAGCCCAACACGCCGGCGCGGTGCGTCATCGCGTGCATGCCGAACTCGCCATAAGCGATGCGCTCCATCTCGCGGTAAGCGGGATGATGCTCGACCCATTCTTCGTCGCGGCCGAATTTGTCGCGCGGATGCAGCGTCGGCGGGTGCTTGTCGGCCTGGTCCGCCAGATCGTTCAATCGTCCACCGGCGAGTTGACCCAACCGCTGCAAATGCGGCGTCAGATGCGCCAGCAACGGGGCATCCATGTAAAGCGGCAACAGGTCCCGGACAGCCCGGTCGATCTCGAAGAAGTCGAAACCAGAACAATCGGGCGCGATCGCCACCGCCCGCGCGGCCGAGGCCGCCCGTCCGGCGAGGCGCCCCGTGGTGCCGCGATTGGTCCCGCGATGGGCGCCAAAGGTCTCGATCACGTCGTTCATGGGATGCTCCTCAACGGCCGGCATGGTCCGGTGGACATAGGATTGACTTTCCCACGCCGCAAACGATTTTCAGGCCTCCGGTTTTGAGATAAACTCAATCCATGCCGGTCCGCCGCCTCCCTCCTTTGCACGCCATCCGGGCATTCGAAGCCGCCGCGCGGCATTTATCCATGACCCGCGCGGCCGAGGAACTCGCGGTCACCCCCGGCGCCGTCAGCCGCCAGGTAAGGGAACTGGAGGAGCGTCTGGACACCCCGTTGTTCGTGCGCCGCTCCACCGGGCTCGAACTGACCAGCGCCGGGGAACGGTTGGCGGTATCGGCGTCCGACGCGCTGGACCGCCTGGCGGAGGCCACCCGCGGCGCTCGTCTGCGCCAGCACCGGCATTTGTCTCTGGGCGTCTACAGCCTGTTCGCCTCACGATTGATCCTGCCGATCTGGGATGACCTGAAGCGCGCCCACCCCGACATTCCGGTGACGTTGCACACCAGTTCCAACCCGCTTGATTTGTTACCAGGCCAGTTCGACGCGGTGATCGCGGTGTCCGATACGACGGAACGCTCCGGCCTGATCGAACGCCCACTCCTGCCCATCGCCACCGTTCCCGTTTGCTCCCCCGCGCTGCTGGTTGACGGGACGCTGGATTTCTCGACCGTGCCACTGCTGCATTCGCGGCCGCGGCCGGACGATTGGCGGCGCTGGCTGGATCACGTGGGCTTCACAGCCGTCCCGGTGCGTGGCGGCAGCAGCTTCGAGGGCATCAGCCTGACCCTGGAGGCGGCGGCCGCCGGTCTGGGCGCCGCCATCGCGATCGAGGCGTTGTTGGCACCGGACCTCGCCCGCGGCGATATCGTCATGGCCCATCCACTACGGCGGCCGACGCGGCGGCGGTTCGTGCTGACCTACGAAACGCGCCTGGACCAGGACCCATCGCTGACCGCGGTCGCGAACTGGTTATGCGGCCGGCTCGGTCAGGTCTGACGCGCTCGCCGCGCCGGCCCGTCCGTTCGGCCAGGCGAGACCGGCCAGCGACCAGCTTTCCAGGATGTCCGCGACGGCATCCCTCGCCTCACGCATCAGGTGACGCGATTGGCAGGCCTCGCGGTCGCCGCGATTGGTACACGGCGCGGCGGCGGGAAACTCGCGCCAGACGATCTGATACGGGACGTCGCGCAGCACGTTGGCCGCTTCCATCACCGCGCGCTGATTGCCGCGCTGGTCGCCAACCCGCAACACGGTGTCGGCGCGCGCGCTGGCGATCGTCGCGGCGCCAAGCAGGACCGCGCGGCGTGCGATGCGCGGCGCGATCACGGCGCGTCTCCGGACCGTTGCAACAACCGATCCAGTATCCGGCCTTCGATCGCCGCCGCCTGGGCATCGCCCCGCCGCCGCGGCCGCGGCAGATCGACATCGACATCCATCGCCACGCGGCCTTGCTCGATCAGCAGAATGCGATCGGCCAGCGCGACCGCCTCGGTCACGTCATGCGTCACGACGATCGCGGTGAAACCCTTGTCCCGCCACACACGCTCGATGAGGTCCTGCATCTCGATTCGCGTCAGCGCGTCCAGGGCGCCAAGCGGTTCGTCCAAAGCCAGCAACCGGGGGTGACTGGCCAGCGCCCGAGCCAGCGCGACACGCTGCTTCTGTCCGCCCGACAACACCCATGGCCAATCCCTCTCCCGCCCGGTCAGCCCCACCTGGGCCAGCACCTCTTCCGCCTGACGCCGGCGCTGTCTCCGGTCGGTGTTGTGCGACAGGCCCACCTCAACGTTGGCGAGCACACGTTGCCACGGTAGCAGCCGCGGTTCCTGAAACATCAGCCGCACCGTATCGCGCGGTCCCTCGCTTCGCCCATCGACGCTGACCGTGCCGGAGGTCGGCGCATCCAGACCGGCGATCAGCCGCAGCAGCGTGCTCTTGCCACAGCCGCTGCGGCCGACGATGGCGACGACCTGGCCGGGCGCGATGTCAAGATCGATGCCGTGCAGCACACGATGCGCACCAAAGGAGCGGGTGACGCCACGCAGCGAGACCGACGCGCCGGAACTGCTGACGCGCGCGTCCGGCTCGGGGAAATGATCGAGGACCGTTACGTTCATTCGTTACACCTTCGCGTAAGCGGGGTTCCAGGCGAGGCACACGCGTTCCAGCACTCGCGCTATGCTGTCGGCGAGTTTTCCCAACGCCGCGTAGACCAGGATGGCGAACACCACGACGTCCACCAGCATGAACTCGCGCGCGTTCATCGCCATGTAGCCAATGCCGGACGACGCCGCGATCGTTTCGGCGACGATCAACGTCAGCCACATGATGCCGAGCGCGTAACGCAGCCCGACGAAGATCGACGGCAGCGCCCCAGGCAGCACGACGCGGAGGAACAACTGCCGCTCCGACATGCCGTAAGCGCGCCCCATCTCCAGCAATTGCCGGTCCACCGAGCGTACACCGTGCAACGTATTCACGTAGATCGGAAAAAACACGCCCAGAGCGACCAGGAAGATCTTGGCTTCCTCATCGATGCCGAACCACAGGATGACCAATGGGATCAACGCCAGATGCGGAATGTTCCGGATCATTTGCAAAGTACTGTCGAGCAGCGTCTCGCTCATCGCCGACAATCCGTTGGCCATGCCAAGCACAAAGCCGATGCCGCCGCCGATGGCGAAGCCAACCAGCGCGCGCCAGGTGCTGATCTTCACATGGGTCCACAATTCGCCGGAGCGAGTGAGCCGCCACGCTGCCTCCGCGACCGCGGTCGGGGCGGGCAAAACCTGCGCCCGCAGTAGGCCGAACTGCGAGGCGGCCTGCCACGCCGCGATCAACAGAATGGGGACGATCCAGGGCAAAACGCGCTTCATCGAGACAACTCCTTGATCACGCGGCGGGGATTACCCGCCATTCGCATCACGATAAGTATTACCCCGCCGTCATGCTCGGGCTCGACCCGAGCATCCGTGGACGCGCACCGAGGGTCGAAATCGCCCTCGATACGGGGATGCGAGCGATCCTCGGCTCAAGGCCGAGGATGACGATAGAGAGGTCAAGGATGACGATAGAGAGGTCAAGGAAGACGATAGAGAGGTCAAGGATGACGGCAAAGCGGATCACGCGCCTTGCCGCCACACCCAGTCCGCGACATTGACCCGGATGGGGATCACGCCCAGACGCAGGAAGCGATCGGCTTCTTCCTGTTGCGAACGGACATCGTCGGCGCTGACCGGCAACACCTTGAACGGGGACCGTTTGATCGCGCGCAAGGTCGGATCGTACGGCATGGATGTTCCATCTGAAACCAGTTTGGCGACCTCGGCGGGATTGGCTTCAGCCCAGGAACTGATTCTGGAAAGTTCGGCGATGGTTTTGGTGGTGATGGCGGGGTTGGCTTCGACGAAGGCGCGGCTGCCGATCAGAAACGAATTCTGTGGCAGGATGTCGGTCGATACGGCCAGCACGCGCACCCCGGGATGGGTTTCGTACAAGGCGTAATACGGATCCCAGATCGTCCAGGCATCGATCGCGCCACGCTCGAACGCCGCCGCGGCGTCGGCGGGGGCCAGGCCGACCGGTTGCACGTCCTCAAATTTAAGTCCGGCCTTCTCGATCGCGGCAACGGTCAGATTGTGCGCGCTGGAGCCGCGGGCGAAGGCGATCCGCTTGCCTTTCAGGTCCGCCAGCGTCTGGATCGCCGAGCCCGCCGGCAGCAGAATCGCCGACAGACCGGACGGCACTGTCGCGATGTACAGCAAGTCGCTCTTCGCCGCCTGCGCGAAGATCGGCGGCGTGTCGCCGACCAGCCCGATATCGACGGCTCCGACGCGCATCGCCTCCAGGATCGGCGGCCCGAACTGGAATTCGGTCCACTGCACCTCGATCCCCAGCGGGTTCAGCAGCGTCTCCAGGCCACGCTGCCGCCGCTCCGCCATCAGGATGCCGGCGCCTTTTTGGGTGCCTACCCGCAACGTCTTCGCGGCGGCGGCGTGGGCCGCGCGTCCCAGAGCGAGCGCCGAGGCGCCAGCCAACAAACCCCGCCGCGGTATCATGCGAAAATCTCCCATCACCAGTTCGCGTCCAGACCGAGCAACCCGAGTACCTCACGACGTAATTCGGCGATACGCGGATCCCCGCGATGCCGCGGGTACGGCAGATCGACGGCGATGTCGGCTTTGATGGCGGCCGGACGATCGCTCAACACGATCACGCGGTTGGCCATGAAAAGCGCCTCCTCGACGTCGTGCGTCACCAGCAGCGCGGAAAACCCGGCGCGTTGCCAGAGCGAGACAAGCTCCCCCTGCATGGTGAT
>Ga0182030_10026748_pt1 | contig 10419 bp, 7 predicted proteins | sample 812S3MmetaG_FD_121299 | JGI IMG/M metagenome (GOLD analysis project Ga0182030, IMG submission 121299) | Permafrost microbial communities from Stordalen Mire, Sweden - 812S3M metaG (Illumina Assembly) | ecosystem: Environmental > Terrestrial > Soil > Wetlands > Permafrost | place: Sweden... | reverse complement strand
GTCGGAGCCGGGAAAGCAATCCTGCAGCCAATACCACTGCGCTACGGCCGCTTCTACCAGGCCGGTGGGCGTGTCGGCGTTGTATTCAAGGAGCTTGATCGTCGTGCCGTCATAGGCGAGGTCTAATCGGCCATATAGAGCGGGAGGTTTGTTGACCCATGCGGCGTGAATCGCAGCGTGCGCGTCCTCTGGGAACCCCATCCTGCCAATGAGTTCCTTACTCAAAATTCGATCACCGGCAGCCAGCGCGATGCGGTGAATCTCTGCCGTTGCAGCTCTCAGTCGATCGATCTCAATAGAGGTGAACTCCCAATGTGCGAATTCATCCCAGTAAGGCGAGCCGTCGGCATGGGTGTGATAAATAAGGCCGACTTTCTCAACGTGCGATTTCCAGTCGTGGCGCGGTTCGTGGGTCAGGCGCTGCATCTATCCACCGCTGCCCGAGCCAGTTCGGCCAAAGCCGCCGCGCGTGATGGAAGGGTTGGTCACGGTACGCGAAGTTTCGTATTCGCTCGATTCACCATGAAGCGAATCTGTGTCTGCGGCGTCGTGATTTTCATAATGTTCGTTCAAAGAATCGGGTCTTTTCCGCAGGCCAATCATGGAGAGCGCCATTGCGACGAGACCTGTAAGGCGAACGTTCTTAGATTTGTCCATCTTCCTTGCTCCTTTACGCAATAGCCGCCGGCGCGGCTGTTGAGCCGCGCACGACCAGGCTGGTGGAGACGAGGAACTCGCGCTGCAGGTTGGGGCTGCTGCCTTCTTCGGCCTGCTGGCGCAGGGCTTCAAAGGCGGCGCGGGCGAGGTCGACGCGCGACAGGCGGATGGTGGTGAGCGGGGGCAGTGTGAACTCGGCGAAGTCGATGTCGTCGAGGCCGATGACGGAGACGTCGTCGGGTACGCGCAGGCCTTCCATGTAGGCGGCGCGAAGGACGCCGATGGCCGTCATGTCGTTGGAGCAGAGAATGGCGGTCGGCTGGGCGGAGGGCGGTTGAGCGCGCAGTTGCTCGAAGCCGGCGACGCCGCCCTTCAGCGTGTGATCGCACTCGATCACGTTCATCTTGTGGATGGTGAGGCCGGCGGCCTGCATGGCGGCGCGGTACTCGTTCTCACGGGTGATGGCCGAGTGCAGCTTGTGCGGGCCGGCTAGAAAGGCGATGCGGCTGTGGCCGAGACCGACAAGGTGGTTAATTGCCGAGCGGATGCCGGTGGAGTAGTCGAGCAGGATGGTGCTGACCTTGGGATCATCGAGGCGGAACTCGGCCAGGACCATGGGAATGTCGCGATGCACGAGCTGATCGAGCACCGGCTCTTCCGCGCCGAAGCTCATGACCGCGACGCCCTCTACCTTGCGCTCCAGCATGCGGCGGATGCAGGTGGTGAGAATCGCTGGGTCGCCGTTCGACGAGCTGACCAGGATCTCATAGCCATGCGCGACGGCGATCTCTTCAAAGTTCTGGATCAGCTCAGGGAAGAACGGGTTGGTGATGTTCTCAACGATGATGCCGAGGATGCGGCTGCGACCGGAGACCAGGCTGCGCGCGTGCGTGTTGGGAAAGTAGTTGAGCTGCTCAATGGCCTGCCAGACCCGCTTGGAGAGGCGCTCGCTCACCGCAGGGGAATTGTTGATGGTTCGGGAGACGGTAGCGATGGACACCTTTGCCAATGCGGCAACGGTGCGGATGTCCGGCGTCTTTGCCACAATCTTGCGCGTGCCTTTTCGAACCACGAAACCATCCTGAGATAAGGTTGCAAGTCATGTTATCGCATTGGAGCGTGGGTTGGGTAACTCGCGTGGGATTGGCCCGAAGGATTGCGGTGCAGCAAGCGTTATGTAGCGTGTGAGTTTTGAAAGGGAGCGGTTGAACAGACTACCGATAAGCTTCGTGCCGTCTACTCAGTTCCAGCTAGTCTTTTTCGGCGATGAGGAGGCGCATGTCGCGGAGGTTTTGGCCGGTGGGTCCGGTGACTACGGAGTCCCCGAGCGCAGTGAACATGGGGCATGCGTCGAAGGCGGTCAGAGCGGCCTTGAGGTGGAAGCCGAAGGTGTGGGCGCGGCCGACGGTGGTTGGGTCGGCGATGGCTCCGGCAGACTGCGTATTGCCGTCGATGCCGTCGGAGCCGGCGCTGAAGACGGTGAGGTGCTCGCCCTGGTACTTCTCGAGTTCCAGGGCGCAGGCCATCACGAATTGCTGGTTGCGTCCGCCGGCGCCGGGCGTGCGGTTGAGCGTGACGGTGACTTCTCCGACGCTGATGAGGCAGAGCTTGTCGTGCTTGGCGCGCAGGGTGTGGAAGAGCTCTAGCAGGTAGCGGGCGGCGTCGGCGTAGTCCCAGTCGTCGCAACTGTTGTCGACCGCGACAAAGTAGCCGGCTTTCTGCGCCAGCGCGCGGGCGTTTTCAAGCATGTCGTGGCTGGAGAGCAGGATCTCGAAGACGGAATCGCGGAAGGCGGGGTCTTCGCCCTTCATGCTGACTGCGGCGGTGACGCGTCGTGCCGGAGCGGCGCCGGGCTTGGCGCTGCGCGGGAAAAACGGTGGAAGCCAGCTCTTGTTGCCGGGCGACTCGGGGAGGTCGTCGCGCTCGAAAAACGCTCGCACCGACGCGGGCAGCTTGTCGTTCAGGTCGTACCGGCGAAGCAGTTCGCGCGCCTCTTGCACGGTGGAGTGGTCGGGCGAAGTGGGACCGGATGATAATGCGTCGAGCGAGCGCAGCGGCACGTCGGGCAGCAGCAGGCTCACCTTGGCGGCGTCCGGCGCGGCCATGGCCAGGCGTCCGGCTTTGACTGCGGAAAAATGCTTGCGCAGGATGTTGATCTCGTTGATGGGCGCCCCGGAGCCGATCAGGACGTTGTGGAAGGCAATGGTGTCTTCGAGCGTGATTTGCGGATCGAGCGGCAGGTCAAACATGGCCGAGCCGCCGCCGGAGATGAGGAAGAAAACCAGGGTGTCCTTCTTTGCCTTGCGCAGAAGGGCCAGCGTGGCGCGGGCGGCAGCGAAGGAGTCTTCATTGGGCAGCGGGTGGCCGCCTTCAAAGTAGCGGAAGCGCCAGTTGCGGCTCTTGGGCAGCTGATTTGAACAGCAGATACCGCGCAGGCCTTTGCGTCGTGGCATGCGGTCAAGCAGGGTCTCAAGCATGGGCCCGGCGGCCTTGCCGAGGGCGATGACGAAGACGCGCTTGTAGCAGCCCAGATTGATGGTGGCTGGGCCGCTGCCGTCGGGCAGAAGGCGATGCAGGGTGTTGCCCTCAAAGCGCAGACGGCGGTCAAATGCGGAGGCGATGTTGCAGGCCGCGAGGGCGCCTTTGAAGATGTCGGTAGCCGCGGAATGAAGGGTATCGAGTGCGAAGTTGTCACTGACCGGGGTCATGGAAGTTGCTCCTTAAGGCCTGCCTGAAAGCGCTCCTGTAACCGTTCCGGAACCAATTCCGGGAACAGTTTCCGCAGCCAGCAAGACAGCGCCTGTTGCATCGCTGACAGTTGGCCGGCAAAGAAATGATCGCCGCCGGGGATGAGCAGCAGTTGTTTTGGAGAGGCCGCTGTGGCGACCACGTGCTCCAACTGTGCCACCGGGGCGTACGGGTCGCGATCCCCGCTGAGAAAGAGTTTTGGAAGGGTGCATTGGTTCAGGAATTGATAGGCATAGCGGCGACCGTCGGCTTCGACGGGGAGGCCGAGGGCGGCGAGAGCGCGCACGTCGGACAAAGTGCCAGAGCCGCAACAGGCGGCCAGCGCCATGGCAGCGCCAAAGCTGAAGCCGCAGACGATGAGCGGCAATTTGTATTCGTTTTCAAGCCAGTCGATGGCGGCCTGCACATCGGTGGCTTCAGCGCGGCCGTCGTGCCGGCCCTGGCTGAGCCCGGTGCCGCGGAAGTTGAAGCGCAGCACGGGTAAGCCGAGGCCGAAGGCCGGATCGTTCAGGGCCTTCATGGCGTGGTAGACGACCTTGTTGTGCATGGAACCGCCGCCGCTGGGATGAGGATGGCAGACGACCGCGGAGAAGGGGGCGTTGGCCGATCCCTCATTGAGAATCGCTTCCAGACGCCCGGCGGGGCCGGCCAGCTCTACGCTGCGCAGAAGGCTCGGGGCATGCGTGGGACTGGTGCGATCCGGAGTGGATGTGGCGATCATTCCACTCGCCATTCTACGCTTTACTGCAAGAAATTCCAGTGTCCACCCCGTTACCGGTGGCGACACGAACGGGTGTGACCGGCGAAAAGGGGCTGGCGGGCAAATCGATTGAGTAGGGACGATTGCAGATTGTTGGGTTTTCAGCGTGTCGAATGTGCGGGTTGGAGAGTGGGTGCGGGCGGGGACGCCCGCAGGACGGCCGATCTGGTGATCGGCGCTACCCTACCGGCGATTTCGCGGTCGGTCGGCCGCGGCCTTCTGCCAGCCCGTAAGGTATTCTGGCTGCACCATGACACAGTCTCAACCCTCACGGCCAGCTCCGCTCGAAGTGCTTGATCCAGTCCGCTTTACCATCGACCTGTGCAAGATTGAGTCGACCACCTACAACGAGGGCGCGGTGGGCGACTACCTGGAGGAGTTTCTGGCGGGACGCGGCTGGGCTGTGGAGAAGACTGCGGTGGCGCAGCCGCTCGAAAGCGCGCAGGGTAGTGCTCGGTGGAACGTATATGCGGGGATGGCGGGCGAGACGCCGGATCTGGTTTTCTCGACGCATACCGACACGGTGCCGCCGTACATTCCGCCCAGCGAAGACGACGAATTTCTTTATGGGCGCGGCGTTTCCGATGCGAAGGGGATCATTGCCGCGCAGGTGGCGGCTGCGGAGTCGCTGCGAGCCGAGGGTTTCAAGGTCGGGTTGCTGTTCGTCGCTGGCGAGGAGCGCGACTCGGCCGGGGCCAAGGTGGCGAATGAGGCTCCCAAGGGCAGCCGGTTCCTCATCAACGGCGAGCCTACGGACAATCGCCTGGCGCTGGCGTCGAAAGGCGCGCTGCGGGCGGTGCTGAAGTCAACCGGGAAGATGGGTCACTCGGCTTATCCGGAACTGGGAGAGAGCGCGGTACACAAGCTGGTGGAGGCGCTGGGGAAGGTGCTGGCGCTGCCGCTGCCGTCGGTGGAAGACGTGGGACCGAGCACGCTGAACATCGGCCAGATTCATGGCGGCCATGCGCCCAACGTGATTGCCGACAAGGCCGAAGCGCAGGTGCTGATTCGCCTGGTGGGCGACTCCGGGCCGGTGCGCACGGCAGTGCTGGAAGCCGCGGCCGGCCTCGCGGACGTCGACTTCACGCTGGAGATTCCGTTTGTGCGGCTGCGCGCGGTGGAAGGGCTGCCGACGATGATCGCCAAGTTCACTACCGACATTCCGCAGCTTTCCAACTGGGGCGAGCCGCTGCTGCTGGGGCCGGGGTCGATCCATGTGGCGCACACGCCCCACGAGAAGCTGGCCAAGAAGGAGTTGCTGGAGGCGGTAGAGCTTTACGTGAAGGTGGCGAAACAACTGCTGGCGTGATGCTTCCCTTGAGGTTTTAGCTTCGCCCAAATCCGCCTCTGCTATGATTTTCCCGCCACTGCTTCCCCCAAAAAGGACCCTTTGATCGAGGTCGAAATGTCTACTCCTGCAACCGCTCCTGTGACGCCTGAACGCATTCTTCAAATGGCCTGGGGTTATGCGCCGCCGCTGGTGCTTGAGGCGGCCATCCGCCATCATGTATTTGACGTGCTGGACGCGGGGCCGAAGTCTCTCGCGGAACTTGCCGAAGCGACGGGCGCTTCCGAGCGCGGTCTTGCCGCCATCTGCAATGTGCTGGTGGGTCTCGACTTTTTGCGCAAGACGCCGGAGGGCGCCTACACGCTGGCGCCGGAGAGCGCGGCATTCCTGGTGAGCGGCAAGCCGAGATTTCAGGGTGGGCTGATCCGGCATACCAGCGAGCAGTTGCTGCCCAACTGGCTAAAGCTCAACAGCGTGGTGGCTACAGGCAAGCCGGTTGAGTCAGTGAACCAGCAGGGGCCGGGAAGTGAGTTCTTTACCGAATTCGTGAACGATATTCTGCCTCTCAGCTTTCACGTGGCGCAGGAACTGGCGGCGCACCTGAACCTGGCGGCGGCCGGCCCGGTAAGCGTCCTCGACCTGGCGGCAGGGTCCGGTGTGTGGGGCATCGCGTTGGCGCAGAGTTCCCCGCAGGTCAAGGTGATTGCGGTCGACTGGCCGGCGGTGATCCCGGTAACCAAGGCCACGGTGGCCCGCTTCGGCGTGGCAGCACAGTTCACCTTCAACGAGGGCGACCTGGAGGAAGCGGACTTCGGCACCGGCCACAACATCGCCACGCTGGGCCACATCCTGCACAGTGAAGGCATTGATCGCAGCAAAGCGCTGCTGAAGAAGACCTTCGCCGCGCTGGCGCCGGGAGGCACCATCGCCATCGCCGAGTTCCTGGTGAACGCGGACCGGACTGGCCCGGTGGGCGGGCTGATTTTCGCCGTCAACATGCTGATCAACACGGATTGCGGCGATACGTTCAGCTTTGAAGAGATCGGCGAGTGGCTTGTGGCGGCAGGATTTAAGGATGCCCGCACGATTCCCACGCATGGGCCTTCGCCGCTGATTCTGGCGACCAAGCCTTAGTCTCCTGAGTCTGAAATAAGCATCACAAAACAGGCTGTCATTCTGAGCGAACGGGGCCCCGAACGTATTTCAGTTCGGGGGTGGTGAGTCGAAGAATCTGCTTTTGTTTTTCAGATAAATTCAGGTCACCACACACTAAAGCTTTGCGGCGGTTCTGATCGGTGCGGTGAGAGGTTCTCGGTTTCCCGCCCATTCGCAGAGTACGCGAATGGACGGGGCACGGCCACCTGCGGTGGGCCAGACGCGGCTTGCGCTGCATGGGGGCTTATAGAATAAAGAAGTAGTCAGGAGGAAATATGAGCGCAGACATTCTGGATATTCCCGTAAAGAAGATTACCGGCGAGCCCACCACGCTGGGCGAATTCAAAGGCGACGTGTTGCTGGTGGTGAACGTGGCTTCCAAGTGCGGGCTTACGCCGCAGTACGAGGGCCTGGAAAAGATCTACGAGCAGTTCAAGGGGCAGGGGCTGGTGGTTGCCGGCTTCCCGGCCAACGACTTCAAGCAGCAGGAGCCGGGCACGAACGAAGAGATTCAGAGCTTCTGCACCACCAACTTCGGCGTCAAGTTTCCCATGTTCGACAAGATCACGGTGGTGGGGCCCGAGAAGCATCCGCTGTACAAGGCGCTGATTGACGCGCAGCCTACGGCGGTCAACGTGTCGGCAGTGTCATGGCGCGACAAGTTGAAAGGCTACGGAATCGAAGGCAACCCGGAGCCAGAGATTCTGTGGAACTTTGAGAAGTTTCTGGTGGGCCGCGACGGCAAAGTGGTGAAGCGGTTTGCGCCGGACACACAGCCGGACGCGCCGGAACTGGTTGAGGCAATCGAAGCAGAACTCAACAAATAACCACCACCTGCGGTGGGGCAGCCCGCGCTTGCGCGCCATTGGGTTCGTCGATTCCCCGGTCCCAAGGGTGAGGGACCGGGGACACCCGGCAATTGCATGGAGCAGACGCTCGCGGTGGGGCATACGCCGCTTGCGCGCCATGAGGTTCGTAGATTCCCCGCACCCTTCCAGTTTTATACGGCTGCTGCGGCTGCGCTGTTGGCGTCGACGCCGGTTTCGAGGGGCAGAAACATCCGGAATACGGTGCCTGCGCCGGGGAGGCTGCGGACCTTGATCAGGCCGTGGTGCTTATCGATTATTCCTTTTGAGACCCAGAGGCCGAGTCCGTTGCCGGCCTCGCCCTTGGTGGTGATGAAGGGGAAGAAGAGCCGGTCCAGGGTGGAGCGCTCCATGCCGCTGCCGTTATCGGCGATGGTGACGGTGACGCCGGCGCGGCCTGCCCGGTCTGTGCCCGGACGCACGGCGACAACCAGCTTGCCGTGGCGCGTGAGCGCGTCGAGAGCGTTGTCGATCAGGTTGGTCACCACCTGCTGAATCTCTCCGGGATGGCAAAGCAGTTTGGGAGCGTCACGGTAGCGCCGGTCGAGGTCGATGGCGCGGGTGCGCATCTCGGTCTCATGGAAGAAGAGAACTGACTCGATCAGCTCTTCAAGCGAGGTCATGGAGGGTGCGGTGCGCTGGCGGTAGAACTTGAGGCTGCGTGCGGCGATATGCGAGAGCCGCTGCAGCTCCTTGTCGGCCATCTCGATCAGGCCCTTCGTATTTCTGGAGATGGTCTCATCCATGTTGGCGAGGAAGAGCAGATTGGTAACCGCTTCAAGGGGGTTGTTGATCTCATGCGCAATGCTGGCGGCCAGGCGCCCGGCCGCGGCCAACTGCTCCGATTTGCGCAGCGCCTGTTCGGTCTTGCGCGCCTCGGTAATGTCCCGCGCATACATGGCCACGCCGTGGTCCGGCTGGGGATAAACCCGGTACTGAAACCAGCTCTCCAGCGGCTCATAGTAATAGTCGAATTCGACGGGAATGCGCTCGCGCATGGCCAGTTTGAGATTGTCCTCGACGATGGTGCCGCGCAGGTCCGGCAGCAGCGTGAACAGCGGTTGGCCGATCAACTCCGTACCCATGCGCGCGGATATATCCATCCCCGCGGCATTGACGTAGGTGAACCGGAACTCGCTGTCGAAGGTGTAGAAGATCTCGGGGATGTGTTCGAGCGCCTCCCAGGCGAACTGCTTTGCCTTGTAGATTTCGTGGGTGAGCGCAGCTTCCTGGGCCATGGCTTCACGGCGCACGCGGGCCAGCTTGAGCTGCGCCTCTACGCGGGCCACCAGCTCGCGCGCGGTGAAGGGCTTGGTCAGATAGTCGTCAGCGCCGGCGTCCACGCCTTCAATGCGCGCCTCTTCGCCGGCGCGTGCTGAAAGCATGATCACAGGCACGGTGCGGGTGGCGGGATTCTTGCGCAGGCCTTTGAGCAGACCGAAGCCATCCAGCTCGGGCATCATCACGTCGGTGAGCACCAGGTCGGGAACGCGGCTGGCAGCCTGCTCCAGCGCGACCTTTCCGTTTTCTGCCTCCACCACCTCAAAACGCCAGCCGAGAAGGCCGACCAGGTACTGGCGCATATCGGCGTTGTCGTCCACCAGCAGAATCTTCTGCTTGTCTTCTGCCGGGTACGTGGATGGCGCCAGTTCAGTTCTGTCGCCGGTGACGGCACGCGTTACTTCTTTCTTGAGCGGATCGCGGCCCGGCAGCCAGCCCATCGCCTCCTGCACGTAGGCAACGGCGGAGCCCTGCAGCCCAAGCGGTGTCTGCCCCTCGGTGACGACGCGGCCATGGGTCAGGTGGTGCTGGCCGAACGGCATCCGAACCGTAAAGGTGGTGCCTTCGCCCAGCTTGCTCTCCACGCCGATGGAGCCGCCGTGCATCTCCACCAGCTCCTGCACCAGTGCCAGCCCAATGCCGCTGCCCTCATGGCTGCGGCGGCGCGCGCCGTCGATGCGGCGAAAACGCTGGAACAGTTGCGGCAGATCGCTCTCCGAGATGCCAGTACCGGTGTCGGTGACGCGCAACTCGACCTCGGTTGCCGTGGATCGGATGGCAACGCGAATCTCTCCGTCGAACGTGGACTTGAGCGCGTTGGAAAGAAGATTGAGCACAATCTTCTCCCACATCTCGCGGTCCACGTAGACTGGCTCCCGAAGCGGCGGGCAGTCCACAACCAGCTGCAGTTTGGCTCGCTCCACGGCCGAGCGGAAGACGCTGGCCAGTTGCGCGGTGAGCAGGGAAAGATCGGTGGCTTCATAGGTGGCGCGCATGCGGCCCACTTCGATGCGGACAAAGTCGAGCAGCCCGTTGACCAGCTTGAGCAGCCTGAGTGCGTTGCGGTGCAGCATTTCAAGAGCTGGTTGGGAGGGCGCGCTCTGGCTGGTGAGCGCGTCTTCAATGGGGCCAAGAATCAGCGTAAGAGGCGTGCGCAGTTCATGGCTGACGTTGCTGAAGAAGGCGGTTTTGGCGCGGTCCAGCTCGGCCAGGCTTTCGGCGCGCTTGCGTTCGGCTTCATAGGCCTGGGCGTTGGTGATGCTGGCGGCGATCTGGCCGGACACGAGGTCGAGAAAGCCGCTGTAGTTGGAGTCCAGGGCGCGATACGGGTTGAGGGCGGCGATGAAGACGCCGGCTGGCTTCTCCTGCCCCTGGCGCATGAGCGGAACCAGCCGTGCCCGGGCTGGCGGAATATCCCAGCAGCCGGGGGGAAGATCGGGAAAGAAATTCGCCAGGATGTCCACGGTGATGGCGCGATTGGACTCCAGCATCAGATGGATGGGCCAGGGAGCGTTTTCCGAGTCGGCTCTGATCACAACGCATGCAGCCGGATGGTCGGAGGCAATCCCGGTCTTGGCAACCAGTCGCAATTGTTCGCCGTCCTCTTCAAACAGGTAGGTCAGCGTGCAGGGCATGTCCTTCTGGTTGCCGACGCCGCGCTCGAT
>Ga0182030_10026747_pt1 | contig 10419 bp, 9 predicted proteins | sample 812S3MmetaG_FD_121299 | JGI IMG/M metagenome (GOLD analysis project Ga0182030, IMG submission 121299) | Permafrost microbial communities from Stordalen Mire, Sweden - 812S3M metaG (Illumina Assembly) | ecosystem: Environmental > Terrestrial > Soil > Wetlands > Permafrost | place: Sweden... | reverse complement strand
TAGCCTGCATGATTCGTGAACGTTGAACCAGCGAAAGCCTCTTGTGCTACAAACATGTTGACTAGACAGTGTTTATCGCACTACTTGAGGCTTTCGCTCGACCGATTCTACCGCGGCAATTTATAGGCAACACGCGCGGTATGCATACATATTTAAGGAGCACAAGCAGCGCCCAGCAACGTCCCTTGCCTTAGCGGACCATGCTCTGGAAATGCCGAGCAGATTTGACCATCCTTTCAGCCTTCCAAATGACAAGCTGTAAATGTGTCTGGCTCCCAACGCGGTTCATGCTGCCCGCATGGCCTGAATTGTGGAATGGATCCATTCAGGAGGAGTGCGAACGCCGCTGCGAGATAGCTATCGGCCTCATCGGATTCTTGGAATCGGCAATGGCCTTCCTATCTTCAAGCCCAATTCTCGATCCTTCAAAGGAGCGCTTGACATGAGAACTCGCGCGGCAAGTCTCATTCTTTGGATTTTCGTCGTGTCGGGACTCTGCCCTGCAATCGCAGGATCGCAATCGCCGTCCGTCGAGACCGACGCTCCACACGATGCGGCGATCACAGCTTTTGCGCCTTCTGGCCCGACTTACATGCTTCCGACGCAGAGAACCATGGTGAGAAACTATGTCTTCGATGCGTTCGGACCGTATCCGATCGGCATTTCAGCTTTCGCTGCCGGCATCAACCAACTGGACAACTCTCCGCCGGAGTGGAAACAAGGCGCACAAGGATTCGGCAAGCGCTTTGGCTCCGACTTCGGCATGGCGGCTGTCGGAACCACGTCGCGCTATGCGCTCGCCGAGCTATTCAGAGAAGACACACTGTATTACCGCTGCGAATGCGCAGGCATTTTCCCGCGCACCAGCCACGCCATGATTTCGACATTGACGGGGCGTCGCGGAGCGGACGGGCGCCGCGTTTTTTCTTTCGCCGCGCTGCTGGCGCCTTATGCCGCTTCGACGACGGCTGTGTACGGTTGGTACCCGGCCCGGTATGGCGCAAAAGATGCGCTTCGGATGGGCAGCTACAATTTGCTGATTTATATGGGCGGAAACATCGGCCTCGAGTTCTTCTATAGCGGCCCTCACTCAATGCTGTCCCGCATGCACTTGAAAAGTCAGCACGGTGCGCCCGACCCTGGACCAAACCATTGAGCGATCTGGCCCTTGGTGAATCCAGAGATACCCGGACCCAGGTTCAGGTCCAGCCCGCCATGCCCGCTCCCGCGGCTGCGCACTCCATCGCTCTGCTCATCAACCGGTTCTTCGAGTGGTTTGGAGAGCTGGGCATCTTTTTCTGGAAGGTAGCGCGGGCCGCCGTGACGCCTCCGTTTGAAGGTCGCGAACTGCTTCGGCAACTCGATGAGGTTGGATCGAAATCGCTGCCCCTGGTCGCATTGGCCGGCGCCGCCATCGGCGTTGTCATCTCTCTGGAGGCCCGCTACAGTCTAAGTCGATTCGGCGCCAAGTCGATGTTTCCCGCCACCCTGGTCTACTCGGTCATTCAAGTCATGGGACCGGTGATCACCGGCCTCGTGGTGAGCGGGCGCGTGGGCGCGGGCATCGGGGCAGAGTTGGCCTCGATGAAAGTGACCGAGCAGATCGACGCCATCGAAGCGTGCGCCATCAACCCTTACAGGCTTCTCGCGGCGACGCGCATTGTGGCCTGCATCCTCATGCTTCCCTTGCTCACCATTGCCGCCGACGCTTGCGGCTTGCTGACAGGCTGGTTCGCGCAAGCCCTGGTTGAGCCGCTCTCGTTCCATCAATTCATCGAAAGCGGCTTCCATGGAGCGACCTTCAATGCGTTTCTACCCCCCACCTTCAAGACCGCTGTCTATGGACTCATCATCGGGCTCATTGCCTGCTTTCAAGGAATGCGAACGCGCGGAGGCGCCGAGGGCGTGGGCCGCGCGGCCACCAACTCGGTGGTGCTGGCCTCGCTGTTCCTGATCCTGGCGGACGTGGTGCTGGTGAAATTCATTCTCGTCGTCTTTCCATAATCCTGGTTTGAAAGGCATTTGAGGCAACCATGGACACTGTCGACGACATCGCGACGAAGCAGGAAGAATTCGAGCAGGACGGCCGCGCGCCCGTTGTGGCCATCGACAACGTGTACAAATCCTTCGGCAATCTCAAGGTCCTCAATGGCATCAGCCTGAGTGTCGCCCGCGGGGAAACGCTGGCCGTACTGGGACGCAGCGGAACGGGAAAGAGTGTTTTGTTGCGGCTGATTATCGGTCTCAATCAACCTGACTCCGGTTCCATTCGTATTGGTGGCCAGGACATCACCGGCCTGCCGATGGATCAACTGGGTTTGATCAGGAAGAAAATGGGCTTCCTGTTCCAGCATGCGGCGCTCTATGACTCCCTGTCCGTCGCCGAGAATGTCGCGTTTCCTCTGCGCCATCACAGGCGGGAGATGTCAGGCTCCGAGCGAGATGACCGGGTGCGGAAGTTGCTAGCCGAGGTGGGCCTGGAAAACGACATCGAGAAGATGCCTTCCGATATCTCGGGGGGAATGCAAAAACGCGTAGGCCTGGCGAGAGCGCTCGCCTTGGCCCCGGAGATCCTGCTTCTCGATGAGCCGACCGCCGGTCTTGACCCCATCAGTTCAGGTGAGATCGACGAACTTATTCTCAAGCTCCAGCGGGAGCATCAAATGGCATCCATCGTGGTGACACACGATATGTTCAGCGCCAAAACGATCGCCAGCCGCCTGGCCTTGCTCGACCAGGGAAGCGTGGTGATCGAGGGCACATTCGAAGACCTTCGGCAGAGCGACATCGGGTTCGTAAAGGAATTTCTCATGCATTCGTAGGAGGGAACATGTCTAGAGTGGCTCGGCTCGGAGCATTCATCTTTGTGACGCTGGCAATTCTCGCCGCCGGAGTCTTCATTATCGGGAGCAAGGCCTACCTGTTTCGCTCCACATTCCAGCTCAAGGCGCAATTCGACAACGTGGCGGGCCTTGCCGCGGGGGCCGATGTGCAGGTGGGCGGCGTCCACAGTGGAACTGTGGCCAGCATTGCCCTGCCGCACCGTCCGGGCGGCAAGGTCACTGTAGTGATGGATCTGGACAAATCGACGCACGAGATCATCAAGCTGGATTCTGTGGCTTCCATCGAGACGGAGGGCTTGCTGGGCAATGAATACCTTGCCATTTCATTTGGATCCGCGGGGGAAGCCGACGTCAAGGATGGCGATGTGATCCAGAGCGAACCACCGCTGCAGATGTCGGATTTGATGGCCAAGGCGAGCACTATGCTGTCCAGCAGTCAGCAGGTTATCCAGAACGTGACCGAGGCAACGGCTCATCTGAACTCGGTAAGCGCCAAAATCGACTCCGGCCAGGGGTCTGTGGGAGAGCTTATCAACAACAAGGAGCTCTACGCCAACCTGCAGCGGTCCACCGGGTCACTCAGCGACACCATGGTGCAGGCGCAAGCGGGAGTTACCGACTTCCGCGAGAACATGGAAGCGTTGAAACACAACTTTCTGCTGAGTGGATATTTCAAGAAGCGGGGGTACGAGGACTCCGCGGATCTGTCCGAGAATGAAATTGACAAGCTGCCCGCGGGCGCACCCCTCAAGAGCTTCACGTATTCGGCAAATCAGCTCTTCGATGGACGCGACTCTGCCAAGCTGAAGAATCAGAAGTCTCTCGATAACGGCGGGGAGTTTCTGGCCAGAAATCAATTCGGCTTTGCCGTAGTCGTCGTCTCCGGAGGGATGGAAGGCGATACCCAAAAGGAACTGGTGCTGACGGAAGCTCGGGCAATGGTCATCCGCGAGTACCTCGTTGACCACTTCGGGTTTAACGACGCCCAGTTCAAAACCTTGGGGCTGGGCAAGCAGGCCGCGACGGGTTCAGACGCGGGATGGGGGACGATACAACTCCTCGTCTTCCCCGTCGGCGCCGAGACGCCGCCAAACAAGCAGGCGAGAGAAGGTATAGCCTCAAAGACAACAGTGGACGCATCGGCGCCCGCATCCGTGTCCGGCGTCGCGAAGCCTTAGAGAACCGGCAAACAGGGCTCCCCGCTGGCTTGCCAAACCGCGGCATGAGGCGGCCGGGGCCTCCGTCCAGTCCCCCGCGGGTTGAGCGGAATAGCTCAGCATTCGAGCCTGTAGCTTGAAATAATGTTCCTGAAGACGAGTTCTCTATCTCATCTCCGTCATGGCCACTGAGCTAAGTCGGTCCACCTGATGCCTGCGGATCTTAGCCAGCCGCATCGTGCGAGGAAGCAAAATGCCTCTTGTCACTGTAGTCGTCACACTTGCTATCGTCGGCCTGCTTCTGTGGCTGGTCAACCGCTTCATCCCCATGCAGGGCCAGATCAAGGGGATACTGAACGGCGTGGTTGTGATCGTCATCATTCTTTGGCTCCTCAAGGTATTTGGGCTCTTCGGGTACCTTTCCCAATTCCGCGTCGGGCATTAAGGGATCGCATCGCCGGAACTGGGAGGGCGCGACCCGCTGAAGAGGCGGCGCGTCGGCGCAAGCCAGGCGGACTCAACGGGAGAAGGGCTGCTCAACCGTGGCGGTTCGCCAAGTCCACTGGCTCAAGAGGTTCGACTGGTGCAGCCTCGAGGAAGGCCGCATCGCACCATGCGCTGAACGATACCACGGCGCAATCGCGAGGAATCAGATTCGCCTCGCGCCACACTGATTGTGCTTCTTGGCCTTCGCGCTACTCAGTGGCTGCCTCGGTGGCCGCTCAGCGGGAGTCGGGCTACCGTCCGGCTGGCAGAGCCGGACAGAGCCTTGTGTTGATTCCCGTTCTTCCCGGGCGGAACGGAACGAAGCGCTTACCGCCCCAGGAAGTAGGCCTTAAGGCGAGGTTCACGCTCGCGCGTGCAAACCGGAAGAAACGGCCAGTTCGGCGTTGATACCAGCGAAAGCAGGGGACCATGTCTTTGAGTGAAACAATCCAGCCTGAGCGCATGACAGGAGAAGCTCCGCACGCGGTGTCTCCGCAGGCCGCCTCGAAGGTCTGCTGCCTTCCCTTGCCTACCAGGATTGCATTCATCGGCAATTACCTGCCCAGGCAGTGCGGCATCGCAACCTTCACCACGGATTTGTGCAACGCTGTCGCAGCCCAATACGGCAACGAGCGTCTGTTTGCGATACCGGTGAACGATCCGGAGTCAAGCTATCAGTATCCGGAGCGGGTGCGCCTGGAACTCGAGCAGGAAGACTTGAGTTCCTACGAGCGGGCCGCTGAGTTCCTCAATTTCAATGGCAACGATCTGGTTTGCCTGCAGCACGAATACGGCATCTATGGTGGCGCCTCGGGCAGTCACATTCTGACTTTGCTGCGCAAGCTAAAGATGCCCCTGGTCACTACGCTGCATACGGTTCTGCGCGACCCGGACACCAGTCAGCGCGCCGTTCTCGAAGAGATTGCGCGGCTCTCCGACCGCCTCGTGGTGATGACCGATTTGGCGGCCCAACTGCTGCGCGAAGTATATGCGGTCCCCAGCGGGAAGATCGATATCATTCCCCATGGAGTGCCCGACCTTCCCTTCATGGACCCCAACTTCTTCAAGGACAAGTTCGGCACGGAAGGAAAATTTGTACTGCTCACCTTTGGGTTGCTCTCTCCCAACAAGGGCATTGAATACGTGATCCGCGCGCTGCCCGCAATTCTGGCCCGCCATCCAAATGTGGTTTACATCGTCTCCGGCGTGACGCATCCCCATATCAGGCGTCGCGAAGGCGAGCGCTACCGCGAACAGTTGCAGGCGCTTGCGGCAGAGCTTGGAGTTTCCGATCAGCTCATCCTCAACAACCGCTTTGTGAGTGCCGAGGAACTGGTGGAGCACGTGGGCGCGGCCGACATCTACATCACACCCTACCTGCAGGAGGCGCAGGCCGTTTCCGGGACCCTCGCGATTGCTCTCGGAGCGGGAAAAGCGATCATCTCAACGCCCTACTGGCATGCCAAAGAGCTACTCGCCGAGAAGCGGGGAGTCATCGTTCCGTTTGCCAATCCCGATGCGATTGCGGAAGCCGTTACAGCCTTGCTTGAGAACGATGCAGAGCGCCACGCCATGCGCAAGCGCGCCTATCTCTACTCGCGCGGAACCACGTGGCCCAACACCGCCCGGGCCTATATGGCCAGTTTTCAGCGCGCTCGCTTCGAGCGTTCGCTCCAGCCGAGAGCCGCGCAACAGGACGGCACAACCGTGGAAATCTTTGATCGCCTGCCGGTGCTGAATACCGATCACCTGCTCACGATGACCGACGACACGGGCATGCTGCAGCACGCGATCTTCTCCGTGCCAAACACATCCGAGGGTTACACCACCGATGACAATGCGCGCGCGCTCATCGTCTCCGTGCTTCTGGACGAAAGCGATAAGCGCTCGGCAAGCATAGAATACTCAAGGCTCTCTCATCGCTACCTGGCCTTCCTGTGGCTTGCTTTTAACACCGCCTCCGGAAGGTTCAGGAACTTTCTGGGCTACGATCGCAAATGGCTTGAGGATGTTGGCTCCGACGATAGCCATGGCCGTGCGTTGTGGTCTTTGGGGAAAGTGCTCGGGCATTCGCAGAATGCAGGGTTGAGAGCAGCGGCCGGAAGGCTCTTTGAAGCTGCCGTCCCCGCAACGCTCGCCTTCACCAGCCCGCGCGCATGGGCCTATTGCATTCTCGGAATGCAAGCCTATCTGGACTGGTTCCCGGGAGACAGAGCCATCCAGGGCGCCCGAAATACACTTGCGAATCGCCTCCTCGATATCTATGAGCGCAGTTATTCCGAGACGTGGAAGTGGTTCGAGAAGAGTCTTTCGTACGCCAATGCGCGGCTGCCGCAGGCTCTCATTCTCGCCGGATGGAGAAGCAATAACCAGAGAATGATCGAAGTGGGAATGAACTCCCTGAAATGGCTTGTCGCCGAGCAGCACCGCGGAGATGAAGAGACCTTCGTCCCCATTGGCTACAATGGATTCTTCATTGAAGGAAATGAAAAAGCACGGTTCGATCAACAGCCGGTTGAGGCATGCGCAACCGTCTCCGCCTGCCTCGAGGTGTACCGCCTGACAGAAGAAAGGCAATGGTACGATGAAGCCGAGCGAGTGTTCCGGTGGTTTTCCGGCAAGAACGACCTGCAGGTGCCGCTTTACGATGCCACCACAGGCGGATGCAGGGATGGGCTTCATCCTGATCGCGTGAACGAGAACCAGGGAGCCGAATCGACGCTTTCGTTCCTGATGGCACTGCTTGAAATGCAGGAGGCCAAAGTGGCAGACGCAGACCAACTATTCCCTGAAATGAGTGCATCCTTTGAGTCCAATAGTCCCTCTCGATAAACTGCCGGATTCTATCGCTTCGGCACAGCCCAAACCGGCGCCATGCCTGGATGCTCCGCTGTTTACGCGCCATTGCGGCAATCCGATTCTCACCCGGGATAACTGGCCCTATCGCATCAACAGCGTCTTCAACCCCGCGGCGGTGCGGGTGGCCGACGGAGACACGCTCCTTCTTTGCCGGGTCGAGGACCCGAACGGCCTGTCGCATCTGTGTGCCGCCCGCTCCGCCAACGGCATCGATGGATGGCGGATCGATCCCCAGCCAACCATGCCCCCAAACCCGCACGAGTTCCCGGAAGAGATCTGGGGCATCGAGGATCCGCGCATCACCTATGTTCCGGAACTCGAGCAATACGCCGTGGCCTACACATCCTTCGCGCGAGGAGGCCCGGGAGTTTCGCTGGCTCTCACCAAGGACTTCCGCAGCTTTGAACGATTCGGCGTGATCATGTCTCCGGAGGATAAAGATGCTGCCCTTTTGCCCAGGAGGATTGGTGGTCGCTGGGCGCTGATTCACCGGCCCATGACAGGTCTCGGCGCTCATATGTGGATATCCTACTCGCCGGACTTGCGCCACTGGGGAAGCCACAAGGTCATTCTCGAAGCGCGGCGGGGTGGATGGTGGGATGCCAACAAGATAGGCCTTTGCTCCCCGCCAATTGAAACGGAAAAAGGCTGGTTGATGATTTATCACGGAGTGCGGCAGACTGCATCGGGATGCATTTATCGCCTGGGCCTGGCGCTCTTCGATCTGGAATGCCCGGATGTTTGCTTGCAACGCGGAGACTCCTGGGTCTTCGGTCCGGAAACCAGCTACGAGCGCGGCGGAGATGTCAAGGATGTGGTCTTTCCGTGCGGGCAGACGATCGGCGCGGACGGAGACACCCTCAATGTCTATTACGGCGCGGCCGATTCCAGCGTCGCGTTGGCCACAGCCAGCATACGATGCATCCTGGCATGGCTCGACTCGAACTCGGGCCCGGCAGAGAGACGCGCGTTCTAATCTGCACGGCGCACAAAGCAAGGGAAGCGGGAAACATGAATACTGCAAATCGGAGTTGGCCCAGTTGGCTGCCGCATCCGCTCTGGATTCGACGGAAATGCCCTGTCTGCAATTCAACCCAATTCAAGCAGGCGGAACTGCGTCCATTCGATCCCCTCCTCAGCATGTTTGCGCTCCGGCCCGTTCGCTGCATGTTCTGCTGGCGACGGTATTACTGGTTTGCCTTGCATGACGCCAGCGCGGGATGACTCCTCTAACTCCCCCGCCGCTGAATTGCGGAAACTGCCTCCCCGCGGCAGGCAGCCGGAGACCGCATCGTTGCGAGCAGGGACTTGCGCTACCGCCGGTTCCCCGGCATGACGTTTTCAGCGCAAACCCGTAGTGAAAGATCCATGAAGATGCTGGCAAGACCATTGGCACAAGCCGCTGCGCCGCACATGCCTCGGGCGCTGGTGCCGCACTGGATCACGCAATGGGGTGCGCTGGGGTTGTTCTCCGTGGCAGTGGTCGATTCCTCGATTGTCCCTCTGCCGCTGCCTGGCAGTACCGACCTGCTGCTGCTATGGTTGGTTGCTCACCGGGGAGACCCATGGTTGCTTGCAGCGAGCGCCATCGCGGGAAGTCTCCTGGGAGGATACTCCACCTGGCATGTCGGCAGAAAAGGCGGCGAAGCGGCATTGCGCCGATACGTGCCCGCAAGCCTGCTTGGTCGCATCGTCCGATGGGTTGCACACCATCCAGCCCTGGCAGTGTTCCTGCCTGCTGTGCTGCCCCCGCCCATTCCGCTGTCTCCGTTTGTGCTTGCCGCCGGCGCCTTGGACGTCCCACGCAAGCGATTTCTCCTCGTATACGGCACGGCGCGCACCCTGCGCTACTCGCTCGTCGCCTGGCTCGCGGCGACTTATGGACGCAAGGTCGTTGGCATGTGGTCGGGAGCGCTCCGGAAATGGTCGGGCCCGCTGCTTTGGTCGTTTGCGGGAGTGCTGCTGGCCGGCGTCTGTTTCGCCATTTTGAGATTTCGTCGCGACCGCAAATCCAAAACCGCCGGCCCGCCGGCGTTGAGCGCTGAGCCGGATTCAACAGATTAGACCAACGCGCGCTGAAAGCCCGCGCCGCCGCACCGTGCGCACTTGCCTTCTGCCCGCGGGGTGCGCCACGACATTGGACAGGCGAGAACCCGGCCCGGTGCGGTACGCCAGGCCCGGTTTCCATTAGTTCGCCTTGCCCTCGTCGATGTCCGCTGCGGAATTTTCCAGCCCCGCTTCAATGCGCGATTCGTGATGCACTTCGGCCTCTTCGTTGGCCTCACGGACCACATCCTTGGCCTTGCCCCAGGCGTTCTCAACCTTGCCCTTGACCTGCTGAACCATGCCTTCGATCTCAAGTTGGGTATTGCCCGTCAAGCCGCCTGCCTTGCGCTTGGCGCTCCCCGCCACTTCGTCGAAAGTTCCCTTTACGCGAGCACTGTTCATAACTCAACCTCCGTGGATTCTACGGGCGCGAATTCGCTCCTGCCATCCTTCAGCCTAAGGGGCAAGCTGTTGGCGGTCTGAGCCTTTTAGACCGCGTGGTTCAGGCTTGTTAAAAACTCTGGATCGCATATCGGCAAGTGCGACGAATGTTAAAAGGTTACCCTCTCCTCCATGCCATCGATAGGTCAAGTTACCTTGAGCGATTTTGCTCAGACCCGACAGGGGGATGGCTCTAAGGTGAGAGATACCTTGTGCGCCTCAAAATGCGCGTAGAGCAACTGACGTTGCGCATGGGTAGAAAAAAGGTGAGATGCATGAAGAAGGTTATGACGTTAGTGGCACTACTCAGTCTGACATCCGTCGGCTGGGCGGGAACAAATCGTGAGGCGACGGACAACCGGTTGGATCATGCCGGAGCCGTGCTGCACGAGATTATGTCCGCTCCGGACAAGGGCATTCCGGAAGAGGTCCTGGAGCACGCAAAGTGCGTGGCCGTGGTACCTCACCTGCTCAAGGGCGGCTTTGTGTTTGGGGCGGAGAATGGCAGAGGCGTTGCCACTTGCCGGACCACAAACGGATGGAGCGCACCGTCGTTCTTTACCATCACGGGCATCAGCGCGGGATGG
>Ga0182030_10026746_pt1 | contig 10420 bp, 7 predicted proteins | sample 812S3MmetaG_FD_121299 | JGI IMG/M metagenome (GOLD analysis project Ga0182030, IMG submission 121299) | Permafrost microbial communities from Stordalen Mire, Sweden - 812S3M metaG (Illumina Assembly) | ecosystem: Environmental > Terrestrial > Soil > Wetlands > Permafrost | place: Sweden... | reverse complement strand
CAGCTCCCAGCGCCTGGTGGCAGAATACGTACAATCCGGCGGGTGAGACCGGAGCCTGCTACTACAACGTCAAGGGCGACTTCACCGGATATTTCATCTATGATCTGCCCTTCGGCCGCGGTAGACAGATGGGCGCCAACATGAGCAGGGCTGCTGACGCGGTGGTTGGCGGTTGGAGGCTGGGCGTGATTCCCACCTTCCGCGGCGGCTTCCCGCTGACGCTCAGCTCAAACAGTGACCATTCCGGCACCAACTCCTTCCAGAATCGGCCGGATTGCGTAGCGCCACCCCATGTGCTGCACAAGCAGACGATCGGGAATGGTCTCTTCGGGTATCGCTGGTTTGATCCCAACTCATACGCCGAACCCAAAGACGGTTACTTTGGCAGCTGCAGCGTAAGTTCGGTCTACGGCCCGGGCGAGCAGAACATCGACGCCAATCTCTCCAAGACCTTCCATGTTACTGAAAGGCAGAACGTCGAGTTCCGCGCCGAGTTCATCAACGCCTTCAACCACGTGATCCTCGACGCGCCAAACAACGGTGGCATCAACTCGTCGGATCCGAATGCTGGCACGATCGGTCAAATTAACAGTTCTGAAGGCGCGCGCCAAATCCAGTTCGCGCTCAAATACAACTTCTAGCCGGCGATTATCGTCGGCTGGATCCTAACCCTCCCAATTCGGCGTCGGGCTGCAAGCAAGCCACATGGTTTGAAGCCCGGCGCCATTTGTCGTACAAATCGGAAACGAACCCGCGCTGCCATCCCTGGCTAGCCGAAGATAGTCAACGTCCGACGACTGCGCTATCGTCAAGGCATCGGCAAACGCGCACCCAAGCCCTGGAGTTCCCGACGGACCATGAGAAATCGAGATCTCATCGCCTTCCTGAAGCCGATCCCGAATCAATTCAGCAAGACCGATGCTGTAGAGTTCATCGACGTCACGGGCCAGGTGACGGATATCCAGGCGAATCCCTATCGTATCTCCATCCGTCTCAACCTTCCTGCCGGTCTATACAGCGGCCGATTCGAAACCACCGCCCATGCCTTTGACATGTCCACGGCCATGATCCAAATGGTGCGCGTTCCCGATGCCAAGCGCGTCCCCGTAGGTCCATGGGATCTCGACCACATTCGCAACGTGATGGCCGTTCCCATGATCCGCACATACGTCAACGGCAAGCTGAAGGGCGGCCTCTGGTTCGATTTGCCAGGACCCGCGCAAATCGCAGAGGGACGTCTCGCCGCGGAGTTCGGTTTCGAGGCGCTCGAAGGTGAGAACGAGCTTGTCCTGGAACTGATCGAGCGCGACCGCGACCGAATGGATTTTGGAAGGTTGGCCTGGTTCGAGCTCCGCCAGGACGATCGCCGCCCGCTCCCTCTGACCCCGGCCTCCAGCGCACGTCCGCGCATCTTCCTCACCACCCAGCAAATAGAACCAGTGCGTGACCGTTGGCAGGGAACTGCCGAGTTCGTTACACTCCTGAATCGCCTTCGTACCGAAGATCTCGTCTTCCTCACCGATAACAGCCAGGGCACGCTGGAGCTAGCCAGCCTGGTGTTTGCCCTTACTGGAGACGAGGTGATCGGTGCACGCGCGAAAGCCCGCATCATGGAACTTGCCCATGCTCCCACATGGAGCGGCCGCCCCGATCCTCTGCTGATGGGCGGCGACAACGACCGCGTCATTGGTATGCGGCTCTATCAGACTGCTCTGGCATGGGATTATCTACAGCCGCTCTTCGATGCAGAAGACCGCAGCGCCATCCTCTCTAAAGCCGAAGAATATCTGCAGAAGATCTACGACTTCACCCTGCTGCAGCGCGCTTACATGGGCTACCCAACCATCGACCCGCATTCGCTCGGCGCATGGAATGGCGCGGCCATTGCCTGTATGTCCTTCTACGAAGACCTGCCTATCGCTCGTCGTGCGCTACCCCTTTTTCATGGCCTGTTCTGCGACAGCCTCGGGCTGTTTCCGGCCAGCGGCAAGGCAGCCTGGGCGACCTACTTTCCCTTTCATCTCGTCCTCTATCTTGCTGCTGCCCAAACCTTCGCAGGCCCCCGGCCAGAGTTCTCCTCAAGCGCATTTCTCGACAATCTTGGCCATGCATTACTGGCTGCCTTCGAAGTACCCAACAGTCAGGAACTCCAACGCGGTTTACGCACCCGCGAACATCGCTTCCTCACGGCATTCCTCTACCGCTTCCATCTCACTAGTGGCATCGAGTCCATCTACCGGGCATTTCTTGAGAAGGAACAAAAGGCCGCAGGTGACGTGATGCTTGGCATCTTCGATCTGCTCTATGCGCCCGAACCATCCGGCCAAATCGCACCATTTCCCAACCGCCCCCTCTTCGCGAAAGATGTCGGCGACATCATCGCCACGGCGCGCGGCGAGCAAACCATTGCCGTGTCCATAAGCGGCGGACCCAAAGCCGGTCGTCGCGCCATCTTCACGCTCATGCCTCACAACCGGGAATTTTCTCCATCGCTCGGTGCGCTCGACGTGACCATCGATGGAACACCCGTCCTCTGCAACATCAACATGGCCCTGTACGGACAAAACAGCGCCCTCACCAACACCATGTGTTTCGAAGACGGCGGCTCGATCACCAACGGCCAATATCTGAACGGCGAAACTCCGCCGGAGAGCTGTGCTGTCATCCGCCGCTGTCTCATCGGCGAACGCTATCTCTACGCACACATCGTCATCACCCACGCGCTCAATCCGAAGCTCAGGGTGCTCCAGGCCGATCGCATCTTCCTCTTCGACCGCAAAACCGGAGTCATTCTACTTTCCGATGCCTTTGAAGGTGAACGAGCCATCCGCTTTGCGACCCACCTTCATTGCTCAGGATCGGTGCAGGAGTTAGGCGATGGACAGTACCGTCTCACCGGCGGCCAGGCTAACCTGATCGCCGGCATCAAGAGCGGCAGCAAAGGACTCGATGATGAAGAGAAGGGAGAAGTCTTCGTCCAGGTGCTTGCAGGCACTCCTTCCGCTCGTGTCATCGTAGAAGAACCATCATGGGTGCCCGGATACATCTACGGCCTCAACAATACCGGTCTTGAAGACATCAGTGAGGGCCGCTTCCCGCGCTATCGACGCTGGCGGCTCGAAGCCCCGGAGCAGGTTACGCAAGGCTCGTTCCTGGTTGCGATCAGTCCGCGGAGCGGCCAGGTGAGTTATGTCGACGGCGCAATCCTTCTGCCGCAGGCAGGTGCAGTTCGGCTTGGGGATGGCGCGTCGAAGGCTCTCGATGTTGAGTGCGATTGCGAGTGCCTCATATCGGATGAAGCTGCACAGCGCGTATCTGTCATCGGTATGCGATCGCTTCGCCACGGCGGTAGCCAGTTGAGCTTCGCCGCACCGGTCGACGTCGAGTACATCTCCAATAAAGGGAGCGGGTCAGTCTACGCTCAAGGTGCGTTGCAGCCTGAAAGCAACATCGGATTCGATCTCGGCCCGTGGATCCCAATCGGCGAGGACGCTTGGAAAACCCATAACAACTTTCGCGCGGCCTTCAGGAAGGCTCAGGACGAGAATAGAAAGGTTGAGGACCAGGCATGAGCAGTGGCAATGCAATCGAAGTGGCCGTTCTTGGCTGCGGCCAGATGGGTGATCACGTCATTCAACACCTGGCTGACAGCCCGCTGGTACGCGCCATTACCGTCTTTGATCGCCATGCGGAGCGCATGGAGCAGTTGCAGCAGCGCCATGGCGTCAAGGCGGCGGAGAGCCTTGAACAGCTCCTGCAGAATCCAGAGATTCGGCTGGTCTTTATCACCGCTTCCAACAACGCCCACAAGGAACTCACGATTGCCGCCCTCCAGGCGGGAAAGGCCGTGATGTGCGAGAAGCCGATGGCCACCACGCTCGCCGATGCCGAGGCAATGGTCGAAGCCGCAGAGAGTACCGGAGGTTTTCTTCAAGTCGGCTTCGAATTGCGCTACTCGCATCTGTACACCAAGGTCAAGGATTGGATCGACCAGGGACTTCTCGGACGGGTACTGAACACACAATGCACCTATTGCACCAGCGCGTGGGGCCGCCACGACGCGTGGCGTACAAAATCAAAATCCAGCGGAGGCATGTTCGGCGAAAAGTTGAGCCACTATGTTGATCTGCCGCGCTGGTGGATAGGCGACCAGGTCGAAGAGGTCTACGCCACATGCGCCCCCAACGTCATTCCCTACTATGAGGTTCACGACAACTTTCACTGCACCTATCGCTTCAAGAACGGGGCTGTAAGCCAGCTCACTTTCATGATGGGCCCAGCGGCCACATTCAAAGGCGATCCGCTGCAGAATGCTGTCTCCCAGCAGGCCGGCGATGGGCACATGCTCCGCTACATGATCTACGGAGAAAAGGGCGCGGCCGAGACCGATGTATTCCCGCGTACCATCAAGCGATGGGAGTTTGGAGAGAATGAATACGGCCAGACCAGCGAGTGGGTCCAGACAGAGACCTGGAATCCCGAGCGGGACTTCAGCTGGTTTCACAACACGCACGATCAGGCGCTTGATATCGTTCGTCGTGTCGTTGAAGGCGAAGCACCAAAAACCAGCCCCCGCGATGCGCTCGAAACCACCCGCCTGTGCTTTGCAGCCGAGCTTTCTGTAAAAGAGAAAAGGTCGGTCCGGCTCGCAGAACTCAAGTCGAACCGAACGCAGGCCTCATCCAGCGGGCAAATGGAGGCGCCATGAGCGAGGAGTCCATCGGGCCGCCTGTAACAGCGGTCGAGCAAGCCATCCTCGAATCGCCAAGTACGGCTGACGCCAACCTCGCTGCCTTTTACGCCGACCGCAAGCTGATGTGGCGCAACGTGCGCTGGATCAACTTTGGCCACTTCGGCACAGCGATCTCCATGACCATCGTCGAGCCGCTGATGAATCTCCGTCTCAAATCAATCGGAGTGAGCGATTCGAGCGTAGGGCTGCTCACCTCCGCGAACCTTTGGGCCGTCAGCTTCCTGGTCATGTACTTCTCATGGAAGAGCGATCACTGCACCAGCCCTCTCGGCCGCCGCACACCGTTCGTCCTCATGTCTCTTCCGTTTATCGCGACGGCACTTATATGCTTTCCGCATTTTCGTGAGAAGTGGATTCTGATCGGCTTCATGGTCGTGTACTACTTCTTCAATGACATGAAGGCATCAACGTTTCCATTGCTGTCGATCGACTGCGTCTCGAAAGAGGTTTTAGCCCGCGTGTCCGGGTTGGTCACTGTAGTTATCAGTCTGGCGGCATTCCTTTCATCACGCTTGGGAGCAAAGATGGCAGACGTGAATCAGCCGCGCGTCTTCCTCATCGCCGCGATCGTCATGACGACTGCGACTTTGGTCGCGCTGTGGAGGATCAAGGAGCCGCCCATCTACCATCCCGCCACAGAGAGTTTCAATATCCTCGCGCCGATCAAGGTCGCCTGCCAGGACAAGCGCATCCTCGTGCTGATGCTGGCTGTGGCGCTCCTCAACGCCTTTTACATGATATTCAATACCTGGGTGTGGTTTTATGCCAAAACCAAACTTGGTCTATCAATCGGCGAAACAGGCGTCGCCATGTCCTATGGACTCCTACTCAGAATCGCCGTCTCCTACCCTGCAGGCTGGTTGATCGACCGTTTCGGAAGTTACATAGCGCTAAGCATTGAGTGGGTACTCATGCTGGCTCTCGCAGTGAGTTCTATTTATGTGACCAACGCGAACGGCTTGATCCTGCTCACGGTCATTTTTTCACTCCTGATGCCGCTCCAGGTTGCCGGTGACACCATCCTCTGGAAAACCATGGACAAGGCGGACACCGGCTCCTACACATCCACCGTCGCGCTGATTCGCAACTTCTGCACCGGCACCGTCATCGCGATCTCGGGTTTTCTGATCAAATGGACCGGAAGCTACGTTGTGGCTTTCTGGTTCGGCTTCACGCTTAGTTCAATCGCCTTGATCGTCTTCTTTGTCTACCGGCACATCATGCGAACCGGCGGGAAACCAGCGGCTATGGCGTTGCAAGCGGCCGGTGGGCCCGAGTTCATGGAAAGGTCTGTCTCCAGAGTGAACCCGTCCGCGTTAGAAGAAGGCCCGATTGCAAAAGGACTGGTGCCCGGCCAGGCGTCTGCCGGCGGAAAAGACTTATCGAGGGAACCATGGAAATTTGCCTGACATCGTCGCGTACCGATCTTGGCGAGATGGCCGCGCGCGATATTGCAGATGCGCTGCGCCGCGCTCTTGGGTCCAAGCCGCAAGTGCGCATGATCTTCGCCGCCGCGCCAAGCCAGGGCGAGATGCTGGCCGCGTTGCTGCGTGAATCCGGCATCGACTGGCCGCGCGTCACAGCCTTCCACATGGACGAATACATCGACCTTCCCAGGAGTGCCCCGCAGCGCTTTAGCTACTGGCTCAAGCAAGCGTTCTTCGATCATCTGCCGATCGGAGAGGTTCATCTGATAGACCCCGGCCCCGACCTCGCGGTTTCCTGTTCCGCCTATGCGTCCTCCCTCGCAGCCGCACCCATCGACCTGGTCCTGCTCGGCATCGGGACCAACGGCCATCTCGCCTTCAACGACCCACCTGCCGACCTAGAGGATCCGCTCCCCGTAAAGGTGGTGAAACTCGATCAAATGTGCCGCGAGCAACAGGTCCTGGATGGCTGCTTCGCAACACTCGATAATGTTCCCGCAAGAGCGATTACGCTAACCGTTCCCACGTTGCTTAGCGGCCGCGAACTCTTCTGCTGCGTTCCAGGGCGCCACAAAGCCGCGGCCGTCAAGGCTATGATGGATGACCCCATCAGTGGTGCATGTCCAGCGACCGCCTTGCGCACGCACCCACGATGCAGGGTCTACCTGGACCAGGAATCCAGCGCTTTCCTCAAGACATCATGAGCACAACAACGATCATCGGCCGTGACCCGGGCAGCAGCCACACACTGAGCGTGAAAATCGACGCCGGCGTCATCACGCTCATCGAACCGACTGACAGCGATACCGATCTATATCTTTCCCCTGGTTTCGTGGATCTACAGGTCAACGGCTTCGCCGGCTTTGACATGAACGCCGAGCACACTTCTACAGACACCGTCGTCGGTCTGGTTGATGCGCTACTGACTCAAGGCGTGACCTGTTTCTTACCCACCATCATCACCGCTCCGGAAATTCAAATCTGCGAGAAGCTCCGGGTGATCGCCGAGGCTCGCCGTATCCACCCAAGGGCGGCCGCGTGCATACCCTTCGTCCACCTCGAAGGACCGAACATCTCTCCATTGGATGGCTACCGCGGTGCTCACCCACTGAATGCCGTTCGCCCTCCATCCATCGAGGAATTTGACAGATGGCAGGAAGCATCCGGAGGCATCGTCGGCATGGTCACTCTCTCCCCTCATTACAGCGATTCGCCCACATACATCGCAGCGTTGGTCACCCGCGGAGTCCACGTCGCTCTCGGTCACACCCACGCGTCTTTTCAACAGATCGCACAGGCAGTAAACGCGGGAGCCAGCCTGTCGACCCATCTCGGCAACGGCATCGCTCAGGAGATTCCGCGCCACGCCAATCCGATCTGGAGCCAGCTTGCCGACGACCGTCTTAGCGCAAGCTTCATCGCGGATGGCCACCATCTTCCTCACGATATTCTGAAGGTCATGTTGCGTGCGAAAGGCATTGACCGGTCCATACTCGTTTCCGATTCCGTTGCCCTCGCCGGCATGACTCCCGGCACATACACAACAGTCGTGGGCGGCCAGGTTGAACTCCATCCCGATGGCCGGCTTTGCATGGTTGGTTCAGACCTTCTCGCCGGCTCTACAGCTTCGCTGGCGCAATGCGTCGGCAATCTGGTCGGCATGACCAAGACTCCGCTCAGCGATGCTCTCGCCATGGCGACAGTGAACCCGGGTCGCTACGCAGGAGGCCGCGGTCGTTTAGCCATCGGCTCTCGCGCCGATCTTGTCCGCTTCCGCTGCAACAAAGGACTTCAAATCGAGGATGTATGGCTGGCCGGAGAACAGGTATACCCGCATGGCTATGGCGTTTCCCGAAAAGGTATAGAGCGAAGCCGCAACTGTTGAGTTGATTTTTCTCAAGAAAATCAACATTCACCCGCCTTCGGCAACTTCACACTATTTCGGAAAACGCTCTAAGCAATGCAAGGGGATAAGACGCGAACAATGGACAGGCACGCGCTGTTAAAAGCACTGGGAGCATTTCCAGAGAAAACCCCGCTCATCCCCCTCTCGCTCGAATCGATCGACTGTGGCAGCTATGTTCGGGAGAAAGTGGAATACTACACAGAACCTGGCGAAGTCATCCGGGCATTCATCTGTCTTCCCAAGATCAGAAAGCCAAAAACGCCAGCAGTTTTCTGCCACCATCAGCACGACTGGAACTTCTCACTCGGCAAGAGCGAAGTCGTCGGCCTCTCAGGCGATCCCGATCAGCGCTACGCCGCTGAATTAGCCGAGCGCGGCTACATCACATTCGCTCCGGACGCCATCGGTTTCGAGGAAAGAAACTGGAGCGGAGGCACCTTCGAATCGACGTACTTTGAACTTACCTCCCGCCTTGTCACCGGCCGCACCCTGCTGGCGAAAATCCTGCACGACGCATCCGTCGCCATCGATTACCTGGAAAGCCGCGACGAAGTCGATGCCAGCAGGATAGGCTTTCTCGGCCATTCCTACGGCGGGCGAATGGCTCTCTGGGCGCCCGCCTTTGACAAGAGAATCAAAGCTTCCGTCTCAAATTGCGGATGCGTGAATTACAAGGACTCCTTGCGGCGCGACGCCGGCATCCAGATGGAATTCTGCGTGCACAACATCCTGCATACTTGCGATATCGAAGACGTCGTCACCCTCGTCGCTCCTACCCCGCTCTATATCTCTGCGACCGATCAGGATAAGTGGAGCCACGGCGCGCAGCAGAAGTTTGAGTTCGCGGCACCGGCTTTCCCTCCAGGCAGTCTGAAGCTCAAGATCTGGCCCGGCGGACATGCGTTTACAGCAGCCATGCGCCAGGAGGCCTACCAGTTTCTCGACAGGCATCTGCTCTGAGTACGGAAAGCTTCTTACCTCAATTGGATGACGTTTTGAAGCTCCAGGAGGCTTTGTGCTGAGCGAGAGCGGCGTCGCTGGAGCTTGGGCGCACATTCTTCGATGAGATTTCGCCTTTCGACGTCACTCTGGCGGCGTCGATGCATCCTAGTCTTCAGGAGGATTTTGTGCCGCCAGTCATTGTTCCGACCCTGAATGCCGCTCCACAGTGGAAGGAATTCGCGCAGGCGCTCTTGCGATGCGTGTCCCCTGCCGAGGTGCTCATCATCGACTCATCGTCAACCGATGGGACAGTTGACCTTGCTCGGGAAGCGGGCTTCCAAGTCGTGTCGATCGACCGCTCTGCGTTCAACCACGGCAGCACTCGCCAGCTTGGAGTCGAGCATTTTCCAAATGCGGAGATCCTCGTCTTCATGACGCAAGACGCAGTACTGACGGACGCGGAGGCGATCGTCCATCTGCTTCGGGCATTCGACGATCCGTCAGTGGCAGCCGCGTATGGCAGACAGTTACCGCGACCGGAAGCGGAAGCGATCGAGGCTCATGCGCGAATCTTCAACTATCCTGAATCACCGCAAAAGCGAGATATCAGCCGTCGCAGTGATCTCGGATTCAAAACCATATTCATTTCAAATTCATTCGCCGCCTACCGGCGCTCAGTGCTAACGGCTGTGGGTGGCTTTCCAATCGACGTTATCTTTGGCGAGGACACGATCACGGCTGCCAAGCTCCTCATGGCGGGATGGAAGATCGAATATGTTCCGCAGGCCCGGGTTTTCCACTCACACTCGTACTCACTCGCTCAAGAGTTTAAACGCTACTTCGACATTGGCGTTCTTCACAGTCGCGAGTCCTGGCTGGTGAAATCCTTCGGGGCCGCTACGGGGGAAGGCAGCAAGTTTCTAAGATCCGAAATCACCTATCTGATGAACCGTGAAATGGCAAGAATTCCGGCTTCTCTTATAAGATCCGCCCTGAAGCTGGCGGGATACAGACTCGGCTTGATAGAGAGCCATATTCCTCCACCTATCAAGAGCCGGCTAAGCATGCACCATGCGTTTTGGTCGCAACCAAAGAGAATATTCGAGAACAAAGGAGTGCTCCTTTAGGATGACAATGAAACCGGCCCATTCGGCCCGACGGCAAACAATCGTCAGCCGCCCGTGACCCTTGCGAACCACCAAGGCAACCATTCATCAGGGCCCAGGCAACTAAGTCTGCGTGCACCTTCGCCATGAAGAACGTTGATTTGCCAGACTACCCTGTCCTTGACGCATCGGCTGCGAGGATGGATAACAAAATGGATTTGCTCGAACTGTGCCTGATTGTCATGCGCAGGCGGTGTTCTGTCCTCATTGTCACAGGCTTGGGTCT
>Ga0182030_10026745_pt1 | contig 10420 bp, 6 predicted proteins | sample 812S3MmetaG_FD_121299 | JGI IMG/M metagenome (GOLD analysis project Ga0182030, IMG submission 121299) | Permafrost microbial communities from Stordalen Mire, Sweden - 812S3M metaG (Illumina Assembly) | ecosystem: Environmental > Terrestrial > Soil > Wetlands > Permafrost | place: Sweden... | reverse complement strand
TCTATGCACGCGCTGTCGGCGCCATTTCCGGTACGGCATTGCTGCTGACCTGTCTGGCGCCTTCGACCCAAGCGGCCAACGTTTTGGTAAACCCTGGCTTTGAATCGGGAGGCGGCTTGGTGGATTGGCTCATACAATCGTCGGTTACGTGGAATATTCAGCCCGGCGCTTCCCAGGCAAAATTATTTCACAGCGGGGCGAATTCCATGTGGACTCAGGGCGTGTACACCGGGGCGCACAATATAACCTACGCCTACCAGACGATCGCGTGCGCGCCGGGGTCAACCTACACGGCGAACGCGTATTTTTCACAATATGTCCTGCATAGTAGTTCGCCGGGTGAAGGCGGGGATCCCACCGGCGTTCCGTCCGGCCTATTCACCAGCGACGCAGGCGGGCAGGAAGACGGGTGGGTGGAAGTGCAATTCTTGGGAACGGGCGGCACGGTGCTGGCCGATTACCGGTCCACGATCATTGATCCGGCGTTTGTCAACAACCTGGTGACCGCCGGCCAAGTGCAGGTGAGTGCTTCGGGCACCAACCTGACTTGGGTGAATTGCCAGGTGACCAATCAATATGACCTCTCGCAGATTGTAGCCAATGCGGACCCGGACAGCTACCCGGCGGCCATCACGAACACGTTGGGAAGCGGGGGGGTCATGACGGCCCCGCCCGGATCGGTGAATGTGCAGTTCCGGCTGTCGTTGTTTCAGGCAGACTACGAATCCGGCGCCACCTACTGGGATGATGCCAGTTTGAACTTGGTGGGCGGACCGGCACCGTCCGTCATCGGCAGCCTCTCTCCGGACGGCTCGCACTTTTTCAACAGCGTCCCCAACGGCTTCACCTTCAACGTGAGCTCAGCCGCGTCCGGGGGCGCGCAGCTGCCGAGCAACCCGAAGTCCGGCATCAAGGTGGTTGTGAACGGCGCCGATCAGTCCACCAATTTGGTCTTCACTGGCAACACCCAGAATTGGAATGTGGCTCTGCCGACGGTAACGTCCAACCAAATTTACACCATCAGCATCACGGTGAGCAACACAGCCGGCTTGGTGTCAACGGCCAACGTAAGCTTTGACACGTTCAACACCAATGCCTTCGTGGTGTACGAGGAGGATTATGACTTCAACGGCGGCCAGTTCATCCAGAATCCCATTCCCACGAATGCGCCCGGGCCGAACAGCTATTGGGGCACGGCGGGCACATTGGGGATTGACCAACAGGGCGCCGGATCGGGCGGCCCCATACTGACCAACGTTTATCCCAACCGCACCGACGGCGACGTGTCAATGCAGGTGGCCTCGGATCTCGCGATGCCGCTGTATGCCGCGCAGAACAACCCGAACATTTATAACGTGAACCTGGCCTACAACAACGCGAACCAGTGGGAAAACTACACGCGCAATCCCTATCCCCAGGGGCCTTCTGTGATCTTTGCGCGCATCTCCGGCGGCGGCGGCGAAGGGGTGGAATATCTCAACCTGCTCACCAGCGGCTATGGCACGGCGACCTTTACGACGACGAACTTGGGCTCCTTCAAGCTGGCAAACGGCACTTCGTGGAGCACGTATATGTGGCTTCCGCTGACGGATGCGAATGGCAACCTGGTGATCGTGAATCTGCCGGCCGGCCGGCAGACGCTGCAACTGGTGAGCGGTGGCAATGAAAACGTGATTGACTTCCTGATCGTGCCCGCGGCTGGCGCCGGCGTGCCGCCTTCCATCAGCGGCCTCAATCCGCCGATCCTTACACAGACCGCGTTTGATGGCGGGACCAACACACTGGCCTTCACCGTGACCACGGCCCTCAGCACCATTCCCAGCGGCAATATCCAAGTGACACTGAACGGCAACGATATTTCGTCGCTGCTCTCGATCACCGGCACCAGCACCGACTGGACGGTGCGCGTGCCGATTCCGCAGAACCAGCTCCTGACGCTGGGCGTCAACGTGACGGATGCCAATGGAAACTTGAAGTCCTTCACGCAGACGTTTGACACCTTCAGCCAGAACGACTTCATGTTCGAGGCGGAAGACTGGGACTTCGCCGGCGGCCAGTTCATTGACAATCCGGTGCCCACGGGCAACGTCAACCTGGCGCTGGCCTCACCCGCGGCTGACAGCTATTACTACTGGCCCGAGGGCAATCAGTCGGATCTCGCCATTTGGGGCGTAGATTACACGGACACGAATGTTAATGCAGGCGAGCTGTACAGCTACCGCATTTCCGAGAACGCCGGCACGGACGTGGCGACGGACTTCCTGCGGAATAAGTTCATCGTGGGGGGCCAGACCAATAGCGACTATTATGTGGGTTGGTGGAACCAGGGCACTTGGCTGAATTACACGCGGACCTATCCCGCGGGCACCTACAACGTTTACGGGCGGCTGGCCGGCGGCGCGCCGTACACCGGGGTGACCTTGGGCTTGGTGACGGCGGGAGTGGGGACGGCGACCCAAACGGTGACCAACCTGGGCAGCTTCTCGGATGCCACGGCAAACGGCTGGCAAAACTGGCACTGGGTGCCGATGCTCAATGCCAATGGCCAGCTCGCTACCGTCACCCTGACCGGCGGCGTGCAGACCCTGCAGGCGACCGCGGGAACGGCGGCCAACGCCAACTACTACATGCTGACGCCGCTGGTAGTCTACCCGAAATTAACCACCGCCACGGCGCAGAACAAACTCGTGATCAAAATCCCCACCCAGTTGGGATTCACGTACACGGTGCTGTGGAATAACAGCCTGACCGGAAGCGGTTGGCAGATCCTGGGCCCGGGCTTCGCCGGCACCGGTTCCACCGTGCTGGTGACCAATTCGGTGGCAGCAGGGACGCAGTTCTACAAGGTGATGGTGCAGTAAGCCGGTCACCGAATACTGAATCGTTGAACCGTAACCCGGCTGGCGCCGGTGGATTGCCGGCGCCAGCCTTGAATAATTGGAAAAGCAAAACATGAGCATTAATTCGTTGGAGACAGAGGCGGCGTCGGCCACTGCGAATGGCGCCGGGATGTTGGGGAATTCGGCTTCGTGGAGTGGCGCGGGCCAGCCGGCTGGGCGCGCGGCCCGGATCGGCTCTGCCGAAGCCAGCGCCGGCCGCGATTTGGGCATTCGCGTGCTGCGCCAGGATGCGGCGCGCTATGCGCGGCAGGGATCTCCTTCGCGATGCCTCCGGCCGGCGGCGGCGTTCACGCTGATCGAGCTGCTGGTGGTCATTGCCATCATTGCCATTCTCGCGGCAATGCTCCTGCCGGCCCTGGCCAAGGCGAAACAGAAAGCCCAGCTCATGAACTGTTTGAATAACCAAAAGCAAATGGCATTGGCTTGGAGCATGTATTTCAATGACAATAACGACAAGCTTGCGGCAAACGGAAATCTCGGCAGCGAGTTTGGCGGGTCGACTCCATTGACCTCAGGCGAAAATCCTTCGACCGATCCGAACTGTCAGCTTGGCGGCCCGCAGGCTCAATGGTGCCCCGGCAATTTGAAGGACGCCACCATGGATGCCTCTCAATATTATACCAACTGGATCAAGGCAGGCGTGCTCTACCCGTATCTCCAAAGTTTAAGCATCTATAAATGTCCGGTGGATAACTCTCATGTTCCCTATCCGCAAAAGTTTGGTTCCTACGCAACCCGCAGCTATTCCATGAATGACTTTATGGGAGAATCCTCGGCGCAGCTATTTATTGGCGCTCCCGGCTATTTAACGTACCAAAAATCCGGCCAGCTCTCCAGGCCCGGGCCATCTACGCTCTGGGTTTTCGTGGAGGAAAACGTCAAAAGCATTGACGATGCTAATTTTGCTGTTCTCCCGACTGAAACCACGGAATGGTACAATTCGCCCGCAGTTTACCATGGCAACTCCAGCGTGCTTGCCTACGCCGACGGCCATTGTGAGTCCCATAAATGGACCGATAATAACATGATTACCACGGCCGGTAGTTCGACCGGAGTTAACGTCCAGGCATCGCCTGGCTGCGGAGATTTGGCCTGGCTTAATTCAATTAGCACAATACTTCAGTAGTGCTCGGATTGGAAGCAGGGGTAGTCGTCCGGGTTCTCTCCGTGAGGCTCGGGCAACTACCCCCGGCTCTCCTCCCAAAGAAATCAACAGAACCGGTGGCAGCGCTTTCACGAATAGTGCGCGCCGCAAACCGGTTTTCCTTTTTTCCTGAGCAGGCCCGCGCAGCCGCCCCCGTACCGCAGACTTCCAAGTCTGCCGTATCGCCGATTTCCCAATCGGCAGCGCGTCGCGAGCTCGAAGGTGCTTGGCAATGGAGAAGCCCGCGGGTTTGGAAACCCGCGATACAGCAGACTTGGAAGTCTGCGCTACCAAGGCGACTGCGAGGCAAATGGTGAAATGATGGCTCCGCGCCCGCCGGCGCCAGAGGCGGGCGTCGGTGTAAACCGGTGACGGTGTATTAGTTAAGATTCGGCCGGTGATTAGAATTGACGCCTTCAGCCGCGAGTACTAGGATTTCGTCACAAGCAGGCGACAACGCCAAGAGCAAGGTAAACAAAAACAATTTGGCGCCGACCGGTAAACTGGAGGCACCATGAAGACGACCCCGAAACGCGGTCGAGTCATGCCGAGACGCCCAAATATGCAGAACGTGCCTGGATTTTTCCATTCGACTTTTGCCCAAGAATGCCTTGGGCATTGGCCGGCGTGATCGTCGCGCACCCCTCTCGTTGGCTTTTCCGCCCCCAAAACCCAAATAAATCATGAGCAAAGAAACTGGATCTCACCTGAGCTTGAGCGCGCCCGCCGCGCGCAACCTCGCCACCGCCACCGTCACCGTCCCGCAGATGACGGAAATCACGCCCCGCTGGCTGAACAAACTGCTGCCCTGGGTCGATGTGGATGGCGGCGTCTATCGTGTCAATCGCGTGGCCAAGGCGGAGAAGGGCAAGCCCGCCAATGAATTTGGCGAGGTCCAGGTGGACTTGCTCACCGTGGACGGCGGCGAACCCAAATTACCGGCGACGTTTGTGGATTATGACGTCGATCCCCGCGAATATCATTTGAGCACGATTCAAACCGTGCTGCGCACCCACACGCGGGTGACCGACCTCTACAGCAACCAGATTGACCAGCTCCGCGAACAAATCCGACTCACGGTCGAAGCGGTGAAGGAGAAAGAGGAGTGGGAGCTCATCAACAGTCCCGATTTCGGCCTGCTCAAGGAAGTGGATGCGTCGCAGACCATCAAGACGCGCAAAGGTCCGCCCACCCCTGATGACCTCGACGAACTGCTCGGCTTGGTCTGGAAGAAACCCGCGTTTTTTCTCGCCCATCCCAAGGCGATTGTCGCCTTTGGCCGCGAAGCCACGGCTCGCGGAGTGCCGCCGCCGACGGTGCATTTGTTCGGCACGCCGTTCATCACCTGGCGGGGTGTGCCACTGATTCCCAGCAACAAGCTGGAGGTCAAAAACCATTCCACGTCCATCCTGCTGCTGCGCGTCGGCGCCGGCGAACAGGGCGTGGTCGGGTTGCAGAAAATCGGCGTGACGGGCGAAGTGGAACCCGGCCTGTCCGTGCGCTACATGGGCACCAATGAGAACTCCATCGCCTCGCATCTCGTTACGCGCTACTTCTCCGCCGCCGTGTTGACCATCGACGCCATCGCCCGCTTGGACAACGTCGTGCTGAATCATTACCATGAGTATAGCAAATGACGCGGCGCCGGCTTCGGCCGTCGAAGCTTCGCCGGAGGACGCCGCGCATTCCGGCCTCATCAAAAAATTGCTGGCCGAGGCGTTCTCCGGATCGCCGCGCAACGCTGAGTTGGTTGCCCCGCCCGTGCCGCCGGCGGCAATCCCCAAGGTTTCCCAATTTCCAGATGTCTCCGCGGGCGACCCTGGTTCCACCCTGCCGCCAGTGCATCCCAGCTCGCAATCCACCGCGCCAACCGCGGCCAAGCCCCCGGAAAAAACTCCCACCGGGGGCCAGGCACCGGATTCCGCTGACACTTACGCCTTCGGCGAGCCGCGCTGCAATGGCGATTATTTGTTGCCTAGCCGGAAGCCGGCCCCGAAAACGACGAACGTAAGTCCGTTGCCCGGCTCTGCCGACGCCTCGGCACTGGCCACGCCGGAATATTATTTCCTTCACGGGAGCGACGTCTCCGGCAAATCGCCGCTCGCCTGGCCGTCGTATCCGAAAACCGCCGCTCCGATTCCCAAGTTTGATCTCGAAGGCGTGCGCCGCGATTTTCCGGCTCTGCATCAACTGGTCAATGGCAAGCCCCTCATCTGGCTCGACAACGCCGCCACCACGCAAAAGCCGCAGGTGGTGATAGATGCCACCTCGCAATTTTACGCCCACGACAACTCCAACATCCATCGCGCGGCACACACGCTCGCGGCGCGCTCCACTGAGTTGTTCGAGGCCGGCCGCGAGAAAGTCCGCCAGTTCCTCGGGGCCGCGGATGCCAAGGAAATCGTGTTCGTCCGGGGCACCACGGAGGCCATCAATCTCGTCGCCCAAAGCTATGGCCGGAAGCACATCGGCCCGGGCGACGAAATCATCGTCAGCGAACTGGAGCACCACGCGAACATCGTGCCGTGGCAGTTGCTGGCCGAACAGGTCGGCGCCACGCTCCGCGTCATCCCCATCAACGACCGCGGCGAATTGATCTTGGAAGAATATGCCAGGCTGCTCGGCGGAAAGACGAAATTTGTTTCCGTCGCGCATGTTTCCAATTCGCTCGGCACCCTTAATCCGGTGGAGCAGATCATCGTGCTGGCGCACGCGCGTGGAGTCCCGGTTTTGGTGGACGGCGCGCAATCCACGCCCCATCTGCCGGTCAACGTCACCGCGCTCGACGCGGATTTTTACGTCTTTTCCGGCCACAAGGTTTTTGCCCCGACGGGCATTGGCGCTTTGTATGGCAAGGCGCCGCTCCTCGAAGCCATGCCGCCGTATCAGGGCGGCGGCCACATGATCAAGGATGTGCGCTTTGAAAAAACGATCTACCAGCACGCGCCGGAAAAATTCGAGGCCGGCACCCCGGATATCGCGGGCGTGGTGGGACTCGGCGCCGCGATTGATTATCTCTTCAAGGTCGGCCTGCCGGGCATCGCCGGCTACGAACATGCCCTGCTCGAATACGCCACCCAGGCGCTCGCGTCCATTCCCGGTCTGCGACCCATCGGCACGGCGGCCGCCAAGGCAAGCGTGCTGGCCTTTGTCATCCCCGGCGTCCCCAACGATACGGTCGCCCGGCACTTGGACAAAAACGGCATTGCCGTCCGCGCCGGGCACCATTGCGCCCTGCCGGCCATCCGCCACTTTGGACTCGAAAGCAGCGTGCGGCCATCGCTCGCCTTTTACAACACCCGTGAGGAAGTGGATGCGCTCGTGCTCACCTTGCGTTCACTCAAGCGGCCTTGAATCATTGCCTTCATCCCATGACGACCCCATTCTCCGCTACGGACCAAAACGTGCCGCTGTCTCAACGCGAAGCCCGGCGCGACGCGGTTTGGATGGGGGAACTCGTCGCGGAAGCAGTTCCGGAACTGCTCCGCTCCTATCGGGAGGCGGGCGGTTTGAACAACCGCACGGCCCACAACATGCCTTCGAAGGGCGCGGTGGGCCAGACCTGTGAGGACCTGCTGCAACTGCTATTTCCCGGTTTTCACGATAGCGCGGCCGTCCATGACAGTTCGCTGGACGAATTGACGGCCTCGCGCCTGGCCGGGGTGATCTCCCGGCTGACCGATCAGGTGCGCAAGAGTGTCCGGATCGGCAATCCCCACAAGCCGACCGGGCGAACGCCGCCAATCATCCGCAAGTTCTGCCAGGCGCTGCCCGAGGTCCGGCACCTCCTGCGCACGGACATCGAAGCCGCCTTCGCTGGCGATCCAGCCACGTTGCACCGGGAGGAGATCATCCTTTCCTATCCGTTCATTGAAGCGATCGCCATTCAACGGTTGGCGCACCGGCTTTACCTTTACGGCGCACCAGTGGTGCCGCGCATGATGACCGAATGGGCGCACAGCCGCACGGGCATCGACATCCATCCCGGGGCCACCATTGGCACGCATTTCTTCATCGACCACGGCACGGGGGTCGTGATTGGGGAGACGTGCGAAATCGGCAACCATGTGAAATTGTATCACGGCGTGACGCTGGGGGCGCGAAGCTTTGTCAAAGATGAATCCGGCCACTTGGTCAAAGGCGGCAAACGTCATCCCGACGTGGAGGACAATGTCACGATTTATCCCAACTCGACCATCCTCGGCGGCGAAACGGTGATCGGCGCAAATTCAACCATCGGGGCCAACGTGTTTCTGGTGCAAAGCGTGCCGGCCAATTCCCTGGTGGTCTATGAGGAAAAACAGCTGGTCATCCGCGACAAGCTCGCCAAAAAAAAAGCCGACGATTTTGCTTGGGAGATTTGACCGGTTCGCAACTTCGGGCCTGCGTTCGCCGCAGCTTATTGAGCCCCGCACAATACGGCGACGGACCGCGGGCTTCAGCCCGCTTCAGCGCCCGCATTGACGCGGGACTTGAACGATTTTGCGCGCTCTGGTGGACGTGAGGCGAAGCGGCGTAAAATCCCTGCTCCGGTCCCCAACGCGTGTCACCCTATTGCGCGGTCTTCAATGAGCAACCGTTCACCGGCGGTTCCGGGTTCGCAACTGCCAGCCAGCCTTTGCCAGGCAGAAAGCCGGCTTAATCCGCCAATGCCGTGTCTTCCGCCAACGCCGTGTCTGCGGCCGGCCGGCAAACGGGCAGCCGGAGGGTGAAGGTGGCCCCGGTGCCAACGCCGTCGCTATGCACCAGGAGTTCTCCGCCGAGATCCTTGGCCAGGAGCACCCCGCTGTGAAGCCCGAATCCGTGGCCGGATTTCTTCGTGGTAAAACCATGCTGAAAAATCCGGCCAAGGTTTTCCGGCGGGATGCCCACGCCGTTGTCCATTACCACAAAGTTCACAAATGGGCCGCCCCGGGTGACGGAACCAGTGATTCCATTGGGCATCGTTAAAAGTGGTGGTAGGTGATGGATTCGAACCATCGAAGGCAAAGCCAGCAGATTTACAGTCTGCCCCCGTTGGCCACTTGGGTAACCTACCAAACCGATTGCAAGGGGGGCATATTAAGCCATGCCCCAACCGGTTTGTCAACGAAACCGTTGCGCCATTGCGCTCAGAATCGCGCGGTCAGGTATTTTGCCAGCTTCAGCGCGTCCGCATTGAACTGCCGGATGCCCTCCGCCGTCTTTTCTGTCGCCATCGCGTCTTCGTTCAGCAGCCAGCGGAACTTCTTCTCATCCAGCGGCAGCCGCTCGATCTTGCTCTCTCGCGCCAGCTCCGGGCTCAACTTCCGCGCCAGCGGCGCTTCGCTCTTTTGCAGCTCCCCGAGCAGCGCCGGACTGATCGTCAGCAAATCGCACCCCGCCAGCTCCTGGATCTCGCCCACATTGCGGAAGCTCGCCCCCATCACCTCCGTCGCATACCCGAATTTCTTGTAGTACCCGTAAATCTCCTTCACCGACAGCACCCCCGGGTCCTCTGCCGGCGCAAAATCGTGCCCCGCCGCCTTCTTGTGCCAGTCCAAAATCCGCCCCACAAATGGCGAAATCAATTTCACCCCCGCCTCCGCGCACGCCACCGCCTGCGCCAGTGAAAACAGCAGCGTCAAATTGCAGTTGATGTTCTCCCGCTGCAGTATCTCCGCCGCCCGGATCCCCTCCCACGTGGACGCGATCTTGATCAGGATCCGCTCGTGGCTCACCCCGTAGGTCTCATACAGCTCGATGAACCGGTGCGCCTTTGCCACCAGTGCCGCCGTGTCAAACGACATCGCGGCGTCCGTTTCCGTGGAAACCCGCCCCGGCACGATCTTCAGAATCTCCACCCCGAACAGCACCATCAAATCGTCTGTCACCAGCCGCAGCAGCTCCTCCCCGCTGGCCTTGGCCTTGTTGTCCGCTATCGCCTTGGCCACCAGAAATTGATACTCCGGCATCTGCGCCGCCTTCAGAATCAATGACGGGTTGGTGGTGGCGTCGCGCGGGGTGTATTGCTTCAGCGTCCCGAAATCGCCGCTGTCGGCCACGACGGTGGTGAATTTTTTAAGCTGGTCCAGTTGTGTCTCCATAATGGGTTTTACAATGCCTCACGCTCCCTTTTTCGGCAACCAAAAGCAGCATCAAAAAGTTGCGTCCCGCCACCTGCCGGCCCAGGCCTGCGCTCAACCTGCTGTCCATCAACCATATCCAAACAGACCCACGGGCGCCACCCGGTGAAAAAACTTTCTCTTCGCCGCGTTTTCCCCCCGCCCAGCCCGCCACGGCGAGTGACAAAGTCCATTTGCGGCGAGCGGAGTAAGCTTGGCAAGGATGCTGACAACTCTGTGCTCTCCCCGTGGCGTGCCCCAATCGAGTTCTGAGGGCGGGGAACAGCGAGCTT
>Ga0182030_10026744_pt1 | contig 10420 bp, 9 predicted proteins | sample 812S3MmetaG_FD_121299 | JGI IMG/M metagenome (GOLD analysis project Ga0182030, IMG submission 121299) | Permafrost microbial communities from Stordalen Mire, Sweden - 812S3M metaG (Illumina Assembly) | ecosystem: Environmental > Terrestrial > Soil > Wetlands > Permafrost | place: Sweden... | reverse complement strand
TCTGATAAGAGTGCTGAACGTCTGGACAATCCATGACTGACATCTGGGCTCAGTGCAGCTGATATAGTTATAAAGGCTCCCCCATACACGTCAGCCATCCTTGAGCTTTCCGTTTCCCAATCGCCTCCTGGACTTTGCACGATGCAAAGGGCGTCCACCCAGATATAACGGATGCCCAATCGTCTCGTCACAGTGATAGCGTCTTGGATAGTGCTGGGTATCTCGGCCCAAGGAATGTTCTTTGTCCTCGACTTCAAATTGGAAATAGTGGTGGTGAGATTGGGACTCCCTCCCCAACAATAACTGAGAGCAGCATATTTCCACCGCCTCCGAAACAGGGATTCCTCCTCACTGTTGTTTTTGTTCCTAGCAGGGCAAGTACATAGATGGACAAAGTGCTTTCCTCCAGCTTGTGACGGCCCAAGATCGAGAAGACGAGTCGGAAGTGTTGTGTCGACTGCTGGACGGCATTTGGGATGACATTCGTCACACTCTCGCAGCCAAATTTGAGAATATTTCAGAGCCTCTTTTAGCCAAGCGTCGTTGCCAGCAGCTGGTGTAGCGGCGGGGAATGCTAGATCCATAACCTCGGTGGCAACGTTGAAGATGTTGACCCGTGTCTTTGACTCTTTTCTGCAGGTTGTCGATCGTCGGTTGCGTGGAGAAACAAGGCTGAAGCTGAAAACCCCACATCATGCAGAACTGACGTATGAAGAGGTGATTGGGTGCCTCCATAGTCCATGGGTGAGGCTGAAAGACTCAATATTACGTTACCCAGTAACGAAGATTCTCAAATTGGACAACTCCGAGGTTTGATCCACCCATCTTGAACGATGTCCCTAATTCAGGATTTGAAGCACTATCTTTTCCCTAGCCTGTCCTTCATGCGGTATTGCTTCCCAATCTCACTTGCATATGAAGCTCGATGCAGCATTCACAACCCCTTTCCCATCAGGTGTTAATAGCATCGGATACCCCTTGAGCTTTCGACGTTGATGGAAGTTGTCTGCCATGTCGAAGAAATTTAAGTGATATTTGATGATGTATATTATGTATAAAAATGTTAACAAAGGATTAACAGTTGTTCTATATCAAGGTTAAGGGCTCCAGCGGCTGCTTTCACACACGCCCAGCAAACATCCCCTGAAGCTATAAACACATCTTCCTCTTTCATGCGCATGACAGCAGTTAATGCCAATCGAGCATCCCAATTACCCTTAGCACGGATTATGGACGTGTTTGGAGGCCGATCGAGAAGTTCCGGCCAATTATCAATAGATGTCAACAATCCAAATTCTGAGTGGTCGTTCTTCGAGATGTCATCGTGATGGCAACTGACAGGGAGCAGTCTTTGTTCCAGCCAAGTTGGGCCCCACCAGTCTCTGCTCGGCCCTATAGGATATAAGCTCAAAACATTGATATCAGCAACCCATTGGCCTCGAGAGTGTGCGGATACGATGGTTTCAGCGTAGAGAACCTCTTGGTACCGGCTTCCATGTTGACCAACATTGATTGGCAGTTCATATCCAGTCAATTTCAGATGCAAGGATGTGCTTCTGAAGTTATCTTCCCAATATCCGTCAAATTCTTCGTGGTTGATCATTTCCCAAACTTCAGCATTGTTTGTCTTCACTATTGGATCCCCGGGTGACAATAACAGTGCCATTCCGGGCTTTCCAACATTCCCCACAAGACATCGTATCTCGTCGTAAATCGAGGTTGGATCGTTCAGGAGCGTTTCCGAAACATACAGAGAGTTACCAGACGAAACCGCGATAACGTCTTGAAAGGTGAGAGGATCTATTTGTAAACCCCCTGAGTCGAACGATGCAATTAGTGCCAACGCGTTCGGTCTCAAAGGAATGGAGGCTCTTGATCGCTTCTTTGGCTCTCCAGGCAGGTTTGACATATAGTTCCTCTCGGAAGGTTCAACACCGAGCTTCGACGGCGGTATTGTTGTGTAACTTTCCTGGCGGATCAACTGCTTCAAGCCGTACTCTGCCCACTTGGCCGAATGGAGCGGATAAGTTGCTATAGCAGGGTCGACGGTCGCTGAGGGCATTTGTGAATATACAAGTGAAGCTTGATGCAAATTTTCCAGAGATTGTAGATAGAGCGGGAAGGCCAGCGAACAACGGGGCAGAGTTTGATTCTCAGGCGCTGGTTCTAGGCCAAGATACTCCACTATCCTGGTTTCTTCTTTCGGTAAAGACTCTAACGCATTAGACAGGAAGTCTAATGGTAGGAGGGGAGGATTTGAAACCACCTTCCGATTCAATCTGGATTCTATAGGCTGGTAAACCACGACAGAGTTTGATCCAAAGAGACGAGTGAACTTGACATTTTCGTATGTGTGTTTCGAAGACCCCATCTCCCATCCAAGCAATAGTTGGTGGATAACTTCTGGTCTTAGCATCTTCTTACTGCAATATTGCTGGAGTCTTGCAAAATCTAACACGCTTCCGCTGTGATGGTTCCAGTGTAGGAAAGTGCTGTGCTCGGAAAATTGTATCTTCCAGTAGCTTTCAATATCTATTCCATCACGATCAGTGACTGTTCCGCTCGGGAGAATTCCACACGGCTCTCTCGTAGATTGCATAATATCGATGGTTCGCTTTATCGTGGCAGCCACATCAAGCTTAGGCTGGGAATTATCTGTGTCGTCAGATGAGGGCGATCCTGTGTCACGCAGTTTCCCTCGGTGAGCTGTACTCGCCCCAACCGGCATTTTTTTGATCCCCGTAATCCAACGCCTATGTTGCTCTCGCGTTACCTGAGAAGTTCTGTGTTGTTGTCGGTAAAGTGTAGCAAACTCTGCATGAGTAGCTTTTGATGGACGGTAAAGGATCATCGCGCCTCGCAAGTCTGCTCCAAGGTCGTAGTCTTCCACCAATTCTCTCAGCACTCTGATCTGGTCGTCGACATCGAGAATAGATAGAAATGTGGAAATATCTCCCAATCCCAAAGCTGGGCCGGGGTGCTCCTTTGCAGAGCCTAGGAATCCCCGGTAGCGACCTCTACCAAGATTCACAAACCGAGTGACTTCCTTTTTTTCCACCTCTTTTGCGATAAGAAACAGGCCGGCCTTGTCAGAAAAGAGTCTCAGCCATGCCAATGGTGTGTTGTCAAGTCCCAAAATCTCTAAGTCACATCTCGCCGCAAGCTTTATCCAGAATTTGCAGACACTTTTTAGGTCAGAGGCGGAGCTAGTCCAATTGCTAATCGCACTGCCCATGGCGATATAGACAATATCATCGAATGAAACACGTAGCGACTTGGTACCAATCGACCTTGTTGAACGAATTGGGTCTCCATAGTAGCGCATCTGAGCTAGTGGCATTGTCCAGGTAATACCACTCTCGTTCCTTGTCTTGCAACCGCGCAATCCTATTGTCACCAAACCGCCTTTAGGTACAAGTTCGTCGCACTGCACGACGTGCTTGTTCTCTTCCTCAAGAACAGCAAGGTCTGGGTAAAGGTGCCATGATGTCAACCCCAAGAGCATCTCTGGGCTTTCAATACTCTGTGCAATTCCGGAGACCAGATTTTCCATTGTTGTTAAAGACTTTATCCAAACATCGATGACTGACTCGTAGACTCGAGGAAAAGATCGAACTTGGAGGTCAATATTGTCGATAATGAGCATGAGCTGTTTCTGTTGGGAAAATTTTGCTTTATCAGCTGCACGAAGCCACTGCCATGAAGTTGGGAATTAGCGTTTTGCTGTACAAAGTTTGTCAAGGCTATGGAAGTACATGAAAATGATATTTTATGTAAACGTGATATGTGAAAACCACATAACTTACCGCTCTAGCACTAGCATCCCATTCCGCCAACTTTTGGAGCCCAACGTCGATACGAGAAGCCATGAGATGCCCCATATGGAACTGGTCGCCTTTCAAACGCTCTTCAAGCTGAGCTTTCCTTCCCGAGACCAGTTCGCTCCATATAGATACAGCCTGGGGACCTGACCACACTCTGGCCAGTATGCAAGCTAGAAGATGCACTTGAAGGCCGCCCCGGCCGGATGTTGCTGCCGCCCATATAGAGGTGCCGTCAAGTCCTATATGGCTGGCTAATGGGCCATCCAAAGCGGTGCCAGTAGGATTGATCAGTGGATTTGCTGATACTTCTGAAGCTCGAAGGCCATACACGCGAGCCAGATTGGGCACGGCAGGAACATCGTCGGCGAACAAAGCCCCCAACTGTCGGGCTGTAGTATGTACATGCCCCTCTTCTGCTTCAAATTTTCGTCTCTTAGATAGACGGCTACCAAGTCCATGGTACTTTGAAGGCGCCTCCATTTTGATCATTGCAAAATCAAAGTTAAAGTTCGCAAGTGCCAGAGTGGTTTCTTGCACACCTGTTGCCAGCGACAATGCCATTTTGCCGATTGAGGCCATCTCGGAGAAGTGCTGGATTGTAGAAGATGGAAGAGAAGCTTCCGTCAGTCTCCGAGTACTTGACCCTCGACCTAGAATTTGCGTTTAGTAGAAATGCGATATAAATTGATGTGGGATTCCAGGAGACATTGAGGTTGAGATTGTGGATGGAGTGACAGCATCGTGAATGAGGCGTAGCTAGCCATCGAAGCTTGACCCACCGACGGTGGAGCACACATAACGGGCTGGAAAGTACTATGCTGACTATTAGGCATTCTTTGATCAGGGCGAAAGATTCGGCGAAACGATAGGGTGAGGAAATAAGTGTTTCAGAGCGGTCTATTCATTACTGTGAGGCCCCGAACATAGCCACCACAATTGCTCTGCTAAGCCCCCTTTCCCCCACCAATTAGGGCATTGGCAGTACTTACTTCGAGGTAGAACAAACACAATTCAATACTCTTCTATTGACAATTCCGTTGATCTTTGTTTAAAGCTGAGTTCTACTCACTCTATTCCTAGTGACATCAAACCAAATCTTCGCTTCCGAAACACCACCATCGGCGTTTGCGGCAGTTCTATGGCGTTTGAGTGTGCTATTCTTACAGCAATGGAAATTTTGGCGGTAATTCTGTACTGTATTAATCGTCCACTAGAGCGAGGCTTTCGAACAGTGTGGGTGCAGGGATAGAAGCAGCTAGCCAGAATAATATTAGCCACGGAAACTTCTTGCAGTGTGGCCCAGCACAAATTCTCTAAGTGTCAAAGGCGGAAGCCGATTTCGCTATCGACTTGTACTGTCTTGTGAGGAACCCCCTAATGAAATAAAACGCGATCTCACCCAGTCCATTGCTATAATATTAGCATAGATCTCCAAGTAAGTTCTAAATATAGCTAGAATAGTTTCTCCTCACCCCTTCCCGCTCCTCTCCCCCCAGTGGCTTAGTAATTATTGGGGACAGAAAGATTAAAGGTTCGGGAGTCGCGTCTTTATTATTGTAGGTCTAAAGGTGTTATTTATCTACAGGTGGTCCAACCTCTCAATATATATCCAGCACTAGAGCCTGGTTAAACCTTCCTGACGTAGGTCCTATTTTGGTTCTCTTACTGTCAGGACTCAAACGACAGGGTGATATCAGAGTAATTCAGTGATGAATATGGCGTGGATTGCTTGCATTCGATACTATCCAATCTATCCTATCACCCTTACTACACTACTCCTTGTCTTATCTAACCAATATTTGAAGGACCAAACATAACTATGATAGACTTCAAGCTACAGCGAAGTGGCGTTTGGCTATAACCTTGCCTGCGGCATTCAATTCCACGGCAGTGAAGTGGGTTCGATTGTCAGAGTTGCTTTTATGCGGAGTCTCCTTGTAGGTGTGTTAGATTAAAATAACCAAGAGGGAACACAACTTTATTAGATTATGAAGCATTAAAATTAGAGGGAGACTTATTGAAGAGCGACCGCCGTGGTCTCAGCCTTGTACGAATCAATGTGCTGTTGAGCAATGGATTTGAATTCCGACTCAATGCTGCTATCAAGGAACGTTCTCGTCCATATGTCGGTGGTTTCCACATAACCCACTTGAACCGTCCGACCGCCCTTAGCAATCGTGGAAGTAAGCTTGGTCGTTATCACCTTGGCGATAGACATCGTAAAAAAGTGCCGTTATTAGGCGAATATCGAAGAGGGGTTCAAGACGTAGAATGTGAGTTGGGCGTATATACTTAGATGAGCGCGTTCGAGGAAGGGGTGACTGCTTTGGGCCTTTGTATCGATCTGGTACCAGGCTGACTTTATACACGCTCCCCTCCCAAAAGATGGCGATGGTGGAGAGCACATTGTGATATCCAACGAGAGGGATTGGACATTCTTGCTGCCTACTAGCTGCGAGACTTGAGAATATCACCAACAAAACGGGGCTGTGATCATACCCAGCGGCTGCAAGCTGCAAAAACTTAAGAATATCACCAACAACACAGAATTGTAATCACACCTAGTGGCTACAAACTGCAGAGACTTGAGAATATCACCAACAAACCCGGGCTGTGATCATATCCCGCGGTTGCAAGCTACCTTGATGGGTTCAATGCTTGTGTGGTTAAAGGCAAGAGGAGGAATTTACCTCCATAGTTCATAAAGCGGTCAACACGGAACTTTGTTGGAATTTTGTTGGAACTTGTTTGGAGCTTGATTGGAACTCAGTTGGCTCTTGTTGCCGAAACGAAACACGCCAAGGCCTGCCACCAACAGAGCTATTGAATGTGGAGCCTTAATTAATGCCTCAGGGTATAACGTTACATCTGGTGCATATATGGCCTACTTACGGGCGGTAGAGAACCGATGTATTCTGATTTCCACCAGAATTTAATACGTATCATACAACCCTGTGAATACCTGTTGCTAAATTCGTCGAGTTTACTATTACGGCTAGTCAAGAACAGTCTAGTTTCAACAGGGTCGTATGACACGTGATGCTCTATTTTTACCTAGCGTACTACTAGTAGGTAGGCATTTGCATGAGTAAAGCGAAACGCAAAGCGCAAAGTTCTCTATCCCTTAACTTTTACGCGCCGCTCCTTCGGCAACTCGACGACAGATCTCGTTCGAGAAGAATGGTATTAAGGCAGTATATCAGCGCTCAAAAGCGGGGGCCATAGGATGGTGCCATATCTTGCGACTAGTACTGCTTTCTGCAGGCGTCTCACGATTGCACGCATTTCCCCATCGACCACTCTGATCTTGGGCAACCGTCCTCCCCAGCGTCCCCTTCCATCTTCACATCGAACTATATCTTCACGGGCGATTCAAATGGCCAACGAGCCTCTCACACCAGGGGCAACGCTCTGTGGCCAGTCGGGGCGAACGTATACCATCCAGGAGGTACTTGCTGAACGGCGGGATCCTTTATTATGCGTCTACCGTGCCAGGTATGATCCGAATCCCATACTTAGCAGCAGTGAGGTAGCGCTAATAATAAGAAGCGCCGACGGACAGAACTTCATTGTCAAAAATATGATACCAGGCGAATACGAGTATCAACAAGATCTGCAGAAGCCCTTAGCCTCGTGTCCTAACTTGCGGACCGTGGTCGATGGTCTCCCGGGCCCTGAGTTGTTTATCTACCCATTTTTGGAAACCGATTTTCTTCAGTTTAGTCAGAAGGACTTGAGCGAGGCAACAAAGAGAAGCATGCTCAAGAGCGCTCTTGTTGGCCTAGCTGCCCTTCATGAGAGAAACATTATTCATACGGGTAGGCTTAGCATATTTTTACATCTCTCCTTTGCTAAACTGTAGCTACATTTCATGATCGAGCTTCATCAATCACACGCACGCGCTAACCGAAGGCAACAGATATAAAACCAAATAATATTCTCTTGGACTATGAGCAGACGGATGGCACATTCTCTATTAGGAGAGTCCAGATATCGGACCTGGAGGATGCGGTTATTCTTCCCCCTGGAAAATACTTGCGGGAAGCGCTGTGCGGTAACCAGATGTGGAGGAGCCCCGAGTCCTGGGCCCGAGCAGCCCAAGGTACTCCATCAGACATTTTCTCCTTTGGAATTGTGGTATGTATGCTAGCCTCTCGGTTTGCACCTCCCTTTGTAAGCTTACCCATTGTCTAGTGTATTTACGTGATGCTGAATGACATGGTTCTCCGCGCCAGCGATGAGGAGTTGGCCGCGAGCGACTCGTGGCGGTACGTTCTTCGACGACAGATATCTTTCTTTGGCGAAGAAGCAGGCTTTAAAGGCTTGCTACAATGGATCAGCGAGAAGAACCCATTCTTCGAACGCCTTATTACCATCGCGGGGAGCTTCGACTCGGCGAATCCTCGAAAGCCGTTCGAGAACTGGTACTTTGTAAACGCGCAGTTCCGTGACCTGGTTTGCAGGATGACAAAATTGGATCCGGCGAGGAGGATCACAGCGCGCGAGGCGCTGGAGCATCCGTGGTTTGCGCAGAGCGGTTGAGACGCCTTGTGAGACGGCATCTAGTTTAACGCTTAGCTATATTAGGATATGTCATTCTCTTAAGTTTCACGGCTAAATTTTTTGATTTCATATCTATTATTTGAATTTTCCCTTGGTCCTAAAGTCCTGCGAAGGCCAGGACCCGTGACACCAATAAGGGCATTGGGATTTAATATTCTTACTCCCGGAGAAGATACAGTAAAGGACTTTGTAATAATAAAGAGGCAGAGCTTGTAGAGTCCACGCCAGTGATTATACAAGTCCAGGAGACTAGTAGTAGGTAAGCGCGCTAATTGTACCGAAATCCCAATTCGAGTCATCGTCCCTACCTTTTATATTGCACTGTTTGCCCGCAATACCACAGATGAAGCGAATACGATACACCATCTCACCTGCTTCTTGTGCTACGAACCACACGCAAGCGGAATCTATTTCGCTCGACTTTGGCAAAGGACATTCTGCATCCTTCATCCGTCACACTTTCTAACCCAAGGCCGGTCAAATTATGCGCATACCTGCAACAAATTGCAATCAAGAACGTGCATTACTTTTGGGTGGGATAGTAGCCCCTCGAGCCATTGCGACGCCTCGGCGCTCAGTCTAGGAATCGAGGTTCACCATTCAAAGGCCGAAACAAGACGCCAGGAAATATTGCCAAAAATCAAGACCAGAGGAACATTAAGATTGGAAAGATGATTTGCGAGTCGACTATGGACGTATCACCACTCCTCTCACCAGAAGTCGTCGCAGAGTTGAAGGAGGACCTCAGACGAGACTGGTTCATTACAGAAAATGACGAATATCGACTTGAGCTCGAGCACATCTGGTCACCTCCCAATCCACTTCACCCCGATCATCAAATGCTTGTACTTGACAGCATCGAGAATCCCCAAAAACGAGGCCATAAAATACCGTACATCGATACATGGAAGGAATACCTATTCTACAACAAAGCCACAGTATTCTACTGGACTCAGTCAGCAACCAACATGGTCGGCCGTAATGGGCCGGTGATCCTAGGTGGTATCTGTAATGCTTGGTCTGATGCTCTGGGGAAGGATAAAGCCTTACCACTCGCAAGAAGTGAAGACATGGGAACCATCGATGTTATTCGAATCCCTTTGCAAGTTGGTGTCTGTTTTGTGGCTAATCTTCTATTGCGTGAAGGAGTCGCATTTCCGGAATCCGTTGTAGCAGGACCTCATATATCGAGGGAAGCAGATCATCCGTTTATGAAGTGGGAGAGAGAAGCGCAGGATTATGGAGAAGAACGATTGGTACATGCACAGGCACAAGGCAGGATCGAACCATTTACAACAGTAGCGGCCGTGAAGAAGGCTGTACTGCACCACAGGGTTGACATATATCCCCTAGAATACTATGCTCCGTATCCTTTTAAGCTTGGTTGGATCTGAGATTCATGCCACCCTGAGAGCATCCTATCTGCAGTCTAAGGTCGTATGCAGCAAACAAATATTGCTATATCTCGCCACGTCTCCCTTCAAGCAATGTCCAGCAAGAGTGCCCGAGATAGAGCAAGGAGATTGGGTTTGAGAGCAATGACGGGGATACACAAGACATTGTGGCCGTTTGTCGTTGCCATTGAGGCATAAATACTTATTGTAAGATTGCAATAGCCTGACTCTTCAGTTAATTTTTAGCTAACGTGCCCACGAGTTAGTAGCCTTGGTGCCGAATGCTCGAGTTTCGATGGGCTATCATGGCGGACTAATACAACTCACCCATACCACATGAACGTATTCATGCTAAGCTGTGGTGATTTACTGTAGAGGTGAGGCTGGATGTATAGGATGGCGTTTTCTGGGATGCGTTTCACTGCTTTCGGGCTACTACTTGGAGGGTTTAAGTCTTGTCATGGTCACGTGAGGAGGCTACGTTAGCTCCCACCCTAGCACCTTAGATTTAGAATAAGAGCTTCTTTCTCTTTTCTTCTTAAATATCTAGAATACTAATAAACTTATACTACTTTTTTATTTATACTAAATTAAGATTCTTATAAAGCAAATACTATAAATATAATATAGTAGTAATAT
>Ga0182030_10026743_pt1 | contig 10420 bp, 10 predicted proteins | sample 812S3MmetaG_FD_121299 | JGI IMG/M metagenome (GOLD analysis project Ga0182030, IMG submission 121299) | Permafrost microbial communities from Stordalen Mire, Sweden - 812S3M metaG (Illumina Assembly) | ecosystem: Environmental > Terrestrial > Soil > Wetlands > Permafrost | place: Sweden... | reverse complement strand
GATTTACCGGCTTAGAAAGGGACCCCAGGCCGCGTGAATGCCTTCAATGCCCCATAACCCGTCGTTTTATCATAGCGATATAGGATGACGAATAGAATTGGCACTGCAATTGCCTCCCCTCGGGGGTGACACCCGGAGCGGCGGGCCGTTCACGCGTTCCGCATGGTGTCAGGGTGAGTAATGGAATGATTGCCCCCTTAAGCTCTTGCTTCGAAAACTATCAGGTGAAGATGAGCATCCAAGCGATAACAGTGGCAAGTCCAAAAAACCCAACTCGGAGAAACGCCATGAAAAGAAGTCATACGTTCAAACGATCAGATTCATCAAGCGCTGCGAACCAGAATTTCGGGAGGGTCATTTCCGACTGTGACCCGGATGGATTCAAGACCATAAGGCAGTCAGCGGACCATAGGCGGTTGCGGCGATCAACGGGGATATTGATGTCCGGGCTATTGGTGATCGGGCTGCTTGCCGCGGCGGTTTTGGCCGCGCCCAGCGCCGCGCGGGCGGCATCAATTTCCGTGGGCATATCCGTCGGGATCGCTCCTCCGCCGATTCCCGTTTATACGCAGCCGGTTTGTCCAGCCCCGGGCTACCTCTGGACCCCTGGCTATTGGGCCTACGATCCTGTACGCGGGTACTTCTGGGTTCCCGGTACCTGGGTGATGGCGCCGGCCACGGGCTTGTTGTGGACACCCGGTTACTGGGGCTGGGGTGGAAGCGCATTCTTCTTCCATGCGGGTTACTGGGGCCCCCACGTGGGCTTCTACGGCGGCATCAATTATGGTTTCGGATACATCGGTGTGGGCTTTGCAGGCGGTGAATGGAGGGGCGGGACCTTCTTTTACAACCGGTCGGTAAACAATTTCGGTGGCGGGCACTTTGCCAATGTTTACTACCGTCCGGTGGTGAACAATTTCGCCGTGAATCGCGTCAGCTACAATGGCGGTGTGGGCGGACTCAGATCTCGTCCTATCCCCGGTGAAATGGCTGCGGAGCGCGACCGGCACATAGAAGCAACTTCCATGCAGCGGCAGCAGGAAATGGCAGCTCACAATGAGCGCGCACAATTTGCTTCCGAAAACCATGGCCGGCCTGCTATAGCTGCAACCGGACGACCGGGTGAATTCCGAGGCGCCGGCGTGGTGCAGGCGAGCCGTGCAGGTGGTGAGGTCGGTGGACCCCGTGGCGCGAACCCGGGCCACGCGAACGGTTATTCCGGCGAACGCGGTTCCAATCCGGGAGGAGGCGGCAATCACCAGGTCATGACCGCCCAGCAGAATTCGCCCTCCTCGCATACCTACGGCACCCACCAGTCCGGGACGGGCTCCGGCCAATTTCACTCCACCTCATCGCCGCACAACGAATCTTCCCATGGGTCGGCGTCGAATCACCAGACTGAGTCCCACCAACGACAAGCCGGACAGCACAGTTCGAAACCTTCCGGAGGAGGACAGAGCACTAAGCACGAGTCCGAATCGCACCGCTAAGAACCGGCCATTGCGCTGATCGCGAACCGGGGCGGAAACTCTCCGCCCCGGTGGCAACAATCAAGACCTTATGTCAGTGCTACACCCACTACGGGGTTTTTTCCAACGTTTCCGTCGGTGGGTCCGAGTATCACAATTCTGCACTTCCATACTCATCATAGGAGCCAAGAGCTAACCCAGATTCTCACCTCGGTTCTGAAAGGGCGGGGCTGAACAGTCTGCGGAAAAATTCGTTGGCACTGTCATTCTGAGGAGCCGCAGGCGGTCCTGAGCCTTGCGAAGGAAGAATCTCGCATTGCCTTGAAAATACTCAGAGCGAGATCCTTCGCTCCGCTCTGGATGACAGCATTGAAGGGTTTTTCCGCACCCTGTAAAACCCGCCCTTCCAGAAGCCCCGTCAAGACAGTCCAAACGCGGCGAAAAATTGGGTCAGAGGTACCCCAATTCTTTTCCCAAGGCGCGGAGCTGGGCACCGCCAATGAAGAGTTCTGCTTGCGTTGCGTCGTAGCCGTTTTCCAGGGTGCGGCGTAAATAGAGGGCGGCAATTTCGGCAAGGTGCTGATCACTTAAATACTTGTTTTCCTTATCCCGCAGTTCGGTGAGGGCGGGACAAGCAATGGAGACCGTAGCGTGCTGCCCATCGACGAGAAAAACGCAATCGATTGTATCGCTGTGCCGGGTGGCGATGGCAGGGAAAAGATGCACAAATCGAACCTTCACGGTTTCGGCAAGTGCTCGCGAAGTGACTTCAAAAGGCGTGACAATATAGCTCATAATGTGATATATCCCAGCGACCGGAGTTGGAACCGTGCGTCGGTAAACCCCACATTATAAACCCGCTTCCATGCACATACAATTCCCGGACGGCGCCCCCCATGATTTCCAGCTATCTCCGAGCATGAATCCAGCGAGGATTTTATGCAACCTTTAGAGCGCTGCCGACGTCTAATACGGTAATTCTATTCTATTGACTACCTGGGGAAGTGGATGGTCCTGGGATTCCGGAATTATCCACTTCCTCCTTCCTATTTTCAATAAAATTCTTCCTTCCGGTATTGATGGGTGCGGCGTTGAGAACTCGGGCGCTCGGTTAAAATCGGTTTACACCAAGCTTGGAGAGGCTATATACTTCCTTTCCCTGCGTTTGGCCACATTCCCACTTGGGTGAAGTCGAGTCTCGCATATTCGCGGGAGGGACCGCATTTCAAGAAGCACGGCGGCGAGATCACACATGAACCTGATCAGGGAAATTGACGAACTGAGTTGTGATTTCTGCACACCCCTCGAACCCCAAGGGGTAATGGAGACGCTCATCACGCGTCTTGTAAACCGTTATGCGATGGCCGCTGCCGGCATCTGGCGCTTGAACGCGAGCCAATCGGCCCTTTCGCTTGCGGCCTCCGCCGGCGGCCCAGCGTTTCCAGCCTCGCTGCGCGAGATCTCCGCCAGCCATTACCTTCTGGGAAGGTCGGCGCAAGAGAAATTGCCACAGGTCTATCAAGGATCGGCGGAGGAGGGAGACGAATTGGCGCACTGGGCGGAACAAAACCAGTTCCGCTTTTTGAGCGCCTACCCTCTCGCGAGTGAGTCCAAGACCTTCGGTGTGCTGGTGCTGGCCGCCACGCAAACGCCCGACGAGTCGCTGTTGGCGCTCTTCCGTTTGCACGCGCGGCTGGCTTCCATTGCCTTGCGCGACGCGGAATTGTTCGCGGGCGTGCAGCACAATTTGGACCGGCTCCAGTCCATGCTTGAGGCCGGCAAGGTGTTCAACTCCACGCTGGACATCTCGGAACTCTTAGGCAAGATTCTGGATGTGGCCAAGACCCTCACCAAAGCCGAGCGCGGAACCTTATTCCTGGTGGATGAAAAGACCGACGAGATATGGTCGCTGATCGCTCAGGGGATGGAGAAGCAGGAAATTCGCCTTCCCCGTGGGCGAGGGATCGCCGGGCATGTCGCAGTGACGGGTGAAATCGTCAACATTCCCGATGCTTATGCCGACGACCGTTTCGATCCGGAGATCGACAAGCGCACGGGATTCCGCACGCGCAATATCCTGACTCTGCCCATCCGCAACAAGGCCGCCAAAATCGTCGCCGCCCTGCAACTACTGAACAAGGCCACCGGCAGCTTTACCGGCGATGACACGGACGGCCTCCTGACGCTGACGGGACAGATGGCCATGAGTCTGGAAAACGCCCAGCTTCACCATGATCTTTTGGAAAAAGAGCGCTTGGAACGCGAAATGGCCTTGGCCCGCGGCATTCAGCGCAGCCTACTGCCTGAGACCGCCCCCGTCATCCCAGGCTTCGATCTGGCGGTACTGAACGAACCCTGCTTTGAGGTGGGCGGCGACTACTACGATTTCCTGAGCCTGGGACCCAACACCTTGCTGGTGGTCATCGCCGACGTCGAGGGTAAGGGCATCAGTTCTGCCATGGTGATGTCAAATCTCCAAGCCACCTTGCGGGCGCTGGTCCTGCACCTGCACTCACTCAATGACATCGCCGAATCCGTAAACAAAATGATCCTGCACGACACGCGTGGCGAGAAATACATGACCATGTTCATGGGGCTCATTGACACTCGCCGAAAAGCGATTCACTACATTAACTGTGGGCACGTTCCACCCGTCATTGTGCGGCCCGGCAGTGAACCCATCCAACTCACCGAGGGCGGTATGGTGATCGGCCTCTTTGAAAACGTCCAGTTCGAGCGCGGCCACGTTAACTTCCAAACCGGCGATATCCTGCTCCTATGCACGGATGGCATTACTGAAGCCATGGACGCACAAAGCGAAGAATTTGGCCTGGAGCGGCTTATCGCAAGCGTCAGCCAGGTACACGAACGCAAGGCCAAAGAGATCGTCTTCAAGGTGTGCGACGATGTGACCGAGTTTTCCCGAGGGGGCACGCACATGGACGACAAGGTGATGCTGGCCATCAAAATCGTCAGCGAAGCGTGAAGTGCCTTTGGAAGTCACCCCCCGCCGCCCCCTCACCCAAGGGACGAAGGTAGTGAGTTCAAATTAACGTCCCCCACCCACCCCGCAACGCGTCACTATAGCGGAAAGCCCATGGTGGTCATCAACGCCAGAGCCGGTTGCGTGGTGTCGAGCCGCGTGTGCTGGACCACCACCTCCACATTACTCTCCACCATCAAGGCCATCGGCTTAGCGATGGGGATCATTTCACCGCCGCGATTTTTTATTTGTTCCATACGCACATGCACCGTCCGCTGGGCAGGACACTCCGCTTCCAGCCCCGTAAGCGGCTCGCGGTCTTCGAAATAGACCGTGATCTTCAGCTTCGCTGGACGGCGATTGAGATTCAGAACGCACACCGATTCATGACTCTTCAGACCGCCAGTACTTTGATCCGGCAAATAGCTGTCGGCAATGAGCCACACCTTTGCACCCATCGATTTCTTCGCCATTCTCGGCCTCCTTGGTCACCGAAAAGCCCGTGCAACGGGCGATAAGTTTTATGGCGCGAGCTGTGGGTAAACGGGCCAGTAGGGGCGGTTCGCGAACCGCCCCTACTTCCAGCTCAGATAGGGGCCGCATCTCCCAAAGCTTCGGGCCAAAAACTCTTGATCAGATCCTGCCAATCGATTTTCTCAGCCGGTCCAATTACTCGGCCGCCGGGGCGCGGCGCCACCAAATTTTTTCCGGCCATAAATGCCAAATGGTAAAGCTCCGCAAAGGGGAAATCCGGCGCGGCCCCACCCTGGCCGCCAACGACCTCAGCCCCTAAGCGAACGTTCTCGATCATCCGGCCGGGGTGCCGCAAGTGGTACGGATTTCGCCGGACCTCCTCGCCATGCTCGGCGGTCGCCATGATCAGAATCGCTTCATCCTCAGGGGAAATCCCCACCATCAAATTCGGGCGAGGGTTCTGATGCCAGAATTCGGTCTCGAAAAACGGCAAGGGCCCGCGCCCCGTCCGCTCCAGGTAGTCGCCCAGGGCATCCACCACGAGATAATGAGTTCCAATATGCGTCGTATTGAAATCCACCGCGTGGGGAGCAAACACCGCGTCAGGTCTCTCCCGTTCCAGCACTGCGCTGAGCACGCGCACCATGGCGGCCCAATCCTCCGGGTGATTCGTACGGTTATCGAGATTGACGTGGTCGAAACCCCCGGGAGGGCTGGCAACGGTGAGATCGAAGCTCAGCGCCGCGCACGCCGCTTTAAGTTCGCGCAGACGGCGCTCGCGCTGATCTTGGTTGCTTCCCAGGGTGATCGCACAATTGGTGACGCTCACGCCACATTCCCGGCGCAGCCGAAGCGGCAGAGATCCGATGAGCGCCTCATCATCGGGATGCGGCGAACACATGACCACTTTGATAATCGGACCAGTGCCCGCCTCCGCAACGGGCGCCAGCAGTGGCTTGGCAGAGGGTCCGAGGGGAATCGCTTTCCCGCCTTCCATCGCCTTGATGTTCGCTTGCACAAAACGCAGCCAGCGTTGATGCCGAATCTTCCAAGCTGCGGATAAATCCTTAGGCACGTGGCCACCTCCCAGAAAAGTTATAAACGCAAACCCGCTATCCTACGACACTATCGCGGATTTCCCAAGTCCCAAAGACGGCAACCTGCTGGGGTGTTCTCCAATCAGGTCGAAAGGATTAAACCTTCAATTCGCCGCCTCGCCTGTGTACAATGGCAGGTTTCATGGCAACGATCATCAAACCGAGGAGGTCACCAATGTATCGACGCATCATTCTGGCTGCTTTCTTCTTGACGCTTACACTTTGCCCCAACCACATCCTGGCTGCCGAGTGGAAACAACTTTTCAATGGCAAGGACATGACGGGCTGGGAACACGTGGGGCCCGGAGGCTTCGTCATCGAGAATGGAATGCTTAAGAGCGAGGGCGGGATGGGACTGCTCTGGTACACAGGAGAAAAGTTTGGCAACGTGAGAATTCGAGTGGTTTATAGGCTCATGCAAAAGGAGACCAACTCCGGGGTCTACGTCCGAATTCCCGAAAAGCCTACCGAACCCTGGATGCCCGTCAACAAGGGGAACGAAGTCCAGATTTACAACACGGGGGACGACTACCACTGTACGGGCGTCATTTACTCATTTAGCAAGGCACTGGCGCGGCCCTACAAGGCCGTGGGTGAATGGAACACGATGGAAATTACATTGGATGGCCAGCGCACAATCGTCTACCTTAACGGGGTGAAGACCACCGACTACGTGCAAGGCCAACCGGATCCACCCAACCGGCACGAGGGGGACCCCGCCAGTGGCGTGCGGCCGAACTTCGGATATATGGGTCTGCAAAACCACAATGCCGAATCCGTTGTCTATTTCCGTGAAGTGGCAGTTCAACCGCTGCACTGAAGCTATAGTTCGACCACCGATGGCGCCCGGAGAATTCATCCCGGGCTGGCTTATCATCCCCGCCGCCAGAGGGCTTCGACTCGCGGAGATTGAGCGCGAGAAATCACTGTCTATCCGTCTCGGCGAGCGATTACGAACATGATTGTTTCTGATGGAGGCGATATGAAAAACGATTTGCCGCGCCGGAGCTTTTTGCAAGCCGCGGGAAATACCGCCGCCGGTTCCCTGGCTACCAGCCCTCTGGCCGCCGCCCGCCGGCCAGAGGGGACCGCCAGCACGCGCCCCCGGCTTCTGACCGGCTGCTGTGCGTACTCCTACAGAAAATATTTGGAATCCGGCAAGATGACGATGGAGGACTTCTTTCTCAAGGCAGTGGAACTTGAGATCGATGGCGTTGACGTCACCACCTACTGGCTGAAATCCACGGACCCCGCTTATCTGCACAGTCTGCGTCACCTTGCATTCAAGCACGGCCTGCCCTTTTCGGGCGCGGCCATCAAGACGGAAATGTGCCAGCCGGATCCGGACCGGCGTGCGGCGGAGATCGCCGACATCAAAAAGTGGGTGGATGCCACAGATTTGTTGGGCGCGTCGCACGTCCGGGTCTTCGGAGGCAAGGTCCCGGACGGGGCCACCGACGCACAGGGAGTGGAGTGGACCGCGGAAACCATGAAGCCGGCATGTGATTACGCCGCCCAAAAAGGCATAACTCTGGGCATCGAGAGTCACGGCGGAATCACCTCGAAAGCTGCCAACATTCTCGCTATCCTCCGTCGTGTCGATTCGCCTTACGCCGGGTGCAACCTTGACATCAGCAACTTTCAGGAAGACCCCTATTCGCAGGTGGAGTCGTTGATTCCTTATGCCACGCACACCCATATCCGCGATTATTACGGGAAACAACGCCTACCGCTTGACCTCGACCGCATGTGGCAAATGTTCGCCAAGGGCGGCTATCAGGGTTTTATGTCGGTCGAGTACGCAGGGGAAGAAGACGCCATAACGGGTGTTCCCAAGCTGGTGGAAAAGGTCAAATTGCTGTGCAAGAAGTATTCGAGTGTCTGACCTGCTGCGGGCTCAACCAGGAAAGGGTGGAGGGATAGATTTTAATTCTCAGCCCTCTCCCTGGGGAGAGGGTGGACCGCGACGGGCGTTTTCACCAGCCGGCGCGGGACAGGTGAGGGGTCACTTTGTCGTCTGCACTCCAACTCGGCGAGCCGGAAGAGAAAAGACCCCGCACCCGCCCTCCTTCGTCAGGCCCCCTCTCCCCTCGGAGAGGGCTGGATCTGACGCTTTCTCGCAATGTTGGCATTATTCTAACCCAGGCCTCAAAATCCAGCCCCCAGAACCCGCCCCTGTAAACCTTTCCAATTGCGCGCCGTCTATATGGGGGACCATCGGCAGGGAGAGCATGGAGAGCGCTCTAACGACCACAATAGATATGGCCGCAAGCCGGGGGCGTACAGACGGCATCGCCGCCGAGGAATTCGACCACATTGTGCGCTCGCATCAACGGCGGGTCTTCCAGGTGTTGGTTTCGCTGGTCAGGGACCACGACCTCGCCGATAACTTGACGCAGGATTGTTTTCTGCGTGCCTTCCAGAAGCGCACGACGTTCCGCGGCGAGGCAAGCGTAGAAACCTGGCTCATCCGGATCGCCGTCAACCTGGCGCGCGACCACCTACGCAATCGACGCTTGGCATTTTGGCGGAATATCTTAGAGCGGCCTCCCCGGCCGGAGGAGGCAGCGGCGGAGATCGATATTCCCGACCCCGGTCCCTCGGCCGAGCGCGCTCTTCTGGCCCGCGAGCAACTGGCAGCCGTGGAATCCGCCCTGGAGAAAAGTTCGCCCCAGCAACGCTTGGCTTTCTCCCTTCGATTCTTCGAGGAAATGACCTTGGAGGAAATCGCCGGAACCATGCAATTGGAAGTCGGGACCGTGAAGACACATTTGTTCCGCGCTGTAAGTGCGGTCAGGAATAAGCTGAAGGAGAAGAAATGAACGGGCATCTGAACGATGAACAATGGGCAGCGGCTGATCTCAACGAGAACAACGAAGCGGCGGCGAACCACTTGGCGGAGTGCGCCGCCTGCCGCGAAGAGGTGCGGTCATTCGCGGCGGCGGCGGCCGCAGCCCGAACGCAAACGCGCCATCTGCTGGAGCAGCCGGAAGCCTTTTGGCAGCGGCAGCGCGAGGACATCAGCGCTCGGCTGCGGGCCCGCGATTTTACGCATCCTTGGAAGCGTTGGGTCTGGGTGACGGCGACCGTGACGCTCATCGTGCTGGCATCCACTCTGCTTTCCCGCAACAGTGCGCCGCCCATGCAAACGGCGGCGCAAACTGACCCCGATGATGTGCTCTTGCTTAGCGTACGACAGTCCATTCGAAGCGACCTACCTCAGGCCCTTAGGCCCGCGGCTCTGCTGACCCAGGAGATTTACCGCGCCGAGGCAGCGCATAAAAACCCCTAATCGATAGCCCATAAGGAGGCAACCATGAAGGCCCTGAGATTCATTCTCGGCATATCTTTGTTCCTTGCACCCCTCGTGTTGCGGGCGCAAAACAATCCCCATTCTGCGCCGCAGGATATCGGCGAAGCGCCACCCGAACCGATAATCGCGCAATCTCAATCCGAAACGATCCCCCCGCCTCCGCCCGGAAGGCCCATAATCCGGACAGAGAGGCGCATTGTAGGCGGGCCGGGACCGATCATGTCCGAACCCCTGGGGGGGGGTGAGTTCGGGCCCGGTGGCGCGTGGTGGAAAAACTCCGAGATTGTCTCCAAGTTGCAGCTTTCTGAGGAACAAGTTAAAAAGATCAGTCAGACTTTTTTGGACCATAAATTAAAACTCATCGACCTCCAGGCAGATCTGGAAAAACACGAGTTGCGCCTGCAACCCCTCATGGATATAGACCAGCCCGACGAAAGCAAGGTCGGTGCACAGATTGACCTGATTACCGAAGCTCGCGGGAGGTTGGAGAAGGAAAATGCCATGATGATGCTCGACATTCGCCGCTGGCTATCCGTCGACCAGTGGAAGAAGCTGAAGTCTCTGGATTCGGCTGATGAGGGAAAAAGGAAGTCTTTCTTCTTTCGGGAAATCGACCCGCGGGGCGGTCCGGGGATCAATATAGAGGTGCCTCTGCCGCCGCCACTTCCCGATGATATGCCGGTGATGAAGCATTAAAAGAGCCCCCGCCGCCGCAGTGACCGGGAACCTAGTCCGCATTTCTCGCCACGGTTTTGGAAAGGCGGGGCTTTAGTCCGGCCTTTATGAGGGGTTCGTGAATATCCCCTTGCCACGCTTCCCCCGCAGCTTGCAGCCGCAAGCTCGGGGGGCGCGGGACGAACTGAGGACGGGGGCGCGATTTCGGCGGGGCTGAACAGGCTGCGGAAAAACCCGTAGGGTTTTCGTGCCCTGTAAGGGCACAAGTTAATAGCCGGGGGCGTCGCCCCATAAGCGCTAAGATAAGATTTGACGTCATAGCGTAATTCTCGTACTCTGTGGGCATGAATGCCCTGGATGAAGACTGGAAAATTTTGGTGGGGCTGCTCCCACCGAGTTGGCAACGTCT
>Ga0182030_10026742_pt1 | contig 10420 bp, 8 predicted proteins | sample 812S3MmetaG_FD_121299 | JGI IMG/M metagenome (GOLD analysis project Ga0182030, IMG submission 121299) | Permafrost microbial communities from Stordalen Mire, Sweden - 812S3M metaG (Illumina Assembly) | ecosystem: Environmental > Terrestrial > Soil > Wetlands > Permafrost | place: Sweden... | reverse complement strand
CAGATGCAGCGTATCCCCATCGACTCTAATCTGGATTGGCTGAAGAGTTAAATAAAGGGCTGCCGTCAAAATCAAAATTTCTTAACTCTTGGGTACTATACCCTATCAATTTCAGGATCGTGGGGGTAAGGTCATACAGGCTAGGGTCTTGCTTGGTCACTTTTCTGTTCACAAACAATATCCCCGGCACCAGGCTGGGGTCATAAAGGTGGGAACCTGACCATTTTTTCAGGTTATCTTCGATCAAGACATTGGGAACTTCTCCTAAAGCGGTTTGCCATGAGGCTTCATAGCCGATATTAAACCCTACAAAAAGGTCCGGCGCTTGACGGGCATAATCACCCCAAAAAATTTCCTGGTTTCGATAAATATGATGGACTACTGCCTCATTATTCTGATCGTCAAACCAAAGTTTCATTTTATTAATTATTTCTGTTTTTAGCATTTCCGTATCATTGCCTGGATTAACCACACCGTCCCGATCTCTTCCCTTCTGGTTAATATAGATTCCCCCAAATCCCAACGCGTAGGCTTTTGTTTTTGACCAATCCACATCCCTGAACATCGGCCCTCCACTGGTGGCGGCCGGGTCTTTCAGGGTCAAATAACCTTGGTCCTTAAGCCAACTATTGATATGTACCATCCGCCGGAAAGTGTTAAAACCATGGTCGGAAAGCACAATTATGATATCTTGGGGGCCAATGTGATTCATTGCCTCCCCCAACACCGCATCCATCCGTTGGTACCATTCATCGATTGTGTCCTTGTACTTATCCGGACTTTGGGCATTATAGAGAGGTGATCCTGGGTCAATATAACGCCAAAACATATGTTGAATAATGTCCGGCATGCCGAAGTAACAAAATAAGATACCCTTATTGAAGCGTCCTAATTCTAAATCTAAAAGATCCTTGCGTTCATTAAAAGCTTGCTCAACCTGTTTTAAAAAAGGCCCTTCTGACAACAGTTCTTCATTAACGCCCCAGCTCTCAAAAGGCATCCCCTGTGTATAAAACAAACCGTTCTTTTGGGCAATTTCATTGCTGTATTGGGGCGGGTATGATATTTGGAAGAAAGGATCTCTGGGGTCAAAATTGATGGCGCTGACATAAAGCTTAAATTCCGGTTGGGTTTCAATCAAGTAAAATTTCAAAATACCGTGCACTTTTTGAAAAAGGCCTGTGTTGAATGTAATTCCTTCCCAGTTGCTCCATTGTCCTTGTATTAAATTAATCTTTTTATTTTGATATTGAATGGTAACGCCTTCCCGTTCACCTTCAACCTTAAAAGGGACCTTGGCTTTCTGCGTTTTCCCGTCAAAAGAAGAGTACTTGGGCCCAAGAAAATAGGAAACGATCAACGGCCCCTTGTTGACCCAGGTAACATTTCCCATCATGGCTGCTTTAAGGATTTTCTCTGTAGTATAAAAACTAAATGTCCCTTCTGTCCCGCGAATGTCAGGCACCCCCATCCCGGAAAGCATGCGTCCATATAACTTTTCTGCAGGAAAAGTCATGGGACAGCCCAAGACGATCGTGGGAACCTTTTTTTGGGATGAATACCACCAGAACCCTTTAGCTTTTAAGACTGTCTTAGGCTTATCGTTCAGCACATGTGAAAGGGACAAGGAAATCGAATAATTCTTAGGATCACGGATGATGAAATCGAAAACATCATGCTTGCCGGGGTTTTTTCCAGTTGCAAAGCCACTCCACGCCACCGGAGATTGAGGAGGATTAGTAGTAGCCAAATGCCGGTAATCACCCATTGCCTTGAGCCTTACAAAATTAGGTAATTTGCCTTCCTGCATCAGCCTTTCGGTGATCTTGGGGCTTAGGCCATCAAATCCTAAAATAATAATTTTGTGATCATATTTTCCCGGTATTCCTTTGGTGCTTCCTTCGATAATCATATAAGCAATGCCCCCCGCGATGATCAAAAGTATTATAAACAATGAAAATCTCTTTTTAAAAAATAAAAATATTTTTTTTAAAAAAGCCAATAACATGCCGCCCGCGATCAAGCCCAAGCTTGCCAGGCCACCTATCCCTCCAGTTAGTGTATACCCCGTGCCCGGATCAATATAACCTAAAATCATTGGTATAAAATTAATTTTCATCAGCCCTGCTTAATTTTTTGCCTGCCCACGACTCTCCATATAATTCGATATTATCTGGGCCGCATACCAGTTACCTAAAGGACTCAAATGTGCGTTACCTGCATCATAGAGGCTGCATCGAATAGGTTTATCTAATTTTAAGAATAAAGGGACTAAATTGATATAAGGAATTTTTTCTGTTTCGAATATTTGTTGATAAACGTTTTCATTTGTAAAATAACTATTTGGATCAACTTTATTTTCTTTAAAGGAACTATCGTCACACATATTATTGTATGATGGGATGATAATGGCCAAAAAATCGATATTTTTACTCTTTATTTCATCCCCCATTTTACCAAGTATATCTTTCATTAATGCAAATTTGTAATTGGACTCTTCTGAATCTCTATATTTCATCCAGGTTAAATCGTAGGTATCATCGAATAAAAGAGGATCAAGACTGCCTAAAATATAATCTTTGTTTTTGATGAAATTAATTTGATTTATGATGGAAGAAAAAGACGAAAAAACCATGGATTTAACCGGATTGTTTTTTGCCACTTCTAAAACTCCGTCAGTTAATGTATATATCCCATCTTTGTAAATATCGCCGCTATCGTTCAAAGAACATATCGCTTCTACCACCATATCAGGTTTAAGTCCAAAGCCATATTTCTCTAAAACGTTTAGTTCCTGGTCAGGGCCAAAACCCACCACCCCCATATTATCAACCTCCCAGCCTTTTAACTGTTTTTCGAGAACTTTGGGCATGGTCTCTTCGGATTTGACATTCAATCCCATAACAAAAGAATCCCCCAAGAAAACAATTCTTTTCCTCCCAAGTTTTTCTACAGAAAAATCATTATCACGAAAGCCGTCTTTATTTATACCTAGCCGTTTGTTGGGTTGTATCTCATACAGGTTGTCCGGTATCAGTTCAACTTTTAATTCAGCTCCATGACCATTTAACATGTTAGGGGCCCGCAGATTATAGCTGGGATGAAAAAAGAAGAATTTCATCAAAAGTTCAGAGATAACAAGCATCAAGAATATGCTGATCAAAATAAGGAATAAATTAGCAAATAATTTTTCGATCCGGGATGGAAGTTGCATTAACTGTCCTTTTAAAATAATTTTAATCTTGTTTTTATGAATTTAAACACCAACACCCCGCCAAGCAACAAAACTACCCCTATCCAGGAAATTATCATTCCTGCGATGCGGGCCGGCGTTGTGCCAAAAACGACTTGAATATCATGGTTACCGGGTAAAACATTAAAAAGAATAAGACCATAAGGATTATCCAAATGGGGCTCTGTTGGCTGTCCATCAATATAAACATGCCAACCGGGAAAATAGAAGGCGTTAAAATACAATTGAGACACCCCTAAGGCTTGGAATTTTGTTTTAAAGCAGACCGGATTAATGACTTTCTCTTCGCCTAATCGACCTTGACCATTAAAAATTTCGAATTTCCTATCAGGAAGCCCATCAGGGGCAATAATCACCCATTTCGGCGTATACTCCCCCTCACCCATTGCAAGAAATTCCTCGATGCCCTGATTATTGCTGATATACGTTGGTTTTGGCATGGATCTCAAGGAAATAAAGATGGCCAGCAATCCGGCAATTATTAAAAAGATTTTTCTCAGCAAAGGATTTTTAATCAATATTGCGACTGAACCACATAAAAACGACAAGGCAAAAACAATGATGGCTAAAAAACGCCAAGGAAACTGGATATAACTCAAAAAGTTGATGTGTTCCCAGAATGCACATGAATAAGGTAAAGTAAAGAAAATGGCCAGTACCCCCATGATCAAAAAGAAGACGTATCCAAGTCCTGATTGTTTGCTTATTTTAAAGATCTTAAAAAGCCCTACCAATGTACCCACGCAAAGCAATGTATAAATTATGCCAACCTGAAAAGAAATACCGTCCTGGCTAAAATTATCAAATGGCCAAAATAAATTTCCTAAAGAGATAAAATAATTATGATAGTCATAGCGCATCGATGTCAAAAAACGTAGATTTAAAGAAGTCTTCTCAACAAGTGCCGGCAACCAAAAAAATGAGGACATCATCAAGCCAATAACGAAAATGCCTGCTGTGGGCAGTATCCATGCTGATCTTTTCTCAAAAATAAATAAGTAAAGCATATAAACCCCGGCAGTAGGGAAAAATAACATACTCATGATATTGTGGCTCAGACTAAGCCCAAAGACACTGCCAACCCCTATTAGAAAACCCCCCAGACCGGGCTTACGGCACATTTTCAAGATTGCAAATAAAATGAATGGAAAAAAAGCAAAAGAGCTGAATTCCGCGAAAGCACCGCGCACGTAAAGATCAGCAATATGATACGGCGCATAAACATAAAGAACAGCCGAAAGCATACCACCTTCATTCCCCCAATATTCGCGGGCAAAAAGGAACATGCCAAATCCGGACAATACCCAAAAAAGAACACTAGCCCAATTGATAGCCAAAACCATATTTTGTGTCAGGTGATAAAATAATACCGATACAAATGAAAAAAACGGCGGATAAAAATTAAACATGGGATAACCATATCCCCAGTTGACCTCCGGTGCCCACCTTACTAAAAATTGCCCATGCCCCATGTACCGGTCCATTGATAAGGCCCTGATCAGCCCTGCCAGGGAATCATGAGCACTGATCAAATTACTGCCAAATAAACCCAGGCACAAAGGAATGGTCAGAATGACTAACAAGCCAAAATAAACTAAAGTTGATCTTAAGGTTTTTTGTTTCATTATTCGGGCCACGCCATTAAATGTCCGTTAGTTTTAAGCCAACGCTCATCTTGTTTATAATCAGGCACCATTTTAATCACTTCAGCCCAAAATCGGCGTGAGTGGTTCTTCTGTTTTAAATGCATCAATTCATGAACGATGACATAATCCACCACCCTGGCCGGCGCCATCATCAGTCTCCAGGTAAAATTGAGCGTATCTTTATACCCGCAGGATCCCCAGCGAGTTATAGCATTGTTGATCCTGATGGAAGTGTATCTTAGACCGGTAATTTTTGCGTAATATTCAACCTTTGGGGTTATATACCCTAAAGCCTGGGTTTTATACCAGCACTCTAAATGGTCTCGCGCATTGCCTAAAACAACCGGAGAAATCATTAAAGAATCACCCAGGACCACCGCTTTAGGAAGCTCTTCGGTCACAACCAAGGGATAACTTTGGCCCAAATATAAGAATTCTTCGCCGGGCTGGAATTGCCTGACCAATGTTTTACTTTGCCTTTGCCTAAAATAATCCTGCTTGGTCGTAATCCAGCCACATCTTTGACGGATAAGCTGATGGATCAGGTCTTCAGAAACAAAATGCGGGGCACGGACGATCAGGCAGGCATCGCTGGTTATTTGCAAACCAATGGTTTTACGGTGACTGCGGATCAGCTTATCAATTTTAATATTGTTCAATTTTTATTAACGGGCATAACAACAATGCGGTTATGCCCTATCCATGAGGGATAATAATTATAATTAACATCATAAGGGCCAAACCACTCCCAAGTATAGTTGTATTGATTGGCTTTCAATTCTGCAATAGGAATATCAAATGCGTAAAGACAAGCAGCTTTAACATTATGAGAATAGTTCAACGTTACATTTGAACGATTCTTCTTGTCATAGGCCAATAAATCATTTGCCACATGCTCTGAAAGTAAAAATAAAATATCAGGCCTCTGATCCAGGTAATGAGATAACTGCTCTATGTAGTTTGTTTTATCTTCCATTCTGATGGAGTAGGAAGAATAAACCAACCAACCGGCATTTATCAATAATAGCACTGATATCAATACTGAAAATGATCTGCGGAAAAAAGGATATTTGATTTTATCGCATAAAAAGGTGTATCCAATTGATGCCAGGATGGCAAAAAATGGAATTAATACCATGAGGTTTCTTACTTTCATTACTATTAATCTACTAAACGAAAGAACATACAATACAGGGAAACAAAGTAATATAACCGCTATTTTCTTCTCCTTCATGATCAGAGAAAATGCTCCCATAACCGTCAAAAAGAAAAATACGCAGGAAATAGCGCTATATTTTGAGAAAACAGCCATGCAAAAATACATTAACATTTTAAACAAGTGGGTTAAGCCCGGAGCGATAGTAAAGGACTCATTGCCTCGTATGCCATAGTCAAGAAAATCAGTTGACGTATCTTTAATAAAATCTTTAAATTGAAAAATAGTTCCCGGTGTAGAAACGAGATAAGCTAAAATAAAGAACAGTAAAATCTTACAAAATAGGTAAATTTGAGCTTTAAAGGAATTACCATTAAAATTATAAAATCCCGCTGTTAGTACCGGTATTAACAGTATTGCCCCGGGGTATTTGGATCCGAAACCTAAACCTGCGGCAATTGCAGCCATCATCAGCCAGAATTCATTTTTCTTATTATTGATCGCAAGGAATATACACATCATTGTCAGGGCGCCAAATTGCATTAAGATTGCATCGGGGCCTACCCATTTGGATTGATAAGCAACCTCCCAGCTTAATCCGATTAAAGAAGATGCCAATAAGGCCTCTATCCAACTTTTTCTCCAGGTCAGGACAAGTATGTATACAAACAAAACAGAAAAATAAGCTATGAACATAAACAAAATACGGGTACGTATTTTAAAATGTTCGCTTTTTGAGATGTCTGCGAGATTTGACCTGGTTATATATGAATTACTAAGATATGACCTTCCCCAAGTATATGGGAAGAATTCTTTAAGCATCTTGGTGCGGTCTGAGTTTTCATAGTTATGTAAAACATCAGGCAGAATAGACAAATTAATCAAGTTGTAAAGCATGGAAGGATAAACATATTGATCAGGAAGTATGGTGCCATACTCAATGGACATGGTAACTGTCTTAATGATGGCCCCTTCATCCCAGTGAGGCCCAAAATTAATACCAAAAATCCCGGTCGATAAAGCAATAAATAATATGATCAATACAGGCAGGTGAACACTGGTCTTCTTAAGAATATCTTTTATGTTCGACTTCTTTATAAGTTGCATCCTGCCTCCGTAATGATCGGTGTAGCTTCCAGCAGAGAACTTACCCGGTAGTTAAAAGATCCCGGTTTTCTTTCAGTATACCCATGATCTATAAAAATCGTTTTACACCCTGCCCGTTGTCCTGCCTCAATATCAACCCAGCGGTCACCAACCATATAACTTGACTCCAGAATGATCGAGTGTCTCTTTGCTGCCGCCAGCAAGGCCCCTGGCCGTGGTTTACGGCAGTCACAGCCATCATTAGTATCATGAAAACAGGTGCAAAACTCATCGATCGCTAAATTTAGGTAAAGATGCTTGTTGATTTCTTCTACTGCTTCACGCGTGGTAATACCACGGGCCACATCAGGCTGATTTGTCACTATGATCAATAAAAAACCTGCTTTACGAAGGGCCATCAACGCTTCAGGCACGCCGGGCAATATCTCTACTTCTGCCATGCTGGAAGGAGGATAAGGCCTCCCTTCCCGTACGTAAGCGCGATTGATCACCCCGTCCCTGTCTAAAAAAACCGCCCGATTCATTATTTAATCTGTCTCCAATTCATTTGATATAAATTTATTTATAAATTTGATCTACTATCTTAAGGGCTTCATAAGCATCATTGATATTACCAATAGGAAGACTGTTAGTGTTGATCGATTCAATAAATGACTTAAACTCTAAATTCCAGGAAATGTCTTCCCCCGGATATTCCCAAACCGATGTTTTTGGCGGCCCCATTTGAGGCAACATTTGATAATGTGTCAGCTTTTCAACCCCATAACTTCCACCAAGACCGTCAATTTGGATCTTTCCCGTTTTACCGTAAATTTCAAGTGAAAACATATTTTTCCATTCTGTGCAACTAACATGGACCCAGGCTATTTGATTTTTCCGTGTACTTAAACAAAGGAAAGCATTATCTTCAACCGGCATGTCCCAAAAATAAGTAGCAGTTTCAGCTTTTACTGAAACAAAATCCCCTAAAAACCAACGGCAAAGATCGATCATATGCACCCCCTGATCGATCAATTCCCCACCCCCTGATATTTTCGGATCAGCCCGCCATTCTTTTTCATATCCAACACGGCCTCCGTGACCATAACGTCCGCGGACAAACATCAATTCTCCCAAAATACCGGAATCCACGATTTGGCGGGCTTTCATTATTGCCGGATGAAAACGCAAATTAAAGCCGATCTTAACGTTCTTTGATGAACTTTTAGCTTTTTTCAATAATGATCTAATTTCTGACAAATTCCGTGCCGCAGGTTTCTCGACCAGTATATGTTTATGTTGCTCTAAAGCATACAGGCTTATAGGAGTAAGCCAATCGTTGGTGGTCGACACAATCACAATATCAACTTCCGGCAAATCCACTAAATCTTGCCAGTGGACAAACACTTTAGCTCCTGTGCCCTTTGCTAAATTTTCTGCCCGATGGATATCAACATCGGCACAAGCCACCAATCGTCCCTGTGTGCCAAGTGCTTTTGACCTCTTGTGCCCGATCACACCGCAACCGATAATTCCTATCCCATATGGTTTATCAATCTTACCCATTCGCCACCCCATAGGGTTGTCTTGATATTTTGTAACGAAGATCGACAAATTTTGTCATAACTCCCCAAGGCAAAAGATCGATCAGTCTGCTACGGTCCTTTATTTTAAGGGTTTTTAGGACCTTAAACTTAATTATATCGTCAAAACCTTTAAACGAACTAAACTCTCTGGGAGTAAATCCGGACATTCTCATGCATCTGGCCAAGGTTTCAGGCTCATAAAAAGAAACATGCGCATCAAGGTACTTGGTATAATCCCAGGCTAAAAGATTATTTCGCCAAGGTTGGGCATTCCCGGTTGTTACAAATAACACCCCTGCGGGTTTCAATAGTTTACGGATTTGCATTAATACCTCCACCGGCTTAGGGATATGCTCAAGGACTTCTATGGCACTGATAAAGTCGAATTTTCCGGCAAGATCTTCCAAACCGGCGATACTCCCACGCTCAAAGCCCATCGCATCAACACCATTCTCAATGGCGAACTTTACAAGCCCGCCGCTGCCGCTACCATAGTCTAACCATCGTCCATTGGTGGGGCATAGATCCTTGTATATTGAATATATGCCTTGCCATTCATAATTTCTGATGGTTTTTGAAAAGTTTTCAAGCTCATAAACATAATCAACCGTTGGATCTGCGCCGGCCCCATGATAATAATTTTCGTTATAGATATTTTCAAGATCTGTCCGGTAATTTTCCACGTAAGAGAAATGGCATAGCTCACAATGTCTGATCAAAAATTTGCGGCCATCCATATACCCTGTTTTACTGCCTCTAAAAACCGTTGGACCTGAACAAACAGGACATAAATGCTCTTTATTCATTTTCGTGCCTCTAAAATCCACTCATTGGCGCGTAAATACTCAACTGTTTTTACTACACCCTCACGGATACTTAAACTTGGGCCCCATCCCAGTGACCGGATTTTTTTAGTATCCAAATAAATGAAAGGATTGTCCCCGATCCAGCCACGGTCACCACCGGAATACTCTAATTTGGGTGTCACATCCATTTCTTTACAGATCCAGCCGATGGAATCATTAACATCACAGTAATCATCAACACCTAAGTTAAAAATGTTGACCTTGTCCATGGCCTTGTCCATGGCCAGCAGAATAGCATCGATACAATCTTGGACATACAGATAAGATTTACGCTGCTTGCCGTTACCGAGCACCTGTAAATGTGAAGGGTCTATTTTTAGTTTCCGGTAGAAATCCAAAATATGGCCATGTGTATAACGCTCGCCGAGTATGGACACGAAACGAAAAATCCAGGACTTAAAGCCAAACCCTTCGCAATAAGCTTGAATTAGCCCTTCACAAGCTAATTTGGACGCTCCATATAATGAAGTTTGAAGGGGAAATGGGGCATTCTCCGGTGTGGGAATAATATCCGTTTCCCCATAGATAGAACCGGTAGAAGAAAAAACGATATTATTAATATCATTGGCCCGCATGGCTTCAAGCACATTAAAAGTAGCGATCGTATTTTGTTGGATATCTTTATGCGGGTGATCAACGCCAAATCGCACATCAGCATTGGCGGCAAAATGAAAAACCGACTGACCGCCTTTAAATGCTTGTTTTAAGGAATCAACATCCAGCAGGTCGATCTCCAGGAGCCGGAAATTGGGAGACGCCAACGCCCCTTCCAGGAATTTTCGCTGGCCTGTGGAAAAGTTGTCAATACCTGTCACTTGATGGCCATT
>Ga0182030_10026740_pt1 | contig 10421 bp, 5 predicted proteins | sample 812S3MmetaG_FD_121299 | JGI IMG/M metagenome (GOLD analysis project Ga0182030, IMG submission 121299) | Permafrost microbial communities from Stordalen Mire, Sweden - 812S3M metaG (Illumina Assembly) | ecosystem: Environmental > Terrestrial > Soil > Wetlands > Permafrost | place: Sweden... | reverse complement strand
TAAATAAAATAATAATTATTAATTCTAAAAGTTTCATTTAAATATATTTTATTTAAAAGAATATTTTAAATTGAAAACTATATTTAATAGATATAAATTAATTACTACTATTAAATAGATAATATTAATTTTTATAAAAATCTATAAAAGTTTAAAAGAACTATTAAATTTTGAAAATCTAGTATTCTTGTTTAGAGAGGTGTACAAGCTGTGGCCTTAACTCTTACCATTTACTGTAAGTTCAGCCACAAGCTGCTACACAAATTGCCACTTCCGACCATCTGTATGTATATCAGCAGATCTGTTTGTATTTATGTTCAGAATTTTTAAGAAGGTCCGTTAGGTGCATATTTTCGGGATTTGTATTTCTATTTCCCGCTGCCGCAACCGCCGTGATGCCCTCCTGGGTGGCTCGCCATATTGCTTTGTATGTGTTAAGCTCTGCAAGGAGACCAAGAGACAGATTGAAAACAGAGCCTTTGAACCCTATTGCTTAGATTGGCCAAAAGAAAACAGGCAGAGTTTAGAGGAGGAAACTGATGGGGCATGTGACTTGGACTGCGACAGGCACTAGCGCAGGGGGTATATATTCGTGAGCTATAGCACCTCTAGATAGACACACGTAATAAGACTCCTCTTAATAGATACGACTCACGAACCTTCCCTTCTTTCTGGGACTACAGGTTGCGAACGCTTTGCAATATGTTCGCCAAAAACGTCATTAATGTCCTCCCACTGGTCAGTTTGCTAACGATAACAGCGAGAAGGTGCGAGCCAATTGCAACCGGTAGTATGGCCCTCGTATGAGCCTCTAGCTTTCAAGTTGAATAAACCTGCGTTGTACAACATAATTAAACAGAGGGGGCGACCTGCTCTCGCCATCAATTTCAACAGCCAACTTTTCCATGCATTCCAGTGAATTTGGCATGATGATCCGCTCCACCTGCCTCACTGGCTTATCGGGGGACTTTAGGTAGTCGATCCTTGCAGCTAAGGCAAGCTAAAAGAGCAAGGTAAATACGGGAGCTGCCTAATGGGGCACGGTTGAAATGGCGACACTCGCTAAAGCACCCTCTTTATCTCTGTACATACCGTCTACAAGTAATGCTGCTTTATCTCATTTATAGATTTACTTAGATGTTTATTTTCAAATGAATTTCTCCAATTAATCAAATATTGAATTTCAACTTAATTTAGAAATTTTAAAAACTAATAAAATTTTATTTTGTTATATTCTTAAAAAATAGTTTAATATAATTTTACTTTAATAATAATTACAATTAAGAAAGATAGAGAGGTTATAAAATATTTAAACAGGCATTCTCACTAAATAAAAGAGCGATGTCTGAGCTTTTTCTCTTACAGATTCGATTAGCTTGAAGAGATTTAGGGGCCTTGCCATTTCAATCGTACCCGCCTAATGCGGCAGGTGTCATTGTAGCAGAGCTTGAGTAACGTCTGTTAGACACTACCAACTCCTGCTATTACTAGCAGGCGAGCAAGGTTACAGTTCCCAAGTGGCAGTTGAGGTTCAGAAACTTGAATCTCATATGCCGAGCAGTCAAGAACAGAAGGTGAAGATAAGCAACGACTTTCCGTATGAGTAAAGAATCCATTTTTTGATTCTCACCTCCTTCTTCGAGAAGTGGAAAGATTTATCATCAGAATGACGGGCACTGCTGAGTTTTTGAAGTACACGCCTCATATAAGAAGGTCATTTCTCCCTTCGAAAGACGACTTTCTCTCCTCAGCTAATATCATTATTCTCAGACATTCGCTTCTCCTCCTGGTTCTGGCTTTTCCACACTATGTTGTTCGCCGCCCTTCTTACTATTGCTACCGCCGTGGTCTCGGCATCGCCGGTTGAGCGCCAGGCCAACACGGCCGTTCTGCCGTTGAAGCATTTCTCTAACTTCACGTCGATCAAGAATATCGTCGACAGAGGCAAGGCCCGCATCAACAAGATCAACGGAATTGAAGCCGCCTCCGCCTCCCCCGAGGCTAGCTCTGGTTCGGCCACGAACGAGGATGTTAGCTACGTCGCCCCGGTCTCGATCGGTGGTACCACCTGGCAGCTCATCGTTGACACTGGATGTACGTTGCTCCTCCAAGATGCTTAATACGCTCTTAAGACTCTCTGCTAACTTGAGATGCTATTCAGCCTCGAACACCTGGTGCGGTGCCCAGACCTCGTGCGAGAAGACTTCGACTGGCAAGTCTACCGGCGGCTCGGTCTCCGTTAGCTACGGTAGCGGTTCGTTCTCTGGAACCGAGTACACAGACAAGGTCAGCTTCGGCGGCCTCACCGTCTCCTCTCAGTCGATCGGCGCTGCCTCTCAATCTTCGGGCTTTAGCGGTGTCGACGGGATCATTGGTTTCGGTCCGGTCGATCTTACGGAAGATACCGTCTCCAACGCCAATACCGTTCCGACCTTCTTGGACAACCTCTACAGCCAGGGCTCCATCTCCACAGAAGTCCTTGGTGTTTCCTTTAGGCCGGAATCTGGAAGCGACACCGACGACACCAACGGCGAGCTAACTCTAGGTAGCACCGATAGCTCTAAGTACTCTGGCTCGATCACCTACTTCTCGACGCTTACTAGCGGCGATGCTTCGGCGTACTGGGGTATCTCCATTGCCAGCTTCACTTACGGCTCGACGACCCTCGCGTCGTCTGCCTCTGGCATTGTTGATACTGGCACTACGCTGATCTACATCCCGACCAAGGCCTACAATAAGTTCCTCTCCGCCACCGGCGGCGAGACCGACAGCTCATCTGGTCTTGCTGTGTTCGCCACAAAGCCGACCTCGAACTTTGGTATCAAGTTTGGGGCGACGACTTACACCCTTACGCCGTCGCAGTATTTGGTCCCGACCGCCCAGTATAGCTACTACGGCCTAAGCTCCGGCAGTTATTACGCCTGGATTAATGACGGTGGCAGCTCAGGCGTCAATACTATTATTGGCCAGAAGTTCTTAGAGAACTACTACGCCGTCTTCGACACTACTGAATCCCGCATCGGCTTCGCTACCGGCGTCTAAGGCAGTGTTTACTGAGTTTCATATTTAATCTTTATTTGGCTAATATTATTTTGAATTTATCACTTACTAGTGAATCCTTATCCAATTATCAGCATATTATCAATATAAGTCAAATTGGTCAATTTATAGGCATGTTTCTTCCGAGTCTGAAGCATCTCATTCTGCTGCAAACCCCTGAACCGTGGCAATCTTATTACATATTGCTTTTAATGCTTATTTTAATCGCAAAATGTATCGCTTCACCAGCAATGGAAGGCCAGTAGTCTTCCAGATCTCAGTAGTATATAAGAATAATGAGCTAGAAATAATGTGTAAGAGCTGCATCCCAGTGGTTCTCCTACAACTGAAATGGTCACTGAGCCTAAGGGCTCCTTGTCAGATATTCATGTTCATAATAAAAGGGAATGAAATTGGTCCCTACCTTGTAGTGCTCAAGAATGCTCACCCTCAGCTCTAGCTAGAGCAGTGACTGCTCAGATCCAAGGATAGAAATGAAAACTAGTTGTGTTAGGATTTCAGAGTGAGATTTACTGTTATACTGGACTACTGCTTCTCGGCTTTGGACCAAAATAAAAATCACTCTATAATCAGAGTTGGAAAGAGAGTAGAGAATTAAACCTGTGTGATTTCTTGTTCAAAGTGCAGATAATAGCAGTGTTAAGAATGACAGCAGCAGGGATTCGGTGTCAGCAGCTCAAATTAAAGGAAACTATCAATATATTCACTTCTTAGGGAACTGAGCTGGCTTGCTTGAACACAGGGGGAAGCTTTGTAAATATTTTGATAAACCAAATTTGAACTTTCATCCTTCCTTCTCATGGTTGTGAAGATATCTATTCTTTTGCCAGCCAGCGGGGAACCTCGCTGAAAAGAGCTGAATTTATAGTTGCTGACAACAGTTAAGTCTATAGACCGCGGGTTCACTCCTGCTCAGGTCAACTTCACAATCTCTATATGATATGGTAATCTTTTGAGCTTAATTATATTATAAATATTTTTATTTTAACTCTAAACTATTTATCTTGTATTATAGATTTTAAATTTAAAGTTTTAAAAAAATTAAAAACTTTAGTTTTATTTAATTTACTGTCAACACAACAGCGTACTATAACAGATCAATAATGTAGAATATTACAGTCTAGTCCTTACTAGTATCGCGTTTCCTTTGTTGTTCTTTGTTAGGCATTGCTACACTAGTAAATACATAACACCAGTTTTACACCAGTTGTTTTTTTAAGACTTACCTCTACTCTAATTTAACTCCAATTTTGTTCTTTGGTTTCTTATTACCTAATTTTGCCGCCTATACGAAAAACTCGAATCTAGCCTTAGGTTAGCAGGTCTATGAATAGTTAGGCTGTTGAATTTCATTATGCTATTTCATGAGCTAATCGGCGTGCACTGTACATTATAATGGCCGCAGCGAGCGGGTTATGCTTCAGTTGGCCACGTCTCTGCCCTAGGACATTGACTGGGACAGATCTTTTATGTAACTGGTGGGATTTCGGGCCTACATTTGAGAAGCACTGCAGCAGGAGCGGAGAAACCCGTTTCAAAACTGATAGCTCAATTCGGTAAGTAGTATCTCATTTCAGCTCAAAACGCTACTTTGCGCTTAAAACGATCCTCAAATTTTCTCTCGGAGACAAGGCTATAGTGATGTTGCCGTGTCCATATCACAAGAGCATTAGCGACCTTCGGGGTGCCGCGAGGGAAGGTTGCCTTTTATGTAAGGTTGTATGAAAAAGCCTCACGTCACAAGAGAAGACTGTGCTATGCTGCGAATCTTTTACATTAGAGGGTATATCTGCTGCCATTCACTCCTGCGTTTGGTACTCGAGACTAGATGATAACATCATCAACTTTACACTAGGAGCCTCTGAGAGCGACGACATCAAAATCAACAAGTATATCTGCCTTCAAGCCATTCATCGTAGGTAGATCACACCCTATAGAATTCCACAAGCCGCTAATCGTGTTTTAGCCAGCTCCCTCGTAGAATCTCGTAGGCACACCATGTGCAGGAATACAGGCTCGGATGAGGTAATAGAACTTGCCAGGCATTGGATATCTGATTGTATCTAAAATCAAAATATATGTCGAGTAGAAGAACCGTCGGTAACAAGCAATGATGGTCTTCTAATGGGGCTTCTCTTCGTTGGCAGCCTTCGGAACTCGTCTATCTGTTTTTGCCTGGGGCTCTTTGTGTGGCGCTAGGTCGTTGTTGGGTGGGTCGTTTTCTCGTGTTACTGCTCTGCCAAGCAGACTGATGTGAGGCAAATTGGAACAACCTCTAGTCTGCCTCTAACAACGAATAGTTTGTCTTGCTACAGAGGTCATTGTCTAGCTCTGTAAATTTACAATGCTAAATACTTACGTCTTATCAAGGGAGGAAAAGACATGCTCGAGCTCAACAACCGTAACCTTGCATTATTTGAAAAAGATATCAACCTGGAAGAGCTGCCGAAGACCTTTCAAGACGCCATCAATTCCACCCAACGGAAATCTGTGGAGTACATATGTTCCAAGGAAGATCGGAGCCGGGAAGCCTTGTTAATGGAACAGATATATGCTGGGGCATATTGCAACATAGCAGCGACAGCAGGTTCGAGCGCTCGCTCGGGGTGCTTCGTGGACCGGAATATTGAAGACGTCTGCCCAATAGCTTTTCAAATTCCACTTTCTCAAGACCAAGCTTTGACCAAAAGCCCTCCAAAGATGTTATACCATACTCCTTTACAGCACCCGCAGGAGTCTTACTTGAAGAACTTTCTTGGTCATGGACCTCTTCTCGACCCCGGCACATATATATGCCATGACCTGGATCTCTGGAAAAAAGACATAACCGAGTCAACTCTCGCGGGTGGCGCCTGGGGATTTCCAGGAGCGTTTGCTAGCCAAGAGAGTTTTACACTTTGCCTGCGACCAAATCTTTTTCGAATGTCGTTCATTTCGAGCCGAGAAGTTTGACCAATAGGCTGGAATCTACCTCCTTCATTGGATTCTTCATTCGACACCAAGCTCAAGTTTATTATTTTCGACGCGCTTAAGAAAGGACTGACAGTTTGGTAGAGGATGTTTGGCTAATCTGAACCGCGAGAGCGGGTATTGTGTGAGTAACGACTAGTCTCCTAGCTTGCCATTATCAATTAGTTAGCAGTCTGACTCGACTTCATCCTACTACCTGTGCCACTTTTGTGTTCGCCTAACTTAAATATACGCTGAAATGTAACTAACTAAGAATAAGTAATGTGGAATGTTTTGGTCGAACTGTTCTCCACATGCGACTTGACATATGAGACGGACAGACTCCCCGTAATATCTGATTTAGCACGTCTTGTTCAAAAAAGACTTCAGTGCAAGTATTTTGCTGGCCTATGGGGATTCCAGTTCATTTCTCAATTTCTCTGGAGAAGGATTGGTAGGGCTGATCGACCCTCAACATATCGAGCGCCGTCTTGGTTATGGGTATCCTCTCCTGGTAAAGCCGACCTCAATCGACCGTTTTTTGGTTCGATGACTGCTGAGTCGTTCTCTAGCTCCAAGAAAAGGCTGAAAGGTTATTAACCCGTATTTTTGGAAAACGTGGACATCAGAACAATGGACGGCAATGAACTTAGTCAAGTGATCCACGGCACTCTTCAGCTGGGTAGGGTTGTGATACCAAGCTATATTACCCCCTTGAAAGATCGCAACTTCGAACCGGAAGTTTAATATGAAATTACCATACAACACAATGCTTTTGACTTTTTGCCAGATGCTGCGATGAACTGGATGAATGCTTTTTAAGTCGACCTTATTACTCCATTGTATACTTTTGTTGGAAGTCGAAGCACTTTGGACTCTTCCAAATCAAAGGCCCTGTTTTGAGACCTGCTTGCCGAATAGGGGAATACCGAATAATGGCCTAGTTTCGAAAACAGGAATCTAACCCCCCCACCAATAGTAATCAACTACCCCTTGAAGTTGGCTGCCTTACTTAGCTCTATAGCTCTCGCTTTTAATTATAATTAAATTTTAAATTTTAAATTTTTTAGTTATATAAACTAATATAAAACTAAATTCTATAGTTTTGTTAGAATCTTTTACTTTAATTTAATATTCTCTAGCTTGAATTTATATCTTTTTAAGAAAGATAAAGCTAGAAAAGCACAACAAGGTCCTGGGACTTAATATTAATGTTCTTGTACTAGAGACTTTGACAATATAAGCAAAAAAGTAATTTACTTCGTTTACAAGCGTTTTACTTAATATTTTACTGAAAAGGAGGATGGATTTTCATCGTTAGAGTTTTGTACTACGCATCGTATCACTGAAGTATATACTACTCATGTGAGGGGTTCATCCCTGGTTTTACTCGGGATTGGCCCGAGCTTCAAGTGATCCTCACTTTCAGACCGTTGCCCAGTCAATTTATGGTTTACGGATTGTAGATATACAATAGGGATCCTCGCCTATATTCTTAGCCCCTTGTGTAGTTCTTAAACGGTCAAAACACGACCTGCCTTCTCCTGAGTTATCGGACGCAGCCCATCACAACTTATACTACAATTATCTAGTTAGGAAATAGACAAATGACCTCAACTCAACAAGCCACATCCCCAATGTCACGTTCCACAGCTCCTTCCACTGGGCCCAATGTCTATAATAGCAGCAATAATATCTTTGCGGAAGGGATATTGCAACTATAGTAGGATGTATTCTTATTCTTGGAGTTCTTTAGTACTTGCCGTGTTTTGCATTGGTCGTAGGGGAGAGCGGAGACTACGAGGACTGCTAGGAGAACCAGGAGTACCTGGTCGAGATGGAGCACAAGGGGCAGGAGCAGCGGGACACAGAGTGGTAATAATCTCTGGTTAAATTCTTCGTTCTAGCGTGTTGTGCTCTATCTTCTTTTGATGAATAATGTTTATTTATAGCAGCTGTGCGTCCTCTGTCAAGTTGTCCTTCAGGCAGACAACATCTACATTTAAAGTAATATGCAGGTTGCTAGTTGTCATTGGTGACCCATTGCTCAAATTTGATGTTTACTTGAAAGTCGGCATTTGATGTCTGGAGTCTCTGGTGGAACGCGAAGCCACATGCCTGAATTGTGTCATCTCAACAAAGCACAAACGCAGAGTACGCCATTCTCACCCCAATGAGAGTGTGTTTATCCAATCCCCATCCTGGACAAACCCCAAACCCTTAGTACCCAAGGATAGTGAATTATTGCCTAAAGCTGGACCAGCACAACATTAATTTGATTTAGGTAATGTGACAGAAGAGGTTGACAGCCCTTGTAGCGGCGGTGAGAGATAATAACATTCAAAATCTCGTTTTCATTGTATTAGATATAATATTGCCTTCACAGTTCTAAATATATCAATTATGCATGAGATCTGGTGATTATAGGGAGGGAATGGTGTCTGCAGACGTGGTGCAACAGCGCAACCCGCAACGAATTAACCAGGGACTATGGCTACACGCCCAAGCTTTAGGTAAGCATAAAGGAGATCCGAGCAACCTCCTCCCTATTAGACCTCCTACCAACATCCAATACCCTCCTAGTATTTAGCATCCTCCAATGTCCAGCATTCTCTACCAACAGCTCCCACCATCGTGGCATCCAAATCCTTGTTCTCTAGCGGGCTGTTTCGTAGTCACCTTTAGGCTTCCATATTTGGGTTTTTTTTTTGCAAGCGTCGCTCGATATCATGATGCTATGGGTACTCACTTGCTGTCTGTTGCCGCACCCTGTGGAGTCTCTTAACAACGGACCACACCTTTCTCCAAGTAACGCCCTTTTTATCTCCATCCTTACTTTCTAATTTAAAGCTCTTAAAAAACCGAAATTTCTCATCCCGGTCCTCTGATGGCAAATGAGGGAGTATGGAGGGAATAACTAGATTTTCCGACTATAAAATGATTAGTAGATACATTCCCAAAAGTCAATGTCGGTCGACCACTTGTACCGGCTGTACTTCTGGCTGACGTGTATAAAGCGACCATTGAGAACTGCAAGTCGTTTGAGTATGAAATCAAGGTTGCGTATTCTAAACAGGTTCTTGTGTTGAAGATCAAGGCTAAGGTGGTGAGAAAGAGACACGGCGGTTCGAATAGGCTGCTGGAAACGATCCAGTTGGTTAAATGGTGGTGTCGTATTCGCAATATATATTATGGTTAGTGCTAGGTCCCTATAAATGGTTTGTAACTGACCTTCTCGACTTTAAAATACAATGTTGGGTAGGCAGAATCCAACCACCGCCTGGCCTACGGCCCGGGTCCCAGTCGCCTCCCGGTTAAGAGGCTCAACTGCATATAGGCTCAACGGTATGAGCTTCGCGATTTAAAACCATGTGTTGGTGACGAGGACAATTTCAAGTGCCGGCATGAGCTCCACGATTTAAAACCATGTGTTGGTGACGAGGACAATTTCAAGTGCCGGCACTCGCAATTTTAGTGGACTCAACATAAAGCGGTACTGTTATTAATATGACGCAGCTGTATGTGGGGGCGTGATCATCTTCACAGCTTCCTGTAATCTATCTGTAATTAATTCGCTATGAGCGGTGGTCATTAACTTATTATTGACATTCCAATCCGCAATCTACCCGCCAACTCTATCCATAGCCCATGTATACCACAAACCATAAAGCCATTATGAAACCCCTCTAAAGAGTGATCATCTTTACTCGAAGTCACCACTACTACCTACTTCTACCTTTTATCGTTTTGTATCATCAGTCAAAATGCAGTTTCAAGCCAACCTAGGCGTAATCCTCGCCGCGGCTAGCATCGTCTCAGCCCACGGCTATATTAACCAGTGGACTATTGGAGGCACAGACTACACCGGGTTCAACCCCACTACAGCGCCGTGGTCGCCCGATCAAGGCACCATCGGCTGGCCGGCTTGGAACGACGACACTGGGCCCGTGTTTAGTAGCAACGTCGGTGGAACGGACATCATCTGCTCGATCAACGCGACCAACGCCAAGAAATACGCTAACCCCGTCGCCGCTGGCAGCACCATCAACTTGCACTGGACGACCTGGCCAGACTCCCACCACGGGCCCATATTCACCTACATGGCCGCCTGCAACGGGGACTGCACCACGACGAATAAGCAGCAGCTCAAGTGGTTCAAGATCGCGCAGCTGGGCCAGATATCCTATGGCGCGAGCAGCGGTACCGCGGGCGTCTGGGCCGCCGATCAGCTGCGCACGGCGGGAGGCACCTGGTCCGTCACCATCCCCTCTTCTATCAGCGCTGGCAACTACGTCCTACGCAACGAGATTCTCGCCCTCCACTCGGCTTACACACTTGGCGCCGCCCAGTTCTACCCTCAGTGCGCCAATATCCAGATCACCGGCGGCGGTAGTGCCAAGCCCTCCGGCGTG
>Ga0182030_10026739_pt1 | contig 10422 bp, 3 predicted proteins | sample 812S3MmetaG_FD_121299 | JGI IMG/M metagenome (GOLD analysis project Ga0182030, IMG submission 121299) | Permafrost microbial communities from Stordalen Mire, Sweden - 812S3M metaG (Illumina Assembly) | ecosystem: Environmental > Terrestrial > Soil > Wetlands > Permafrost | place: Sweden... | reverse complement strand
GTGTCGGATGGCTCGGGGAATCTGGTGATTACTTACACGGGGAACGGGAGCGCGGAAGGGGATGTGAACGGGTTGCAACTGCAAGGGCCATTCAATTTGTCCGCGGCGCCGACGAATGATACGGCCACCTATACCTGGTCCACGCTGGCGGGGCATCCTCCCAACGGGAGCGCCGACGGGACGGCGGACACGATCGAGTTTCACCAGCCGGAAGGGGTGGCGTTGGACAGCGCGGGGAATGTTTATGTGGCGGATTCGGGAAACAACACCATTCGTAAAATCACGCAGGGGCAGGTGTCGAGCACCATCGCCGGGATCGCCGGAATTTCGGGGAGCAATGACGGGGCGGGCGGCGCGGCGCTGTTTAACTACCCGGTGGCGGTGGCGGCGGACGGCGCCGGCAACCTCTATGTGGCCGATCAAAACAACCATACGATTCGGAAGCTTGCCCTCGTGAACGCCAACTGGATGGTCACGACCATCGCCGGGGTGGCGGGAAGCGCGGGCACGAACGACGGGGCGGCCGGGGTGGCGCGGTTTTCCAATCCGGCAGGCATCGCGGCGGATAACGCGGGGAATCTCTGGGTCACGGACAACGACACGGTTCGGATGCTCAAATTGGCCGGGACAAACTGGGTGGTGACGACCATTGCCGGTGCCGGGGGAAGCGCCGGGGACGTGGATGCGGCGGGGAGCGCGGCGCGGTTCAATAGTCCGATGGGAATAGGGGTGGACAACTCCAGCGGCCAGAGTTCAGGCAATTCCAACAATGTTTACGTGGCGGATTCGGGCAACAACTCGCTCCGGGAACTTTCCCCGATGACCAATTCTCTGGGGGCGATCACCAACTGGATGGTCAGCACCATCACCGTCTCAGGCACGAGTTTCCTCCTGCCCTTCGGGGTGGCGGTGGACAATGTTTTTGGGAATGTTTATGTCACGGATTACACCACGATTCGATCCATCGAAGTGACTGGGCAGACGGGCAGTGCCACGACCCTGGCGGACCAGACTGATTTTGGGTCGGCCCGCGGCGTCGCGGTTCGCTACGTGGGTGGTATTTTCGATGTTTATTGGACGGACGATTTGGATAATGTGATTCGCTTGTACCAGAACGGCACCATGTCGGCCTGGGCGGGGGTGCCCACGTCGGCATTGAACAATTCCGACGTGGACGGCACGGGTATCCACGCCCAGTTTTTCTTTCCCATTGGCTTGGCGGTGGACGGAGGCGGAACGGTCTTCGTGACCGAGCTATACGGGGAGACCATCCGGCAAATCACCGCGGCGGGAGAGGTGAGCACGGTCGCCGGAATGTTTGACACGTCCGGCACGAACGACGGCGTGGCCAACAATGGGGCGCTGTTCAACTCTCCGACGGCGGTGGCGCAGGATGACGGTTTCGCCACCTCCGGAAATGTCTTGGTGGCGGATTATGGCAGCAGCACGATCCGGCGGATTTATTCACAAGGATCGGGCGATCAGGGCGGGGTGGTGAGGACGGTGTACACGGCGGCGGGAGTGGCGGGAAGTCCCGGCAACACCGACGGCAACAATATGTCCCCGCGCTCGCAGTTGAACGGGCCGCTGGGGATCGCGGTGGGGAGAGGGAGCGGCCTGGGTGTCTCGCAGACGCGAAACTATTATGTGGCCGATGCGGGCAACCACACGGTTCGGAAGATCGCCTGGAGTTACGGGGTGGTGTTGCTTGGCTCGCCGAATTGGAAGGTGACGACGTTCGCCGGCTCGGCCGGGAACACGTTCAGCCTGGATGGCGCAGGCAGCGCGGCGGGTTTTGCCAATCCTGAAGGCATCGCGGCGGACAGCGCGGGCAATCTTTACGTGGTGGACGGAGACGCGGGCGCGCGGGCCACCCTGATTCGGAAGATCACCACGTCGGCGGTGGTGAGCACCATTGGCGTGGTTGGCGCCTCTGTTGCCGGGCATGTGGGCATCGCGGTGGACAGTTCGGGCAATAACATTTATGTGGCCTACCCCATGCCCACCCGGCAGGCCACTGGCAATACGATTAAGAAATTCACATTGACCGGGACCAATTGGGTCGCAAGCACGATTGGGGGATTGGACGGGATTTCCGGCAGCGAGGACGGGGCGGGCAGCGCGGCCCGGTTTAACGAGCCAAGGGATATTGCGCTGGACAGCGCGGGCAATCTGTATGTGGTTGATTATGGCAATGGCACGATTCGCAAGGGGGTTTTCACCGCCTACACTCCGGCCGAGCCGGTGGCGTTCAGCCCGCCGGCGACGACGGGAGAACTTCAGGTGACCCTGCTGCCGCCGGAAGCCAACGGGCAGTGGCGTTTCCCCTGGGAAACGGCCTGGCGCAACAGCGGCTCGACGGCCACCGGACTGGCGCAGGGCGAGTATCCGGTGGAATTTCGCGACGTGCCCGGTTTCCTGGCGATCCCCTTGTCCGGGCCGGTGGCGGTGACCAACGGCGGGACTAGTTTCCTGACCAACCAATACTATCCCACGATTCTCCCGGCTGGCGCCGCAGACGGCGGCTCGCTCACCGTGAATATCGGCCCCAGCCCGCCCGGCGGGGCCGGTTGGAGGTTCTTGGGCGACACGAATGCGTTTTACCCTCCCGGTTTCAGCACCAACCTTTTGGGAGGCACTTATCTGATCCAATTCGCGCCGGTGGCGGGCTTTGCCACACCTGCCTCGCTGTCTGTTCAAGTCGCGCCGGGGACGCCGACCGTGCTGGCGGTGACTTATCTACTGGCCTCGCCGGGCCCGGCCGGAGTTCTTCTGCCGGCGCCGGTGCCTGCGGGAAACATCAGTGATCTGACCGACTACCCTTTCGGTTTCAACGGGCAACTGGAGACGGATGTGGGCTACGGCAGCGGAGTGGCGGCGGGGACAAACGTGGTGTTGACAGCGGCGCATCTCATCTTCAACGACCAAACGCTTTCGTTTGTCAGCCAGGCCTGGTGGTTTTATCAGGAAGAGGCGGGGATATTCGCGCCCGAACCCCTCGCCGCGCGCGGTTGGTATGTTCTGAGCGGGTACGCGGCGCAAAGAAGCAACGACGTCGTGGGCGGTCTGGGGCCGGACCAGTCCAGCCCGCAGTCACGGAACATGGATGTGGCGGCGCTTTACTTTCTGTCACCGGTGGCCAACGGGGGCTATGGGGGTTTTCTGCCCTCGGACGCCACGCCCAATTCCTGGCTGACCAGCTCGGCGGAAAAGATGCTGACCGGTTATCCGGTGGATGGTTCGGAGTTTGGTTTGACCAACATCGTCAATGGGGAGATGTATCAGATTGGGCCGCAGCCTTACACTTTGAGTCAGGCCACCGATCCAGTGGCTGACCAGCAGGTTTACACGGCGTCCTGGTTCTTGAGTTATCCGGGCAATAGCGGCGGACCTTTGGATGTCGAATTTGACGGCTATTATTATCCGGCGGCGATTTATTTGGGCACCTTGTTCAACGGGACGGTGCCTTACGCCTCGGCGGTACGGGCGATTGACAGCAATGTGGTGAACCTGATGACGTTCGCGGCGGCGCTTGGAGACACGGGCACGAACAACTCCGGCGGCGGCGTCATCACCATTATTCCCAGTCTGGCGGTCAGCCAGAGCAATCCCGGCTATTTGATTTTGCAACTTGGCCCGCCTTCGGCGGTGCAGGCGGGGGCGGCATGGGAACTGGCGGGCCAACCCGCGAGCTACTACTCCACCGCCAATCCCTCGTTGCAGGAGGTGGTCACCACCAACCCGTTGGTCTTGCAATTCCGGCCGGTGCCCGGCTGGAAGCTGCCAACGAACCAGACGGTGGTGCTGCAACCGGGAGTGATCTTGACCAACACCGCCTCTTACACCGTGACCAATCCGGTATTGGTGACGGGCAGCGGCTCAGTTCTGGGGATCACCGGCACACCCGGCACGGTCTATCGTCTGGATCGCGGGACCTCGCTGCACAACGGATCCTGGCAGCCAGTCAGCACCAACTTGATTGGGACCAATGGCTTCACCCTGCTCCTGGCCCAACCAAACACCAACGGGAGTGTCTTGTTTTATAGGGCGGTCTGGCTGGGAGAGTAGAAGGATAAGGGTGGAGGCAGCCTGCGCAGAGGTCACGACGGAATTTTTACGGCGAGCGAATGAGGTAGAAGCGTTGCGCGTTAGTCGCTGGCTGCGGGTCGGTGAATTGGAAATGGCCGGAACCAATGGGAATCTCCACCGCCGCGCCAAGATTAGACCAGGTATTGAGTGGCCAAGACACGTTGGTGCTGGTCAAAACGGAGGAAGCCGTGTCGGTGTAATTTGTGAAGGTGAAATGGATTGAGCTGCTGGCTGACAGGATGACGCCCAGCAATGTGCCGGGTCCGGTGGCATTGTAAATGCCCTCCACCGCGCCGATGTCAGGGGCCAGGCCAAGAGGACGCGGGAACCCGCGCTGGTCCATGGCGAGCGGGGTGGCGGCCGCGGCGTCAACGGCGGGCGAGCCGGGCAGAGGCGGCATGGTGAGAGTGGGACCGCCGAAATCGCCAAGCGAGGCGAGGGTGGGATCTGAGGCGATGGCGACCGGGCCAATCGTAGTGCCGCCACCGGAGTTCACCTGCCCTATCACCAGGTTCGTCCCCACATTGGTGATGGTGCTCGGTCCGGGATTGTAGATATCCAAGCCGCCGCCGTCGGGGGCGCTGTTCCCGGCGATGATGCTGTTCAGCAGGGTGAGAGCGCCATTGTAATTGTAAATCGCGCCTCCGGCAGAACCGGCGGTGTTGAGGGAGAGTGTGCAATGCGTCAGGGAGAGTGTGCCATAATTGTTGTCAATCGCGCCGCTGTTGTATTGGGCGGAATTGAAGGCGAGTGTGCAGTTGGTCAGTGTGCAAGAGCCGGTATTTTCAATCGCGCCACCAAAGCCCGCCGAGTTGGTGGCGAGGGTGCATTGCGACAAGGTCAGCGAGTTGTAGCTGGCAATGGCTCCGCCCGAGACGGTGTTGCTGACGGAATTTCCGACGAGGCTGCACTGGGACAGGGTCAAGGCGCCATAATTTTCCACGCCTCCGCCCCAGCCGCCCCCGTTGGCGTACCCATTGATAATGGTCAGCCGGATCAACCCAACCGTTGTGCCGGCGTTTATCTCAAATATGCGTCCAGCGTGATTGCCATTGAGGATGATGCCCGCTGGCAGGGCCGAGGCGTCAACCGTGAGGTTTTGAGTCAGCGGCAATTCCCCGCTGGTCAGTGTGATGGTCTGACCGGACAAGTTGGGCGCAAAATTAATGGTGGCGCCGGGAACGCTGTTCGCAATGGCTTGGCGCAGCGAGCCAGGACCGCTGTCCGCCGTGTTGGTCACCGCATAAGCGGCGGGGAAGTTGAGAGTGAGGCCAGTCGAAGCTATGCCGTTGGCCACCACTTGGACTGCATTGAGCAGAGATACCCCGGGTGGCACCGTGCATTCCGTCGTCACGACCGCGCTGCCGGTGGCCACGCTGGTTCGGCTCCAGTTGTAAGTGCGACCATAGCGGACATTGCCGCTGGCATCGGTGAACCGCACGATAGGGAAGTTGCTATCCATCTGTTCGTCGTCCCCGTAGGCGGCTCTCTGACTCAGGCCATTGAAAAGTGTGCCAGTTAAATGCAATGAGCCGTCATGGTTCGTGCTGATAGAGGTAATGGCCGGCTGCCCTGCCGCCAAAGGAACCCCATCCGGTTGATAAACGTAAAAATCGGTGCGGCGATGGCCGAAAAGGACCGAGCCGTCCGGAAGGTCGAGCATGAGGGTGGGCCAGCAAGTGTCATTGAAGTTGGAACCGCCGCCGGGAGCGGTGACCTGGGTAAAGCTATTGCTGAGATACTCGTACTCATAAAAAGTTACCGGGGGATGCCACTCCGTGCTATTGGTGGCCGCCTGCTCCACCGCGCACAAAATCTTGCCATTCGCCATCATGGCGGCGGGCGCGTCGGGCATGCCCTGTCCGTTGGGGAAGTCAGGTCCGGCCGCCCAACTGCCCGCGTTGGTGGAGCCTGAGGGCGTGTAAATCGCGGTGTGACTCGTGGCGCCGAAGAAAATGGCTTTGCCGTTTGGGAGCAGCAGGCCCGGGCCTTCCTCATTGCCATAAGTATCATACAATTGCACCGGGACATTTGCGTCCGGGAGCCAAAGGTTCAAGGCGGGAATGTAACGCTCGGAATTGGTGCTTCCGCTGTCCACCACCAGAATGCTGTCGTCCGGCAACTTGACCATGCCGGCCTCGTCCTCGTTTCCACCCTCCACCAGACTTGCCGTTGACCAACTCCCCGCCGCAGGGTCGTAAGTCACGGTGCCTCCATAGTTGGCCGGATAAACGGGTGTGATGAGAACCTTGCCGTTGGATAGAAGCACACTCGACGAATCCATGAAGCCGGCATCATTTTGACGGCCATTGGTGGCGGTGTTATCCGTGGTGATCATGCCCGGTGGAATGGCGAGGTCTGTCCAAGTATTGGCCACCGGATCGTAGATCTCTGCGTTGGTGGTGCCGGCGCCATATTCGCCGCCGGCCACAAACACCGTGCCGTTGGAGAGAACATCGGAAGAAAAGTCCAGGCGAGTGCAATTCATGGCCGCAATCGTGGACCAGGTGCCGTTGATGTAACTGCCATGAATGTCCGGCGTGAGTCGAAACCACCCCGGGCCATAATTGGTGCTTAAGTTTTCCGCGATGACAGTGCCATCCGAGAGCAGGAGGAAATGTCCGGCGTCGGCCGATGGGCTGTTGGCCAGCGGTACCCATGTTCCGGCCGCAACGGCGCTCAACGTCAAAACCAGTTGGGCGCGCAAACAAAAAAACAGCGACTTCTTCATTATGGGATTTTCGGCCAAGGAACCTGAATTGATGACAACGCCTTGACGGTGTCACTCTTAGTCGAAATCGGCAATTATTTTCGGACTGATTGCGTCCCCGAGCCGTATGAGATGAAAGCTTGAATCGTTGCGGGATTGGGGACAGTTTGGATTGGAAGATGACTTCTTCTTACAAGAAGAAACAAAGGCCGCCGACGAGGTGGTTGGGGCGGTGGGGCTGGCTCGCCCGCCTGGCGTTGGCCGGCTGCCTTTGCAGCGCGCGCAGCGCGGCGGCGGACGGCACGAATCGCTTTCCGGATTTGAGTGAAGTATTTCAAGGGCGGGTGTTTACCAACGAATTTGCCAGGGATGTCTTCTTTCTTCGGCAGATTCGAGAGCGATATCCGGCGCAATGGCCTTCACTCCTGGCGGTGAATATCACCGTGGGGGATTACGTCGTTGAGTCCGAGAAACTGCGTCGCTTTGTGGAGGAGGCGGGCGTGGCGGGAGAGAATACCGATGATCCATCCTCTTGCGCGAGCCTCGCAGGCATGGTCACCAACACGGAATTTTACACGAATATTTCCCGGCCGGAGATTCAAGAGGCCGCGGCCTTGTCTCTCATCGAGATAGGTCCAACCGGGAGGCTTGCGCTGGCCAACGCGTTCACTCAAACCCACTATCAACTGGATCCGGAGAGCCTCGAATTTCTGGCGAACGCGATTGGCAATTCCGGCGTTTCCGACCCGGATCTCTCGCGCGCGGTGGCGGCCGCCGCTTTTACTCTGACCACAACCAACGGCGGCTCCTATCCGCGCTGCACCAGGGAGGCGGTGCGGAGTTTGTTGCGGCTGGCGAACGGGCCGGAGGCGCTCCGCTCGCATCTTAACACGAATGAAGTCTTTAATGACCCGGGCCGGTTCCAGGCAGTTATTGACGGCGTTGCCGAGGCTCGCTGTGATTCCCTCGCGACCAACCTGGAATCACTCGCCGACGCCGTAAAGATCAAGCTGCCCACGCTGGCTCCAGGACCCGATCCGTATCGGGACGATCTGGCGGACCTGCAAACACGGCTGCAAAAGACAATTCAATCCCTGCGTTCAACGGCAAAGTAAGAAGAGATTTCAGGGAAACTGGGCCGCCACTTGTGTGTGCATGACCGATACTTCGCGACTCTCGAGGAGGTAGTCACCGGGGTGAAATTGATGTTTGCCACCAAATGGGCGGACCTTGACCAACATCCTGCCGCCGGCCAACACGACCCCCGCCACCGCCACCGCCACCGCCATTGACACTCTCGGCGCCGGTCAGAATTTCAATCAAGCCGTCGTCGTGCTTTGGCCCCGGTTGTCGAGGAGGCGGTAGCCGATGCCGGCCTCGGTGATGATCAGCTCGGGTTTGGCGGGGTTGGCTTCCAGTTTCTCCCGGAGATGGGCGATATAGACGCGGAGATAGAGGTTGTGTTCGGCGGACTTGGGTCCCCAGACTTCTGTCAACAATTGGCGATGGGTCAGGACGCGGCCGGCGTTGCGGACGAGCAGGGCGAGCAGGGCATATTCGGTGGCGGTCAGTTTGACAGGCGTCCCTTCGAGGGTGACCTGGCGGCGGGACAAATCCACCTCCAGGCGGCTGGACTTGAACACGGGGGCCGGGGACGCCACGTGGACGCGGCGGTGGGCGGCGCGGAGGCGGGCCAGGAGTTCGTTGGCGGCGAAGGGCTTGGTGATGTAGTCGTCGGCCCCGGCGTCCAGGGCCTCAACTTTGTCGGACTCGGCGTCGCGCACGGACAAGATCACGACCGGAACCTGGCTCCATTCCCGGAGGCGCTTGAGGACAACGACGCCTTCGAGGTCGGGCAAGCCAAGGTCAAGCAGAACGACTTCAGGGCGGCATTGCGCGGCCTGAAGCAGCCCCTCCTGGCCGGTCTTGGCCTCGAAGACGACATAGTTCTGACCTTCCAGCATGACGCGCAGGAGGCGGCGCATGGGCAGTTCGTCGTCAATAATGAGGGCCGTGACGGGTTTGGCCGGGGACTCGCTCATGGAATCCGGCGGATGGAAGGATAATTCAAGGTCATCGGACAGAGCAACTCATTAACACGAGGAAGGCGGGTTTGTCCATGCCGCCGTGCGTATTTTAGCTCTACGTTTAGCAATGGCATAATGTTTTTATGTTGATTTTACATTTTCCATTAAATTTATGGCAGGAATCCAACACGCTGAACAAAACAAACCAACCTGCCCGCGCAGGAAATCAACAGCGTGTTAATAAATTGTTAATTATTTGCTAATAAATGTTAATAAGGTGTTAAAATAAAAATGGTATTAAATTGTAAGTTGTTTTGGTGTAGTATTTTACATAGTTTTCAATAAAACCTCTGGCACCGGCTTTGCTAAAGAAGCGTTAATGGCACAGGAAGTCGTAATGCACTTGGCGATGGGTGGCGAATTGGTATCCGGGCATGCGTCTGTGTAGCACCTCCAGCCGCGTTTCCGACTCCAAGAAACCTTAATAACCGTTAACAAACAAATATCAAATATATGGCATCTGAGAATCCCGCATCGGACAAACCACCGACAACAATGAAACCCACGTTGGGCTTGACCGGCCTGACGATCAACGCCATGGCGCTCATCGCCCCGGGCGCGTTTTTGTGGCTCACGTATGAGGAACAGTCGCTTTACGGGGCTCCCACAGCGGCTTGCGCGATGTGGATTGGCATCGTGTTCGCGCTCATCCTCTGTTTCGCCACGGCGATGACTTACGCGGAACTCTCCAAGCTTTATCCCGGCGCGGGCTCCTCTTACCTCTACGCCGAGCAGGCGTTTCTCTCGAAGACGCATGCTTTCAAATGGGCGCGGTTGATCAAGTTTTTCACGGGTTGGAACAGCCATTTGTATTACTGGGTATATACGGGACTGATGGTGGGGGTGACGGCGATTCTGGCCGGGTGGCTGGCGGGCAATCTTATGCCGGACCATTTCAGCAGCACCTACAATAGCCCGCTGTTCATGTGGCTTTTCTGCATCGTGTTCTCTCTCGGAGTCGGCTACATCGCCTATCGCGGCGTGAACGGCACGACGGCGGTGAACATGGCGATAAATATCATTCAGATTTCCGCGCTGGTGGTCTTCGGCATCATGGCCATTGCTTATCGCAGCAGCCACCCGGACGGATCGGTTGGCTATCACCTGTCTGGCGGAACGCCGATCAACTACAATGTTGACCAGGTGAATCAGACGGACGACAAAGGCAAACCGGTTCAAGACTCGTGGGCCGACGGCACCCCCAAGGTGGATGACAAGAAGATGCCGGTCTTCAAAACGCAGGATCGAACTGTAGCTAAAGACGATTTGGACAAGACCAAAAACACCAACGCGGTTGAAGTGGCTGGCCTGACGGCCATGGGCCTGGGTGAAGGCGACCCATTCCCTGTCTGGTCAAAGGACACCAACGGCGCCTATATTTTGAAAGACGGCAAGCCAGTTGCCGATCCCTTCGTCTTGAGCTATAAGCCCGCAGACGCCTTCAGTGGCGCCGGGACGGCCAAGGATCCGACCACGTTCAACTTCCATTCGACCGCCTCTTCGGTGGTGGCCCCGCATTCCTTCAGCGCGGTGCTG
>Ga0182030_10026738_pt1 | contig 10422 bp, 6 predicted proteins | sample 812S3MmetaG_FD_121299 | JGI IMG/M metagenome (GOLD analysis project Ga0182030, IMG submission 121299) | Permafrost microbial communities from Stordalen Mire, Sweden - 812S3M metaG (Illumina Assembly) | ecosystem: Environmental > Terrestrial > Soil > Wetlands > Permafrost | place: Sweden... | reverse complement strand
CGAAGTCAAGGCGGCGTTAGTGGCTGTAAAAGTGTTGTTCAAGTTAAGCGCGCCGGCGATATTTACACTGCCGGCTACTGTTAGCTTGCCGCTGAATTCCGCGTCCGGGCGGACCTCGAATACTACCCCCGAATTGCCGATTGTTTCAGTGCTGACTCCAACTTTGTTCAACACCGATTTACTTATGGTAGCCACCCCGGAACTCGAATTGCCGGAATTTACCTTGCCCTTCAGCACCAAGCCTAATATGACCACATTAACAGCTAATATCACTGCTACGACCGACAGGCCGATAAAAGTAGCTTTGTGGCTGGGCCGGAAAGTCCGGTGTCGAAAACGTTTAACACCGTCTGTCATAATTACATGCGACGAGGCCGGTACTGTGCCAGGTGTTGGCGTGCCGTCATTATCGCGCGGCTGCAAGGCCTCAGGCTCAATAGCCCCGGTCTCGGGATTAGTCGCTACAGAAGAGGTTTGATTATCATCCATCTTATATATTTATCTGTTCTATGTCCGTCATTATAACGCTAAGGCTTATTTTCAAGAAATTAACTGCCCTTACCTATAATGTAGATTATAATGTTAAGCGAATTATGGGTTGGAAGCAGATTACAAGCGTGAGGATATTTAAACTTATAGGTAAGTCCCTGCTTGGGTGCTCTTATATCTATATGGCAGTTATTATCACTGGTATGGCCCCGGCTAGTTTTGCGGTTACTTCGCAGTCGTCAAATTTTGTGTTCGACGAGACATCTTTAGGCGGCGTTGGCACAACCAATACCCAATCGTCTACTGATTATAAGGTATCGACTTCGGTCGGGATTATTGGTTTTGGCACTTCGGCCGACGCTTCCTTGCAGATTAAGGCCGGCCATCAGACTACCAACGATCCGGCGCTGGCGTTCGGAATCGACAGCAGCAACGTTAACTTCGGTACTTTTTCTGCCGCCTCTACAGCGGTTGGAACCGCCTCCTTCCAAGCCATTGACTACACCAGTTACGGCTATGTGGTTCAAATCGAGGGCAGTCCATTAACCTTGGCAGGCAGCACCCACACAATTCCGGCAATGGCACCCGGTGCACCCCAGGTCGGTACCGAACAATACGGCATAAATTTAGTTGCCAACACTTCTCCGACAATTTTCGGGGCCAACCCAAACGACGGACAGTTCGGTTACGGCGTAGCGGCTACAGGATACAATACCGCCAATAGTTATCAATATAATAACGGCGATACTATCGCTTCATCTCCGAAAAGCTCCGGCCAGACTATTTTTACCATCAGTTACATTGTTGACGTCAGCGGCTTAACCCCGGGCGGCGAATATACTACTGCCGAGACTCTGATTTGTACCGCTACTTATTAGATAAGCAACTTCTTTTCCACTTTTAATAGCAGTTTTTTAAATAATGCTATTGACAATGATTCGGAGAGCTTGATACTATCCTATAAGTAATATAAAAATAAAAAGGTTAGTATTGTTTAAAAGAGCGATTAACCATAAAAAATAAAAATGTTTAAAAAATTATCAAGACCGCTATCAGTTATCACCGCGCTACTGTTGTTATGCTCGATAGTCGGAATGTCGTTCACAAACACCGTAGCGGCAACCGGACAGCTTGCCAACCGGAACCTGACCCTGCAAGCCGGCCCTGCGCACGGATTTCCTGCCGTCTCTGATGGAGGCTCACTACCAGGTGGCCTTGTTAACCATATATTTACGTTTAAAACCTACACTACCGCCAGTATCGGCTCAATCCAATTTTTGTACTGCACCTTGGCAGATCCGGTCCCTGGAAATTACTGCACCACGCCGACCGGCTTAAGCACTACGGGCGCCACAATGGGCACCCAGAATGGTGCTACATTCACCAGTATAGCTGGCTCAAACGGCCAGCCGTATTTAAGCCGGGTAGCCGCCAACATTAACGCCAATACGCAGTTAACTTTCCAGTTAATAGGAATCACCAACCCTACACCGACAGTTGCCACCCTAGCTTATCCACTGACGTTTTACGTGCGCATTTCGACTTTTACGTCAACCGACGCTAGCGGCACGCCAATCGACTCGGGCAATGTCGCTGCAAGTACTGCGAATGCTATCAACTTGAGTGGTCAAATGCCTGAATCTTTAGTGTTTTGTACCGGCGCTACTATCAGCACTACCGGCGGGGTTCCGGACTGTACTACAGCCACAGCCGGTTCTGTAAACTTTAACCAGTTATTCTCACCTACCGATACCGCTACAGCCACCTCGCAAATGGTTGCGTCAACCAATGCCGGCGCCGGTTATGCTATAACCGTTAACGGTTCAACACTGATGTCCGGGACGAACCAGATAAACGGAATAGTTACTGCAGCTATGGGCATCCGCGGCACCAGCCAGTTCGGATTGAACCTGAAGGCTAATACTATTGCCACTTCTACCCCGCCAGTAGGCGTAGAGGTTGCGCCAGCCGCCAATGGCGCCAACTATCGAGGCGAAGCAAGCGCCGGTTTTAGTGCCGTTGATTACTTCCAGTTTAATACCGGGGACACCGTAGCCGATAGCTACAATGGCGGAGGCACCGTACTTGGTACTGATGCCCAACTTTATACCGTATCTTATATCGCGAACGTAGTTGGTAGTCAGCCTGCCGGTACCTATACGACTACCCTGACCTACATTTGTACGCCGACGTTTTAAGGTTATCTTACCTTTTTGACGGCCCTCATACGCTCATGCTAATATCTAACCATGAGCTTGAGTGGCAGGGCGAGAGTCTGGCTGGAGGCATGTCTGGCTGGTTGGTTAATGGTATTGTTGTGCATGTCTTCTTTTAATTTTGCGTTCGCAACCGGACAGCTTACCAACCGAAACCTAACCCTGCAAGCCGGCCCCGCGCACGGGGTCCCTGCCGTCTCGGACGGCGGCTCGCTGCCAGGCGGACTTGTTAACCATATTTTTACGTTTAAAACCGCTACGGACGCCAATATCGGCTCGATTCAATTTTTGTATTGCACCTTGGCCGACCCGGTCCCTGGGAATTACTGCACCACGCCGACCGGCTTAGACACCACGGGCGCTACAATCGGCACCCAGACTAACGCCACATTCACCAGCATAGCTGGCTCAAACGGCCAGCCGTACTTAAGCCGAACGGCCGCCGACATTCCTGCCGATACACAACTAACCTTCCAGTTAATAGGAGTCACCAACCCGACGCCAACGGTTGCTACTTCAAGCGTCAGCTTAACTTTTTACGTGCGTATATCGACTTTTACATCAACTGATGCCAGCGGCACTGCAGTTGACTCAGGCAATGTTGCCGCCAGTACCGCGACGGCAATTTCGGTAAGCGGTCAAATGCCTGAATCTTTGGTGTTTTGCACAGGCGCTACGATCGGCCTTACAGGCGGGGTTCCGGATTGCACGAAAGCCTCAGCCGGCGACGTAAGCTTTAACCAGTTATTCTCGCCTACATCCACCGCTACGGCTACCTCGCAAATGGCAGCTTCTACCAACGCCGGCGGCGGCTATAACATTACTGTAAACGGTTCAACACTGATGTCCGGGACGAACCAAATAAACGGAATAGTTACATCCGCTCAAGGGGTACTGGGGACTAGCCAGTTTGGCATGAATTTGGTCGCTAACACCACTACAACCTCTACCCCGGCGGTGGGAATTGATGTGGCGCCGACTTCGGACGGCTCCTCCTTAAAAGGCCAGCCGTATACAGGTTATGGTACAACCGATTATTTCCAGTTTAATACCGGGGACACCGTAGCCGATAGTGCCGACGGCGGGCCCGGCCCGACTAATGCACAGATATTCACAGTCAGCTATATTTCCAACGTAGACGGTTCCCAACCAGCCGGAACTTATACGGCAACTTTAACTTATATTTGCACACCTACCTTCTAGCTAAGACGGTTTTTTTTATTTTATCGGCGAAAACTTTTGACTGACTTAAATGCTCGTGCTAGTATTTAGCCATGAGTTTAAGTGGCAGGGTGAGTGTCTGGCTAAGGTCCGGTCTAATTGTGTTGGTAGTTATTTTGATAGCAACCGTCCAATTATCGATGGTGACTTATGCTACAACCGGTGAGTTGGAGCCGCGGGCTTTGCAGTTAATCGGTGTGGGCACTAACGGCGGCGCCTTTCCAAATGTTATTGCTAATTATTCGTTTACATTTACATCTACCCAATCAGCCACCATTGGATCAATCGGCTTCCAATTTTGTTCTGTGCTACCAGTAACTACTTGCACTGAAGCTGGACTGACTTCCCTATCGACTACCGCAGCTACTATGATCAGTGCTTCGCCGCAGTCCTTTACCAGTGTAACTAATAGTACTCAAGGCGATCCTTATTTAACACGTACGGCTTCAACTTACGGTGCCAGCGTGAACGAAACGGTAGTGCTGGGCAATATTAACAACACCAGCGTTTTAGGAACTTTTTACGTGCAAATCGCAACCTACACTTCCACTAACGCTACTGGAACGCCTGTAGACCAGGGCATTGTTGCCGCCAGTATTAACAACAATATCGTGCTGACCGGAATTATGCCCGAGTCGCTGATTTTTTGTACTGGTGCAACCGTACCGGTATCCGGCACTACCCCTAACACTGCCCCCAACTGCGCCGCCGCAACCTCCGGAAATATAAATTTTAGTTCGTTATTTTCGCCTACCGCTGCCGCTACAGCCACCTCGCAAATGGCCGCCTCGACCAATGCCGCTGGCGGTTATACTATTACGGTTAGCGGAGCGACGCTGACATCAGCGAGCTCTAATACGATAACGGCCTTAGGTTCGCCCGTGGCGCCGACTATTGGCGTCAGCGAGTTCGGCATGAATCTAGCGGCAAATACGACTGCGTCTTCGACGCCAGCGATTGGGGCAACGCCAAACCCTGCTCCTAACGGCACAACCCTAAAAGGCCAAGCTGCGGCCGGGTATAATACAGGAGATTTGTGGCAATTCAACACTGCCGGGGCTACTGTAGCCAACAGCGCCAATGGTACTGCCGGCCCTACCAATGGCCAGACTTTTACCGTATCATATATCGTAGAAGTAGACGGCGCACAAGCAGCGGGAACATATCAAACAGCATTAACTTACATTTGTACATCAGCTTTTTAAAATATGCATATTCTCAAAAATAAACCAATTATCCGAGTGGGAAATGCAGCTCTTTGCGTCGGCCTGTTTTTAACTGCCATCTTCCCGTCTCTAGCTTTGGCGGCTACCAATAATGGCGGCGAAGCTTTGGAAATCGCCCCACCGGTTATTTATTTGAGCGCCAACCCGGGGCAAACCCTATCTACGCAAATCCTTATCCGAGATATTGCCGGCGGCAACATGTTGGTTTCGGGACAAGTTAACGATTTCGTAGCCCAAGGTACTGACGGTACCCCGAAAATACTACTAAATAGTACCGAGGAAGCAAACGACCCCTACGCTATGAAAAGCTGGGTGACAGCGCTGCCCGGTTTGGATTTGGTACCTCAGCAAATTAAGCCCCTGACGGTTACGATTAACGTTCCGATTACTGCCTCGCCTGGCGGACATTATGCGGTAATCCGCTTTACGGGCACGCCTCCATCTCTCCAGGGCAGTGGCGTATCCCTGACTGCTAGTATTGGAGTGCTAGTCTTGTTAACGGTCAGCGGTAAAATCGTCAACCACCTTTCGGTAACGCAGTTTTACGTCAGCCAAAACAACAAGAAAGCCTCGTTCTTCCAAAATGGCCCGGTTCAATTTAATGAGCTGATTAAAAATACCGGGAACGAGCAAGAACAGCCGACCGGAATAGTGACCGTAAAAGATATGTTCGGCAGCGTGCTGGCTAACGTTCCCTTCAACGTACCGCCCTCAAATGTCCTACCCTCAAGCAGCCGGCTGTATCATCAGCCCTTAAACAGCGATATTATCGGCAATAAGAAACTCTTCGGGCGCTATACCGCCAATCTGACGCTCAGCTATGGGTCATCTCCCAAGCAGACGTTGACAACCAGCATATCCTTCTGGGTCATACCGTACAAACTAATAGCTATCGTAATCATTATCTTGGTCGCCGGATTCTTCCTGCTCCGTTACCTCATCCGCCGCTACAACCAGTACGTTCTTAAGCAAGCTCAAAAACGGTCCAGAAGATAAATATCTGTATCAGCTGATAAATAAAACCGCCTTTTGGCAGACAGTTTAGTTCGCCCCTTAAAACGCTAATGTGCAAGTGATATAATGGGGTCTGATGCCCCTAAAATTAAAAATAAGTCCACACGAACACAGCGGCCATCTTAAGCCCCACGAACACACCTCCTACGCGTTGCTAGGTGTCTTGGTGCTGGTCGTAGGCATGATACTGACGGCTTATTCCTCCCTAACGGTTCCAGGAGCAGCGGCCGGCGGCAACTACACCGGGCCGGTTCCAGGACCGGGAGCGGGATCAATCGGTCTAACCGGTACCGTACCGACAAATCCGCCGAAGCTGCCGGCGACTTTGACTACTCCGAACGACTCCCAGCACTTCACGACTTCGCCGATCACGGTCAGCGGCACCTGTCCATTGGGCACGCTGGTGGAAATCTTTAAAAACGATATCTTTGCCGGTTCGGTCGAATGCAGCAGCCAAGGGGTTTACACTATCAGTATTGATCTGTTATACGGCGAAAACAGCATTACGGCCCAAGATTATAATATTATCAACGAGGCCGGACCGCCCTCATCCGTTATCAATGTTTACTATGACAATCTTCTCGCCCAATCTTCTTTGAGTACATTAAATTTCCGCGGCACCCAGCTGGTGTTAAGTACCAATGCGGTTTACCGCGGTTCTTTTCCGCTGGAGGTAATGAACGTACCGGTAACTATTATGGGCGGCGTGGCTCCGTTCGCCTTAAATGTCGAATGGGGTGATTCGAGTAATAAAATCGTCCCGGTCGGTTCCGATTCGGTCGTAAACGTTTCGCATATCTATCAAAAACCGGGTACCTACCAGATCACACTTCAGGCGACAGACAGCGCCCAACAAGTCGCATTCTTAACAGTAGCGGCAGTCATCAACGGCCAGCCGAGCGCGATCGGTACGACGGCATCCGCCAGTACAAAGTCGTCCCTAAACAAATTTATTGTTCTGTGGTCGCTGTTTGCGGTCTTGCTGACAATGGTTGTAAGTTTTTATCTAGGTGAGCGCCGGGAGAAAAAACTGCTGGTTGCGACGGTCGCACCAACCCTGAATCTCGGGCCAACACCTCACTAACTTCTTGCAAAATCCTTATGTTACCTCTTGATTTATTCAAGGGATCCACTATAGTTATACACATAGAGAAACATCTGTAAAAAGAAAAATTGTGCTCTAAGCATAAACAAATAACAAAACAGATACAAAAACATGGATGCAGGTCAAAAGTTGAACCGTTGGTTATTGCTATTGAGCTTCCTTTGGGGAGTGTTTTTTGCGTCCAGCCTGTTCATAACTTCACCCGCTATGGCCGGTGTGGGGATAAACCAGACCGTAAACTTCCAAGGCCGGCTGTTAAACGCCCAAGGCGCAACTGTTCCGGACGGCTACTACAATATCGAGTTTAAAATCTACCAAGATGGCGACGGCCAAAGCGCTAACGACTCTACCGGCTCCCCGTCCGGATCCCTAAAATGGACCGAAGACTATCTCAATGCCAACAGCCAAGGCGTGGAAGTCTTGAACGGCTTTATGTCTGTCAACCTCGGATCAATCACCCCGTTCGGCTCTAGCATAAATTGGAACCAGAGCAACCTGTGGCTATCCATGAACGTCGGCAGCCTGACTAATCCAACGAACAGTTCTTGTACTCCATTTTCAACTTGCGTGCCTGACGGCGAAATGCTGCCGATGCAACCACTGACCAGCGCTGTTTATTCGCTTAACTCTAATGAGCTCAATGGCTTGAGTGCCAGTGCTTTCGTGCAGCTGGCCGGCACTCAAACTTTCACCGGCGCCAATACTTTCCAGCCCAACTCCAATGTCACCGGCGTTACTATCCTTCAGAATTCGGTGGTCTCCCCCACGGCTGACATATTTGATGTCGACACTCAAAATAGCACCCCCGTCATCCAAGTCACCGGCCCGTCCGCGAATAATGCCGCCATAAGTTTGACTTCACTTGGCACAAGTAACTCGATTAGTTTAAATTCAGCGGCGTCTTTGTCGTTTACGGGCAACGCTGCATCCACCTGGGATATCGGCAACTATACCTTGTCGCTGCAAACGACTAACGGCGGACCTATTACTACCGGCAGCGGTTTATTTACAATGGGAGGCAACTTAACACTCTCTGGAGCAAACCCGGTAATTAAAGCCGGCACACTAAACAATAGCTTAAGCCTCAATTCTAACGGCACGGGCGCCTTATATCTCGGTAACAATGCGGCCAGCAATACTATTCAGATCGGTAACTCCACGGGTACGGCGAGCGCTGAAACAATTCAGATAGGCAGCGTAAATACTACGGCCGGATCCTCAAGTGCGGTTACGATCGGCAGTACAATCGCCGGTTCAACTACCTTGCAAGGCGGCAGCACCAGTGAGGCTGTAACCAGTAGCGGTGTTTCAATTAAAACTTCAACAAACTCGAGTACCGCCCTGCAAATATTAAATGCCGCCGGAGAAGCAATTTTACAAGTTAATACTGTCGGCAGCAATCTGCTAACTTACGGCGGTTTTGAGTCAGGCAACTTTAATAACATCAACAGCGGCTGGGGATCTATTTCACCCGCTCAGATATTCCAAAATTCTAATACTACCTATGCTTACAATGGCCTAAATTCCCTTAAATTAAACACCACAAGCGCTAACGGCGGCACACAGACCGACGTGTTTAATCAAACAGTCGTTGGCGGAACCTATGTAGTTTCATTCTATGTATACCCGACTGGCGCGTCTATGAACGCCAACGCCTTCACGGTTATATTAAACGACGGCACAAACCACACATGTATACCAGCTAGCGAGAATCTATCTACAAACGGTTTTCGAAGAATATACTGCAGTGCCACAACTTCAAATAACCTGGTATTTCTATCAATATCGCAAAGCGATTCGGTAGCCAGAACAATATATATTGACTCAGTCCAACTTCAGGCAGGCACTACACCGACTATCTATCAGATCGGGTCAGAAGAGCTGAGGGGCCCCATTACCAATCCAACTACTTTTGAATCTAACTCCAATTCCGAAACCGCTTTCCAAATTCTAAATAGCAGCGGCACTAATCTATTACAAGCCGATACCTTAGATAACGGCATTGGCATTGGCACTTCCGGAAATCCGGCCGCATTATTGTCTGTTGGCGGTACAAGCGGCAATTTCCAAGTTAATTCGACCGGAGCAGTGACGGCAGTTGGCATAACCGACTCAGGCAATGAATCATTTAACGGAACTTCAGCAGCAACTATTTCCGGTCCCGGGTCCTATGGACTAACCGAAACCAACGCCAGCGGTCCGCTGACCATATCGACAACTTCATCAGGCACTTTGGCGCTGACTTCAGCCGGAGCTTTGAATTTAACTGGCGCAGCCGCTTCAACTTGGGATATTGGCGCCAATACTTTGTCGATTCAAACCAGTAACAGCGGCGCTGTATTATTTGGCAACGGCAACATTACTACCGGCAGCGGCACGTTTAGCGAGGGCGGCAATTTGTTATTCTCCGGTTCTGCGGCCAGAACCATTACCGGGCCGACTAGCGGCAGCTTATCAGTTAACGAAACTTCCGGGTCAATAACCCTAAATACTATCACTACCGGAGCTATTGCCATTAACTCGGCCGGCTCGCTTAACCTAACTGGCGCAGCTAATTCAACTATTGATGTCGGAGCCAGTAATACCTTGTCGCTGCAAACGACTAACGGCGGGCCAATAGTTACAGGGTCCGGGTTATTTACATCGGGCGGCAGTATTACCTTCTCCGGCTCCACAGCCAGGTCCATAACCGGGCCGACTAGCGGCAGCTTGTTAATTACTCAAGGCTCAGGACCGTTGACCTTATCTACTACTACATCAGGCGCTCTTTCGCTGTCTTCCGCCGGGGCCCTGGCCCTGACCGGCGCAGCCGCTTCCACCTGGGATATAGGCGCCAATACTTTGTCGCTGCAAACCGCCAATAACGGCGGGATCGTTATCGGCAATGGTACCGTTACTACCGGCACCGGGCTGGTGACGTTAGGCGGCAACTTAACATTCACTAAGTCTGGCGGGGCCACTATTACCGGGCCGGGTAGTGGTGGTATATCCGAAACCAATGCCAGCGGCAATATAGCAATCTCCACTACCACTTCAGGAGCTATTTCCCTGTCTTCCGCCGGGGCCCTGGCCCTGACCGGCGCGGCCGCTTCCACCTGGGATATTGGCAATAATACTTTGTCATTGCAGACTGCTAATAACGGCGGCATTG
>Ga0182030_10026737_pt1 | contig 10422 bp, 8 predicted proteins | sample 812S3MmetaG_FD_121299 | JGI IMG/M metagenome (GOLD analysis project Ga0182030, IMG submission 121299) | Permafrost microbial communities from Stordalen Mire, Sweden - 812S3M metaG (Illumina Assembly) | ecosystem: Environmental > Terrestrial > Soil > Wetlands > Permafrost | place: Sweden... | reverse complement strand
GGCCGGAGAGCCTCTCGACGGCGAGCGCGTACGCCCAGTTGTTCGTCATCGAGCAGAGGTAGTCGAGCCGGTCGGTGTAGGGCATCGAGCCCAGGTAGGTGGTGCTTTCGCCAATCTTCTCGTGGTTGCGGTGGAGGTAGCCGAAGACGGGCTTGAGCTTGACCACCGTCTCGCCGTCGAGCGTCGCGATCATGCGGAAGACGCCGTGCGTCGACGGATGGTGGGGGCCCATCGAGATCTCCAGCAGGTCGCCGTGGAATTCATCGTGCACGGCCCTGACCTGCGGGCCGGGCGCGGACGAAAGGGGCGAAAGGTCCGAGACGCTCATGGCTTGGGGTCCCCCTTCGCGGCCACAGGGTAGTGGCGCTTCGCCTTCGCCAGCACGTCGCCGTGGGGCGTCGGCTCCCACTCGAAGTCGTCGGGCTCGACGTAGTCCTTGCGCATGGGATGATCCTTGAACTCGTCCCACATCAGTATGCGGCGCAGATCGGGATGCCCGTCGAATGCGATGCCGTAGAGGTCGAACACCTCGCGCTCCTGGAACTCGCAGGAGCGCCAGACCGGCGTCAGGGAGGGGAGGTTGACTTTGTCGGTCCTGTTCGCCGTTCGCAGGCGCAGCACGACCGGGCCGTGCCCGAGCGCCATCGAGTACAGATGGTAGACGGCCTCCAGATAGCCGGGCTGGACGCGCCTCGTCTTCTGCTCCACGACCTTGGCCGGCCCTCCCGCCGGATCGGGCGCCGTGGTCCTCACTGTCTCGACGATCTCCCGGTCGAGCCAGTCGACGCCGCTCACATTTGAGCAGAAATCGAGCTGCAAACCCGGGTCGTCGCGCAGGAACTCCGCGATCTCCCTCGCGCGGGCGCTTCCGACAAGGATCGAATGCTGGGCCGCTGGCCCGGGGTTGACGACCAGCGAGGCCTCGGCGCCGGGGAAGCGGGCAAGGAGTCGGTTTCGGATCTGCTCTGGGGTCTCCATCGCGGCCGGGGGCTAAGCCTCCTCCTTGCGGGTCAGCGCCGGCGGCTGCCAGACGGCTGGGTTGTGCGTCGGCTCGAGGTCGTGGCCGCCGAAATCGGGCACCGGGTAGTCGCAGGCCGAGTCGGCCCGCAGGTGGCGCGGCGCGAGGGGCCCGGATATACTCTGCCCGCGGATCTTGTCCTGGAGCTGCATCAGTCCATGGAGCAGCGCCTCCGGCCTCGGCGGGCAGCCCGGGATGTAGATGTCCACCGGAACGAAGCGGTCGATTCCCTTGAGCACATTGTAGCCCTGCTTGAAGGGCCCCCCGGAAATCGCGCAGGCGCCCATCGCGATGCAGTACTTGGGCTCGGGCATCTGATTCCAGATGCGGACGACCGACGGGGCCATCTTCTTCGTGACCGTGCCCGAGACAATGAGCAGATCCGCCTGGCGCGGCGACGGGCGGAACACCTCCGAGCCAAATCGGGCTATGTCGAAGCGCGCCATGGAGGCGGCGATCATCTCGATCGCGCAGCACGCTAGGCCGAACTGCAGCGGCCACACCGAGTGGCTGCAGCCCCAGGTGTAAAGCTCCTCCATGCTCGTCAGCAGGATGCCGTGGCGGCGCAGCTCGTCTCGCTCGGCGTCCGTGGGCGCGGGGGGGAGGGGCTTGGGGTCGCTCATCTCTTCTATTGCCACTCGAGATGCCCGCGGTGCCAGGCCCACACGAGGCCCTCGGCCAGCAGGAGGATGAACGCCAGCATCGCGAGCAGCGCGCCCGCGGGCAGGGCCGTGAATGCGGCCGCGAACGGGAGAAGGAAGAGGACCTCGACGTCGAAAATCAGGAATAGAATCGCATACAGGTAATAGTGGGCCTTGAACTGAATCCACGAGTCGCCCGTGGGGGCGACGCCGCACTCATAGGTGGAATTCTTGGTCGCGCCCGGCTTCGCGGGCTGAAAGAACCTGAACCAGAGCCGCGCCACCGCCAGCAGGAGGACCGGGAACGCCGCCGCAGCCGCCGCGAACAGCGCGAGAAAGGCGAAGGGGTGGGGGTTCATGGGACGGACACCAGAATAGCTGTTGCGCATCCCCATTGGCTCAACGCTTCTTGGCAGAAGCTGCGCATCAATTGGCCTGGATTCTTTTGCGCGCGCATCATGGAGGCAAAGATCGGGGGAGGGCGACAGAGAACCGCTGCGGGAAATGTTTTTCCGGCGAACAAAAAAACCTCAGAAGGGGGCCGAAAACACCTCCGCGTCGCACGCGGCGCCGACTCCGACAGGGTCACTGCGCCCGCCGGCGGGAGTGGGGGCGGCGCTCGAGCTACGCATATCTCGCGTTGGCAAATTGTTGTGGAAGGAGATTCCTTCACTTTTGAATCCTGCCGGCCGCGTCGTATTTCCCAGGATCGGTTGCCCGGTTGACAGGGCGTTCGGGATGTCACTCACTTCAAACTCCGCGTCAGGCGGAGCCGCCTCCGGTGCCAAGCTTCTTCCCGGGTTCATCGTTGATCCGGGTCAATCACCCCAATCAGAGACCACAGCCATGGAACTCGCGCCCGCCCCACCGCCCTAGGGCGGTGGGGGGATCTTTGAGCAATCGGATTTAACCCTATGAAATTGCCTCCCGCTCCCAACCCCGCCCCGCCTCAACGCTCGCTGCCCAGGCGTGACTTTCTAAAGGTGCTTGCCCTCGGGCCGGCCCTGGCGCCGGGCCTCGGCTCGGTCTTCCTGCGCCTGTGGCGGTCCCTGGGCGGCAAGGTGGAGCGGGGCTCGGCCGACTATTTGACGCTCTACTGCGTGGGCTACGCCCACCTCGATACCGAGTGGCGCTGGTCCTACCCCATCGTGATCCGCGAATTCATTCGCAACACGATGGAGAAGAACTTCCCGCTCTTCGAAAAGTACCCGAATTACATCTTCAACTTCACAGGGGCCAACCGCTACCGGCTGATGCAGGAATACTATCCGGCCAGCTTCGAGCGCGTGCGCCACTATGTGGCGCAGGGGCGGTGGTACCCGGCGGGATCCTCCTGGGAGGAGGGCATCGTCAACGAACCCTCAAGCGAGTCGATCGTCAGGCAGGTCCTCTACGGGAACCGGTTCTTCCGCGGCGAGCTCGGCCGCGCCAGCAATGAATTCATGCTGCCGGACTCGTTCGGCTTTCCGGCCTCGCTTCCGTCTGTGCTGGCCCACGCGGGCGTGAAGGGCTTCTCCACGCAGAAGCTGACGTGGGGCTCCGCGGTCGGAATTCCGTTCAACGTGGGGGTCTGGGAGGGGCCCGACGGCCGCGGCGTGGTCGCCGCGCTGAACGGGACCACCTACGACGGGCTGGTCACAGGCGATCTGAGCAAGGACCCGAAATGGATCGAGCGGGTCAAGGCTGATGGCGTGCGCTGCGGCGTCTACTCGGACTACCGCTACTACGGCACCGGCGACCGGGGCGGTGCGCCGGCCGAGGCCTCCGTCGCCTTCATGGAGGAGAGTGTCGCCGGCCAGGGGCCGCTGCACGTGATATCGGCCACCGGGGCCCAGATGTTCGAGGACCTGACGCCGGAGCAGGTCGGGAAATTGCCGCGATACCGGGGCGACCTGCTGCTGACTGAGCATTCCTCCGGAACGCCGTCGTCGGAGTCGTTCATGAAGAAGTTGAACCGCCGGAACGAGTTTAGGGCCGACGAGGCCGAGAGGTCGGCCGTGGCGGCGGCCTTTCTGGGCGGAGGGGCCTATCCCCATGCGCAGGTCACCCGGGGGTGGCAGATGCTCCTGGCGGGCCAGTTCCACGACATCCTCGCCGGGACCATCCTGCCCGACGGTTACGACTACGCCTGGAACGACGGATTCATCGCAAACAACCAGCTGACCGACGTTCGCAACGAGGGCGTCGGGGCGGTCGCGCGGGCCTTGGACACGCGCGGGGAAGGAATCCCGGTCGTGGTGTACAATTCCCTCTCGGCGGAACGGGAGGACGTGGTCGAGGCGCACCTGCGGTTCCCGGCCGGCGGGCCCCCCGGCGTGAAGGCGGTGGGTCCGGACGGAAAGGAAGCTCCGGCGCAGGCGGTGCGAACGGAGGGCGATCGGACGGTGGTCCTGATACTGGCACGCATGCCCTCGCTGGGCTTCGCCGTGTACGATGTGCAGCCGTCCGGCGCTTCGGCCCCGGCCGATTCGGAGCTGCGTGTTGATGAACGCTCGCTGGAAAACGCCCGGTACCGCGTGCAGCTCAATGAGGCCGGCGATGTCGCCCAGATCCGCGACAAGCTGGCCGGCCGCGACCTTCTTTCGAAGCCGGCGCGCCTGGCTCTGATGCGCGAGAATCCGATCGCGTATCCGGCCTGGAACATGCGATGGGAGGACGCAAGCGCGGCCCCATACGCCCACGTGGAGGCCCCCGCCAAGGTCGAAATCGTGGAGAGGGGGCCGGTGCGCGTGGCGCTGCGCGTCGAACGCAAGGCCGGCGGCTCGACGATAGTCCAGACGATTCGGCTCGCGGCCGGGGAGGCCGGAGACCGGGTCGAGTTCGACTCATTCGTCGACTGGCACACCCCCGAGACGGCGCTGAAGGCGGTATTTCCCCTGAGCGTCTCGAATCCCAATGCGACCTACAACTGGGAGACCGGCACTGTCGAGCGCGGCGTGGACGAGCCGAAGCGTTTCGAGTGGCCGTCCCGGCAGTGGTTCGACCTGACCGACACGTCGGGCGAATACGGCGTGTCGGTGTTGGAGGACTGCAAGTACGGCTCCGACAGGCCCGATGAGCACACGCTGCGCCTGACCCTCATGTTCACCCCGGGCACGGCAAACGCGAAGCCGCCCGGCGCCTACCACGACCAGGCAACCCAGGACTTCGGGCGGCACCAGTTCCTCTACGCCCTGGCCGGACACCGGGGCGACTGGCGGGCGGGCGAGACGCCTTGGAAGGCCGCGCGCCTCAATCAGCCCCTGTCCGCCTTCCAGACCTCGCCGCATGCCGGGCCCGCAGGCAGGGCGTTCAGCCTTTTGAAAGTCAGCAGCCGGCAGGTCATGGCCAAGGCCGTCAAGAAGGCCGAGGACAGCGACGAGGTGATCGTGCGCCTGCAGGAGCTAGACGGGCGTCCGGCGCGGCGGGTGGCCGTCTCGGCCGCGTCGCCGATCGTGGCGGCGCGCGAGGTGGACGGCCAGGAGCGGCCGATCGGCGCCGCGGAACTCAGCTCCGGCCGGCTCGTGGTGGACATGGAGGCCTATCGCCTGCAGGCGTTCGCCCTGACGCTCGGAGCCGCGCCGGCCCGGATCACCCAGCCCCTAAGCCGGGTGGTCGAACTGCCCTTCGACACGCGCGCCACCAGCCGCGACGGCGAAAAGTCCCAGGGCGGCATCGACAATGACGGGCGGTGCCTGCCGGCGGAGCAGTTTACGCCGGAAGTTGTTTCGGGAGGGCTTGCCTTCCGGCTTGGTCCGCAGGATGGGCCGAACGCTGTGACATGCCGCGGCCAGACGATCGAGCTTCCGCCGGGCGAGTTTTCCGGCCTGTACCTGCTCGCGACGGCGGCCGCCGGCCCTGCCACGGCGAGCTTCATGCTGGATGACCGGGCGTGCGAGCTGACGATCCAGAGCTGGGATGGCTTCATCGGGCGGCCCGATTACCGCGTCTGGGACTCGACCAATTATCCGGAGATCTCCTACGGCTGGGCGCTCTCGTTCAAGGAGGTGGCACCCGGGTACCTGCGGCCCGATCCGCTGGCCTGGTTCTGCTCGCACCGCCACTCCGCGGAGGGATCCAACGAGATCTACCGCTATTGCTACGTCTACCGCTACCGCATCGGCCTCCTCGGGCCTGTCAAGAGGCTCACGCTCGCCCAGGACGAGCGCATCAAGATCCTGGCCCTCACTCTCGGGCGCGATGCGAACGACGGGGCCGAGGCGGCGACGCCTGGTCTGGGGATATTCTAGCTCGAAACGCTCCAGCTCCCATCCAGCCGCTTCCCGCTGAGCGACCTGCGGGCGAAGGAATTGGGTTTTTCATGCTCCTCCCTGTCCCGCAAAAGGTTGTGAATTTGACGTAATGCGGTTTCGACTTGGAGCGCTCGCGCGAGTCTTGTCCAAGGAGAGCCCGCTCACATGCCCCAAGAAATCTCCAAGCCGCGACGCCGCCGATGAAACAAGTCGTCTCGGCGATAGAACGGCTCGCATCCTCGTTCAACGGTCTCGGCCTCTGGCGCTGCGAGCAGTCGGTGTGGGGGCGGCGCATGCGCGCCAGCACATTCGACCGGAATCTGTACCTGTGGATGCATCGCCTCGGGCTGATGGGGGCGGCGGAACGCGAGGTCCTCGGCTATCTCGTGCGCCCTGGAATGGTTGTCCTGGATGTCGGCGCCAACATGGGCCTCTACTCGCTCCTGCTGGCCCAGCTTGTCGGGCCTGCCGGCAGGGTGGTCTCCTTCGAACCCGATCCCGACCTGTTCTCGCTCCTGCGGGGCAACTGCGCCGCAAACGGGGCGACCAACGTCGAGAGCCACCACCTCGCGCTGGGCCGAAGGCCGGAGCGGATGCTGCTGCACCGGCCCGCCCTGAACTCAGGGGACACGCACCTGGGCTCCGCCGGGGCCGCCGGTTTCCGGCCCCCCGTCGAGGTGGACGTCGCGTCGCTCGATTCGCTGATGCCGGGGCTCCGCCCCGATTTCATCAAGGTGGATGTGCAGGGTTGGGAGCTCGAGGTGCTGCGGGGGATGGAGGGGACGCTGCGCGCAGCGGAGAATGTCGGCGTCTTCCTTGAAATCTGCCCGAAATGGCTGCGCCGCGCGGGTGAGAGCCCGGAGGAAATCTACAGGTTCGTCCGAGGCCTGGGCTTCAGGTTCTTCTCGTGCTCGGACTGGGCCGAGATGGATGAGGCGTCGTTCCTTTCCCTGGCGGCCCGGATGACGGGAGAGGCGCACGTGGATCTTCTCGCGGCCCGGAGGGCCCCGCAGGCTGTCGTCCCCGCCGGATAGCGGGCTCCCAGGCGTAATACTTGCCAATTGGCGCGAATTCGACCAATCAAGCACCCGTTCGAAATGGCAGGAAGTTCGTCGCCCGGAATCGGGGGTTGCAGAAGCCCGCGCAATCCGGGTGCGGCTCCCGGCACGCCCCGCCAGCCCAACCCCTTCCCTAGGTCCAGCATGAATAAAACAGCCCTGCTTGCGCTCGTCATCTCCTCGGCGCTGACCTCAGCCGCCCGCGCCGACACCCCCCCCGCCGCCCCTGCCGACGCCGCAAGCGGAGGCCTGCGGTTCAGCATCGCCGTCACCAAGTTCGAAAACCACGCGGGCTACAACGGCCAGTTCAACCTTTCCGACACGTGGGGCTCGATCCTCACCGATTCGCTCCAGCGTTCCGGGCACTTCATCGTGCTCGGCGAGGCCGACATGAGGCAGGCGGCGATGCAGGAGCAGGACTTCGCGAAGAGTGGCCGCGTGGCGGGCGGCGACAAGGCGCCGGCCACGGGCTACATGACGCCGGCACAGCTCCTGATCAAGGGCGATATTACCAACTTCCAGACGACCTCGGGCCAGCACGGCGGGATCGGTTTCGGCGGCTTCAATGTCGGGATGGGCGGGGACACCGCCGAGATCAACGCGGTCATCTACGTGGTCGACTCCACCACCGGGCAGGTCGTCGCGACCAAGAAGGTCATCGGCAAGGCCAAGAGCAGCGGGCTTTCGGTCGGCTTCACCGACCGGGACTGGAGCACCAACATGGGCGGATTCAAGAAGACGAATGTCGGGACGGCGATGGAGCAGGCGATCGACGACGCGGTCGCGTTCATCGTGACGCAGATCCCGAGCCTGCACTGGAGCGGGAATGTCATCCTCGTCAAGGGGAGCCAGGTCTACATCAACCGCGGCTCGCGCGAGGGCGTGTCCGTTGGCCAGGTCTTCAAGGTCGGGTCCTCGGAGGTCCTCCGCGATCCGGCCACGGGCGAGACGCTCGACGTCGCCTTCACCGAAAAGGGCCAGATCAGGGTCGAGACCGTCAAGGAGAAGGTCTCCATCTGCTCCGTCGTCTCGGGCGACGGGCTTGCCAACGGCATGTCCGTCGCGCCCCTTACTCCCTGACCCTCTTCGCCGCCTTCGGTGCCTTGACGAGGAACGGCTCGAGCGCCCCCGCCTGCGAGGGCGGGAACCGCCCGGTGACAAGGACGCCGTCCGCGCGGTGCTCCTGCTCCTGGACGTGGCCCAGCTCGTGGAGGCGCGCGACGATGTCGTAGCGGTCGAGCGGGATGAGGAGGCGGACCGTGCCGAGGCCGTCGGCGATCATCTCGCGGCACTTCCCCTCAAGGGCCGGGATCCCCTCGCCGGTCACTGCGCTGACGAAGAGGGCGTCGGGCACGGCCCGCCTCGCATCCCGGATCTCAGCCGCGTCGGCCAGGTCGACCTTGTTGAACACGTTGACGGCGGGCCGGTCCCCCGCGCCCAGCTCGGCGAGCACGCTCAGCGTCGTGGCCCTGTGCTTCTCGAAATGGGGGTTCGTGATGTCGACGACATGGATCAGGAAGTCGGCGAGGAGCACCTCCTCCAGGGTCGCCTTGAAGGCCTCGACCAGGCCGTGCGGCAGCCGGCGGATGAACCCGACGGTGTCGGTGAGGAGCAGCTTCTGGTGGCCCGGGAGCACGAGCTGGTGGGTCGTCGGGTCGAGCGTCGCGAAGAGCTTGTTTTCCACAAGGAGCTTCGAGCCCGTGAGCCTGTTGAGGAGGGACGACTTGCCCGCGTTCGTGTAGCCCACGATCGATGCGGTGGGCAGCGGGACGCGCTCCCGGCGCGTCCTCTGGACGGCCCGCTGGCGAACGACCCTTGAGAGCTCCTCCTTGAGGTGGGCGATCCGGTTGCGGACGACGCGCCGGTCCTGCTCGAGCTGGGTCTCGCCCTCGCCGCCCATCGAGCCGCGGCCCCGCTGCCTGGAGAGGTGGGTCCACGCGCGCGTCAGGCGGGGAAGGGAATATTCCATGCGCGCCAGGGCGACTTGCAGCACGGCCTCCCGCGTGTGCGCCCTGTCCGCGAAGACCTCGAGGATCACCTCCTGGCGGTCGATGACCGCCATGCCCGCCATCTCCTCCCAGTTGCGCTGCTGGCCGGGCGAGAGCGCCGAGTCGAAGACGATCACCTCCGCGCCGTCGCCCTTCGCGAGCGCCGCCAGCTCCTCCGCCTTGCCCCTTCCGAGGAGGAGCGCGGGGGAGGGGCTCCGGAGCCGGACGAGGGTCGTCCTGACGACGGAGAGGCCGAGGTTCTCGACGAGCTCCGTCAGCTCCGACAGCAGCTCATCCCCCTCGCCCGCGGGCATCTCGGGCGTCTGGACGCCGATGAGAAATGCGCGCTGTGCCTTGGGAAGGGTGGGGAGGAAGTCGGTCATCTCAATGGGACTGCGTGTTGGATTCGGGCCGCATGGGCTTGCCCAAGGTGGCATTTCAACGTATCACCGCGACACAATCCTTGGCAAACCAATGCCCGCTTGCTCGATCCTTGTCGTTGACGATGAACCTGGAATCCGGGAGCTCCTGAACATCATGCTGGAGTCAGCCGGCTATACGGTTGCGGTTGCGGAGAACGGGCTCGAGGCGCCCAAGGTCATGGCCGCGCAGAAGATCGACGTGGTGATCACCGACCTCCTGATGCCCGAGCGCGACGGGCTCGAGTTCATCACCGAGACCCGAAAGGCGTATCCCGAGGTCAAGATCATCGCCATGTCCGGCGGGGGGCACATCGCCCGCGACTCGTACCTTCGCATCGCGAAGAACTTCGGGGCCCATTTCCTCCTGGAAAAGCCCTTCAGCCAGGCCGGCGTTCTCGGCGCGATAGAAGCCGTGCAGAAGCTGCCCTGACGCCCCCGGGGCGCGCCTCAGTCGAGGAAGACGGCGCACACCGGCATGGACACGGATGCCGACCCGGGAACCCTGCGGAGACGGCCGCTCTTCCCGTCGAGCGCGAACGCGCAAAGGCTGTCCGAGTCCTGGTGCGCGCAGACGAGCCATCCCCCGTCCGGCGAGATCGAGAAGTGCCTCGGGCCCCTCCCGCCGCACGGCACGGTCTCGACCGGCGACAGTGAGCCGTCCCGGCCGTCGATGGCGAAGACGGCCAGCATGTCGGCGCCCCGAGAGGAGCCGTAGAGGAAGCGGCCGTTCGGGTGGATCGCGACCTCGGCGGCAGTAGCCCCGGCGCCCTGGCCCGGCGGCACAACCGGGACCGTCTGGCGGGGGCTCAGCCCCCCCATGGTGGGGTCGTAGTCGTAGACAACGACGGTGTTGTCGAGCTCGTTGATTGCGTAGGCACGCCTTCCCAGCCTGTCGAAGGCGAGGTGGCGCGGACCGGAGCCGGGCGCGGTGGAGATGAAGGGCGGCGAGCCCGGCGTCAGTGACATCGTGCCGCGGTAGATCGAGTAGGTGTAGATCCTGTCCAGGCCCAGGTCGCACACGATCGTGTACCTGTTGTCCGGCGCGATGTTCGCCGAGTGGACG
>Ga0182030_10026736_pt1 | contig 10423 bp, 9 predicted proteins | sample 812S3MmetaG_FD_121299 | JGI IMG/M metagenome (GOLD analysis project Ga0182030, IMG submission 121299) | Permafrost microbial communities from Stordalen Mire, Sweden - 812S3M metaG (Illumina Assembly) | ecosystem: Environmental > Terrestrial > Soil > Wetlands > Permafrost | place: Sweden... | reverse complement strand
GCCGCGTTCGAGGAACTCGAAGTGGCGGAGCAGATCCAATTCATGCCCAGAAGCGTGGGCTATGCGACCTACACGCCGAAGGAGACACTCACCTTGCCCTACTACGGCCTGGGTCTCGCCGCCGCACGCGCCGCAGACGATACGGCACGGGCCGTGACCCATGACGCACTCCCCCCGGGTGAGATCGGGGTTCACCGAGGCGATTGCGTGCATGCGACGGATGGCGAAATAGGAACGGTCAAGGGGCTCGTCATCGAACGTCTGTCGCATCTTGTGACCCATGTACTCCTTCAAGAGGGGCATCTGTGGGGTCGGAGGGAGGTCGCGATCCCGATTAGTGCCGTCACAACATTCAAAGGCGGCATCCAGCTCGATATGTCCAGGTCCGCCGTCCAAAGCCTTCCTCTGGTCGATATCGAGCACACTGCTCTGTAACACATCCCCAGCCCAGGAGACTCGGCGCACCTCCACACGGTCGCCTGAGGTTCAGATGAGAATCCGCGGGCTGAACTCTCCAAGGCTTCCCCTGCACGGGCCGATCGCCTAAGTACTCGTCACTGTTGCTGCGTTTGTTACAGCCCGCGACACATGATCAACGGTTAGTTCAACCGCGCGACCGTCTTGCTGCGATGAGACACGTGTGTGCGGGCCAGAGTTTCCCGTTTGCGGGACGACAATGCAATGGGGAAAGGGGGTTCGAAGGGCCATGAAAGAACTCGTGTACCCCAGACTCTTGCTGCAGCGTGCTGAGCAATTCGCAGACAAGGTCGCGTTCATTGATGTGTCGGGCTCAGGCATCCACTACGAAGGCACGTTCGAGAACCACATGGATCGCCTTGTACGGCTGGCCAACTCCATGCGAAATGTGCTGGGCTTAGAGCCAGGAGACCGTTTCGCGGTGCTCGCCGCGAATAGCCACCAGTACATTGAGCTGTACCACGCCGCGATGTTCGGGGCTGGCATCGTCAACCCTCTGAACATCCGTCTTGCGCCTTCAGAGCTGGCGTACGTCCTCAACGACTCTGGCTCCAAAGTCGTCTTCACTGACGCGTTGTTTTCCACGCTCCTCGAGCGAGCCCGAGACGAGGGCGCAATGGTCGAAACCACTGTCATGATCGACGGAGAGTCGGACGGGGGAGTTCTCGGATACGAAGATCTGGTGGCGGTGGGCCGTCCGATCATGCCACCCGAGCCGGATGAGGACGACCCCGCCGTTCTGATGTACACGGGAGGGACCACCGGCTTCCCCAAGGGCGTCCTACTCCAGCAACGCGCCGAGGTTCTCAACGTGCACCACGTACTCTCCGCAATAGGGCTCCGCGAGGAACGGCGCTTCCTCTTCCAGGCGCCAATGTTCCATGCAGCCCTTGTCGCCGGCATCCTCGGCATTCCCGCGAGTGGGGCGACCTCGGTGACGATTCCGTTGTTCGACCCGGAACTCGTTCTGCACGTCATAGAGCAGCACGAGATCGACACCACCATGGTGGTTCCGGTCATGTTGTCAATGCTCGAGCAGGTTGAAGGGTTTTCCCCACGACGCCTGCGAACACTGCGTCAACTGGTCTATGGAGCAGCTCCGATAGCAGAAGCTCTCCTCAGTCGGTGGCTGGACATGCTGCCAGACACCGACTTCTTGCAAGGTTATGGCATGACCGAAGCGGCATCCGCCCTCACCTTCCTTAGCCCTGAGGATCATCGGCGTGGTGGCAGCGGGCTGACCACCGCAGGCAGGCCTTTGTTCGGGATCAATGTGTGCATAACTAATGAAACCGGCGAGGCCCTGCCCCAAGGGGAGTCGGGGGAGGTGTGCGCTCGCGGCGGAAACTTCATGCGTGGCTACTGGAACAAACCCGAAGAGTCCTCACTTGTGCTTCGTGACGGTTGGTATCGCACCGGTGACATGGGATTCTTCGACGAGAACCACCTCCTGCACATCACCGATCGACTGAACGACATGATCGTCACGGGTGGGGAAAATGTCTACTCCACTGAGGTGGAGAATGCCTTGGCTTCTCATCCTGCAGTACGGGAGGTAGCGGTTATCGGCATCCCGAGCGACGTCTGGGGAGAGACTGTGCACGCGATTGTCGTGTTGAGAGAGAACGGGAAGGCGACAGCTCAAGAGCTGATCGATCACGCCCGCAAATCACTGGCCGGATTCAAGGTTCCGAAGTCCGTCGAGTTCCGAGACAGTCCGCTTCCCCTCTCGGGGGCGTTCAAGCCTCTCAAGCGGGAACTGCGGCGCCGCTACTGGGAGAACAATGAGCGCCAGGTGAGCTGAGGCCGCGGTGATTGCCGAAAACGGCATCACGCAAGCATCTCGCGGACATGCTGCGCGATTTCGATGTCCTCCCGGGCATGCACAACCACTACGGCCGGCACCGCGCGGGGTGGGGAGATGATCCCGTCCGCGCTGAGGGTCTCGTTGGCGGACGCGAGTCCGACTCCGAGGAACCCGAGACCCGAGCACACGTCGGCCCTGAGCCGCTCCGATGCTTCCCCCGCACCGCCTGTGAATACCAGGCCATCGGTACCGTCCATCGCAGCGCACATGGCGGCCACGTTGGTCTGAATCCGATACACAAAGACGTCGTAGGCGAGCTTTGCGCTCTCGTCCCCTTCGTCAGTGGCAGTGATGATGCGGCGGAGGTCCCCGGACTCATCGGAGAGCCCGAGCAAGCCCGAGTGCCGCTCCAGGGCGTCTTCGACGTCATCCACCGAGAACCCGCCACGGCGCTGGACCCAAATGAGCAGCCCAGGGTCGACACTTCCCGAACGGGTGGCCATCACGAGTCCCTCCATGGGAGTGAACCCCATGGTGGTATCGACGGAACGCCCAAAGGATACAGCGGCCAGCGAGGCCCCGGCACCGAGGTGGGCGGTCACCAACCGAAGGGTCTCCCGGGGTTTGCCCAGCAGCTCGCCGGCCCGTCGGCTGGCCCAGCTGTGGCTGAGCCCATGGAAACCGAAGCGCCTGATGTCCCAACGCCGACGCCATTCCTCAGGCACGGCGTAGGTGGCAGCCTTCGGCGGCATGTCAGCGTGAAAGGTCGTGTCGAAACAAGCCACCTGGGGCAAGTTGGGCCGCAGCGAGCGCATGGCCTCAATGGCGGCCAGGCTCGGAGGGTTGTGCAACGGAGCCAAATCTGCCAGTGCCTCCAGAGCCGCATCCGTGGCAGCGTCCAGGAGGATCGGTTGCGTGAATGCAGAGCCTCCGTGCACGACCCGATGCCCGACAGCGTCCATGTCCGGGTTCTCTTGGCAAAAAGTTTCGAGCGAAGCTCTCAGATCGGCTGCGCTGAGACGCGGCAGGTCCCTCGTCGCCAAAAGGTTGTCTTCACCGTCGAGCAGACGGAGCTTGAGCGAACTCGAACCAGCATTGACGACAAACGTATTCACGTCACCACCTTGCCAGATCGAACGGGCGGCGGCCATCACCGGCGATGCCGTCGCCGACTGGATGACCTACCTCGAATTACCGCCGCTGCGCGCTGCGCGAACCCCACCTGTATGCGGTGATGTTCGGTCATGGACTAGCCGCGTTCAGGCTGGGTGATCCCGCCGATCTCGAGGCGGCGAGGTCCACGTTCGTGTCGCTCCTCCGTCGTATCCACGCCTGCGTCAACGTGGGCCGATGGGAGGTCGACGACGTGACCACCGCCGGTGAAGCTGTCTGGTCCGGCGTGCACGGCCACACCACACTTGAAATACACCGGGTTCTTCGGTGCGGTTGGCCGCGACCCCGTGCGCACATACAGCGAGATCCTGACCAGGATGTCGATCGGTCTTGGGGACGACGCCCATGCCATCGCTCGCTCGCTGTGGACCTCCAGGCGGCGTGCCGTGCGCGCGGACCGGGTCGAGGCGGCGGCTGCACGGTAAGCGCCAGCACCACGGGGGTACGGCGTGGTTGATGATCCGGTTCGACTCACCCGCTACGCAAAGTCTGTTACGACTTCGAGCTGACACCCCCGCCGTCCCCGTTCCCGTCCTGGGATCCGGGCACCTTCAAGGGACGTGAGCGAGTCAGCGTGCTAGTTGGGCCACGGATTGTCTACAGCACCCAGCTGAATGAACAGTCCGAGCTTGTCGGCGCCGATCCATTCCCTGACGACCTCGTCGTCCTCGAAGTGCATGATGGTGACGACCCATTCCTCAACGGCCCGTCCCGTAGGAGGCCGGTCCAGGTAGCCTCCGGTGTCGGTCCCTCGGAAGGTGCACCGCAAGACGACCGCGTCGCCGGCCACGATCAGCTCCTCAATGTCCAGATGGAGATCAGGAAACGCACCGTGGTGGCGGCGGATTGGCTCGATTCTTGCCGAGGGACCTTTTCCGAACGCATTCGCGTAGGTGTCGCCGTAGAGATCGGCTGCCGCTTCGTAGTTTCGGCTGTTCCAAACCTCGTCCACGAACTTCCGCACTTGCATGTCGCGTTTGCCATCAGCCATCGCTCGCGCCGTCCCTCGCTCATAGATATTTCAGTCGAGTCGCCCTAACTGTGCAACTACTTGACGGCTTCCCACAGCCAGAAGCACACCGAGTCAGCGTTGTCAGGGATCAGTCTGGACTGCTGTACCGACCAATGAAACTTCGCTGACGACATTCTTCAGCTATACGATTCAGCTCGACACCACAAATGGAGGTGCCAGGGCGTTTGCTGAAGTGGTCGGACCTGGAGCTCATGCGCCCTGAGCACACGTGGAACGAACAGTCCGACACACGTCTTCCGGAGCTTTCGCAGGGCACGTCTTCGAGCGGCCTGCGAAGTCTTGAGTGAGCTCTCGCTGTTCGTAGTGAGGATCGCGACGAGCTGGACACCTAGCTTGAGCATCGCGCGCGATGTCTCTGGTCCTTGGAGCTGGCCTTCTTGGCGATGGGTGCTCGTTTGTGACCGAGAAAGTCGTGCTTAATGAGAAACAGCTCAAGTCGATCCGTCTGTGGCGAGCGCGATCGGCTCCCCTCGAAGACATCGCCGCCATCAATTTGGTCCAAGGGCAGAGGCATGGCCAGAAAGTGTGGGTCCCAAGCGTGATCTTGAACGACGGTTCCCATATTCTGCTCGGGGCGATGGGAAGCCCTCGGAAGCTGGCGTCGTCGCAAAGGAAAGGTTAAGAAGTCGTGCGGTTACTCCAAACCATCGTCGGGGTTGGCGGAAGGATGGTGGCGTAGCAACACATGGCCACACTGCGTTCTGTTTGGATCAGCCGTCGCCCAGCGACAGTCCTCAATGAGCTTGATCGGCGCGGAATTCCGGTGAACTGGTTTTCGATTTGGGGAGTCGGATGGAGACTTCCTTTCTCGGTTCAGGACCCGAATTGGCGTCCGAGCTCGGCGTAGGCGCGTGCGCTCAAGTCGGCTCGAATCCCGCTACCTCCAAGGGTTCTCACGGGAGGTCGTGACAGATGTTGGAGGCGTGCCGATATTTCGAGGTCACGCACTCGGTCGAATGGTGCCGGCTCCGAAAGAGCGGCCTTGTGACAGGTCGTAGACTCTGACGCCGCCCACCGTCTCGTGGGTGAAGCGTGACTCCACCCACGAGGTGATCCGCGCTGGATCGCTTTCACTGCCTCCGCTGGCCGAGTGGCCCACCTCGCTTGTGTCCCCCACGATGAAATAGTGTATTGATTCCTCGGACACATACTTCTCGAATTGGGCGAGCGTCGGCGCCGGATCAGATTCATGGAATCCGCCGATCGCCATCACTGGATCTCGGGTTGCCAGCTGGTAGCCCGCAGCGTTTGTCGATCCCACCGTGGCGGCAACCCAGGAATAGCGATCGGGGTCGGCACGTAAGAGCTTCGTCAAGGCGGGGGTACTTCGTGTCGCATCGGGGAAAGCTCCATCGCGACTTGAGGCCTGCCGCTCCTTGCTGCAAAAGACTTGCGTGGCATTGAGTCCACGCGGACTTTCGACCGAGCCGGCGGTGACGCCGAGGTCGCCGCACCGAGCGAGGAGATCGCGCAGACTACTGGTTACGATCCCGCTCAAGCCGTTGGAGCTATCCGGCGTAACTAAGGGAACGGCCTGAGTCTGCGGAGTGGCCGCCGTTGCGACCGTCGAAAAGAGGGGAGCCGCCAGCGCGGCGACGAGCCCGACCGTTGCCACCAGGCCGACAACGAGCTTGGAGGCTGAGCGGATCAGGGGGATGGCCAGGATGGCAATGACCCCGAGCGTGCCGGCCACCGCTACGAAGGGACGCAGAACCGGGAACCAATCGGGAGTGCGACCGAGAAGAACGCAACTCCAAACAACGGTCACGCCCAGACCGGCAGCGAGACCGATCCGTGCCGCCATCCACCGTCGGCGCCGCCAGAGGCCGATGGCGGAGATGCCAACCACTGCCCCAAGCGGGGGTGCCATGGCGACGGTGTAGTAGGGATGGACGATCCCCTTAGACATGCTGATTGCCAGGCCCGTCACAAACAACGAACCGCCCCACAACAACAACGCAGCGCGCTCACGGTCGGTGCGCCCGGCACGGATAATCAGCGCGAGGAGAACGGCGGCCATGACGAGGGACCCCGGCAGCAGCCAAGACATCATGTTGCCGTAATCGGCGAGGAAGAGCCGATTTATACCGGTCGGGCCAAGTAGCTGGCTCGACACGGATTGTCCGGCAACGTTGACCGTCTGCGTTCCAATCCGGCCGAAACCGTTGTAATCAAAGATCAGGCTGACGATGCTGTTGTTCTGGGTTCCGCCAATGAAGGGGCGGTCGGCGGTCGGGGTCAGCGAGACGGCGGCCACCCACCAACCGGCGGATACCACGACGGACGCACTCATGAGCATCACCTGCCCCACCCGACGACACCACCGGTCAGTCGGCGCAGCCAGAAGGTAGACGACGACCATAACGGGGAGAATCAGCAAGGCCTGCATCATCTTTGTGATGACACCGAAGCCGACGAGCGAGCCGGCGAGGACCAGCCACCTGGTCTGTGCCATCTCAAGCGCGCGCATAGTGGCATAGGTCGCCGCAGTGAGCAGGAGTGCCAGCATGGCGTCGGGGCCGTTGTAGCGAAACATCATGGACGCCACCGGAGTCAGTGCGACGACGGCACCTGCGAGAAGCGCTGCCTGTGCACTGAACCACCGCCGCACAGAGAGATAGACCAGGCCGACGGTCGCCACGCCCTCGAGGGCCTGAGGTGCCAGCAAGCTCCAAGAGTTCAGCCCGAATATCCTCGCTGAGATCTCCATCGGCCATAGGAAGGCGGGCGTCTTGTCGACCGTGATGAAGTTCGAGGAATCGGACGACCCAAACAGCATGGCCTTCCAGCTCGTCGAGCCCGCCTGGACCGCGGCCGAGTAGAAGGTGTTGGCCCAGCCACTGGCGCCGAGATCCCACAGGTAAAGGAGCGCGGTCGCCGTCAACAACGTCAAGAGAGCCGGTCGCACCCAGACCGGGTCCTTCTCTCGGCCCCGAAGGAAGCCGTGCGCCAAAGAGCGCCGTCGATCGGTCGGCTTCTCGAGTCGGCTCGGAGGGGAAGCTTGGACCTCCGGAACGGCCACGACGGCTGGCGACGTCGGCAAATCAAGAAGGCTCACGGGAGCAGGCGCCCACTGAAGTAACTCATAGCCAAGGGCACTGGGGAATCAAACCGTTCCACTGTGCTCACTGCCATTGCCCCTGATCTGCAGCCGGTGGATATTCTCGCCACGTTCGCCTCCACCTCGAACCGGATGTCCGTGTCAATCCGGACGCCGCCAACCCATCCACAAAGAGCGCGGCATGCTTCTACATCGGGATGTTCGCAGCCTGTCTTGAGTCCATTCGAGGTCGCAGCCAGGCAAGAGGCGATGCACGGTGGCGATTGCGAACTGGAATCCCCGTTGACGCCGGGGAATCCCGTACTCCGATTCTGGCGCCGTAAGACGATGCAGGGCATGCCAATGTTTCACCACGCCAACCTGGGAACCTCCCCAGGACCTCGCCGAGGCTAACGCTGAGTCCCTTGTGGGGGATCCTGGGTTACCGGCGGCTCGAGCCACCAAGGATCGCAACCGACTTCGGGGCCCGCTGGTTCGGGGCCGAAGACGGCACGCAGGTGCATCTCAGCCTCGACCCGGACCACGCTCCCGCCGCCATGGCGCACATCGCCATCGACGTGCGCGGCCAATGCGATGCGATCGAAACGCGCCTGACGAAGGCCGGGATTCGCTTCAAGGCCACCGAGTTCGACGGCAACCGGATCATTCTCTGCAAGGACCCCGCGGGAAACCGCTGGGAGCTGCGCTGCTGACCCAGGCGTCACGCCTCGACGGCGTGACCACCCACTGAACGACGCATGGCGGCGTGCAGCCGGTTGGGGGTGAGCACGCCGATATACCGGTCCTTGTCGACGACCGGTATCCACCGCACGTCGTGCTGGAGCATCTCCCCGAAGGCCGCCCGCAGTGAAGTCCCCACGGGTACTTGAACGTCGAAGGGGACGAGGTTGTCCCCCACCGACCCCTTCAGGGCAGGATCGAGGTCGACCCAGCCATGCAGATGGGCCTGCCCGTCCACGACCACCGCCCATCGACTGTCCGCGCCACCGACGGCCGTCCGGGCGTCGAGCATGGACTGTTCGGGCACCACCTCGGGCGGGCGAAAGAGGTCGCCGGGCTCAATGCACGTGACGGCCAACCGCCGGACCCCGCGGTCGGCGCCCACAAAATCGGCGACGAAGGCGGTCGCCGGTCGTCCCAGCACTTCGCTCGGGGTGTCGTACTGCTCCAGGACGCCCCCCTTGGACAGCACGGCGATCCGGTCCCCCAGCCTGGTGGCCTCGTCAATGTCGTGGGTGACGAACACGATTGTCTTCTTCAACTCTGCCTGGAGGTCGATGAACTGCTGCTGGAGTCTCTGGCGGGTGATGGGGTCGACGGCGCCGAAGGGCTCGTCCATGAGCAGCACGGGCGGATCACCCCCTAGAGCCCGGGCCACGCCGACGCGCTGGCGCTCACCGCCGGAGAGCTCGTGCGGGAACCGTCTTCCGTACTGGTCGGGATCGAGCCCGACCAGGTCGAGCAGTTCCCTGACGCGGGCATCCACCCGGGCTCGGTCCCAACCGAGAAGCCGAGGCACCGTGGCCACGTTGTCCGCCACGCGCCGGTGCGGGAAGAGTCCCCCTTGTTGAATCACGTACCCGATGCTCCGTCGCAACTGGACCGGGTCGATCTTCAAGACGTCCGTCCCGTCAATCAGGATCCGGCCGCCCGAAGGCTCAATGAGCCGATTGATCATGCGCAGCGTGGTGGTCTTGCCGCATCCTGACGGGCCGACGAGGACGCAGAGCTCCCCATCGGGCACGGTGAAGCTCAGCTCGGCCACGGCGACCGAGTCGTTGCTGTAGCGCTTGGTCACCCGATCGAGCTCGATCACCGTCGAAAGGTTACCCATGACGTGCCACGGGTAGTCTCAGAACGATGTTGCTCGGGACGGGCCCATTCTTCCGCTGGAGCTACATCACGAGCGACTGGAGCCAAATTCAGGGCCAGCTCATTCAGCACATTGAGCTGAGCCTCATCGCTGTCGCCATCGGAACGGTGATCTCCATCCCACTCGCGGTGCTGGCCTGGCGCTACCGAATCATCAGAACCCCGGTGTTCGGGTTCGCCAGCACCCTCTACATCATCCCCTCACTCGCGCTCTTTGCCATTCTCGGACCCATCACCGGCTTCGTGGCCTCCTATACGACCGCCGAGATCGCCCTGGTGGGATACACACTGCTGATCCTCATTTGGAACACGGTGGCCGGTCTCGACGCCGTGCCCGCAGATGCCCGGGAAGCCGCAACCGCCTTGGGCTATTCGAAAACGGCGGCCCTCGTCCGGGTGGACGTGCCACTCGCCCTGCCATACATCTTCGCCGGGCTCCGTGTGGCCACGGCGACCGTGATCGGCCTGGTCACTGTGACGGCCCTCATCGGGCTGGGCGGCCTGGGCCAGCAATTCACCTACGGCTTCAACATCGGCTACAACACCCCGATCATCGTCGGGCTCGTCCTCTCGGTTGCGTTGGCGGCTATTGCCGACATCCTCCTGGTCGGGGCCGAGCGTCTGCTCGTTCCCTGGGGCCGCTCACGGCGGCGCGCCCAGGCGGCGGGCTGACATGTCCTTCCTCGCCCACGTCTTCGACTGGTTCACCACCTCGGCCAATTGGACCGGCTCACAAGGCATTCCAACCCTGTTCTGGAACCAGCTCAAACTCTCCGTGGCGGTTGTCGTGACGGCCATCGCCCTCGGAGGTGGGCTGGGCGTCATCCTCGGTCACACGGGGCGGGGTGGCCTCGTCGCCGTCAATGCTGCCAACGCGTTCCGGGCCGTGCCCACGCTCGCGCTGCTCACCCTCCTGGCCATTCAGCCGGCCATCTCCCTCAAGTACAGCGGCTTCCTCGCCAGCTGGCTGGCGCTCACCGCACTCGCCATCCCGCCCATT
>Ga0182030_10026734_pt1 | contig 10423 bp, 8 predicted proteins | sample 812S3MmetaG_FD_121299 | JGI IMG/M metagenome (GOLD analysis project Ga0182030, IMG submission 121299) | Permafrost microbial communities from Stordalen Mire, Sweden - 812S3M metaG (Illumina Assembly) | ecosystem: Environmental > Terrestrial > Soil > Wetlands > Permafrost | place: Sweden... | reverse complement strand
TCCCGTCACCGCTCAACCCGCGTGGTGGCTGAACTCGCCACTACGAGCCTTGGCCAAGCAGATCGTGCCCTACCACAGCGACCGAGCTCTCCCGATCGCTCGGGCTCTCGTGGCCGCTACCGCGAACGAAGCACGGGCGCACGGTGCCTACCCGCTGTTCGTCCTGACGAACTGGGGCCCGGCGTGTCTCCCGGATGAGAGCGGGGCGCCGTCCGTGCAGGGACGCCTCTTCGGCGGCCTGGACGTGCCGTTCGTGCGCGTCGACCTCGATCCGATGTGGGAGGACAGGACGACCTTCCACCCGGACGCCCGAGGACATCGTCTCCTCGCCGATGCGATCCTGCGCACCCTCGTCGACGCGAAGGTGATCGACCCACCTCCCTGAGCTGGACGGAGTCTCCGGCGAGGTGCGCTTGCCCGACGCAAACGGCGCGTGATACCCGGGGTCCATGCTCGCCTCCGTCCGGGCATGGCTGCGCGAGCATCCGGCGCTCGCGCTCGGGGCGTACGCCACCGTGCTCGCTTCGGTGGCCTTTGCGCTGACGCGCCCCGTGCTCATCGTGAGCGACGGGCAAATGTACTTCGAGATGGCGCGAAGCATGCGCCACGGGACGCTCGAGTTCTACAACGGCCTCGACGTCGTCGATTCCCCAGAGCTCTGGATGATGCACGCCGTCCAGCGGGGGCCACACCTCTACTCGAAGTACCCTCCGCTCTACGCGGTGCTCGCGATGGTGCCGTACGCGCTTCTCGGGATCCGTGGGATGTACCTGCTCAACGCCGCCGGCTTCGTCGGAACGGTGCTCGCTTGCTACGCCCTCGCGCGGCGCGTCCTGGCGCCCTCGCGCGCGATCCTCGCGACGTGCCTCTTGCCCCTGGTCGTGCCGATCTTGCCGTACGCGTTCATAGAGGTCCCGCACCTCGTGGCACTGGCCTTCTTCCTGTGGGCGGTCGTGCTGTGGGACGATGCGCGACAGTCAGCCGATCCACGGGCCGCCAGATGGAACGGACTCGCGGCCGGTCTCCTCGCCGGCCTCGCGTTCGGCGTGCGACTGCCCGACGTGATCGTCGCCGCGCCCCTCTTCGTCATCGGCTTCTTCCATGCGCGTCACCGCGTGCAAACGCTCGGTGGCCTTGCGACCGGCTTCGGTCTGTGTCTTCTGGCCGTCGCCGCGTTCAACGTCCAGCGCTTCGGCAGTCCCAACCCGTTCAGCTATGGTCCGAGAGACAGCACCCTCGGCGCGCCCTACCCTGAGGAGACCCCCTCCTTCTTTCTGCACGCGGCGCTCCTCGCTGACTTCGCGATCGTCCTCGGCGTCTTCGTCGGTGCGCGTTGGATGCGTCGGCCGGCGGGTGCATGGCTGCTGGCGGGTGCCGGTGCCGCGGTCATCGCCGTCGTACCTCCGCTGCGCGAGGTTGCCGTGCGCATGGCCGAGACGACGGCCACCATGATCCTCAACGCGAGCATGGCGTCGACGGGCTGGTCGGTGCCCGTGCTGACGCACGGGTGGATCAACAAGGCGCTGCTGTCGTCTGCGCCGTTCCTCGTGCTGGGTCTCCTGGGCATGGTCGCGTGCGCGGCGCGCAGGGCGCCGCCGCTGCAGACGGCGCTCGCCTGGACGGGAGTGGCGCTCCTGCTCTTTCTGTCGGCCCGCGATCCCGATCCCCGGAGCGAGCGGGGGGTCATGGGCTTTCTGTCGCTCAACCCCCGCTATCTGCTGGAGGCCATGCCGGGGCTGTACCTTCTCGCGTGGGACCGGCTGCGCGGGGTGCGCCTGCGACCGGCCCACCTCGCGATGGGGATCGCGGCGGGTGCCGCGTTCCTCGTCTTCATGGGGTGGACCGGCCGCGACGAACTCTCGCCAGCGAAGATCGATCTCATCGTCACGGATTCGGTGGTGGCGGCGGTGCTGCTGGCTCTCGCATACCGCGCACGCATGACCCGCGCCGGGACCCTCGCACTCGGTGTTCTCGTAGCCGTCACGAACGGTTATTCGGGCGCGTGCATCCTGGCCGAGGACTCCCGGTGCTTCCTCGAGACTGCCGCCGTGCACGACCGGTGGGGAGCGCGCATCCTCTCCGCCATGCCCGAGACGAAGGTGGCCATCGTCGGCTGGCAAAACGCGAAGGACGGCGTCTTTCACGTCCGCGCGTCGAAGCCCGTCGTCGTCACGGTAGACCCGTCGTTCGACGACTCGGCGAGCCTGCGCGTGACGGTCGACGCGCTGGTCGCTGCCGGCATCACGCCGTATTACTTCGGCCTCGAGCTCGAACGCGTGCGACCGCACGTCGAGGGGCGCTACCGCCTCGTGCCCGTGCTCGAGGATCCGCTGCTGTGGAGGTTCGAGGCGAGATGACGCGGTCGTCTCCAGGTGAGGACCTGTTCTCGCACTCGCTGGCCCTTTCGGGTCCCCGGACCGCGTTTTCTCTCCTCCGTCCAGCCCTCCGCGCTACCCCGCTCTGCCTTTTCCGTTCCCCGTTCTGCCCTTTCTCTTCAAGCTTCCGCGTTTTCTCTACGACGTCGACACCGCGGGGTTCTCGGTTGTGCCCACGGGTGTGGCCGTTGACACCGACGGGCACGAGGTTGACACCGACGGGCACAAGATAGACACCATGGACGTCAATATTGGCCGCTGCGGGTTCCAAGACAGGCACCCGAGGGTACAACGGAGACACCAGCACGCCCTCGGGGGACACTCGCGGGCTCCCCGTCGAAGTCCGAAGACAGAACCGAGAAGCGAAAATGAGCCAACGCGCTCCGAAGCTGGTCGACGCCCTCCTAGAATGGCGCGCGCGCGAGCGAAAATCGCAGGCGACCGCCGCCGAACTGCTCTCCATCGCGCGCAAGACGTACATGCTCTTCGAGGCTGGCCGGTGGCTCCCTCCGGAGCGCGAGAGGCACTTCTTCGCTCACACCCTTGCCGGTCTTGATCCGCAGCTGGGGGAAACGTTTGCGCGCACGTGCGGCACGACCAGCGTGGCTCTCGGGCTCGCGAAGCCGACCGCCGCACCCACTTCGAGCCCCGCTCAGGCCCGGGCGGTCTACGACGCAGCCCTCTATTCGGCCGCCGAAGAAGCCGAGCTCCCCCCGAAGACCGCCCGCACTCTCCTCGCGGCCGTCCTCGCGAAGCTCCGCGAGGCAGGGGTGACGATGGGGCAGGCCGCGGACTTCGGCCGGCGGGCCGGATCTCACGCTCCCCGGACCGAGGAGACACAGAGCTAGGTTGCTCCTCGTGTCGCAGGGTCGGCCAGCGGTCCCCGAAGCCGGACGCCGCTAGGCGTCCGCTCCCGGAGCCCCGCGCAACATGTGGCGCGATGCTATCGTCACCGTGCGCGAAGGCGTCGAAAGGCTACCCGTGGCACGCATCTCTTCGCTCGGAACGGCGGCGTTGGCAGTCGTCCTCGGAGTCGGTGCGGGTTGTGCGGGCGGGGACGGTCGTAGCGCCAGCGACGGTGGCGTGGCTGCGGACGCCCGGGCGCCCTTCCCCACACCACGACAGCCGCTGGGCATCTACGCCTACTTCGTGCGTCCCGCGCTCGGCGTCGACTTCTCCACGGTTCTCGAGGATCCGGCCGTCTCCGGACTCGCCATCGAGGTGGGATGGGCCACCCTGAACCCGAACCCTCCCGCGGTCGCACAGCCCGATGTGGATTTCTGCGCGGACACCAGCCCTCCCGCCGCCGCTCAACCCTACGACTGGCGAATGCTGGACGCCGTCTTCTGTGCCGTCGAGACGTGGAACAACGCGCACCCCTCGGCGACGCCGAAGACGGTGCAGCTCATGACGGTGCCCGGCTTCTCTACTCCCGCGTGGGCTCTCGCCGAGCTCTCGCCCTCGTGCGACTCGCTCTTCCGCGATCCCCCGCAGAGTCCGGGTGACTCGTGCGGCTGGGCCACCTTCCTGAACTCGGAGGGAACTGCGACCCCCACACTGCAGCCGCTCCCGCTTCCGTGGAACGCCACGTACAAGAGCTCGTGGCTGACCTTCCTCCAGGCTCTCGCCGCGCGATACGAGCCGAGCCCGGCCTTCGTTTCCAGCGCCGTCGCCGGCCCCACGGCCACTTCGTACGAGATCATCGAGCCCACCTCGAACATCCCTCCGACGAGCACCGGACCATCCGGATCGGAGCCCCCCTACTCCATTCCTCCGCAGGGGCTCTCCCAGACCACCATGTGGAGCGTCCTCCTCGCGTCGCAGTCGTCGGACCCTCTGCACTATTCCGATCCGGCCTACCAGAACTCGGATCAGGTCTTCGTCGACGAGTGGGACGCGGCGATCGACGCCTACGCCGCGATCTTCAGCGGCATCACCCTCGTCGTGTCCACGGGCAACGGTCTGCCTGACTTCCCGGATCCCCACCCGAGCTTCGCGACTCCCGGCGCATTTGCAGCGGACTGCACAGACGATGACATGGACTGCGCGGCCGAGGCGACGATCGAGTCCCATTTCGTGGACCCTTCCGTCGGCGGGACCAACGCCAAGGCAACGATGACGAGCGGGATGGAGGTGTCCCGAGCGACGGACGACATGGGCCTGGCTGGCGCGAAGCTGTTGGCGGCCAATTCGAGCTTCTCACCTCGAATCCTCGGTGGAGCAGAGTTCAACACCTCCTTCTCCAGGAGACCCGTGGTGATGGGATGCAGCAGCCCCATTCCTCCCGATCCTGTGCCGGGGGGCTGCACGCTTCCTGCCGGTTGCACGACGGACAACTGCAACCTGCCCGCCTCCTGCATCCCTGCCGCCTGCACGGTGGCTGGAGGCATTCCGAGTGAGTACGTGACCGGTTACTACCTGTACGACACGAACCCGAGTGGCCAGCCGAGCGACGCGGTTCCCGCCCAGTACCTCATCTCGCCTGAGCAGGCGCTCTACAACACGCTTCGGCTGTTCTTCGAGGCCACCCCAGCGGCGCCGTCCTATGGCGACCCTGGCGGCGCGACGCCCATGAACTATCTCCTCATCTACGCCGATGACCTGGCGTACGCGATGGCGGCCGCGAACTCGCCGGTATCGATCGATGGCGCCGGAGGAACGACCCTGAGCACGACAGGGCAGCGAGAGCTCGACGCTGCTGACCAGCAGCTCTCCCAGATAGCCATCGTAGCGAACCCGAATCCTTAGCGCGGCCGAACGCCACCGGACCGCACTGTCTACGGGGCCGGCAGTCTCTGGCCCTGCAGGGCTTGGACGACTCCGTCCGCAAGCCGCGCGTGGGCTCGGGCGTCCGGATGCGAGTTGCTGGAGACGATCCACGTCGGATCGAGGTCCACGCGGACGTGCTTCACGGCGAGCCCGTCGAAGAGCCGAGCTTCGATCGACGGACGGCCGCTGGCGTCGGGAAGACAGGGCTCCCCGAAGTTCGTCAGAAGGAAGAGCGCCTGCGCGCCGCGAGCCCGCGCGGCTCGGTCGGTGGCCACGAAGATGGCGCGGGCCACACGGAGCGATGCGTCGTCCTCCCATGGCCTCACCCGCTCGATGAAGGCGACGAGCGGCGACTCGCGAAGGAGCTCCGGCTGCTCGCGCGCGAGGACCAGCGTCCCACCCTCGCCCACGGCCAGGCGGTCGCGCCAGGTCGACACGTCGCGGTCGAGGAGGTCAGCCATCGTGATGGTGACGACGGCGATGGGGTGCTCGAGCCTTGCGAGATGATCGAGCATCGACAGGTAGATCTGATCGTCGCCGTACCCGTGGACCCCGGCGTTCAGGGTCTGGACGCCCAACCGCTGTCCGACGAGGGCCGGGTACGCCTCGTCCCAGCTCACTCCGAGCCCGAGTGTCACAGACTCGCCGGCAAAGAGGATGGTGGGACGCGAGGGGTCCGGAACCTGGGTCGCGGAGCGCACGCGATCGCCGGCCGCGTCGATGGCGTACGTGACCGAGCGACCGTCGGCCTGTAGGACGGTGGTCCTCGGAGCGTCGAACGCCCAGCCGAGCCGTGGGTCGCCGTGCGTGGGCGGGAGGGCGATGGTGGGACGGGTCAGGCCCCTGCTCGCATGAGACTTCGACCGCAGGACCACCTCGGACACCACGAGCGCGAGGATCACCGCGAGGCTGACGCGTAGGACCCCGCCCCGGGACACGCGCCCCTTCGCCGCTCGCGCCGCGCGAATCAGCAGCCGATCGAGCGGGTAGAGGACGGCGAGCAAGAGGACCCCGAGGACGCCCAGAAGCACCCGGAGACGACCGACGCCGGCGACCTCGGAGGGAAAGACCGCGCAGCGGCCGACGAGGACGTGGACCTCGTACCACTCGCGGTCGATGCGGAGGGCGCCAGCGAGCATGATGAGCCCGACGAGGCCGAGCGACCCGAAGAGAGCGGCGCGGAGGACGGACATCGGTCTCGACGCGCGGCGAAATGGCTTCGCGTCGAACCGATCCTACGGCATCGCATGGGCGTTTGCGGGGGCGGACGTTTGACGCTAGTTTTGCCGCGCTTCGATGCCCCGCGCCCTCGTCGTGACGCCGACGTACAACGAGAAGGAGAACCTCGGGCGCTTCGTCGACGCCGTCCGCGGCGCGATGCCGGACGCCGATCTCCTCGTCGTCGACGACGCCTCGCCCGACGGGACGGGCGAGCTGGCCAACGCGATCGCCGCGAAGGACAACCACGTGCGCGTGATGCACCGGGCAGGCAAGCTGGGGCTCGGGACGGCCTACGTCGAGGCGTTCACGCGCGGCCTCGCCGAGGGCTACGACCGCTTCTTCGAGATGGACGCGGATCTCTCGCACGACGTCCGCTACTTGCCCGATTTCGTCCGGGCGCTCGACGACGGCGCCGACGTCGTCATCGGCTCGCGGAACATCCCGGGCGGCGGAGTGGAGGGCTGGGGGCCGGGCAGGCACCTCATCTCCAAGGGCGGGAGCCTCTACTCGCGCACCATCCTGGGCCTGCCCATCCGGGACCTCACGAGCGGTTACAAGGCCTTCACAAGGCGTGCGCTCGAGGCCATCGGGCTCGATCGGGTGAGCTCGAACGGCTACTCGTTCCAGATCGAGCTGACGTACCGCGCCGTCCTGCGGGGCATGCGCGTAAAGGAGGTGCCGATCGTCTTCGTCGATCGGACGGCTGGGCGCTCGAAGATGAGCCGGAAGATCTTCATCGAGGCCATCGGGATGGTCTGGAAGATGCGCTTCGACGCGGCGCGCGGGCGCCTCCCGTGAAGCGGAGAGCTTCGGCGGGATGGATCTTCATCCCGGCGCTCGGCCTCCTCAGTGCTTGACCTGCTTCCGGTCGAGCTGCTGCTTGACCGCTTTCACGACGGCGCCTCCCACGTTCTTGCTCTTCGCCAGCGCCTTCAGCTCGTGGTCACGCAGGTGCGCGATGAGCTTGGACGAAAAGGCGAACGGCGTCCGCGGGTTCGACACGAGGTTCAGCTTGATCTGGTGCGACCGCGTCCACTCGCGATCGAGCGCGATGACGCGGAGCACGTCCTCGCTGACGTTGCGGCTCGCGCTGATGCGCGCGATCTCGTTCTCCTGGATGAGGGGGCTTTTCACCGCCGCCGCGGCCACGAGGCGGTTCGAGTCGCGCACCAGCAGCATGCGCTCGGCCGCATTCCCCAGCATCGCGCGCCGGATCTTCTGCGACACCGTCATCGTGGCGAGGCGCGCGTGGAGCGGCAGGAATTTATCCTCCACGACCTCGTCGCCGGTCTCCTCGTCGAGGCGGTGCGTGTCCTCCGTCGTCGCGTCGAGCTGCGCCTTCTGCGCGGCGGCCTCCGTCTCGAGGAAGAGCACGTCGTCCGGTGTGGGCTCGCTCGAGCGTTCCGAGATGAGCTCCATCCCGATGGCGGTCGCCGCCTCGCGGTACGCCGGGATGCCAGGCAGCTCGATCCCCCCGCGCACGGCCAGCTCGAGGACGCGATCGGCGGTCGACATCCGCGTCGCCTTGTTCATGTAGAGCTTCTCGATGATGGCCGGGTGCGCGAGCAGGCGCTCCTCGTTGATGGCCACGAGCTCCGCCACGGCCTCATCGGCCGCCGCCGCGACGTCGGCCACGGCCTCGGGCGGCATCGCCGGGTGAGCCAGCACCCTCTCCATCACGATGGCGTTGCGCGCGTAGCGGGGCGCGAGCAGCGCCAGCACCCCCGGGGGGAGGTCGCCCGCCAGCGCGCCGTTGAGGATGGGCGCGGGGAGCTTGCCGAGGGTCGCGAGGGCGGTCGCGGCGAGGGCCGGATCGCTCGACTCGGAGAGGAGGGCGACGACCGTGACCGCCTCCCCCGGCTTGACCCCGGGGGCGACCCCCCGGGCCGCCATCTGCTGCATCGGTCCCTTGAAGGCGGGGTCGAGGAGCTTCCGGGCGGGGGCGGAGAGCTTCTCGAGGTCGACGGCCGGATGCACGGGGAGAGTCTAGCCCCCGCTGCCAGTCCCATCTATCGTTAGACCCATGGGTGTTTTCGACTTCGTCAAAAACGGCGTGCAAGAGATGATGATTGCGCGCCCCGACAACCTCAAACAGCTCATCGTCTACAAGCACCCCGATCAGAACGTCCCCATGTACTCGCAGCTCACCGTCGACAGCGACGAGTGCGCGGTGTTCTTCAAGGACGGCAAGGTCGTGGGCGTGCTGCCGCCGGGCCGGGTGACGCTGCAGTCGCAGAACATCCCCTTCCTGAACAGCCTGGTCACGAGCTTCACCGGCGGGAACGTCTTCATCACGGAGATCTTCTTCGTGAAGACCGCCCCCGTGAGGAGCGTCCCGTTCGGCGGCCCCATCGGCGACATGCTCGACCCGCTCACGGGCATCCAGGTGCAGCCGCGCATCTTCGGCGAGATGAGCGTCGTCGTGACCGACCCCGTGCGGTTCGTCGTCGGCTACTCCGGCCAGGCGGCGACGGGCGACAACAACGTCGTCCTCGACTGGATCAAGGGCCTCTTCATGAACGGCGTGAAGACGACGCTGGGAGAGCTCTGCGACAACGAGGGCAAGAGCCTGCTCTTTGCCGTGTCGCTCACGACCAAGCTCGCCGCGGCCTTCGTCGCGCACGCGCCGGACCTCAACGACATCGGCATCCGCATCCTCCAGGTCGGCCAGTTCAACGTGAACTTCAGCGACGAGGATCGCGCGAACCTCAAGACCGCGAACGACGAGATCGGCCAGGCCAGGCGCGATGTGCTGAAAAAGCAGATCGCGGTGGCGGGCGCCGCGGCCGACGCGCAGGCCAAGCAGTTCGAGCTCGACCAGAAGTTCGGCCAGGACGCGCGCTACGTGAAGGACCTCGCGGGCAGCTACCAGGGGTACGCCGCGGGGCAGGCCGTGATGGGCGCGGGGCAGGGGATGGCCGCGCACGGCATGGGCGGCGGCGGCATCGCGGGGATGGGCGCGCAGATGGCGGTCGGCGTCGGCATGGGCAACGTGATGGCACAGGGGTTCGCGCCGCAGGCTCCCCAGGCCATGCCCCCGGCGCCGACGTTCTCGCCCGGCGGCACGCAGGTTACGTGCGGGAAGTGCGGCGCGAAGCAGCCTGGTGGAAAGTTCTGCGCCGACTGCGGCACGCCCCTCGTCGTGCAGAAGAAGTTCTGCAGCGGCTGCGGAGCGGAGATGGGCCCCGGGGCGAAGTTCTGCGCCGGTTGCGGGACATCCGCGAACGCCCCGCCCGCGACGCCGGGGTGAAGAAGGGGTGATACGCTGATGGCGTGAGCTGTCGCGCGCTCCTGCTCGTCGTCGCGGTCGTCACGATCGCGGGCTGCTCGACGGACACGTCCACGGTCGGCGTGAACGCGGCGTGCACACGGACGAAGGACTGCGATACGGGGCTCTCGTGCGTCGGCGGGGTGTGCTCGCCGGCCGACGCGGCCCTGCCGGACAGCGGGAGCGACGCGAACGACTCGGGCGCGGTGGATGGAAACGCAACCGACTAGGAGGACCGTCGACATCCGGCGCGAGATGAAGGCATGCCCGAGCTGCGGGCAGCGCTTCTCGGGCGAGGCCGCGTTCTGTCCGTTCGACGGCGAGAAGCTGACGACGGCGACGTACGATCCCCTCGGGGATCCGCTCATCGGCAGCATCGTCGAAGGGCGCTACGAGGTGATGGAGGTGCTCGGCGAGGGCGGGATGGGGCAGGTCTACGAGGTGCGGCACGTCGCGCTCGACCGGCGCTTCGCCATGAAGGCGTTGCGGCGTGATCTGGCGCGCGACGACGAGCTGGCTGGCCGCTTCATCCAGGAGGCGAGGGCCACGGCGAGCGTCCGCCACCCCAACGTCGTCGAGATCACCGACTTCGGGCAAGCCCAAGCCGAAGATCAGCGCCACATCCTGCACTACATCGTCATGAGCTTCCTGGAAGGGGAGACGCTGGGCGAGCGGCTGGAGCGGGACAAGATCCTCGACGAACCGACAACGATCCGCATCGTTCGGCAAATCACTTCGGCCCTCGCCGCGGCCCACGAACGCTGCATCGTGCACCGCGATCTCAAGCCCG
>Ga0182030_10026733_pt1 | contig 10423 bp, 7 predicted proteins | sample 812S3MmetaG_FD_121299 | JGI IMG/M metagenome (GOLD analysis project Ga0182030, IMG submission 121299) | Permafrost microbial communities from Stordalen Mire, Sweden - 812S3M metaG (Illumina Assembly) | ecosystem: Environmental > Terrestrial > Soil > Wetlands > Permafrost | place: Sweden... | reverse complement strand
GCGGGCTTCGAGGGGGTCAAGGCGCTCGTCTTTCTGGGCTACTATCGCGACGCGAGGACCTGGACCATGCTGGGCTACGATGGGCCGCTCGTTCGTCGCCCGGCCGGGGGCTGGCAGTGACGGACGAGGCGATCGTCCGCGGGCGGGATCTCCCGCCCGGTCGCCTGGATCTTGACGTGGACGCCGTCGTCGTCGGGACGGGGGCTGGCGGATCGGTCGTCTTGCGGGAGCTCGCGCGCGCCGGGCTTGCGGCGGTCGCATTCGAGGAGGGCCCCTACCTGACCTCGCGCGATTTCGACCAGCGCGAGGACTCGATGATTGCGGCGCTCTACCAAGACTCTGGCGGGCGCTCGACCGACGACATGGCCATCCGCGTGCTTCAGGGGCGCGGCGTCGGCGGCAGCACTGTTCACAACACCAACCTGTGCAAACGCGCTCCGGACGAGACGCTGGATCTCTGGGCGCGAAAGTACCATGTCGTCGGTGCCAGCCCGGCCGACCTGCGGCCGTCTTACGAGGCGATCGAGCGCGACCTTTCTGTCTCGGAGATCGACGCGTCGATGCGCAACGCCAATAACGAGGTGTTGCGGGTGGGCTGCGAGGCCCTCGGATGGCGCGGCGCGCCCCTTCGCCACAACCGTGTTGGTTGCGCCCAGAGCGGCTTCTGCGAGCTGGGGTGCGCTTACGACGCCAAGCAGAACGCTTTGAAGGTGCTTCTCCCTCAAGCCACGAGCGCGGGAGCCCGGCTCTACGCGGACGTCGAGGCGGTTCGAGTCCTCCACGATGGCCGGGCCGTCGCGGGCGTTCACGGGGTCGTGCGAGGCCCGGCGGGGCGGGTTCAGGCCGAGATCGCGGTGCGGGCGCGCGTGGTCATCCTCTCGGCGAGCGCGGTCGGCAGCGCAGCGCTCGCGCGCAAGAGCGGGATTCCCGACCCGTACAGTCAGCTCGGGCGGGCTTTGCGCCTGCATCCGGGCGCAGCCGTTGCGGGCGTCTTCGATCGAGAGATCGCTGGGTGGCGGGGCATTCCGCAGAGCTACGAGTGCACGGAGCTCTTGTCGGCGGCTGAAGGCAGCGATCGCCGGGTCTGGATCGTCACAGCGTTCGCTCATCCCATCGGTGCCGCCGCACACCTTGCCGGTTTCGGCGCGAGCCACATGACGGCCATGCGGGGCTACGCCAACCTCGCGTGTCTGACCGCCATGGTGCACGACGAGACGAGCGGGGAGGTCGCCGTCGGGCCGGACGGCAAGCCCACGATCCGCTACGCGATGATCGAACGCGACCGCAGGCAGCTCGCCCAGGGCCTCTCGGCGTGCGCTCGCCTCCTCTTCGCGGCGGGTGCTCGCGAGATCGCAATCCCGTCGATTCCCCCGATCCGCGTCCGCCGCCTCGCCGATCTGGCCGGAGTCGATTGGGGGCTCGTGCGCCCGCACGGTGTTCCGATGACGGCCGTTCACCCGATGGGCTCGCTCCGCTTTGGCGAAGACCCTCGCACGAGCGTCGTGCGGTCGACGGGCGAGCACCACCAATTGCGCGGCCTGTTCGTCGCCGACGGCTCGCTCTTTCCGACGAGCATCCCGGGCCCGCCGCAAATCAGCATTTACGCGCTGGCCCACCACCTCTCGCCGCACGTCATCGAGCGCGCTCGCGCGACGTGATCGGGCCGTGGAGGGAGGCGAGAGGCGGCGGCAACCGTGCGCGGCGAAAAGCGTCTCCCTCGCGCGCGAGGTGGCTTGCCGCTCATTGTCGGGCCGGCGTGGTGCGAGTAGACCCTGAGTCCATCCTGGGGCACGCGCTTCGGGTCCCACGCTCATGACGGCCGAGTTCGTTCACCTCCACGTGCACACGCAGTATTCGCTCCTCGACGGCGCGGTCAAAGTCAAAGACCTCGTCAAGCGCGTCGCGGCGGGCGGCATGCGCGCGGTCGCAGCGACCGATCACGGCAACATGTTCGGGGCGATCACGTTCTACAAGGCGGCCAAAGAGGCGAAGATCCAGGCGATCCTCGGGTGCGAGATCGACGTCGCGGGGCGTGGGGGGCACGGCGTTCATTTGCCGCTGCTCGCGGCCACGTCCGAGGGCTATCGCAATCTCATTCGCCTCGTGTCCGATTCCCAGATCTCCGGCGCTCCGATCTCGATCGAGGCACTGGCGGCGAGGTCGCGCGGCCTCGTCGCGCTGACAGGGTGCATGGGCGGCTTCGTGGCCCAGGCGGTGCTCGAGGAGGGCGAGGCTCGAGGGCGCGAGGCGCTCGCCACGTTGCGGGACGTGTTCGAGCCGGGGAGCCTCTACGTCGAGCTGCAAGACCACGGCCTGCCCGAGCAGCCCGTGTTAAGCGAGATCCTCGTTCGTCTCGCTGGCGAGCTGAACTTGCCGCTCGTCGCGACCAACGACGTGCACTACGCCGAGCGAAGCGACGCCGAGGCGCACCTTTATCTCTCGTGCATCAAGACCGGGCGCTCGCTCGACGAGGCCAAAGAGCGTCACCACGGCTCGAGCGAGATGTATTTGAAGAGCGCGCCGGAGATGGTGGAGCTCTTTGCCGCCCACCCGCAGGCCATCCGCGCGACCCTCGAGGTTGCGGAGAAGTGCCATCTCTCGCTCAAGCTCGGAGAGCCGATGCTCCCGAGCTTTTCGGTGCCCGCCGGCTACGACACCGAGGGCTTCTTCCGTCACGTGGCACGCGAGGGGCTGCGCGCCCGCTTCGCAGAGCTCGAGGAGCAGGGCAAGGCGGTCGACCGCGACGTCTACGCGAAGCGCCTGGAGGCCGAGCTCGACGTCATCGCGCAGATGAGGTTCCCCGGTTATTTTTTGATCGTATGGGACTTCATACGGCACGCCAAAGAGAGCGGGATCCCCGTCGGGCCCGGGCGCGGCTCGGGCGCCGGATCGATCGTGGCCTACGCCATGCGCATCACCGACCTCGATCCCATTCCGTACAACCTGCTCTTCGAGCGCTTCTTGAACCCCGAGCGCGTCAGCATGCCCGACTTCGACGTCGATTTTTGCATGGACCGGCGCGACGAGGTCATCGCGTACGTCCAGCGCAAGTACGGCGAGTCGAGCGTCGGCCAGATTGCCACGTTCGCCGAGCTCAAGAGCAAGAGTGTCGTCAAGGACGTGGCCCGATGCATCGGAATCACACCGACCGAAGCGCAGCAGATCGCGAACCTCATCCCTCGGAAGACGCCCGCGGAGACGTACACGATCGGCGAGGCGCTCGAGATCGAGCCGAAGCTCAAGGCGCTCTACGAGCGCGAGCCGCGCGTTCACGAGCTTCTCGATCAAGCCCGCAAGCTCGAGGGGCTGACCCGGCACGCCGGCAAGCACGCGGCCGGCATCGTCATCAGCGAGGGCCCGCTCTGGGATCACGTGCCGGTCTTTCGCGACGAGAAGAGCGGCGCTCTGGTCACGCAATACTACAAGGACGACGTCGAGCAGGCGGGCCTCGTCAAGTTCGATTTCTTGGGGCTGAAGACGCTCACCGTCCTCGATATCGCGGTGCGCCTGGTCAACGCGCGTCCGGATGTCGTGCGCCAGGGCAACCGCCTCGATCTGTCGCGGATTCCGATGGACGACCCGGCGACGTTCAAGCTCCTCTCGTCAGGAGAGACAAAGGGGGTCTTCCAGCTCGAGTCGAGCGGAATGCAGCAGCTCTTCAAGGATCTTCGGCCCGACGGCTTCGAGGACGTGGTCGCCGCCGTGGCGCTCTATCGGCCCGGCCCGCTCGGCAGCGGGATGGTCGAAGACTTCGTCAACCGCAAGCACGGACGCGCTGCGATCGCCAGTCTGCACTCGCTCGTCGACGACATCTTGGCGCCCACGTACGGCGTCATTGTCTATCAAGAGCAGGTCATGCAGATTGCTCAGAAGCTCGCCGGGTACACGCTCGGCGGCGCCGATCTCTTGCGCCGCGCGATGGGCAAGAAGAAGCCCGAGGAGATGGCCAAGCAGAGGAGCTTCTTCCTCGAGGGGGCGAACAAGAACGGCGTCGTCGAGAGCCAGGCCGAGCATATTTTCGGTCTCCTCGAGTACTTCGCGGGTTACGGGTTCAACAAGAGCCACTCGGCGGCCTACGCGCTCATCACCTATCAAACGGCGTGGCTGAAGGCGCACTACCCGGTGGAGCTCCTGTGCGCGATCCTCACGAGCGACAAAGACCGGATCGACAAGGTCGTCCGCACGATCGCAGACGCGCGCAACATGGGGGTGACGGTCCTGCCCCCCGACGTCAACGAGAGCGACACCGATTTCAAGGTCGTGTACACGCATGCCGCGGGCGACAGGCCGGTGCGGCGCGCCGACAAGGTCAAAGACACGCTTGGCCCCCAGATTCGGTTCGGTCTCGGGGCCGTGCGCGGCCTCGGCGGGTCGGCCCTCGAGGCTGTGTTCGAGGCCAGGAGCGACGGGCCGTTCCGCGATCTCTTCGACCTGGCCGCGCGCATCGACGCCAAGCGGGTCAACAAGGCGGTCTTCGAGGCGCTCGTTCAGTGCGGCGCGTTCGACACGACGTTGGCGGCGCAAGGGGTCTCCCGCGCGCGCGCATTCGCCTCGATCGACGTCGCCCTCGAGCGCTCGCGCGCCGCGAGCCGTGACCGCGAGGCGGGCCAGACGACGCTCTTCGGCCTGTTCGACGCCGCGCCCCGACCGCGGGCCGCCGCCGCGGCGCCGACGGCCGGCGACTTCGTGGAGGCGCAGGCATGGGACCGGCGCGAGCTGCTCGTGCGCGAGCGTCAGGCCCTCGGCTTCTACGTCTCCGGGCATCCTCTGGAGCGTTACATCAAGGGCGAGGCAGGCCTCGCGAAGATCGGTGCCGCGCCGATCTCGACGTGCGCGGCCGCCGACGACTGGGCGCCCATCCGAGTCGCGGGGATGGTCGAGGGATACCGCGAGCGCGTCTTCAAAGACGGTGGGGGGAAGGTGGCCTTCTTCGAGCTCGAAGATCTCACCGGCAGGGTCAACGTGAAGATGCGCGCGCGAGAGATCGAGCAGTACGCGCAGGTGCTCGCCGCGGGCGAGCCCGTGCTCGTGTCCGGCAAGGTGAGCTTTCCTCAACGATCGGAGGACTCCGAAGACGACCCCGACGTCGCGCGCGAGCCGACGATCCTGCTCGCCGAGGTGCAGCCCCTGACCGACGCCGTCCGCGCGGATACCCGGTCGATATCCATCCGCGTTCGGGCAGAGCGGACCGGGTCCGCGGATCTCGAGAGCCTCGCGCGGGTGCTCACCTCGGCGCGGGTGCCCGGGGGCGGCTGCCCGGTGGCCTTGGTGGTTGCATTCGCCGACGGCGCCGAGGCCGTGTTGACGCTCGGCCCGTCCTGGCGTGTCGATGTGGGAGACACGCTACTTTCGGGGATCGAGCGCATCTTCGGCGAGCAAGTTGCCGAGCTCCGGTAAAGAGAGCACCCCGACCTCCCGTAACGATCGAGCATGGCAGATTCGATCGAATTCGACCGCGCCGCAGCCGCGTCCCAGCGAGCGCCGCGCGGGCTGGCCACTGTCGCCGCTGGCGCGACGGACATCGGCCGTCGCGCTCACAACGAGGATCATGTGTTGCTGCGGCCCGAGCTCGGTCTCTTCTTGCTCGCCGACGGCGCCGGCGGTCACAACGCAGGCAACGTCGCCAGCGCACTGGCGACGACCACGGCGGCCAACGTCTTCGAGACCAGCGCAAAGGCGTTCGCCGGCCGGCCAGACGTCGATGCCGTGGGTCTCGCCACCGTCGCGCGCCGGCTCTCCGCCGCGATCCACCGGGCCAACGCGGAGATCATCGAGATTGCAAAAAAGACCGAGCGATACCGCGGGATGGGGACGACGCTGGTCGCGTTGGCGTTCGCCCCCGACGGGTGCGTGCATGTCGCGCACGTCGGCGACAGCCGCTGCTATCGCCTTCGCGGCGGCCACGTCGAGCCACTCACGACGGACCACTCGTTGCTCGTCGACGTGCTCGAGGGGCATCCGGACGCCGACGACGCCTTGCTCGCTCGCACCCCGCAGCACGTCGTCACGCGCGCACTGGGCATGGACGAAAGCGTGCGCGTCACGCTGCGATCCCTGCGCGTCCTTGCGGGCGATCTTTACCTTCTCTGCTCGGACGGGCTGAGCGACGCTCTCGGCGATGTGGCCATCGAGCAGATCCTGGCGAGGCCCGCCACGCCGGACGAGCTCGTCCACGAGCTCTTGCACGATGCGCTCGAGGCAGGGGTCCACGACAACGTCGCGGCGGTCGTCGTGGCGTGCCCCGAGGCGGACGTGGCGCTCGCGCGGCGCCCGTCCATGAGGCCACTCTCCCCGTCTTCGCCGCCCCCTCTTCCCCTCGCGATGCGCGCTCCGATGGAATCGACGCCGGAGATCATCATCGTCGGGGTCGAGACCCACGTCGTCCCCGCCGACAGCGCCGACCCCAAGGTGCTCGACGCGTTGGGCCGCTTGTCGCGGCTCCGTCAGCCCGGGTCCGACCTCACACTGCCCCGGCCGGTGCAGTGCGCCGGATGCGGTCAACCCCTCGAAAAGGGCGCGGTCCGATGCCCGACGTGCGACCGGGCGCTTGCGGCGATCCAGACGCCGTGACGGGCTCGCGGCAGCCGCCGCGCGCGCCGCCTAGCCGAGCAACGCGTCGAGCTTCTCTGCGATCTTCTTCGTGTCGTCGGCGTGCTTGAGAAGGACGCCAAGCGTGCTCTCGGCAAGCTCGCGATCGAGCGCGCTCGCTCCGAGGAGAATCAGCGCGCGCGCCCAGTCGATCGTCTCGGCGATCGACGGCGGCTTGCGCAGGTCCATGCCGCGCACGCGCTCGACGAACCGGGTCAACTGCTCTTTGAGGCGGGTCCCGATCCCGGGGACGCGCAGCTCGATGATCGCTTGCTCTCGGGCGGGCGGCGGATAGTCGAGGAATGCGTGCAGGCAACGGCGGCGAAGCGCGTCGCTCATGTCGCGTGTCCCGTTGGAGGTCAAGACCACCAGGGGGACGTGGGTGGCGCGCACCGTGCCGAGCTCCGGAATCGTGACTTGCGCCTCCGCCAGGAGCTCGAGCAAGAACGCCTCGAACTCGGGGTCGGCGCGGTCGATCTCATCGATGAGCAGGACGGTCGGGCGCGGGCTCGTCAAAGCGCGAAGCAGCGGACGCTCCAGGAGGAAACGCCGGCTGAAAAGGACGTCGCTGCGGCCGCCGAGGGGATCGACTCCGCCGCCGACCGGGCTACCGTCGAGGGCGGCCCGGGACGCTTCGCCCCGCAGGAGCTGCACGTAGAGCATCTGGCGCGCGTAGTCCCACTCGTAGAGGGCCTTCGCCTCGTCGATCCCCTCGTAACACTGGAGCCGAACGAGCTCGCGGTCGAGGGCCTGCGCTAGAGCTCGAGCGAGGTCGGTCTTCCCCACTCCTGCGGGACCTTCGAGCAGGATCGGGCGGCCTAGCTGAAGGCCGAGCCAGCAGACCAAGGCGAGCTCCGGCTCAGCCAGGTAGCCCGCTTCTTCGAGGCGCAGTCGCAGCTCGGCGGCCGCTGGGACTTGGGGGCTTTCCACCGGCGCCTCTTTCAGTCCATTACGCGATCGGTTTTTGGCTCGCAATCTTTGGTAGGCTCAGGCGCGACAGGTTAAGGGCCAAAACAAAAGGCGGGGGGGATTCATGAACGCGCCGATCGCAACGGAGCACCATCCGAGAGCTCGCAAGGACGAGATCCTCGAAGTCGCGACGCACCTTTTTGCCGAGCGAGGCTACGAAGGGACGAGCATGAACGACGTCGCCGAGCGCGTCGGCATGCGCAAAGCCTCGCTCTTTTACCACTTCGTCACGAAGGACACGCTTTACGAGGCGATGCTCGACCGCGTGCTCGAGCGTCTGTCGAAGGCGATCGCGAGCGCGTACGCCGGCGGCGGCTGCTTTACCGAGCGCCTTCTGGCCGCGACGGACGCCGTGACCACCGTGCTCGCGGAGCGGCCTTTTGCTGCCCGGCTGCTCCTTCGCGACGCGCTCGATCGCGGCCCAGCGCTTCGCGGCCGTGTTCTCGACGCCATGATGCAGTCGCTCGAAGCCGGCGCCGCCTTCATTCGCGCGGGGCAGGACGCGGGCGAGTTCGTCGCCGGCGACGCCAAACAGATCCTGCTCACCACGCTCGGCGCTCAGCTCCTGCCGTTTGCCCTCGGCGAGGTCGTGCAGCGCTATGTCGGCACGAGCCCGTTCGATCCCAGCTTCGTGGCCGCGCGCTGCGCCGAAGCGCGAAAGAACGTGAGCAAGCTTCTGGTGGCGCCCATCACCTGAGGCATGCACGGGGGGATGCGATCACGATCCCTCCGGTAAGGGGATTCCACGCGTCTCGGGCAGGACCCACACCCACGCTGCTGTGCCCAGCGCCAGCACAAGTGGAACCGAAAGACCGCCGCTCAGGCCGCCCGCGAAGACCGCAGCCTGGACGACCACCGGAGCCACAAGCTGGGCCGCTCGCGCCAGGTTGTAGGTGGCCCCCATCGCAGCGCTGCGCACTTCGGTTGGAAAAAGCTCGGCGAGCAGGGCGCCGAAGCCGGCGGTGCAGCCTGAGCCGACACCCAGCGCGAACATGGTGGCCCAGAAGACCGGCGGGTGAGTGACCAGTGTCGGCCAAGACGTGACGAGTGGCGAGAGGGCCGCGGCGGTCAGGAGCGAGTAGGCGGCGAAGGCAGGGCGCCGCCCGAGTCGATCGGAGACGAGGCCAAACGTCAGCATGCCCAGGCCCTGTCCCGCCTGCGCGGTGAGGACCCATGTCAACGACTTGCCGACGTCTTGATGCATCTCGCGCAAGAAGGTCGGAAGCCAGGTGTAACAAGTCCAGTAGGTGCCAAGCTTGAGGACGCCGAGGACCCACGCTGCGGCGAGACGCCGACCCACTCCAGCGCGTGCCAGAGCGCGCAAGCTCGGCGCGTGAGCCGGCGGCGCGTCGGGCAGGTGGGCCGAGCGTCGAACGGCGAACGCCAGAAGCGCCGTCGCGCTCGACGCGACGAGAACGGCGTGCCAACCCACCACCGGGAGGACGACGTATCCCACGACGCAGGCCAGGGCGACGCCGAGCGGCTCACCCGCCTGCAGCGCAGCCGCCCATCGGCCACGCGACTCTCGGGGCACGGCTTCGGCGAGCATGCTGTGCCCGATCGCCCATTCGCCGCCGACGCCCAGGCCGACGATGGCGCGGCCCAAAACGAAGGCCCTCGCGCTGGTGGCGAGCCCGCAAAAGAGGGAACCAGCCGAATAGAGGAGGATGGTCCAGGCCAGCATCGTCCGTTTGCCCATCCGGTCGGCCAGCGCCCCGGCGGCGATTCCGCCGATCCCCGAAGCGCCCAGCGCGACGCCCAGTAGCCAAGCCTCTTGCGGGCGAGTCAGGTGCAGATCGCGCGCGACGGGATCTTTGATGAATCCCAGGAGCACGAGATCATAGAAGTCGAAGGTCCAGCCGAGGAGCGCGAAGACGTAGAGCGGAGCGACGCTTGCCCGGGGCCCGCGCGTCTCCCTCATGACTCGCCGCGTTGCCGGACAGCTTCGTAGAGTGCGATCGCGACCGCGACAGAGGCGTTGAGGGACGCGATCGGCCCCGGCATCGGAAGAACGACGAGCGCGTCGCAAAGGCGCTTGATGGTCTTTCGGAGGCCTTTGCCTTCGGCGCCCACGACGAGAGCGGTCGGTCCCGTCAGATCCACCCGGTCGACGAGCGTATCGCCCGCCATATCGAGTCCGACGACCGTCACTCCGCGCGCGCGGAGATCTTCGAGCGCCCCGGCGAGGGCCGACACGCGGCATAGCGTCGCATGTTCGATCGCGCCCGCAGAAGCCCGAAACGCGGCAGCAGAAAGCGGGGCCGAGCGGTGTTCGGGCCAGATCACGGCGGTCGCGCCCATGGCGACGGCCGAACGGATCACGGCCCCGAAGTTCTGGGGATCCTGCAGCTCGTCGAGGGCGACGAGCAGCGCCCGCGGACCGAGCTCGAGGTCACGGAGCGGCGATATCGCGAGGTCGGGCGCTTGCGCCACGGCCCCCTGGTGCATGACGCCGCGCGCCATGCGATCGAGGTCGGCGCGCGCAACCCGTTCGACCGGGGCGCCGTGGTCGTGCGCGTACCGAGCCAGCGCCTCGAGCTGCGGCGCGTCCCGAGCCGCCGACTCGACGAACACGCGCGCCAGCTTGGGCCCGTGCGCCCGGATCGCTTCGCGCACCGGCTGCAGCCCGCAGACCAGGCGCGCGGCCTCGGCGCGGCTCACGGCGCGCCGGCTAGAGGCAGCTGCAGAGCGGATCGCCGGGCGTGCAATCGCATTTGGCGCCGGGCTTCGACGGCGGTTTTGCACCGCCCTGCGCGCCCTGGTTAATCGCGGGCCGACGCTGCTGAGCAGCCTGCGCTCCGGCCGGCCCGCCTTGCGTCCTGTCCTGCTCGCTCTGGAGCCGCTGGAGCTGCGTCTCTTTGTCTTT
>Ga0182030_10026732_pt1 | contig 10423 bp, 7 predicted proteins | sample 812S3MmetaG_FD_121299 | JGI IMG/M metagenome (GOLD analysis project Ga0182030, IMG submission 121299) | Permafrost microbial communities from Stordalen Mire, Sweden - 812S3M metaG (Illumina Assembly) | ecosystem: Environmental > Terrestrial > Soil > Wetlands > Permafrost | place: Sweden... | reverse complement strand
TGTCGTGCTCAGCGCACTGGTCGTCTCGACGACCGCCGTCACGACGTCCGCCCACGACGGCCCAGCGCTGGCGACCACAACGACGACGACCATTCCGTCAGCTTGTTCGGCCAGCACAATCCCGACCACCACGACGACCACGACCATTCCGGTGACGACCACGACGAACTCCACGACGACTTCGACCACTACGACGACGAGTACCACGACGACGACCACGACGACCATTCCGGTGACGACCACGACGAACTCCACGACGACTTCGACCACTACGACGACGAGTACCACGACGACGACCGTTCCGAAAACGACGGCGATCGCGTGGCCCACTAACGGCAGCGCGGCGGTGGCAATTCCGCGACTCTGCGTGTCGGCGACCTCGTCACGTCAGCCACGAGTTCCCATCGCGAGCTTGACCAAGATGATGACGGTCTGGGTCGTTCTGCATCAACTGCCGCTGACCTTTCAAGAACGCGGCCCCTGTCTCGTCGTCAACGCGTACGACGTCGCGCTGTACGACTATGACGTCGCCTCTGGTCAGTCGAACGCACGGATCGTGTTGGGTGAGAGGATCTGTGAGGGGACACTGCTGCGTGGACTCCTGGTGCATTCGGCCGGCGACTATTCACAGTTACTCCAGAGCATGATCGGCTGGAGTCCGGCCACCTTCGTGCGAGTGATGAACATCGACGCCCGGAAAATGGGACTGACGCGAACGCACTACGTCGACCTGACGGGCATCTTGCCCGAGGATCTGTCGACCGCCAGTAATCAAGCAACCCTTGCCGTCACCCTCATGAGTGCCGAACCGATCGTGGATCAAATCGTCGCACTAACCCACGTGGCACTCCCCTACAACGGCGTCGTCGTTTCCTACACGCCGTATATCGGCGTGGCCAACGTCGTCGGCGTCAAGTCCGGTTTCACCGATCCGGCCGGCGGCTGTGACGTCATGGCGATCAAGGTCACGATCGGCGCGAACACGTTCTTGACCTACGCGGTCGTACTCGGTGAACACGGTGGGAACGCGCTGGGGATTGCGGGCGACGCCGCACTCGCACTTTCACGCTCGCTGCGACCATCGATCAAGCAGGTTCGAACTCCGACGGGCGTTCAACTCGAGTGGGTCGGTCCGGCCGCGGACGTAAAGCCTTGACGTTTCCCTAGGACAGAGCCTGCTGTAGATCATCGAGTAGGTCGTCGCTGTCTTCGATGCCGACGCTGAGTCGAACCAAGTTGTCCGGGATCTCCAGCAACGATCCGCTGGTTGACATGTGCGTCATCTGTGCCGGCAATTCGATCAGACTCTCGACACCGCCGAGTGACTCAGCCAAGGTGAAGACCTTGGTCTTCTCCACGAACGCCTTGGCGTGTGCGGCGCCGCCCTTGACCTCGACACTCACCATCCCTCCAAATCCACTCATCTGATCGAGCGCGATCTTGTGGTTCGGGTGCGTCTCCAGGCCCGGGTACCAGACGCGCTCGATTTGATCGTGTTGGTTGAGCATTGCCGCCACTTCCGCGGCGTTCGCTTGATGCCGGTCCATGCGTACGGCGAGCGTTCGGATGCCGCGCATGATCAAGTAGCAATCCAGTGGGCCCGGTATGGCTCCGACGGCGTACTGGAGGAACTTCAAGCGCGCGGCGAGTGGCGCGTCATTCGTGACGAGCGCTCCGCCAATGGCGTCGGAGTGCCCGCCGAGGTACTTCGTCGTCGAATGCATCACGACGTCGGCGCCGAGCGTCAGCGGCGTTTGCAGATACGGAGTCGCGAACGTGTTGTCGACCACCAACGCGGCACCGCGACGGTGTGCCACGTTGGCCAGCGCCGCGATATCGGCAATACGCAACCAGGGATTACTCGGTGTCTCGGCCCAGACGAGTTTCGTGCCCTCGCGCCACGACGACTCGACGGCATCGATATCCGAAAGGTCGACCACGTCCGTCTCGATCCCCCACGGCCCGAAGATCTTCGTCAGCATCCGATACGTGCCGCCGTAGGCGTCGGCCGAGAGGATCACTCGGTCGCCCGGCGACAACGTGCGCAACATCGCGTCCGTGGCCGCGAGACCGGACGAAAAGGCAATCGCGAACTGCGCAACTTCCAGGCTCGCCACGACCGCCTCGAGTGCCGCGCGCGTCGGGTTGTCGCCTCGACCGTAATCGGCGAACTTGACGACGCCGACGGACTCTTGGGCGTAAGTCGACGTGAGATAGACCGGCACGTTGACGGCCCCGGTCTCGAGGTCCGGCTCTTGTCCCACGTGGATCGCCCGGGTGGAGAAGTTCACGGCTGTCCCTTCAGTACCGAATCAGGTGCGGTGTTCGAGAGGAAGCGCAGCACGTCCGAGGCGGTGATCACACCGCGGGGTCGCCCGTCAGCGAGCACCAACAACGCCGGCGTCGACCCGAGTCGACGGGTCACCGATTCGAGCGGCTCGCCCACGCCGATCGTTTCAAGGATCGGACCCATGACCGCTTCGATTGGTCGATCGAGCATCGAGGGATCCTTGAATCCCAACTCCATGAGGTCCAGTTCGATCGCCGTACCGACGACTTCTTTGGCCGCGAGCGGCAACTCGTCGGTGACGGCGATGACGACCTGGGAGACACCACGTTCACGCATCAGGACCGTCACTTCGCGCACGCTCTGATCGGTCGTCGCCAAGATGAGGTCCGTCGCGTTCGCTCCCTTGACGTCGAGGATGTCACCGGCCGTCGGACCGCTTTCCGTCGTCAAGAAGCCGTAACCGCGCATCCAGTCGTCATTGAAGATCTTGGAGATGTAGCCGCGCCCCGTATCGGGCACGAGTACCACGACGCACGATCCCGCAGGCGCGGTCTGGGCCACACGAAGGGCCGCGACGACCGCCGTCCCGCCCGAGCCTCCGATGAGCATCCCCTCTTCGTGGGTCACGCGTCGAGCCATTTCGAATGCGTCGGCGTCACTCACCGCGATGACTTCGTCAACGAGGCTCGGGTCGTAGTTCGCGGGCCAGAAGTCCTCACCCACCCCTTCGGTCAAATACGGACGACCTTCACCGCCGGAATAGACCGAACCTTCGGGATCGGCGGCCACGATTCTGATCGCGGGGTTCTGTTCCTTGAGGTACTTCGCCACGCCGCAGATGGTGCCACCCGTCCCGGCCCCCGCGACGAAGTGCGTCACCGTGCCGTCGGTGTCGCGCCAGATCTCGGGTCCCGTCGTCGTGTAGTGCGCGTACGGATTGGCGGGGTTCGAATACTGGTCGGGTCGGAACGCGCCGGGCGTCTCACGGGTCAGACGTTCAGCGGTTGAGTAGTACGAATCGGGGTCTTCGGGAGCGACCGCGGTCGGACAGACGATCACTTCGGCGCCGTAGGCCTCGAGGAGTCGAACCTTCTCCGCGGCCATCTTGTCGCTCATCACGAAGATGCACCGGTACCCACGCTGAGCAGCGACGATCGCCAACCCGACGCCAGTGTTCCCGCTGGTGGGTTCGACGATGACGCCACCGGGCTTCAAGAGTCCGTCGCGTTCGGCGGCGTCGATCATCGTGAGCGCCGGTCGGTCCTTCGAACTCCCGCCGGGATTCATCGATTCCAACTTCACCAGTACCTCGACGCCGTTGGGCGTTTCGAGGCGATTGAACCGCACGAGGGGGGTCTCGCCGATGAGGTCCAACAAGGAGTTCGCCACGCGCATGGCTCCACCTTATTTGGGGAAATGTGCGCGTCGCGGCGAACGGGGTCCGCGCCTCAGATTTCAGTCGCCGTCACCGCGGTCCGATCGCTCACGTCCCTGTTGCCACTCCGGCGAACGCGCCACTCGATGACGGCGATACTGATCCATCCCACGATGATGACCAACCAAAACGTCAACAATCGATAGACCAGCACGACGGCCAGGGCGGGAACCTGCTTGGCCCCGTAGGCCACCAGAATGACGGCCAGACTGCCTTCGACGATGCCCAGGCCGCCCGGAATAAGCGGCAGCGACGCAACAATTTGGGACACGCCGAAGGCGAGCAGGACACCACTCCAGGGGATCGTCGCGTGAACCGCACCGAAGCAGCACAACAGTATGACGAAATCCATGAGCCAGAGCGCCGTGGCCATGACCACGAGCCCCACCGCGGCGGCGTTCGAGAGAGGAATCTCGTGCATCCTCTCCAACGTGGACTCGATGCGTTTCATTACGTCGCCGCGAGGGTGACCCGTGACACGTCGAAAGAGCCGCACGACCTGTCCCAAGAAACGCAACAGCAGGTCTCGACGTACGAGAAACGCTCCCGCGATCACGACGACGAATAGGCCAACGATGACGGTGCCTCTCGCCTGAACGCCAGTGTGACCGGTCAACGCGACGAGTACGCCGACGAGGAGCAAGAGCGACATGCCGATGGCCTGAGCGATCAATATCGTCAGGATCGACCATCCGGCGCTGGCGCCGCTCGCACCATGACGTCGAAAGAAACGGTAGCGATAGGCACTCGACACCGCCGGCTCGCCGGGGACGCTGTAGGCAATGGCGTTGTTGGCGAGCGAGACAAGTGTGAGCGACGCCAAGGAGATTTCCGCGCCGCTCCACTGCAACACTTTCTGCTGGAGGAATCCGTAGCCGACGATCGACAACACTTCAGCGGCCACCGCCCCCGACTCCCAGGCGTAGTTGAGGTGGTCCAAGTGATGGAGCGCACCAGTGAATTCACCACGTTTGCCCACGAGCAACATCAAGATGAAGGCGCCCAGTGCGACCCCGACGGCGTACCGGATGATCATCCAGAAGATTCGACGTCTCCGCGACGGGGTTCTCTCGTCGGTCACGAGTTCACACTACCGACGACGAATTGATAGTAAGAATCGCGCGACACTTGTTCGGTCGCTCGGGAAAACTCAACAACTACGATTTGCCATGGCCCAGAGTGACTCCTTCGAGACTTTCGTTCCAATCGACCGACCGGTGCGAACGGCCATCATCGGTCTGGGACGCGTTTACGAGCTCAACATTCGCGCTTACGCCGACAATCCCGGCGCCGACGTCGTGGCGATTGTGGATCCCAGCGACCTTCGCCGAGCGCAACGCCAGCTTCAGTGGCCACAAGCGCGAGCCTTCGCCTCGATCGAAGATCTGATCGCGAGCGACACCGAGATTGATGCCGCAGAGTTGTTGCTTCCGACGACGCGCAACGAAGAGGTCGTCATGGCTTGTTTGGCCAAAGGCTGGCACGTCAACCTACAAAAACCTTTCGCCAACGACCTCGCGAGTGCCGTGAGGATGACCGAGGCAGCCCGAAGTCGAGGTCTCCAACTTCGGGTGATGGAGAACTACCTCTTCTATGAACCGCTTCAGAAGTTGAAACTCACCATCGATTCCGGCACGCTCGGCTCGATCAGTGGCTACCACATGAAGATGGTGGCGAGCGGACGAGGGGGCTGGGAAGTCCCGGGCGATTCTTACGAGTGGCGATTCCAGCAGGCCCGCGGCGGTCGGGGTCCCCTCTTGTTCGACGATGGTTGGCACAAACTCTCCACGGCCCTGTGGCTGTTCGGACCCGTCAAGGAAGTCCGAGCGTGGATCGGTTCGACGGAGATCGTCACGGGCACCGAAGTGGACGCACCGACCACGATGACCTGGGAACACGAGAATGGGATTCGCGGCGTGTGGGACATCACGTTGGCCGTTGACATGTACCTTCGTTCGGATTACTACACGAATGACGAACGTTGGGAAGTCACCGGTCGACGCGGATTCGCCCGAGTGAATCGCTGCACTGCTCGCGGAATCCAAGAACCGAGTTTCGAGATCTATGTCGACGGTGAGATGCGATCATTCCACGCCCTGGATGACGACTGGGCGAGCAGTTTTCGCGACTCGGGGCGCCACTGGCTGCGTGCGTTGCGAACCGGTGAGGGTCCGCTGCTGTGGGGAGCAGACCAAGCCCTTGACGTTCTGCGCTTTGCCCTCGCCGCGTACCAGAGCAGTGCGCTCGGTGGTGTCGGAATACGTCCCGGATCACTCACCGTTGAACTCGATGGAAATGCCTCCACGAACTGAGCGTGCACGTGCTCGCGCCACCCGTGGTGAAGCGATATTGAGTCTGCGGTGAGCGATTTCGAATCCGTGAGGGAGCGCCTGAGCGCCGCCGGATTCCTGGCGGCCGAAGAAGAGGCGTCAGAGCTACTGCACTATTCGAGCGGTGACCCCGCCGAATTGGAGTCGCGCGTCAAACGACGTCTGCGCGGCGAGCCCCTCGCCTGGATTACCGGGTTCACCACTTTCTGTGGTATCGAAATCAGAGTTGTTCCCGGTGTCTATGTGCCGCGCTGGCAAAGTGAACCACTCGCCCATCGGGCCGCGACGCGTTTGCCGCGTCATGGCATCGCCGTCGATCTCTGTACCGGATCGGGTGCAATAGCGAAAGCGCTCCTCGCCGAAAAACCGAATGCGCGCGTCGTCGGTACTGATATCGACGAACGAGCCGTGTCGTGCGCGAGGTCCAACGGAATCGAAGCCCTGTGCGGTGACCTCTTCGCACCACTTCCTCTCGATCTCGAGGGCCGCGTCGACGTGATCATCGGCGTTGTCCCGTATGTTCCGACCGAGAGCATGCCCTTTCTCTCGCGCGACACACTCGCTTTCGAGTCACCCTTGTCCTATGACGGTGGGTCCGAAGGCGTCGATATCCTTCGACGAGTACTCGAAGGTGGTCACCGTTTTCTGCGACCCGGAGGTTCCGTGTTCGTCGAAGTTGGTGGACGACAATCTGAGGTACTACACGACGACCTGGTGAGACTCGGATTTGACGACGACACCGTTTTTTTCGACGATGACGGTGACCTTCGAGGCCTCGAAGCTCGGCGATTCTAAGTTCAATCGTTGCGTGGGGTGGTACCACGAGGTAAGAACTGGGGGTTTCCCTGCTTCCATTTCGACGTCGGACCCGTAACGCTGGCTCCAACAGTTCTTTGGTCAATTCTTGATGGAGGTCATCGGTGCCATGAACCAAGTCCTCCGGGTCGCCTGGTTTCGCAACCGAGCGTGCTTTCATCAGCGCTTCATCGGCTTGGTGTCAATGGTCGTGCTGATCGGGGCAATCGGCGGGCTGGCCCTCGCCTCCGTCGCCGGAGCACGGCGTACGGAGTCTTCGTTTCCCACCTATCTGAAAAGCACAAATCCGTCCGATGTCGTTGTCTTCAGCACCTACGACGACCCCGGCCTGGGAGTAAACACCGGATACGACTCCGCGCTCCAAAGGAAGATCGCGCAGTTGCCACTCGTCGAGCGCATGACCTCTGGCATCATTTTCGACGGCAATATCAACCTCGACGCGGTGAAGGGGATTCACGCGCACTTGCTCGCGGGTGAGACGCCACCAACCTTTACTGGCAGCTTTGATGGTGAGTACTCCAAGGTGGACCGTGTCTCATTGGTAGAGGGCCGACGGGCCAATCCCGCCCGGGCTGACCAGGCCGTAATGAACGTCCAGGCGGCCAACGAGATGGGGCTCACAATTGGTTCGACTATTCAGATTCCTTTCTACACGAACGCCCAGAAACGACTCCCAAAAATCGGCAAACCATTTCTCATCGTCAAGGTGAAGATGGTGGGCGAAATAGTTCTCGCCAACAACATTGTTGAGAGTGATTTCGACTCACTCGGGGCACCGACGGTCATATTCTCGGCGGCCCTCACTCGTCTCTTAGCGCCCCGATGCGCCACGGGCACGGAAACCTTTCTGCAAATGCGAGGCGGCGACCAAAGTACGAATCGAGTCCTCTCGGAAATCGATCGCGTCGATCCGAACTCCAATTCCTTCGGCGGAAGTCAAACCACGTCCGGTTTCGTTCCCGCTGTTCAGCAAGCAATCGAGCCCGAGGCAATCGCGCTCGCCGTATTCGGTGGCATCGCCGGTCTCGCCGTCATGTTAATTGTCGCACTGATGATAGGTCGCTTGCTTCGTGTCTACGCCGAGGAAACCAGTACGTTACGAGCGCTGGGCGCGGATCGACGCATGATGCGCGCCGACCAACTCATCGGTGTACTCGGCGCAGTGATCGTTGGTGGCCTTATTGCAGTGGCGCTGGCGTTCGCCCTCTCCTCGCTCAGTCCTTTGGGGCCCGTCCGACCGGTCTATCCGCATCCGGGCGTCTCGTTCGATTGGACCGCGCTCGGATTCGGTTTTCTCATCCTCGTGGCCGTCTTAGGCGCCTCGGCGCTGTTCGCCGCGAATCGCGAACTACGACGCATAACATTGACGAGCGTCGTTCAAGCGCCCAAGCGCGAGACACGGCTCGTACGCTCCAGCGCCAACTCCGGTCTTCCAATTTCGGCGGTGACGGGCATTCGTTTCGCCCTTGAATCCGGCGATGGCCGCAACTCGACACCCGTTCGATCAGCGATTCTAGGAACCGTGCTCGCCGTCACCGTTCTGGTGACCACGCTCACCTTTGGTGCCAGTCTGGACGGACTCGTGTCGCGACCCTCGCTCTACGGATGGGACTGGAACTACGCGATTCTGGCTGGCTTCGCCGGTGCGGAAGACATGCCCGCGCACCAAACCGCAACGTTCTTAAACCAGGACCGAGACATTTCGTCATGGTCGGGCGACTACGTCGTCGGGGCCAACCTCGATGGCCAGTCCGAAGGAATGATGACCGAGCAACCGGGCGCTCGTGTCGCACCGCCGTTGCTGTCGGGCCACGGTCTCGACAAAAGCAATCAAGTCGTCCTCGGTTCGACGACGTTGGCTCAGCTCCACAAGCACGTGGGCGAGACGGTGACCTTCTCCAACGGGGTCTCCAAGGCCTCAACCTTGCTCATCGTTGGTACCGCGACCATGCCGGCGATCGAAGACGGACTCGGAATGGGATCCGGTGCGTTGGTGGCGACGAGCATCTTTCCCACCTCACTCCTCAACCTTCAAGACGCGCCCATCCCGGGGCCCAACGTGATTCTCATTCGCACTCGCCCTGGCGTCAATCCCACTGACGCGTATCGTTCCCTCGAGAAAGTCAATCGAGAGATCAACGCGGTTCCAAAAGACGAGGGACTCGCGGGCGGTGTTGTGAAGGTCCTGCGCCCAGTGGAGATCGTCAATTTCCATTCCATGGGAACCACACCCACCATATTCTCGACGTGTCTCGCTTTAGGTGCGATCGCGGCTCTGGGAATCACACTCGGTGCGTCGGTGCGTCGCCGACGACGCGACCTCGCGTTGCTGAAGGCACTCGGCTTTACACAACGACAACTTGCCTCCGCCATTGCCTGGCAGGCGACCGTCGCGGCTGTCGTCGGCGCCGTCATTGGCATACCCCTCGGTATCGTCATTGGTCGCGAGCTATGGATACTCTTCGCGCGCAGCATTGACGCCGTACCCGACGCGTCGATTCCCTTGTTGTCAATCCTGTTCGTCGGCGTTGGAACGATCGTCTTTGCCAACCTGGTTGCTGCGATACCCGGGCGCATCGCTGCTCAGACCTCAACTGCGCTCGTCCTTCGAACTGAGTAAGTAGTGATTCTGGTCAGTGACAGTGAGCATCATCGCTGATTGTGCGGACGAAAGATCCGATGAGGCGACGAATCCGTAGACCAGTCGTGATTGTGGGACATGGAGGTCGTCAATGACTCGAGTTCGGTCCAGGGACCCCTGGCACCTGTTGCGCCTTGGCGGCGCCGCACTGGCGGCCGCCACCGGTGCGATTCATCTCGACCTCTATCTCACCGGTTACCGGACCATTCCAACGATCGGATGGTTGTTCCTGATGCAAGTGATCGGCGCATTCGCTCTCGCTGCGTCACTGATCTTCGCAAAGAGTCGAAGTATCGTCGCGGCCGGAGCCGTATTTCTTCTGTCGACCCTCGTGGGCTATCTCCTATCCATGCACGTCGGTCTCTTCGGATTTCGAGAAGTCCGCACGTCTGCGGGCGTGAGCGCGGGCATCATTGAGATCGTCGGGTTCGTGGCGCTCGCAGGATACGCGACGCGTCCTGACCGACATACCCTCTTTCGATCTTCACGAACGCCCGATCGATATTCGATGGTGAATCAACGAGTGGCGTTACTCGTGGGACGCTGCGTCGCTGGAGTCGTCGCGTTACTGGCCGTCCTCGCGTTCGCGCTGACGCTGAGCACGACGGGCGCAGCGACGAGTACCGGCGGCGCGACGGCGTCGTTGAGGGTCGCCGACGTTCAAGGAACTCGCGTCCTTACCAACGCTCAGGGCTACACCTTGTACTGGTTTGCCCCCGATTCCCCAACCACCTCGCGCTGTTATGGCACGTGTGCCGCGTACTGGCCACCGGTGATTGGCTCCCCCACACCAGAAGCCGGCGTCGCCGGAGCGTTCGCCACGTTGAAGCGATCCGACGGAGCCGAGCAGGTCACTTACGACGGTCATCCTCTCTACACTTACGTCGGCGATTCGGCGCCGGGTCAAGCCA
>Ga0182030_10026731_pt1 | contig 10424 bp, 8 predicted proteins | sample 812S3MmetaG_FD_121299 | JGI IMG/M metagenome (GOLD analysis project Ga0182030, IMG submission 121299) | Permafrost microbial communities from Stordalen Mire, Sweden - 812S3M metaG (Illumina Assembly) | ecosystem: Environmental > Terrestrial > Soil > Wetlands > Permafrost | place: Sweden... | reverse complement strand
GCTCTAGAGTGACCCCCTCGACATATTCCATGGCAATATAAGGAACATCGCCGGGTGCGCTGCCAAAAGACAAAATGCTGACTACGTTGGGATGCTGTAATTTGCTGGCCGCCCTCGCTTCATTTTGAAAGCGCAAATTATGAATCTGGTCTTTGCTAAGAGCCGCCCTTAGAACTTTGATGGCAACATCGCGGTCGAGTAGTACCTCATGCGCCAGGTACACATCGCAAATGCCACCGTGCCCCAGCTCAGACAGTATTTTATAGCGCTCGGCAAAGATTTCGCCCCTTGAAAGAGCGCAGCCGGAGCTTTCGAAATTGGCTGGAGTCTCCAAAATCACTCTCCAGTCTTACCTGACTAGATTATGCCCTGAGAATAGGCAGGCAAACGCAAGCAGGAGCATGTTTCATCCGGACGGATATGCGCCGCATACACCTGTCTGCTTTTCCCGACACAAAAATTTAGGGCAGACCAGCGGGTGGTCTGCCCTAAACCAAATGTTGCAGGGAGTTGAGCTAAGAGAGCGCGGTCTTGTTCCAGAACACATCGCGAATAGCTTTAGCCGAATTTGATTCTGCGCTAATTACCACCGTGGATGGTGCGAACAAAAAGACACCATCGCCGATGCGTTGCTGATGACCGTCAATGGCATGCGTCGCACCAGAGAGAAAGTCAACAATGCGCTGGGACGTTTCGTTATCCAGCAAATGTAGATTGAGCAGCACCGACTTGCGTCCCCGCAAGGATTCAACAATGTCCATGGCCTCGTTAAAAGTACGCGGCTCAATGACCATAACTTCACTGTTGGGTTGTGCGCTCGGATGGTCCACAACTTTATTTGAAGTTGTGGTTAGAATTTTAGCCGTTCGGCTTGGTTCTGGCACGCTCACTTTATCAAGCGCCAGCGGTCCGCTGGTCTGATATATCTCATCGCTTGTTTCGAAGAGATCTTCGAAATCTTCCTGATCATAATTGTCAGCAGGTCCAAACCAAAAACTTTTGAACTTTTGAACTAGGCTCACCTTGCGTCCTCCTTACCCGTCCTGGTTTCCCTTACCCCTCATCCATCACCTGGGCGAAACGACTCACCACTTTCATCCCGCCACCATACAAGATACCAGATATTTGACTACTCGTCGCACATTTTTTCTAGTTTTTTGAAAAAATTGCTCGACCAACTCGCACCATAGTGGCACCACATTTGACGGCATCAAGGAAATCATCCGACATGCCCATCGAGAGTTCCTTCAGGCTTATACCATGCTCATTTTCGAGCTCGGCTCTTAGACTTGCAAGACCGAGAAAACACTTCTCCCAAACCTTTCGATCATCAGTAAGTGGTGTCATAGTCATCAGCCCTTCGATTTTTATTCCGGGCAATGTCATCAAATCAGCAAAGCATTCGCGCAAAGTCTCAGCAGTGAAACCACCCTTTGATGGATCATCGACCACTTTTACTTGCAGAAGAACTGCTTGCTGAATGCTCATCTTTACAGCCTCTTGCGAGAGCACTTCGGCCAGAGCCTGCGTATCGACCGAATGAATCAAAGCAAAGCGACCCAATGCTTTTTTGGCCTTATTGCTTTGCAGATGTCCGATAAAATGCCAATGCATATGTTCCGCCATATATGGTGGCATTGCATCTTGTTTTTTCAGTGCGTCTTGAATACGACTCTCACCAAATTCGGTGACACCACATTCGAAGGCTTCTTTAATTTCTTCGATACCAACATACTTACTCACGGCAATTAAAGTAACCGAACTAGAGCCGAGAGACTCACGTACTTTCGCCAGATTTGCTGCCACACTCATTACCTGGTTCTCGCCATTTGCCAGCTTTCCGCTTAAGCTGCGCTAGAAGATTGCAGGCCCGCTCGCAAAAAATTTTGCGGCTCACTTGCCTTCTCGTCGGGGATAAACTGAGCAAGTTCCCGCGAGCTAAACAAACTTTACTATAAGACCTTTTACGCAAACTTTTGTCAAGGAAATTAGCCAACCTTAGCGTAATTTGATTTGCTATATATCGAGTATTGATGCGACTTGAGACATAGCAACTATAGCTGCGGTTTCACTGCGCAAGATGCGCGAACCTAGCGTTACCGGCAACCAACCCTGAGCAATTGCTGCGGCAATTTCGTCCGCAGCGAAGCCGCCTTCGGGTCCGATCAGCAAGCATATAGTTTTGTCACGATCGCCACCGAAAGGATCGCTGCTGGATATCTTTTCTGGCAATGCCTTCACCAGTGGTGCCGCATCATAACGTTCAGCACAAATAAAACGCCACTGATCGGTGCCACCACTTGTAGAGCGCTGCAGGTAATCGTCCAAACTTTGAGGCTTCACTACCGGCGGTATCGTGCCTCGCTCGGATTGCTCGGCGGCTTCTTTTACAATAGCCTGCCAGCGCACCAATTTACCGGCTACACGTTCATCACCTTGACCTGCAACGCTGAGGCGGGCAACACAATGCCGGCATTGCACCGGTGTAATTTCATTAACACCGATCTCAGTTAATTTCTCCAGGCACCACTCAAAACGATCTTGCTTGATCAAGGCTAACGCGACATTCACCTTGTTGTGACCACTGCTTACTGATGCCACAGCTTTGCTGAATAAACAGTGCACACGATTTTTTTCCATCCGTTCTATCTCTAGTTCGAATGTGCCACCATCACCGTCGAGAAGAATAAACCTATGCCCCTGACCCAGACGTAACACAGAACGAAGCTGCTTAATTAGATCATCTTCAGCTAATTCGATTCGCATTCCCGGTTCAAAAGAGCTGGCAATAAGTTGCTTTAATCTTGCCAGGTCGCCGCCACTGGCAAAAAAGCGGGCTAGGCGCATCTATTGACAGCCCTCCGCATCAAGAAGCTGGCACTGCCAATCTTTAAAATGGGATACGTAAAAGTTGATATAATTGCCTCTCGACTTGATTTGTACGTGGCTGCTTCAGCCACATATCATTTCTGATTATCCAGATTTTCCAGGGATTTGCCAGATCAAGTCGCCCCGTGCGTAGAAAGTTCACGACGGGTCGGTTCACTCCCAATGTTATTTATGTATGCCAATGGATCTCAACGAATGGTTTAGAAACCGCAGAAAGAAGCCAGACCAGGCGGAAGTCAAGCAGCCTCTCAGCACGGAAGAGTATTGCGCCCTCTGGACTAAGTGCCCGCTTTGCCAGGAGCTGCTTTTCACACGCGACTTAAGGCAAAACCTGCACGTTTGTCCCAAGTGCCAATACCATATAAGGATTGGTGCCGTGCAACGCATCGAGCAAATTGCCGATCCTTATACTTTTGTCGAACTCGATGCCGGCTTGTCTTCTGCCGACCCTCTCGGATTCGTAGATTCAGAGCCATATCCTAAACGTCTGGTAGAAGCCACGCGTAAGTCAGGCTTAACCGAATCAATTGTGACCGGCACCTGCACCATCAACAAAGCGCCACTTGCGCTCGGCGTTATGGACTTTGGCCATTTCGGCGGCTCGATGGGCTCTGTTGTCGGCGAGAAAGTCGCACGCTTAATTGAGCATGCGCTGGCCAAGCGTATAGCTCTTTGCATTATTTCCAGCTCGGGCGGAGCACGCATGCAAGAAGGCATTCTCAGCTTAATGCAGCTTGCTAAAACAAGTGCGGTGCTACAAGAGTTTCACGACCAGGGTCTTCTTTATTTAAGTGTATTGACCGAGCCAACTTATGGCGGTGTCACGGCCAGCTTTGCCATGCTTGGTGATGTCATTATCGCCGAGCCCGGTGCGCGGGTTGGTTTTGCTGGACGACGAGTCATTGAACAAACAATCAGGCAAAAGCTTCCCGCCGACTTCCAAACCGCTGAATATCTACTGGCACACGGTCAGGTTGACATGGTTATCGAACGCGCACGATTGAAAGACACACTTTCAAACCTCATCGAATTCCATCAGCACCCAAATCATTCAAATCCTTCAATACCGGATGAATCAAACGGCAAGAAAGGGCAAGCACTTTCCACACGCTAGTTCAAGCAAAAATTCAACAACGGACAATAAAAATGGACGAAAAGAAAATTACTCCCCTTGAGTTTGAAAAACCGCTTGCTATGCTGGCTCAACAGATAGAAGCTCTGGAAAAGCAATTGGGCACAGGGCTCACCCCCGAGCTTGAGAATGATTTGCATCGCCTCAATCAGCAGTACGATCAACTCAAGAAATCAATTTATTCCAATTTGCGCGGCATCGATCACCTTGCTCTGGCGCGCCATCCGCAACGTCCTTATACACGTGACTATATAGTAAGATGGGATCCTCAGTGGGTCGAAATGCACGGCGACAGGCAGGGTTCAGACGATCCAGCCATGGTGTCAGGGCTGCTGCGCATCTTTGAATTCAATGTTATTGTGATCGGCACGCAAAAAGGTCGCACGATTCGCGAAAAGCAGCATTGCAATTTTGGCATGCCACAGCCTGAAGGTTATCGCAAAGCATTGCGCCTTTTCAGACACGCCGAGAAATTTGGCTTGCCCATTGTCAATTTGATTGACACGCCAGGAGCGTATCCAGGCTTGAGTGCTGAAGAACACAATCAAGCCGAAGCCATCGCCGTTAACTTGCGTGAGCTCTCCGGTTTGACTGTACCGGTTATATCAATCATCACCGGTGAAGGTGGCTCGGGCGGTGCCTTAGCCATCGGTGTCGCCAACAGAATTTTGATGCTGGAACACTCTGTTTATTCCGTAATCTCGCCTGAAGGCTGTGCCTCGATTCTCTGGAGATCGGCTGACAAGGTCGCCGAAGCATGCCAGGCGATGAAAATGACCGCACGTGAGATACGTGAACTTGGTGTCGCTGACGAAGTAGTTTCTGAACCACTATGCGGTGCCCAACACGATTACGACTTCACGGCAAGCCAACTAAAGGAAGCGATCGGCAGACACTTGCGCGATCTGAGCAAACTGACGCCAAAAGAACTTAAGAAGGATCGCTTGAATAAGTTCAGGAAACTTGGTGCTTTCATTGAAGGCGAAGTCAAGCCTATGGGCATCGCTTAAAACGCGTGTTTTGATTACTTAGCCAGGCGACGATATTTTTTGACTAAGGCTCTTACTTCATCTGTGCCTTTGCAATCGTCCGAAACTTGATCTAGATAAGCAAGAGCCGGCTTGTAGTGCTTGCTGCGAGCTTCTTTGCGCGCCAGTTTGACGCATACGCGATCGTAGGTGTCTTCCGTTTCCGGACTCAATTCTCCAGATTGCTTCTGCGCATCCAAAATCCCTTTAGCATCTTCGAGTTTGTCTTGCGAAATCAAAGCGGCAAGGCTGGCCTTTTGCTCAGCACTCAAATCAGTTTTGCTGGAGTTGTTGGGCTTTTCGCCTGCAGCATTGCCCTGACTTGGTGTCGTAAGCGGCCCAGAACTCTTTTTCATCAAAGTATGAATAATCGTCTGGTTGGCGATCACCCAAAACAGAGCCCCAGTCAAAATCAAAGTCAAGATTGGTGGCACAATCATTTGCAAAAACGAGACCACGCGATCGAACACACTCATCGGCCTGGGTGGCGGCCGATGATAACGCGCGGCATCAGCGTTAGCCTTGGCATGAGCGCGATCGACTTTTTTCTGCATGATCCCAGTAGCTTCATTTATTTTCTGCCGCAAAGCATCCGGGTCAATCGCCTCTTCATCACCTGGTAAGAGTGGACGAGGAGCAGTCGCCACAGATCCCGCTCCAGCCTGGTTTTTTTGGCTGCCGGCCACATTTGAACTTGCGCCAGCTTGGCGCTTAGCCGCAGGTGAACCAGACGCGGCAGCTAAGGCATTCCAGAATTCTTGTGCTGTTTGAAAACGAGCATCGGGATCTTTAGCCAGAGACTTTGCCACCATCATTTCAATTTCTTGCGAAAACTCCATATCTGGTCGTATTTTGGAAAGACGTGGAGGTGGGTCTTTGACTTGCGCCGATAGAACCAGGTAAATATCTTTGGACTCAAACGGCACCATGCCGGTCAAACACTCAAAAAGCACAATACCCAGCGAATAGAGATCGCTTCGCGTATCGGTTTTACCAGCATCACACTGTTCAGGACTCATGTAGAACGGGCTACCGCAGATCGTGCCAGTCTTTGTAATTTTGCCGATGGTGTCATCTTCACCGGCAGCGAAAGTAGCAATGCCGAAATCAACAACTTTTACATGGATACCGCGACCATCAGACAATTCTTCAATGACCATATTTTCCGGTTTGATATCACGATGGACAATGCCCCGATTGTGAGCCTCACCCAGCGCCTGACAGACCTGATTTATCACCATGAGTGTCTGCCCCATAGTCAGTTGGCCGCGCTCCACCAAAACATCAGCCAGCGATTTACCGTGCAGTAAATCCATAACGATATAAGGTTGACCAGAAGCAAGTACGCCGAAATCGTACACGGTTGTAATGTTGGGATGGTTCAAGCGACTGGCCGCCTTCGCCTCTTTTTGATAGCGCTTCATCGACTCATCGTCGTTAACTAGATAGCCATGCATAACTTTCACAGCCACAGCCCGGCCGATTGCCTCTTGCATCGCCTTATAAACCACGCCCATCGAGCCCTTAGCCACAAGACTTTCAATGCGATAACGGTCATGAATGAGCATGCCAATAAGCGGATCCTTGCCTACCGGGACCAGCTTCGACAGGTCTTTCGGGCAGAGATCCTGCTCGTCGGAGAATTGAAAGTTGCAAACAAGACAGAGTTTCATCGAAAAACTTCTTTTGCTCAGCCCCTCAAGGTTATGGCTTACCCATCTACAGCTTACCCAACTATTGTGTTTGTAAGCACGCTTTAGCCGCAGCAGTTTTGGATTTGAGCCCAGTGTCAGGTAATATTTCCGGCGCTTGTTTGAATCTCCCGGGAATGCCTGCGGTTCAGGGAATTATTTCTTGGACAGCCGCTCAGCCCTTAGAAGAAAGCATTAAATGTTGACATTGACAACGGCTCGACTAGCCTATCGACCACGATGTCAATGTCAATATTTAATGCTTTTGTCTAAGGCAATTCAAAAGCCCAGGGCGGTATTGGTTCATGTACCTTCCCGCAGCGGCAGCGGTATTAGCTACGAGGATGACCCACAAGAGCGACCTCCTCCCAGCCGTCCCAAATGCTTCAGGTGAGAATAAGCGAGTTGTTTGGGCGGCCTGAATCGGCTATAACCCTCATACAGGTTCCGCTTAACTTGCCACTAAAAGGCTAAAGTCAAAGATGCCATGCGCTGAGAACCCGTGCTCCACCTGTGGAGACAAGGCGCAGCGGAACCAAGGTTTATTTTGGAATAGCTTTTGCCCCCGATTAAATCGTTGCGCCAGGCGCTGCAGTTGAACTAAGCGGGAAAACTAGTAACTACCAAGCGAAACCCAGACAGGGCTTGATTTAAAGCACCGTGCGGCCATTGCTGTCGAAAGCAAGAAATGATTCAAATTTCACCTTTCGTAAAAAAGTAGCTAGAAACTGTTGCATTTCATTAAGAAAGCACTTATATTAAAGTAGTATCAGAATAAGTAAATTTCCAGAAGCTACCCTCCCCCAAAAAAGGTGGGCACTTTACCAGGAAGATTTACGTCACTAAAAAATGTTCAGCTCGAGGTCACATAGAGAAGAAATGTATATGTCAGAAAAAGAGAAGGAAGTTCAGAAACGGTATCAGCAAGAGCAAACACGCTACAAGAAGCAAGTTGAAAAGATCAACAAGATTCAAAAGAAGAAAGTAGCCTGAGGCACGGTTTACCCGACTCATAAGCTAAAGGAACTGGTCAAAAGCCAGTTCTCGTGCTTTTAAAAGCTCCTATCGTCAAAATAGGTCTGTGCTACCCTACTCTTTTAGAAGGGGTATAACGCAAAGATGAACGGCGACACAGGCAATAGAAGTATTCAATTTCGCCGCATACGGCTCAACACAGACATTGAAGCCGAGCTTTTCAAGCGGGCGCTGTTGTCCAGCGCGGCACATGTGAGAATGCTCGGAAAAACCGGAATCATTGCGTCTCAATCTGCCCAGAACATCGTTAACGCCATTGGCGAAATTTCCAAAGACTTTGCTGCCGGTGCTCACTTAATTGATGACCAGGACAACGACGTCTACGAAGCGCTTGAGCGCTTATTAAAAGATCGTATAGGCGAAGATTATCTCCTCGCCCGCACGGCCAAATCGAGAAACGACCAGGCAGCAACCGACTTGCGGCTCTGGGTTCGTGATGCCTCGCTCGAAATTGCCGCACGCGTTCTCAAAGTTCGTCGCTCATTCGTGAACCTGGCAGAGCGTGACATTGATATAGTCATGCCAGGCTACACACACATGCAACCGGCCGAAGCGATTTTGCTCTCACACTGGTGGCTGGCTAACGAAGCACGTTTTGCTCGCGACTTCTCACGTATTTTTGATTTTTATAAGCGTCTAAATCTTTTACCGCTCGGAGCAAACGTTCTGGCCGGCACGCGCGAACCGATCGACAGGCGCATGGTCGCCGAAGCACTCGGCTTCGATGATGTTATCGAAAACAGCCTCGACGCTGTTTCAGACCGCGACTATCTCATCGAATTTGGCGCCTTTTCTTCAATTATCGGATTGCATTTATCGCAACTGGGCTCTGAGCTGCTGCTCTGGGCGACGCAAGAATTTGCCTTTGCCAAAATTCCGCAGCACATGATTATCAGTTCAAATACCTTACCGCTTAAACGCAACCCAGAGATTCTGGAGGTTTTGCGTTCACGCCCTTCATTGATCTTTGGTCGCATGATGGAATTCATTGTTCATCTCAAAGCGATCACGACAGGTTTCAGCCAGGATTTGCAAGAATGTGTGCTTGGTGTTGCCGATATCGTCGACACGCTCGGACTTTTGCTTGACTTGAGCCTGGGCGTTCTTCCCGGAATCGAACTCGATCAAAATCGTATGAAAGAAGTTGCCTGCGCCGACCTGGTCAACGTAGGCAAAGCGCTCGACTATTTGCTTCTCAAAGGAGTTGAGCGCGAAATCGCCAGTCGCGTTGTTGAATATCTAGGACAGTACTGTCGCACACGCAATAAATATCTTTCCGACCTGGCGCTCAATGAATGGCAGCAATTCTCACCGGCTTTCGAAGACGATATTTATGAATACGTTTCAATGGAGGAATCTGTTGGCGCGTTTTGCTCTTTTGGTGGCAGCTCAAAAGAACAAGTCGAAATGGCCATGGCGCGCAGTCGTGAATCCATTGCCAACGATGAAAATCGGCTCAGCCAGCTGGGTTCGAAATACTCCGCAAATCTGGCATGAGAGTAATTGAAGCATCTTAAATAATTAACCCAAGACTTGCTGAACTGTTTGGCCTGCATAATATTCCTATGCTGATTACAGTTTACTAGTTTCAGTTAATTATCAGGAGGGGCGTCAAGCCGAGATACGAATGAAAGCAATGGTTCTAGCCGCCGGTGTCGGTTCGCGTCTCGACCCTTTGACATCACAATTACCCAAGCCACTGGTTCCAGTGGCCAATAAACCTGTGATGGAACACTTGCTACGCCTGCTCAAAAAGCACGGCTTCGAAGATGTTGTTTCAAACTTGCATTACTTGCCGGATAAAATCCGAAATTATTTTGGTGATGGCTCCCAGCTTGGTCTGAACGTGGATTTTCGCTTCGAAGAAACACTCAGTGGCGACGCCGGTGGAGTTAGAGCCTGTCGCGATTTTTTTGGCGACCAAACTTTCATCATACTGATGGGCGACCTGCTCACAGACGCCGACCTCAAAAGAATTTATAACGAGCACAAACGCAAAGGCGCACTGGCCACAATCGGCATCAAAAAAGTGGACGACGTCAGTCAGTTCGGCGTAGTTGTGTATGACGAAGACGGCTTCATCAAAGGCTTCCAGGAAAAGCCGGCCCCCGCAGAGGCGCTCTCGCAATTTGCCTCCACCGGAATATACATTCTTGAGCCGGCCATTTTTGATTACATGCCGAAAACAGGCAGCTTTGGTTTTGGCAGACAGCTATTTCCACAACTGGTTGCTCAGGGTTTGCCGGTGCTCTCAGTCGACCTGCAGAGCTACTGGTCTGATGTCGGCACCATTAATCAATACAGACAATCTAACTTTGATGCTCTGGAAGGCGCTTTAAGCGTCGAAACTGACGGCGACGGACATCCGCTTGGTTATGTGCCATCCTGCGCTCATGTCGAACAAGGAGCGCTCGTAGACGGCGCGCTAATGCTCGGTAAAAAGACCAGGCTCGCTGAAGGTGTCAAAATTAAAGGGCGGGTTATTATCGGTGACAATTGCCGCATTGAGCGCAATGCTTATCTAGAAGACACTATTGTCTGGTCTAACAGTGTGGTTGAAGAAAGCGCTTCACTGAGAAACTGCATTGTCGGTTCGGGCTGCGTTGTCCAAAACGGATCGGCTCACAAACAGATCACTGCCGTAAAATG
>Ga0182030_10026730_pt1 | contig 10424 bp, 11 predicted proteins | sample 812S3MmetaG_FD_121299 | JGI IMG/M metagenome (GOLD analysis project Ga0182030, IMG submission 121299) | Permafrost microbial communities from Stordalen Mire, Sweden - 812S3M metaG (Illumina Assembly) | ecosystem: Environmental > Terrestrial > Soil > Wetlands > Permafrost | place: Sweden... | reverse complement strand
GACAGGCCCCCCGCCCCCCCGTAGAAACGCGGCCGGGCCCAGGTGGCGGAATTGGTAGACGCACCAGCTTCAGGTGCTGGCGCTCGCAAGGGCGTGGAGGTTCGAGTCCTCTCCTGGGCACCACAAACTCTGTTTCGATATTGAGAACAGAAGTTTGTGGAAAATCAGAACATTGGGACTGCCGGAGTGGTACACAACGGTGGTACTCATGGCCCTCCCGATGTCTCGTCCTTACAAACATCCTAAAACTGGCGTTTATTGGCTCCGCAAGCGGGTGCCTGACGATTTGCGCGCCACCGTCGGCCTCGCCGAATACAAGCGCACGCTGAAGACGAAAGACCCCGCTGAGGCGAAACGGGTCCACGCCGCGATGCTCGCGGAGCTTGAGGCCCATTGGGCTTCGCTCAGGCAGTCCTTGCCCGGACCAAGCGCTTTGGCGACCGCTTCATTGCTTCCGCAGCAACAACCCATTGAGGACGCGCGCTGGGCGTCATACTTGCGAACAGATGCGTACCAACAAGCGGTCGAGAATCTGAGCAAGGCCGCCAACGATCCCGATTCCGATGCGAAGGACGCTTCGGGCAGACTCAGGTACCTGAGATTTTTCGTCGAAAGCGTCGATAACGCCAAACGGGCAACTGAAAGCCGCAGGCCAGTTGAAATCGGCGGCGCGCCCATCGCCGCACCCGAATCCGCGTCGTCTTTAGTTCATCGCGCGGTAGCGTTCGATATTCTTTTCAAGGGGTGGGAGGCGGAAAGAAAACCACTTCCGAAAACATCGTACGAATACAAACGCGTCATTCGCGATTTGCAGGCGTTCCTTGGCCATGACGACGCCGGCAAACTCACTGTCGGCGATGTTGTGAAATGGAAGGCGCATCTTGTCGAGGCGGAACTCCATCCCAAAACCATAAAGGACGCGAAGCTTTCTCCGTTGCGGGCGATTCTCCAGTGGGGCGCGGACAATAATCATCTGCAATCGAATCCTGCCGCCCGCGTCACCATTGACGTTAAGCGACGAGCCGGCGATGAAAAGAGAGGTTTTAGCGACGACGAGGCCAGTCTTATCCTTAGTGCGGCATTTGGCCAGAAGGATGTCGCAAAAAAATGGATTCCTATTCTATGCGCGTACTCCGGCGCGCGCATCGCCGAAATTGCTCAATTGCGCACCGAAGATATCGTTCGCGAATCGGGCGTCGACTGTTTTCGGATCACGCCAGCCGCCGGGCGTCTGAAGACAAGGTCGTCCGAACGACTCATCCCGCTTCATCCCGCCGTCGTTGAAGCCGGCTTTTTGAAGTTCGTGCAGGGTAGCAAGCAAGGGCCGCTATTCCCGAGCATGAAGCCCGATGTGTTTGGCAGCCGAGGGGGTAACGCCACCAAAATTATTGGCCGATGGGTGCGTGGGTTAGGTTTGACCGACCCACGCCTTTCCCCGAATCATTCTTGGCGACATCGCTTGAAGACCCTGTGCCGGCGGCATGGGCTTGCGATCGATCTCGCCAACGCCATCACTGGCCATCTGCGAAAAACGGTGGCGGACGGTTACGGCGAATATCCGCCTGAGGCGCTTTATCGCGAGTTGGTGAAAATTCCGGCCGTTGGCGCAGGCAATGGCGAGCGGTCGGTCTGAATCTGGAATCTTTTTTGTGCGGGAGGATACACAACCAGTTTTCAGGCACCACGTTTTCCACGGCGCGGCGCTGGAACAAGATTCATCGGTCGGACATCTCGCTAGCCGCAGGAGCTTCGAGGTATTCGGCGATGCGCGCGACCACTTGGTCGATATCCTTAAGCTCGCACTCCCAAACCACGAGCACACGCCAACCCTGACGCTCCAGGGCTTTGATCGCCTGCGCGTCGCGCTCCGCGTTTTTGGTTAGCTTCGGTATCCAAAAATCCAGTCGGGATTTTGGGAGTCGCGAAAGCTTACAGTTTGGATCGGCATGGCGGTGCCAAAAACAGCCATGGACGAAGACGATGGCGCGTCGGGCGGGAAAGACCAAGTCGGGCTTTCCGGGCAGGTCTTTGCGATGCAGCCTGTAGCGGTAACCTGCCCGATGAAGCGCGCGCCTGACCTTCATTTCAGGCTTGGTGTCGGTCGCGTGCACCAGAGCCATCTGTCGGCTCCGAGCGGGATCGACGCTATTCGGGGGCGTCGTCTTCATCCCCGTTAGCCCCTGTAGCTATCGTCTCGTCGATATTTTCGGCCGCCTCGTCGCTGACCGGGGTCGTCGCCGCCATCGGGTCCTGGGCGAACGCCTTGAGGAATGTGTCGATGATTTGCTCGCTGCTCCCGTAGGGCAGATTTGCGCCGAAGTGCGCGGCCAAGTCCGTAATGATCTGGGTTGACGGCCGTGAATCCACGATATTCTCTCGAAGCGCCCACGAGACCCCGGGATGCAGCACATGCCAGGGCGGCCGAGCGTTGTTGCGACCGGTGGTGTCCCCGTGCATAGACATACCCCAGCAAATTTTCGTCTCGCTGTTCCAGACGGGCTTGAACATATCGATCAAATGCCGTTCAGCGTACATCTGCGCGTGGGTGGCGGTAACAAGCTTGCGGCACTCAAAGTGGGCGATAGCAAGCGGATGCAGCCCTGCGGCGAGCGCGTTTGTTTTCGCGTAGGTTTCTACCGTTCGAATTGTCTTCCGATGATCGGCCAAGCGACCTGAAAGCTTGGGGCCCTGCTGCCTGGGTGTCGCGGCGGACGCGGAATCTGGGTCGGCCTTTCCGACATAAATTGGCGTCTCCGTGCCCGAGATAGGCCCATAGGCCGGATGGTCGCCCTTGTAATAGATGGCATAGACGCCAGCCCCATAGGACGGCTGCACAAGCTCTATTGCGACTCTCGGCTGAGCAATTAGCGCGGCGGCGACAAGACGCCCAGCTGTCACCGAGTCCGCCGGATCGAACCAAGACGCCGGTTCCTTGACAGGGTCAAGCGCCGCTATGGCTTGTTCAACTTCCTTGCCCGCGTGCAGGAGCATTTCGCGCATGCGTTTTGCGGCGACGCGGGACAACCCAGCCCCTCCAGCTCGCGCGAGTGCGGCCATGATGTCCCGAAGGACCTCCTCGTGCGGCTTCAGCTTTGGAGGCCGTGGGGCTTTCGGCATCAAGCGGCCACTTTCCTGGGTGTCAAAGGGCCGATGGCCAGGAATACAGCTCTGCCGGCTGCCTCCGCTAGCTGAGTCGGTACGGCGTTGCCTAGCTGGCGCATATTCTCCGACCAAGACCCGACGAACTCATATTCGTCCGGCATTCCCTGAAGGCGGGCCGCCTCGCGGACAGTGAAATAGCGCACGCCTCCATCCGGGAGGAGCAAGGCATTTTCCCCTCCTGGCACGCCATGAACGCCGGCCTTGAGTGCCTTCGCGGGCATGTCGGGGTGGCTGCCAGTATGACCGGGATAAGAACGTGCGCCCGGCTGGAAATCGTGGTTGGCGACTTTGACAGCCCCCTTACCAGGCTCCCCGAGCCCGGCGATAGCGTCGCGGACTGTACGCCAAGGCAGCTCAGCAGGCGCGACGCCGCTCGCTCTAAGACGTTCGGCCAACGCGGCGTCGATCCGATCCGGCCCTTTGGGTTTACGAATCCGGTGACGTTTCCAGTAATCGCCACTGACCCATTGATCCCAGATCAGCCGTTCCCGCGAATGCGTTGCTTCGAGAACCGGTCGTTTTTCATCGCCGGTCTTCCTCACGCCGGCAATGATGACGCGGTGCCGCTTCTGTGCCGCGCCGAAATCGGCGGCGTTCACTTGGGTCACGCTCACACAATATTCCGCGCCGGACTTAGCCCTCAGCAATCGCTGGAGATGGTCACTTCGGCTCTCACCAGGATGTCGATCTATATGCGGGGCCGAGAGGGAGAGTTGGACCCAAAGCAAATAATCCGCAAAAGCCTTCCTGGTCAGCCCTCGGACGTTCTCGAATAGAAAGGCGCGCGGCATTGTTTCGCGGACTGCACGGACAGCCTCCGGCCACATGTCACGGTCGTCCTCGTGCCCCTTATGGCGCCCGCCAATCGAAAACGGCTGGCAGGGAGGGCCGCCCGCTACGAGGTCAACACCCGAGAATCGCTGCCAGCTGACCTGACGCACGTCCTGTTGGTGAATAGGCCACTCTCCAACGTGCTCAATCGCGCGCTCGCGATTGTGCTGAACGTTTTGTACGGAATGCCGGTCCCACTCTGCCATGTGCTCTACGCGGAATCCCGCGCGAGAAAGGCCCATCGCCAACCCCCCGCATCCCGTAAAGAGCTCGATACTGCGCATTCTGATTCCTTTGTGCCATTAGACCCTAAAGACGGGTAAGCGGCCAAGTTCCAAGTCATCCCACAAATGAGAACATACTAGGAACACAACCGTTAATAAACGGTTAATTCGGAGTGGTCGTTGTTGGTTATGCGCTCCAAGCACCGCCTATTCTGCAACTGGGGCAATACGGGCGACCGTGTCCTTGCTGACGCCAAGCACACGCGCCAGGTGCCTCACGCTCTCGCCTTTCGCGCGTTCCTGCGCGACGAAACGGCGTTGAACGGGCGTCAATTTGAATTTCGGCCCCATCTTTACGCCACGGGCAACTGCGCGTCGCCGCCCCTCGCTGGTTCGGCTCTTGATCAGGTCGCGTTCGAATTCGGCAAGGCCGCCCAGGACCGCAAGCATGAGACGGCCGTGGGGCGTCGTCGTGTCGGCCCACGCGTCGCTCAAAGATCGAAATAGCGCGCCAGCTCGATTGAGCTGATCGAGGACCGTTAAGAGCTGGAGGGTGCTCCGGGCGAGGCGGTCCAGGCGCGTGACCAAGAGCGTGTCCCCAGTAGAGGCGGAAGCCAGTGCTTGCGCGAGGGCGCGCCGGTCTGAACGAGCGCCGCTGATTTTTTCCTTGAAGATTTTGTTTGCGCCGGCGGCCGTCAGCGCGGCGACTTGCGCGTCAAGGGTCTGGCCGTCTGTCGAAACGCGCGCGTAGCCGATTATCACGCGGACCTCATGAGACTAAATTATGAGACGCCGAATGCCCCGGTTTTCCTGGGCGCGGCAGGTGTCGCGTTAATGTTCAATCATGAGACGGAGAAGTTCACCGGCTAGGCCGTCGCCGACATCCCACCGTCACGCGCTTCACGCGCGTTCGGGTGGGAAATCGGCTCCGCGCCGGGATGCGACATTTTGACATCTACCGGGAAAATGGAAGCCCCTCGACAAAATCGCGAAGCAATCGCATCGGATCGATCCCGATGGCTTGAGCGATTGTCACGAACTCAAGCACGTCGATGCGGCGCTCGCCGGTTTCATATTTCGCGATGAAAGACTGAGGCTTGCCGAGGCGCTCCGCCAACTTCGTCTGGGTCAGCCCAGCCTTGACGCGCGCGTCAGTCATCAGCTCACAGAACGCCTTTTGTTCCGAAGAGTGGACAGATTTGCGAATGCGTCGTGCCGGGGGCGTCATCGGCCGGCGAAGCTGATCCTATTGTAGGATTATCCCAAATCAGGATAAGCTTCCGACTCGCGGCTAAGGCTCAGTCGGCGGCGACGAAGTCTCAAGTGGCATTTTGTCCGTCGCACCGTTGTGGCGGCATTCACATTATTTTCCGGCGACGGAACGGGGAAGTCATTGCTATGCCTTACGAAATGGTCGCTGACGGAGCCAATTGCGCGGTCAGTACCAATGATTTTCGGGCTCGCATCCATCGTGGGGCCAATCAAATTGGCGGCACCTGTGTCGAACTCGAATGCGCTGGAGCCAGCATCCTGCTCGATCTCGGGATGCCGCTCGACGCGGACGAGTTTGATCCTTCGCTCATGCCAAATATCCCGGGGTTAGAAACGCTTGACCCTAACCTGTTGGCGCTCGTCATTTCGCACGGGCATGCGGATCATTGGGGGCTCGCGCCGCAAATAAAGCCTGCCCTGCCCCTGATCATGGGCGCAGCAACGAAGCGCATTCTTCAAGCGGCGGCTCCATTCGTACCGCGTCCATTTTCGCCGGAAAATACGCTCGATCTATCCGACCGCGTGACTCTGAAAATCGGACCGTTTCAGATCACGCCCTATTTGGTCGATCATTCCGCATATGACGCTTACGCCATCGTGGTTGAAGCGAATGGAAAGCGTCTTTTCTATTCCGGGGATATCCGCGCTCACGGACGAAAGGCGGGCCTGTTCGAGAAGCTGATAAAGCAACCGCCCAAGGGCATCGACGTGTTGCTGATGGAAGGGTCGAGTCTCGGGCGGCTGGATGCGGACGCCCGTTTCCCGTCGGAGTCGGAAATTGAGGAGCAATTCGTCACGGAATTCCAGACGCCCGGATTTATCGCCGTCTCGGCGTCGGCACAAAACATTGACCGGATTGTCGGTCTCTATCGCGCCTGCAAGCGGACGGGGCGGACCTTGCTGCTTGACATTTACGCGATGGAAATTCTGCGCGCCACCGAGAACTCCCATCTACCTGGGCCGGGCTGGCCCAACCTCTCCGTTTACGTTCCGGAATATCAACGTCGCCAGATCGCCCGCAGCAAGCTTTTTGAACTTCTCGCACCATACAAAGCCGCGCGGGTTTATCGCGAACATATTTCGGACATCGCGGCCAAGGCAGTCATGCTTTTCCGCCCGGCGATGCTTCCCGATATAGACGCGGCAGGGCTCTGGGAAGGTGCGCGGGCAATCTGGTCGCAGTGGGCGGGGTATCTGGCGGACGGCGCAGGAGCCAAATTAAAAGCGGAACTGGCGGAGCGCGGCGTCCCTTTCGAGATCATCCATACGTCGGGCCATGCCAGCATCCCCGACCTCAAGCGCCTTGCAGCGGCGATAAATCCTGCCGCCCTCGTGCCGATCCACACATTCGAAGCAGACCGATACGCCGCCCTGTTCTCCAATGTTGTGCGGCGGAACGACGGGGAATGGTGGGCGATCTGACATGAGCAATTTCAAGCGCGGGCTCGACGACGAATTCATTGAAGCGTTGCAAAAAGAGGCAGAAAAGGGCGGATGGTGGCGCGATGTCCTCGCGGACCCGAGTTTGGTGCTCGCCATTCGCGACGCCTATCTGAACGTGTATTGGCTCGGGCAGTCTATTTTTAAGATTCGCTTCGCGCAGAACTCGTTGGCAGTTTCGACACATGCGAAATATTTGCTCAATCCCTCGCTTTCCAAGCAAGTAAAATTCGATGGCGACAAGTTCTATTTAGGGGACCTTGAAGCATCAGCGTTGGTCCGCGATTATGTTAGCTCCGGCGAAACGCTTGGAAAGCTTAAGAAGGCGGCGGCCGTATACGCCAACGGCGAGAAAATTGGTGTCCATTCGATTGTCACTTCGAATCCGTCTGTGGTCGATGTTGAAATTGCTCTTTCGGCGGCCGGATATGAAGGCGTCGGGAAACTGCCACGCATGGACATCGCAGCTTTCGAGCGGGCCGAACATGCCGCGCGACTGGTGTTTTGGGAAGCTAAGCTTTTTGAAAACAATGAATTGAGAGCAAACAATGGCGATGCGGCCGTCGTCGGGCAGATCGCAAAATATCGATCCATGATCGCCGCGCATAAGAAATCTCTTCTCTCCAGCTACACGCGCGTTGCTGCGAATCTTTCCTCCCTTGCCGATATGAGTCTCGGCGCGAGATCGGTGCCCGATTTCGTTCGCGAAGTTGGAAGGGGAAGCCGGACGCTCACCTTATCCGACCCGGCTGATATCGGCCTCATCATATTTGGGTTTGATCAGGCCCAGCGCGATCATGCACCGTGGCAAAAACATCTCGGCGGCCTGCGAGCCGTGGTCGGCGACCGCATAAGGACATCCGGCAGCCCGAAGGGAATAAACATCTAACCAAGGAGAGTAACGTGAGCAAGCAGGCGATAAAGGACAAAAATTACCAGATTTTAGGATACATCGAGTCGATGAGTGACGGGACGCAGAAAGCTCAGGACAAGAACTATCAGACGCTAGGTTATTACGATCCAAAACGGAACATAACCAAGGATAAGAACTACCAGAAGATTGCAGACGGCAATGTTCTTTCGGCTTTAATTTTTAATCGCTAAAGGGGACTGCCCTAAGAAAAATGCCGTCAGCTTCGCCGAAATCCCGCCGTCGCACGCTTCACGCGCGCTTGGGCGGGAAATCGGCTTCGCTCGCGGTGCTGGCCTACGGAAGCCCACCCGGCGTCTTCGTGCTCTGATAATGAAAATCCCCTTCGATGGAGGTTCGGTCTACCGGCAAGGAAAAATGAGCGCAGATTCGGGTAATCGTTTTTGCCGCCATAAGCTTGCGGTCGGCATAAAGCGTGAAGCGATTCTCCGCGCTCAAGAAAACGATCCTGCCACGTGGCCAGTCCTCATATTCACTGGAACAAATGACCGCGCGCAGAGCAGGATCAAGATTTCGGTCCGTTCGCCAACTTTCCCACGTTTCGTAGTGGCCCTCCGCGTAAGTCAGGCAATCGCCGTAGGGCTCTGCGTCCGCAAGCTTGCAACCAACCGCAAGCAATTCAGGGGTCCCAGGCTTCGAGGCGACAACCCAGAATATTCCTATGCGAGGAAGATCAGCTTCGAACTTTGCGGTCATTTCAAGCCACCTCGCTCAAATTCGAATTCCTTCAACTTGGCCAACTCGGAAAGGCGCATATCCTGACATCGTTTGCAATTGGTTCAAGAAGTCGACAGCCTGCGAAGCTTTCGACGCAGCTGTGAAGATAGCCCGCTTGTCCGATTTTAATGTCCGAAGCCAATGGCCAATATAGGCGGCATGATCGACGCGAGGCGCTGACGAAACGCCAAGATCAGCACAGAGAATGGCCGCGCCGAGTTCGGCGACAAGCTCTTCCATCGCATAGGCGTCGTCGCCGAAACGCTTGCCGAGCTCTCGATTGCAACGATGTTCACGGCTGGTCCAATGGGTCAGTTCATGAAGTAAAGTCGCGTAATAGCTTTCGGTCGGCGAACAGGTGCTGGTGCCGGTGAATGCCGCGCGGGGCGGCAGACAGATGGCGTCGGTCGACGGGCGGTAGAAGGCGCGATTGCCTTCATGCTGAATGGTCGCCCCGGTGGCCGTGACAAACTGTTCGGCGTCGGCAATCGCGGTTACCGGATTATGCGCCGACGGCAGTTCGGGTTGGTAGCCCTCGACCTGTTCGCAGGCGAAGACGGGCGTTGCTCGCGCGAAAATGCGCGACCGCTGTTCGGCCTGCCCGTCGTCCGCCTCACCGGGCGCAGTGGCGTGTTCCTGATAAAAAACGATGAACGTGGCCTTCTCGCCCTTGTGGACTTGCGCGCCGATCTCGGACCATTGCCGGAAGGTGCCCCAGATGCCCGAGACATATCCGCGCTCTTGCGCCGCTGCCCAGAGCGCCAAAACGTTAACGCCTCGATAGGGGCGCTTCGACGCAACATTGATCGGGCGCAAGAGGCTGCCGGCTGGCTGGTGCCACGGCAGGCGGAATTCACCCGCGCCGCGTTCAAGCATGGCGACGATTTGATCGGTGATTTGCTGATGGATATCGAGGCGATGAGTTGCCATCGTGAGTGCCCCAGACGTGAAGGGCGGCGCAAGCCGAGAGCGCCTTCCGAAATCCATTTCGGAAGGCTAAGAGCGGTGTTTTGGAAACTTCGGCGTTTTGGCTTTGGTCGGACCCAATGAAAACAATTGGTTGAGACCGCCCAAGAGGTACTATTCAGTACACGCCGTTATTTTCGCCGTTTCCGCCTCTTTCCGGTCCGACGGGCGGTGATTTTTCGGGCGCGGGATGTTGCGTTCGAGCTCGGCGTCCACCCGCCAGAAATCGGCGTAGCGGGCATGGAGGGCGGCGGCGTGTTCCGGCTGGCCGCATTGCCGGAAAGTGTCGATGAACAGTTCCAGGCTGACGCTGTGGAATCTGACCGCGCCTTCGTCCGGCGCGCGGAAATGTCCGGCAAAGGTCTTCGCCGCCGCCTGAACCTGATGATTGAGTTCCGGCCCGACGAGAATGATGTGCGCCTCGTCGCAGATATCGGCGTCAATCATGCTCTTGGCCAGCAAAGCTTGACGGAAAAGCTGTTGGAGCGGATTGGCGCGAAGAGCCGGGTCAGAGTGATCGATGAATAGGCCGCTCGTTTCGGCGAGCTGGTCATAGCGCGGGTTCAACGGCTTGCTCGGTTCCTCCATCGACTCTGAGTATTTGATTTCAAAACATAAAACGCCTCTCTTGTGTTCCGGGGTGACGTAGAACACCGCCACATCGAACGCAGTGAAGTCCCCAGAAAATTTGGGATCGCCGCGTCCCGGCGATGTTTCGAACAGAGTGCGGCGGACGAAGATGTCCTTACCGACGAGGTCGCTCGCCATGATGCAGGCCAAGTCCGCATCCAGCCGCCACGGGGCGAACAGGTTGAACGTAAGTGTCTGCGATGAAAGGAGATTTGTGAGGAGGCGTTCTTCGTCAATCAGGGCGCCAGGTT
>Ga0182030_10026729_pt1 | contig 10425 bp, 19 predicted proteins | sample 812S3MmetaG_FD_121299 | JGI IMG/M metagenome (GOLD analysis project Ga0182030, IMG submission 121299) | Permafrost microbial communities from Stordalen Mire, Sweden - 812S3M metaG (Illumina Assembly) | ecosystem: Environmental > Terrestrial > Soil > Wetlands > Permafrost | place: Sweden... | reverse complement strand
GCAGAGGATACACAATAACCTGGGGGAGTTTGAATCCCTGACGCAAGAGGAGCTGAATTCGTCTCTCTGGCAGCATCAGCAGAAAGTGGAACAGGGCCGGCTGGCGGGCATGAAAGTAATTCGTTTTCCGCCTATCACTGTGACAGCTAGCGGTGTCGGCGCTGTGAGCCTAAATGGGTTTGCGGGCGGGGGCGGGCTAGGCCCCGACCTTGGTTTCACTTGGGAGGTGCAGCGTGTTACCCTGGCATCAGTGGGCGCTGCAGACACGACTACCTTTGCCGTATATGTGGGCTCGGACGCGACCTATAATGGACTGCATTTGATCACTAGCGGTATTCCGATCAACACGGCGTTCACGCCACCTAAGCGTGCCTGTTGGGTTTACGGTGGTGAGCAGATCTATGTCCAGACTGTTGGCGCTGTCAACGGTAATCAGTACACGCTCACAGGTATCGCGCTAGGCGTGCCAGCCGAAATGCAAGGCAAGATCTTTTAATCCATCATCCTATACGGAGGTAATGCCATGAGTGACGCGACTGTTGCTGTAGTAGTCCCTGCCCCGACCCCTATTCTCAAGGGCAAGTTTGCTATCTTTATGCTTCCCGATGGGGGTATGAAGGTTGCTTATAAGCTTGACGGTTCGGATGACAATGAAGTCATAACCGTTCCCGCGTTTGCTATGGCCATGGCCGCCAAAATGGGAGGGGCAAATCCTCTGGCCGGGCTGATGGGGAAGTAATGACATATACCAGTCTTGGACCTAGAACTCTCGTCGGCACGCCCGACCAAACGGGCAACAATGCGGGCAACTGGACAGTGCAATTCAGTCCCGACATTATCGCTCTCTCGACACAGATACCCGTCTTTGAGGTGTACCACATTGCCGTCAAAGGTGCACCCGGGTCTAGTTTCACGGTCAGTGTCGATATCAATCTATGGGATGCCGTCCCCCAGGGGTTTCTGAATTCCTGGGACCCTGCGGAACCGTTGCTACTTACTCAGGGAAATACACTGTACTTCTATTACAGTGACCCGATCACGGATGGCACTCCACCTACGGTCACTATCTGGCTGCGGTACAACAAGGACCTATTCAGCTAACGGGGAGGTGAATTGAATGGGCTGGCAGAGCAACGTATTTAATCAGATCATCATCGAAGGAACCAACGCAGGGCTTTTCATCTACAATGGTACCCCGGGTGTAGGTACGCTTATTGGTTCCTGGTCGTCAGTCGCGGGCGTTGATTCCTTCGGGAACCCCTACCCCGCCGGTATCAACGTGAACCAGGGTGCACTGTCCGGAGTGGCAATCTCAAGTTCCGCGTTTGTGGCTGGCACGATTATGCAAACCCTGATCTCTGCCAGCCAGATACAGTCGTCTGCTATCACGGGCGGCACAATTAGCCAGACCGTCATCACGTTCAACTCCAGTGGCGGCGGGCTATTCATGTACACCACCACAGTCACAACGAACACGTATACGACGTCACAGTCGATTAGTGTCCCGGCCTCTGTTCCCACGTTTAGTGTCCTGGCCTGGGGTGGCGACGCTGGCGGCGGCGGGGGCTCTGCCACCGTAGGCGGAGAAGCAGGTGGCGGGGCGGCATGCGCCGGTGAACCAGCCTATCCCAACAACAAATCGTCCTACACGATCTCGATCGGCGCTGGCGGCCAGGGTGGCCAGACAGGCCAGTCCGGAACCAGCGGCGCGCAAACGTCATTCGACGGTACCGGCGTAGTCGCTAACCCTGGCCTGGCAGGGTCGGCGGGGGTAGGTGGATTGGGCGGGGTGATAGGTAGTAATACGATCGCGTTCCCCGGGGGTAATGGTGGGAGTAATCCTGGCCTGTTCACGTCATCAGCGGGCGGAGGGGGCAGGGCCGGGAGTACCGGCGCGGGCGGCAACGGTGCCAATCCTACGTCTAACGCTGCGCCTGGTTCCGGCGGCACGGCAGGCACAGGTACGGGCGGAATCGTAGGCTCTAACGGCGTAGTAGCCAGCACGAACGGAAACTCTGGTAATGCCGGGGGGTCGGGCGCGGGGCAGGGTGGCTCGGGCACTACCTATCAGACGAAAGTCTACGGACCTACGGGTACGTCATCCTATTACGGGAACGGGTCACAGCGGAACAGTAACGGTATCATGGTGCAAGGCTGGCCTGATTCCGGCGCATACAACGGTATCCCCGGTGATGGGGTATCGTTCGCGTCGTTTAATCAATCCCAGATAGGTTCGGATTGGTCAGGGTGGACTGTCGATAACGTGAACCTGTCTCTTAATAACCAGCATTCATGGTACAACTCTGGCTGTTTCGCTGTCGTTGGCTGGTTCACGACTGGCAGCGTGAACACGTACAATATTTTGAACGGCGGGCAATGGTCACCGCAAGGCCAGGCCACGGGATACTTCGGTATCGGCACGTCAGGTAACAAGTCCGCTATCCAAGGTGGAACCTTCGGGGGAATCATCCTAGGCCCTTCGTCGTCAACGTCGGGCGGTTCCGGTGACCTGTGGAACTATGGCTACTGGACAGGCGGCACCGGTAACGGCTGTCCGCTCTTGCAGATTAAGGGGCATCAGGGGTCCGGCGGTAACTACGCCGCAGGGAACGGGTCTAATGGCAAGGTGATTGTCTCCTACGCTTCGGTGTCATCTAGCCTGGTCGGCGCACTGTCGCCGGTAGCCGGAACCGACGCCAACGGGAACACGTACGGGATTGGTTACACGGGGACCGTGCAAGCGTTCACGCCTGGTTCGTCACCGGAAACGAGGGAGGTGTGGCACTCGATTCCGCTAGCTGGCACGTGGGCAGTACGTACGGGCGGGTACGTGGCCATGTACCGGCTGTCCGCAGATAATTGTATAGAGGTGCAGGGGGAGGTTACGCACGCCTCTACGTCGGGAACAGTGGCGCTATCGACCGCGCTACCGGCCGCGTATTTCCCCGCGCAAAACCAGGATATTATGGCTTACGCGACAGCGACAGCGTCGGGGGCATGCACACTGTTCCTGTCCACGACAGGTATCCTCACGTTCTTTGGGCTGCCTGCCGGAACAGTCTCCGTATCATTTCAGGGCCGATTCGCTTTGAACGGTGCCGGCTCAAATTAATGTCAATCGAATGGAGAGTTTCACATGATTAACGTACCTAACCCCGGGACCTGGGAGTCACAGGTCGGTCAGCAATTCATCGAGTTCCGTAACGCGTGGGTCGCTATCGTAAATCAGAACGCTTTTGTGGCGGCGATTGGTGGTGCCGCGACGCTGGAAGCTGCACCATTCAGCATGTCATCTAATGACGCTGCAGCTCTTATTGCGGCACTCGGAAACATCACCAATCTGGCCGGTACTCAGGCTGCTATCAACGGTACTCAGCCGTTTTGGTCAGGTCAGTAATGCGTGAGATAGCAATACTGGCCATGAACCAGCTTAAGCCGTGGCAGGATCTGGCAGAGGCATGGCCATGGTCGAATGACGGGGGGTACGTGTTGTGTGGTGACTGCGGCACACTGATTCACCAGTTGTATGATCCGGGAGGCCATAAGTATGAACTGACCCCCGACGAATGGTCTGCACTACAGGTCGCACATCTGCGGCAACGTCATGAGAGAGAGATTCCTGATGATAATTCCGAAGTCCCCGAAGCTGGACTACAGGAGCGCGACGGTAGTAACTGCAGCAATCCTGGCTGTATGTGTATTGGTTTTGCTGGTCGATTTGGACACGAAACGGCGACTGCTGGCAGAGTCCGAGAAACTGAAGGCGGTAATTCATGAGGCGAGAACTAGCCATGCTAGGTCTGATCGCCCTTGCATCCGGTGTAATGATCATAGCACTAATGCCAGGCTGGAAACGGGAGGCCCTGGTTATCCGGCTGAGGTCCGCACTGAGCGTGCAGCCCCGCCCCGTAAACCACGTGCACGAAAGAATAATCAGGGAATTCCGTCAGCAAATGACACAATGGGAGAGGGATCGTAATGCCAGTTAGGGGATCATCAGAATGGCATCATGCCCGGGTAGAGAAGCGTGTCATTAACCGTGATGAGGGTGGTTACGGTCGGTCGACTAGCTCAGGCACACACTATGTCATGTGCGCTTACGGCGCTTGTGACAAGGACGGTTACGAAATGTATAAGGCGCGCGAGAACACGGCCGCGCGGGGCTATGCGCCGCGTTACGTCAACTACGTGTTCTGTAGTGAGAAGTGCAAGCAGGCATGGCGTGATGAGCTTATCCGCCAGCGCCCACGATAACTTGCATCGTAAATTGTTAGTGTGCTATTGTTGTTAGTAATAGGTAGAGAGGTATCTCTCTAGGGGCGTAAGCCCCTATCGCAAAGAATCCCTTTTAGGGTGAGCGATGGGGCTTGCGCCCTTTTCCTTTGTCCAGCATCCGACCGCATAGGAGATTATGCAGTGGAGTACCTAAAGCTTGGCCTGCATATTTGGGTCAGCGTACTCATCATGGGTACGCTGTGGCGCCTTTTGCAGTACCACCTTGTAGCATCCGCAAATTCGAGCGCTCAGCACGTCGGGCGCGCAATGGCCCTACAGTATTAGGAGAGTGAATTAGATTGGCAGCATCAGCAGCGGGCGCTTCCGGCGCTAGCGCGGGCGGGGCGGCCCCTAGCCAGGGGCAGAATCCGTTTCAGATTGCAACGAACCTGTATGCGGAAAAGAACCTGCAGGGTCTTATCACCGGTCAGGCCGCTACTACCTCCGCACAGCAGTTCGGCGGAAGTATCAACGCGGGCCAGTACCTTCGAGGTATCCGCCTTATTGTCCGTACGAACACGGTGCCTACGGCGCTTACTGCGGTCAACGGGCGCACGTTCGCTACCGGTGACGGCGCGTTCGATATTATCCAGAACGCGGACATTACCAACGTGGACGGTTCGGAAATCCTTTACAACATGTCCGGCTATTCGCATTACATTCAGCAGAAGTATTACAAGCCCTGGCTGCAGGACCGGGCCAACGCCTACGACTACACTCCCCCGGCCACGGCTTCGGGAGGGTCGTTTACCCTGTTCCTTCAGCCGGAAATTCGATTTACGGCCGGTGTGCTGGCTAACACTGACACCCGGTCACAGTACCGGCTGGACTACACCCTCGCGCCATTCACGGCACCCGGGGCACTGACCTATAACATTACCCCGTACATGGATGCCTGGGCGCAGCCTGACGCTCAAGACCTCCAGGGCACGCCTAACCAGCCTGTCCCCCCGGGTGTTAACCTTCAGGTGAAGCGCCGTCACCAGGTGTTTAACCTGGCTGCCGCAGCGGATAACACTCTGCTGTCTACGCTGACGGGTAACGCTATTCGTGGCGCGACCCTGATCACTCGATCCAGTGCGGCCGGTAACCCCAGGGTTGACGGTTTCTCTGACCCGATTTACTGGTACCTGGACAACAGGTCCCTTGGCCGGCTTAACCCGGACATGGTTCGCCAGTGGGCCGATGACCAGTATGGTACCTATAGCCTTTCCGGTAAGTCCGGCGCGGTGCCTGGGGCTAACTACCAGACGGCTAACACCGCTGTTGACGGTGTTGCTGCTGGCGCGACTACGCCTTATCTGGGCGCTGGTTCCGAAGACGTCGGCGTTTATGTGTTCCCGAGGTTCATGCTTCCGGGTGAACTGTACGGCCAGGGCTGGTTGTATACGGCTAACAGCACGAAACTGGCGTGGGAGTCGGTTACGGCTAACTCTGCTACTACGTGTGAGCTGGTTACTGACGAGGTTTACCCCGTTGGCAACGTCGATCCCTCGCTTGTTGACATTTAGGAGGGGAGAGCATTGTGGGATTCGGGCCAGAATATTCGATGCCTAGTTCATCCTTCGGTTATTACCGGGGAACGCCTTTCGCGGGCGGGCAAGGCTCAGGACAGGGACAGGCGGTAAACGGTATGGGAGTCTTTTCGGCAGGACAGGGCAACGGCGGGAATGCTACGGGATGGTCCCCGACTATTCTCTACCTGTTTGCTCTCATCATCGCTGAAATGTTCATCTTCGGATTCATCGGAAGGACGGTTTAATCATGGCACTTAGCGAGGCAGAGCAGAGCGTATTTGATCAGCTTGCTATAAAGGCGGCAGTCCCGGCTGCTCACGAGATCGTTCTTGGTCTTAAGGATATTCTCATTGAGCTGGCTAAGGTTGGCGGACGGCCTTCCCTGATCAAGCACATCGAGAACCTGGACACCTCCCAGGTCACTGCGCCCACTACGCCCACGGTAACGGAATAGGAGGGTACCGAAATGCTTAAGGACAAGACCTTTTGGATTGGTTTTATTGTCGGCCTGGTCGCACTGTACGTGTATCAGACCAAGCTCAAGGGTAAGGGTATGGGTGCTTGAGTCATGGCAAAGGACTTCGGAACATTTCTGATCGGTATCGTTTATCTCGCCGTTCTGTTTGTTCTCGTCCGTCCCGGTAGCCAGGGTCCGTCACTCGTAACTAATGTGGCGGATGGTCTTTCCAACCTGGTGAACGCGGGTACGGGCGGGGGCGGATGGTCCGGCACTAAGTAAGGAGAGTGATATGCCAGGATTCAGGGGACCCCAGGGTGGCAGTAAGTATGCAGGAATAGCAGGCGCAGATCTTGAAAACGCGCCCGCCGGACCTGTCCCTTTTACGTCCCCGTTTGGCCTACCTATCACTCGGCTGAGGACATGGTTTGCTGGCGGCACATTGCCGGGAACAGGTATGGGCGTTCCCGGCAATCCCGTGCAGCGCGTTGCCGGTAACCCTGGCGTCGCTACGACAGCCAGCCAGGTCACTCAGAATCCTTACGGTGGTAGCCAGGTCGGCGCAGTCGTTAATCAGCGCGCATCCAAGGTTCCCAGCGGCCCTGGCCCCGGCCCTGCCGGGGGCGGGGACGGAGGCGACCCTAACAACGTGCAACAGGGTGGCCTGCCGCAGTTCGGGCTTGGCCGCGCACTCAACATTATGCAGGAATCTGCTTACAGGGGTCCGGCTGGCGGGGCGGGTACCGAAAACAACAAGCTGGTTACTCGTGACCGTCACATGATTGCTAAGGTCGGTTACGAAAACTCTGGCCGGGACTCCGGATACACGGATCCTCCTGTCCAGGGTGGTCCGGCTAGGCCGTCGTATCAGATGGTTAACCGTACAATCAACTATCAGAAGGGGACGGATAATACTCTTACTCAGGATGATCTGAGCCGGGACTATTCGCGTGCCCAAATGGTAGACATGGGCGCACAGTCGATCGGTTGGGTGCGTGACCCTAATATTGGTCCCATTAGCGGAGTTATGGGGCGAGAAGGTTCGCCTTATATCGGGGAACAGGGAGTGGGGTGGTCCCCCGTCTACGGTGGGGTCCCGGGGCTTTACCAGCCATACGGTTCGTACGGTGGGGTAACGTCAGGCCCTATTAAGGGTATCCAGTCGCCGGTAGCGCAAGGCGCTCAGGGAGACGGCCCACGTAAGGTGTGGTCTGGTCCTCCGCATGGCCTGCATACCCCGACGCTTCCGTCGTATTCTCAGACGATTGGGCGCTACATGGATATTCCGCAGCAACGTGCGCCGCGTGTCGATAGGCCGTCTAACTCTCCTATCGCTGGACAGTCGTATTCTCAGACGGTACAGAATCAGGGAGACACGGGCACTACGCCGCAGAATACGAAGCTGAATTCAGGCGTGGCATTTAATCAGCGTACCCAGGGTAACGGCTGGCGCGGGAGGGCGGCAGGATGAATGACAAGCAAATGACTGCCGCCATTATTGCGGGTGTAGTGATCCTGGCTGTTGTCTATATTGGCAGTGAGCAGTCTGGGCATGCGCCTATCGGCATTGAGGCCGGTGCTGAGTTTCAGGTCGCTGACATGCTGGATATGGGGGCTATGTTCGGGACGAGTGCGCCGCTTGACATGAATCCTGTTCACCACAGTTGGCATCCGGGTAATGACCCTGACCCGTATGGCACACCTACCATATTCGATAAGGTTCGTTACCCCCGTCATTGTGGCGGGAACATCACGCGGATCATGACAGGTGGGTTTAATCCGATGCTGTTTAATGGTCCTGATTCGTCGTGGGCCATGCAGCCTCCTAGTGAAGTGGAGCTGTAATGGCTGAGGAAACTGAGGCCGCCGCCCCCCGTAAGTCCGGGGGCGGCGGGAATCCTATTACCCGTAAGATCGGGCCACTCCCGATGTGGGCATGGCTTGCCATATTCACTGTGGTAATTTTCGTGTACGCCTACATTAAGAAAAAGAACTCTGCGGCCACGGCGTCCACAACTGCGGCTAGCACTACTGCGGCTAACACGCCCGGGGGAGTGGACGCTTCCCTGGTACCACAGTTCGTGAATCAGACGTATACACAGGTCACCCCACCTGAGTCACCAACAATTAATGTGACGGTACCGACCGCAGCGGCTACTACCCCGGCTACTGCGGCCACAACCGCGACTACGCCAACTGCGGCCGGCTCGTCGTCCACGCAGCCACCGATCATGAACGGTAAATACGTGGTGAAAGCTGGGCAGACTCTTGCACAGGTCGCTGCGCAGTATGGTATCAGCCGGGTCACTTTGGCTCACGCTAATGGGCTTGGTACTGGCGCTGGCCTGCGGACCGGACAGGTCCTTAATGTGCCGTCGCCCGCGCCAGGCGGCACCCCCAACAAGGCACAGTGAGGATACGATAATGCCAATCGCCGAGGTAACTTCAGGGAAGAACGGAGTAGCATTCCTGGTCGCGGCGGGAATCGTGTATGAGATTATTGCTGCGGCATGTTCGTCGCCACAGACAGCGGAAATCAACGCGGGCACGCGCGCGGCTACGCTCATGAAGTGGGTACATATTGGTTCCGTGCAGGCGGTATTGTTCATTATTATCGCTGCTGTGATGGATAAGCAGCACGCCCCGGCGATTCTGTTTGGGGGTAGCCTGGCGTGGGCAATCATGTACGGCTGTTACTGGCATGCCCGCGACGCTGGCCTTAAGTCGGCTGCGCCGGGGACAGAAACGTGATGATCGCACTAGTTGCGGAAACAGTGCATACCTCTGGCATTAATTGGGAATCTATAACTACGATTATCGGTTCTATCGTAGTCATTATGTCTGCCGTGTTTACAGCGATAGCCCGTTATGTGACGAGCAAAGTCACGACCGCAATTAATGATTTTCGCGTTGACGTCATTGCCAAAATGGATGAACGTCTGATGAAACTGGAAATTCTAGCTGACGAACGTGCAAGGAAATGGAGATTATCCTATGACAAGAGTCATGATTGACACCACACACGGTGGATTCCCTGCCGCTCTGGTTGAACTGAAAAGCCTGCCAGCCGGTAACCTCATAGCACTGTACGACACCGGGTCACCTGACATTAATGCAACGTCTGGGGATATTGCCCAGATTCCAGCCCAGTACACGCATGTGATGATTGATCAGGGATTCACTGGCTCACCGAACATGAGCGCCACCATCCGTGACTGTGAAAACGGTGCATGGACGCTGGCCAAGGCGGTCAATAAGACCGGATGGAATGTACCACGTCCTACACTATATATCGGCTCTCCGGATACCGTGCAAGAGGCGTATGATCTGGGATGGCGTGGCGACGTATGGCTGGCGCTCAGTTCCAATGTCGCTCCAAACGGTCCACCTGCGGTATTGCCGGGAATCAATTACGTGGGTATTCAGTGGAATTTCCAGAATGCCAGCTATGATAAGTCTGTTATCTTTGACAATTCCTGGCCAAACGTCAAGCCTGCCCCCGCCCCTGCCCGCGTCGGGCAGCTACATTACGGTGGGTCCATCTGGGAAGTTTCCAGTACAGACGGAGTTCACTGGACTACTGGCCAGAAGCTCTCGTAACGCACTTGCGCGGAGAGAGCAGTGCTCACACTTAGGGTGCACTGCTCATCCTCCGGAGCTGGGAACACACCGCCCCGGGCATGGGATCATGGAAGCACAGGCCAGGGCACGGGTACTAGAGTCGGGTATCCGTGCCCTGGCTGCCACGACTCCCAACTCACGGAAGGCACCACAATGGCTAGCAAGACAGTCGCAAAGACCGCAGCAATCGCTGATGCACCTTCGGTCGAATTCGAGACCTATTCCCCGCTCAATATGCAGACGTGGGATGAAGCCAACGTAGATGCGATCGAATTCCCTGGATTCGATCTGCTCACCGACGAGAGGACTGACGCTCTGGAAAGGGTCCCGTTTCTCGTCGTGGGCGCAACTTTCCGTCCAGGTATCACTACTCCGGAGGGTCGCGCCATGGCGTATGTCTCTGTAGAGGCACTTATCGCGCCCGCCACGCTTATCCGGCGGAATGGGGTTGATCCCGAATCCCTGCCCTTCACTCCCGAGTCTCATGTCGTGTTCAACGACGGAAGCACGGGTGTATACCGGCAGATCGTAAACGCCCTGGAAGGTATCGGCTAT
>Ga0182030_10026728_pt1 | contig 10425 bp, 12 predicted proteins | sample 812S3MmetaG_FD_121299 | JGI IMG/M metagenome (GOLD analysis project Ga0182030, IMG submission 121299) | Permafrost microbial communities from Stordalen Mire, Sweden - 812S3M metaG (Illumina Assembly) | ecosystem: Environmental > Terrestrial > Soil > Wetlands > Permafrost | place: Sweden... | reverse complement strand
TCCGGAATTCGAGGCAAAGATGGCCGAAGTCCTGGGTGTCTATCAGGAAGTTGCCATATTGCGTGCGGCGGAAGCCAGTGCCGCCAAAGTTGCTGGCGAAGCGGACACGGCGGCGATCGAGAAGGCCACGCCCAACGTTGCCTTCGTCTCCTATGACGAGAAGCCGGGCATCCAGGCGATCGCCAACACGGCGCCGGACCTGCTGCCGGTCGCGGGCAAGCATGCCTGCGTCGCGCGCGACCATGAATACAAGCGCCTCGGGACGTTGAGCCTGCTGGCGGGGATCGACCTGCTCACCGGCCAGGTTCACGCCACTGTCGAAGATCGCCACCGTTCACGCGAATTCGTTGGCTTTCTCCAGAAGCTCGATACGAGCCTACCCTGCGGATACCGCGGTCAAGGTTATTCTGGACAATCATTCGGCGCACGTGTCGAAGGAAACCAACAAGTGGCTTGCCGCACAGCGCGAGGGCCGCTTCAGCTTCGTGTTTACACCAAAGCATGGCTCCTGGCTCAACCTGGTCGAGGGCTTCTTCTCGAAAATGGCGCGCTCTGTCCTGCGTCGCATCCGGGTGGCTTCGACAGCCGAACTCAAGCAAAGGGTCATCGCCTATCTCGACGACCTCAATCGCGAGCCAGTTGTCCACACTTGGTCCTACAAGATTACCGTCCCGGCGTGATAGGAGTCGTTCCATGGAATCGATGTACTAGCTCCCGTTAAACCGTGTGCCGCACATCGCCCACCACGCGCACCCGCACGCGCAACGAGTCTCCCGGCAGATAGGCGAGCGGCAGATCCTCGATCTCGACGACCTCCAGCGTCGCCGGATCGGCGCCGTTGCCGACGGCGCGTTCCCGCGCGACCCGAGTCGCCTCGGCAATCGCTGCCGGTCGGCCGAGGCCGGTGAACACCCGGTCCACCTCGCCGCTCACCTGCGCGATGGCGGCGCCGACGGCATTCGCTACCTCCTGGTGCGGCACACGCACGACGCCGGAGAAACCGGCGATTTGCTCCGGCATCAGGAAGCCGCCGCCGCCCACCGCGATCAACGGCAACGGCGCCGTGCTGGTCTTCATGCGGTCGGCATTCTCCTCGATCATCGTGTGGATGCGTGCGAGGGCGCGACGCACGAAATCGGCGGGCAGGCCGGCGACGCGTTGCGGATCGCCCAGGCGGATCAATCCGGCGGCGACGCCGATATCCGTGCAGGTCAGCGTCTCCCCGCCGAACACTCTTGCTTGCTCCGTCAGCCGGAAGCCGACGCTGCGCGGGCCGATGCTTTCCGGATCGGCAGGATCGACCAGAGTGCCGCCGCCCAGGCCGATCGACAGCAGATCCGGCATGCGGAACAAGGTGCGGACGCCGCCGATCTCGACGACATTGTTGGCGGGACGCGGAAAGCCGTGCACCAGAGCACCAAAGTCGGAGGTGGTGCCGCCGATGTCGATCACCACGGCCTCGGTCAGTCCGGACAGGAACGCCGCCCCGCGCAGGCTGTTGGTGGGGCCGGAGGCGAAACAATGCACCGGGAATGCGGCAGCACTCGCCGCGCGCACCACGGTGCCGTCGTTCTGCGTGATGTAGAGCGGCGCCTGGATACCCATTGCCTGCAGCGCCTGTTCGAAGGCGGCGATGGTGCCGCGGGCCAGCTTGATCAGGCTGGCGTTCAGTAGCGTTACGTTTTCGCGCGCGAGCAAGCCGATGCGGCCGAGATCGTGCGACAGGGTGATGGCGATGCCGGGACATTCCTCGCGCAGTATGGCGGCGGCGGTGTCCTCGGCTTGCGAGGTCAGCGGGGAAAACACCGCGGTCACGCCGACCGATTCGATGCCGGCGGCGCGGATGCTGCGTGCGGCGTCGCGGATGGCGGCGGTGTCGATGGGCATGATCGGGCGGCCATCGACCTCGTGACCGCCGCGCACCATGAACACCGGCCCGCGCACGATGGCGCGCAGGTCGGGCGGCCAGTCCGAGAACGGCGGAATGCGCGCTGCGGCCGGCAGGTTGACGCGCAGGGCCGCGACCGGCGCGAGGTCACGCCGTTGCACCACCGCATTGACGAAATGCGTCGTGCCGATCATCACCGCATCGATCGCGGCAGGGGCGATGGCGGATTGTTGCAGCACCAGGCGGAGGGAATCGATCACGCCGCGGGTGACGTCCGCGGTGGTGGGCTGCTTCGCGGCGGTCAGCACGGTGCTGCCTTGCAGCAGCACGGCGTCGGTGTTGGTGCCACCGACATCGATGCCGGCGCGGATCATGGGGTGGTCGTGCGGTTGGGGATGGCTGCGGCAATTGGCCTAAGATTCTCCCCCTCCCCTTGAGGGAGGGGGTTGGCGGGAGGGGTGCGTGCTCCAACGGCCGGCGGCTGTACGCACCCCTCCCCCCAGCCCCCTCCCTCAAGGGGAGGGGGAGTCTTTCCTTCGTCTTCGCCTGGAAACAGCGAGCGGAACTCCAGATCGTAGCCGAACGCGCGCGGGCCGACGTGTTGCAGTCCCTTCGGCGTGCGCAGGATCGCCGGGGCTGGCAGGCCCACCACGGTGACGCGCTGGCCGTAGCGCACCGTTTCGGTACCGATCGCCTCGCCCGAGACGCTGTCGAGCACGCAGATCAGGTCCGGCACCGTCACGCGCACCACACCGTCCTGGCGGCCGATGGCGTACTCGTTCTGGAATTCGAGTTGGAAACCGTGGCCGGCATGCGCATCCAGGCCGTCGATCTGCAAGGTGCCGCGCAGCCAGCCCTCGCTGGTGCGCCGCTGCACGTCGCTGACCTTGCCGCGGAACAACGCCACGCCGCCTTCGGCATCGAGGATCGCCTGCACCGGGTCCTGATGCGTGCGCCGCGCCTCGCGTACGATGCGGCCGAGACGCAGCGCCTTCGACAGGGTGTGCAGCACGGTGCAGGTCTTCACCTCGCGCCCGGTGCGGGGTGCCTTGCAGGTGGCGGCGACCGAGCCGAACACCGTGCAGGCGCGACGCGTCATGCGCTCCATCCACGACCAGTCCTCGGCCTCGGTGAAGATGATCGAGTTGCGGCGGATATCGACCATCGTCCACGGGTAGGCCGGCAGGTCGCAGATCGCGAAGGTGGTCATGTCGGCTTGTGGAAAGGCGCGGCCCATGGCGTCGCAATCGACCACCGGCAGGCCGAGGATGGCGCTGGCGAGGATCGCCTGGAAGCCGTTGGCGCCGCCGATCTCCCAGATCATCACGCCCGTGAAGCTGCGGCCGAGATACGCCTCCATCCGGCGGATCGTTTCGGCGATGGCTTCGCCGTCGCCCAATTTCTCCTGCGTCACCAGCGGCGCGCCCATCTTGCCGACACAGCAGACCAGGTCGTCGTCGTTCAAGGACAACGGATCGATCACGCTGACCCGGGCGCCGCGTTCGTAGAGCAGCTTGGTCTCCAGCATGGAGAAATAGGGGTCCCCGCCGCCGCCGGTGCCGAGGATCCAGGCGCCGGTGGCGATGTCCTCCAGATCGGTCTCGGTCAGCGTGAAGGGGTGGTGCATCGATGCATCCTGCGTGCGCCGCGTGTCATGCGGTCAATCCGCGGCCTGGCTTGGCGCACGGACTGCGCGGCCACCGGCAAAGCCCGGATCGACCTGGCCGAAGCTCCAGTAATAGACCGCAATATAGGCGGCCTGGAACGTTGCGCCGATGAAGAACGGCAGCGACAGGTCGCCGGCGGCGAACAGAAACCCGGTCAGCACCGGGCTGATCGAGCGCGGCACCTGCATCGAGACATTCGCCATGCTCGCGGCGAAGCCGCGCCGCTGCGGACGGACGATGCTGATGCTGAGAGCACTGCGCGCGCCGGTGGTACCGCGGTTGAACATCCCGCGCAGGATGTAGAGCGCGCCGGCGATGCCGAAGCTGGGTGCGAACGGCAGTGCGATGAGCAGGACAAGCCCGACCACGCGCATCGCCACCACGGCGCGCACGATGCCCAGCGATTTCGTGAGCCAACCGGTGGCGAGCGATGCCAGCGCCGCCATCAGGAACCCGCCCGCCATCAACGGCCCGATCTCGGCCGGACCTTCGCCGAAGCGCAGCGCGAACCAATAGGCGATCAGCGGGCCGGTGGCGCCGACGCCGACTCCGTTGATCACGTTGGCGATCATCAGGCGCAGCACGAGGCGATTCTCCCTGTGCTGCACGCCGGGTGTGGCGGGTTCCGACTCGGCGTGCCGGAGCGCCGGGGTCGCTTCGCTGTCCGGCGTGCGGGCGATCAAAGCGCAGCAGAGGAGCGATCCCAGGGCGGAGAGCAGGAAAAGGGGGCGGTAGGCGAGAGGGCCGGGCAGCGTTGCCTGCAAGTGGTCGGGCAGCGCCGCGATGGTGGCTCCCACTGCGTTCCCCACGAAGCCGAGCGCCGCGTTCAAGCTGTAAACCGGTCCGCGGCGCACCGCGCTGACCGACTGGGCCAACCAGGCTTGCTCGACGGGTGCGAACGGGCCGGCGCCGCCATTGCCGCCGCGGCCGAAGCCTCCCACCACCACCGCGGCGGTGAGGATCGCGGGGTGTGCCGACAACAGCGCGGCCAGGGCGGCGCAGGTTTGGGCGGCTTCATAGACGAACAGGAAGCGCCGGCGGCCGCCTCGGTCGCTGAGCGGGCCGGCAAGCAGGGTCAGGACGACCCCCGATAGCAGGGCGGCGCTGAGCGCAGCGCTGATCGCCACGGCCGACCAGTGCAGCGTGCGCAGATACAGCGTCAGGTCCACCACCAGCGCGCCCTGACCGATGCTGCGGACGAAGCGGGTCGCCAGGAGCAGGGTGGTGGTGCGGGAACGGGGGTCGGTCATGGGTGATTGTTTGGCCGAAGCGGCCAGGGGGCACAACGACCGGGCCGGCACAATGCGGGGAGGGCGAGTTGGGGCCGGGAGAGCGCGCGTCGGACCGGGAGAGCGCGCGTCGGACCGGGAGGGCGAGCGGGCCGGGAGGACGAGCGCTGCACCGGGACGGCGAGCATTGGCGCCGCCCGCTCCTGCGCCGGACGCCGCCGGTCTTTCCTGCCACGGCAAAACTGCTCTAACGTCTCGCCCATGGACAAGGACACGCCCCGCGCGCACCACGACATGGGCGGTGCCGCGAAATTCATGTGCGAGGCGGTGGATACCGCCCCGCACGGCCTGACCGACTTCGACAAGCAGGTGGACGCGATCCGTGGCATCCTCGGCGCGAAGCAGATCATGACGGTGGACGAATTGCGGCGGGGCATCGAATCCATCCCCGAAGCCGAGTACCACCGGCTGAGCTACTATCGCCGCTGGATCCGCTCGATTACCGCCATCCTGCTGGAGAAGGGCGTCATCACCGAGGCCGAATTGCGCGCGGCACTGGAGGCGGGATGATGTTCGATGCCGGTGCCAATGTGCGGGTAAAGGATGACTGGCCGGAGTCGCGCGGCCCGGTGCATATCCGCACGCCGCATTACGTGCGGGGCATGCAGGGCACCGTGCTGCGGCGGCTGGGGGCATTTCCCAATCCCGAGGACCTGGCCTTTGCGCGACCGGCGCCGGTGCGCGCGCTGTATCACGTGCGCTTCGACCAGCCCGCGATATGGCAGGAAGGCCATGCGGGCGACGAAGTGGTGGTGGAAATCTTCGAGCATTGGCTGGAGCCGGCATGATAGCCGGATCAGGTCCGACCATGACGTCAGAGGATCGGGCTGACGCCCGAGATCGAACATGAACATCGTCGAGACCGACGGCGAGCAACTGCTGATCGCGCTGCGCAGCGTGCTGGCGGCGAAGGGGATTGCGTCGCCGGCGGAGATTGCCGAACGCATCGCCAGCACGGACAGCGCCAGTCCGGGCCAGGGTGCTCGGATGGTAGCGAAGGCCTGGACCGATCCCGCCTATCGCGCGCGGATGCTGGTGGACGGGTCGAAGGCAGCGGAGGAACTCGGCATTCCGATGCGCGGCATGCCGCCGCTGGGAGTGCTGGAGAACAGCGCGGACGTTCATAACCTGATCGTCTGCACGCTGTGCAGTTGCTATCCACGTGCGGTTCTGGGGTATCCGCCGTTCTGGTACAAGTCGGCGGGATATCGTGCCCGCGCGGTGCGCGACCCCCGTGGGTTGCTCGCGGACGAGTGGGGCACGGTGGTGCCCGACGACGTCAGGTTGCGCGTGGTCGATTCGACCGCGGATTATCGCTGGATGGTGCTGCCGCTGCGCCCGGCCGGGACGGAGGGATGGGACGTCGCGCGGCTGGCATCGATCGTGCGCGAGGGCGATATGATCGGGGTGACAATTCCGAAGGTTTAGGCGGGGGACGGGCCGACGTCGCGGAAGGGAGTTCACGTGGTCTGCTCACGATGTGCGCTGGAGTCGGGCGGCCTGCAAACCAGACAACGCCTAGGCCTTTTTCGATGCCTCCTCGGCGGTATCTGTGGGTAGTTTGGCGCGTTTTCCGGGTATACGGCGCGGCCAGTGATCGCTTGTTTCGAGATCCAGCATCGATAGGCTTCTGTGTCTGTTGTTGTGGCTGTGGGCATGTGGGCAACGCACTTGCGTTGTCCACATGTCCACAGCCTTTTAGCCGCCCGGCGCACCGTGGCCTGAACAACAAGGCGAAACCGACCACGAGAAAATCCTACGGGTTTCGGCCCTTCCACGTCACAGAAGTCGCCAAATACCATACACTTGGGAAGCTGCCCGAGCCGGCAACTACCCACAGATTCCGCCGAAGACCCTTTTCGATTTGTAGTCCGGAATGCCAGATGCAGGGATTATGATACCCTCGATCATAACGAGAACATATCAATAATATCAATGGGTTGTTCCGTTCCAGTGGCCCCTTAAGCAGCATGGGGCTTCATTGGGGCTTCAGGAGGGGTGGATCACGGAGACGCGACGCACGGCCCCATCACGGCATTCTCTCGTAGCCTTGCCGCTGGAAATCGTGAATGCACTCCGTTTCTCGCTGCGCTTGGGTGTTGCCGCCCACCAGCATATCGGACGCATACGGGCCACATTGGGCAATCTGGCCGGTCTGGGCATTTTTTAGCCTAATCGAATCAGTGCAAGCTGCGAGACACGACGCGGATATCGTGATGCAAAGCGTAGCCCTCATCAGGCTCTTCACCCGAAACACTGATCTGGCCTCAACAAAGTTTTTCATAAAGAGTCGGATTGTCAAGCTGTTCCATCGTGTATTCATATGCAACTACATGACCTTCGCGCTCATATTGATCCAGTTCGTCGTAGAACTTTCGAAGGTTGTCCTGGACTGCGGTGAGATAGCTCCTTGGTAGCGAAACAGGAGATTTGCACTGGTTCATTATCAGTGTGGTCATCTTGTCAACGATATCGCTTTCCTCACCCCCCCTCTGGGAATGTTGCGCCAATGTCGTTACACATCTCTCGAAGCTGCTCGTCGGAAGGCCGCTGCTTGCTCAACGCCACAATACCCCCCTCTGACCAGATCAGCCTCCTGGTATCCCCGTCGGATCGCGATATGTCAATCTGTGATAGATCGGAGCGACCGCGTGATTTCCGGCCTGGGCAGTCCCTCAGCCCAGATACCGTCCTGCGTGGTCAGATACGTGACTTACGACACGACACGGCCCCAGATTGTCTGCTTGCTTTAACAGGCGGACGACCGAGAATGCTACTGCCCCGCGGCAGGAAAGTGCCGACGGCTAATCCAGCCAGTCCTCCACTTTCAAACCCCGCACTCGCCCGAATTCCCCGACATTGTGAGTGATCAGTGTCACGCCCATGGAACAGGCATGAGCCGCAATGAAGAGATCGGTCGGGCCGATTGGCTGACCTGCCGCTTCAAGGTCCGCACGGATCTTTCCGTACTCGGCATCGGCCGGCACCTCGAACGGCAGGACGTCGATGGTTGACAGCACAGCCTCGACCCTGCGCATCAGCCGCGCGGATTGCTTCTTGGCGGCGCCATATCGGAGTTCCGCCGCGGTGATGATGCTGGCGCAAATTCCTGCCTCACCATGCTGCCGAAGTCTTGCCGCGGCGCGTCCACTCGGATTACGAATCAGATCGGACACGATGTTTGTATCCAGCATGGTGCGGTAGCCATTCACAGGTCCACGTCCCGTGCCGGCAGTAGACCCGCATCGAAGTCCGGGAAATCCTCGTCAATCGGTTCCCACGTTGCAAGCAACGCCAGGAGGCCGCCCTTGTGGATCGGCTCGATGACCAGGCGGTTGCCCTCGCGATGCATCAGGGCGGTGTCGCCGGGAAGCTCGAACTCAACCGGTATCCGGACAGCCTGGTTGCGGCCGTTCTTGAAGAGACGAACCTCGCGGGTATGGGGCATTGGGTTCCTCCGACGCCGGCCTATGTTACAGCATATGCCATGCTGGACCAGTTTGCCACCTCTGACCGGAGCGAGCAGCGGCGCCCCTCCACCACTTCATCTCCCGAAAAACACCAGCGCCCGCAGCTCGATGCTTTCGCGCGGCAGCACGTCCGGCGGCGTGGTTGGGTCTTCGAACGCGGTGTGCGGCATGAAGCGGGCGCGGCCGTCCTTCGCGGAATCAAAACACTTCAGCAGCAGCACCTCGTCGGTCCGCATCGCCGGGGCATAGAACCAGCGATGCGCCGGATTGTAGGTCAGTGCAAAGATCTCGCCGGTGCGGTCGGGATACACCAGGTCCTGCGGCACCCAGTCGCCCGGCGCCACGGTCTGCGCGTCGCACACCGCGAGCGGCGCATCGCGCAGCGGACCGCGGATCGGCCGCCACACATTCACAATGGCGAAGCGGTGGCGCAACAGTGTCGCCGCCTCCGCGCCCATCAGGTCGCGCACGCGTTGCGGGCCCGACGTCTCGGTGTAGTCGCCGTGGATGCGCGCCACGGGCAGCCGAGGAATGCCGGGCGTGCGGTCCTCCACGCCAGGCGTGCGGCGGCGGATCGTGTGGTCGAACACCACGACACGGTTGCCGCCGGTGACCGACGCCAGAAGCTTCTCCGCCTCGGGATAATACACGCTGCGCAATTCGGCCTCGTCGTAGAGGTCGCGTGCCGTCGTGTTGCTTTCGACCAGCGCGAAGCCCTCGCGGTCGAGCGACACCGCATGCGCCACCGGCCGCATGTCGTGGATCGGCATGGTGTGCGTGTCGTATTCCAGATTGCTGCGCGGGATACCCGGTCCCGGATCGTAGGTGTAGGTGCGGGCGCGCTCGGTCATCTTCGCCAGGTAGGTGAGCGCGCCTTGCACCGATGGCAGATGTTCGACGATGGGCTGGTCCAGAGGCATGGCATGGCTCCTCGTGCGACGCGGCACGGCAGGTGGCGATTGCGATGACGGCCTAGTACCCACTATCCGTGGACCGCGAGTCAAACAGTGTCCCACTTGTCATTGCGAGGAGCGAAGCGACGAAGCAATCTCCTGCCTGATGAGCGTTCCTCTGCTCGCCGGGTAGGAGATTGCTTCGTCGCTTCGCTCCTCGCAATGACATGGTTACCCCAGGCCCCTGTCTCGCGCTTCACCGGTTGTGGGCACTATGCGGCCACGAGGGCGGCGGCCGCGATCTGATCGAGCCGCACGAAATTTGTCCCCCTGCGCTGCAATTCGCGTAACCCGGCGACCACGCCTTCGCCACTCGGACGCAACGGCTGGTTGATGTGGGCGACAATGACGTCGCCGCTGCGCGCCGCTGCCATGCGGGCAGCGACCCGCGCCGGCGGCAGCGAGGCGCCCGCGTCGGCACTGAAACTGTAGCCGCCGATCGCGAAGCCCATCGCTTCGATCTCCGGAATAACGCTCGGTGTGTAGAAGCCGGCGGCGGCACGGTACCAGCGCGGAGTGATGCCGCTCGCCACCTCGATCGCCTGCGCGCCGTTGCGTACTTCGGTTCGGATGGTCGCGAGATCGCCGGCTGCCTTGATGCCGAAGATGCTGCGGTCGCCGAGCACCGGCGGGATATGGCGCTCGCCGTGGTTCTGCAGGCTGAACAGGTCGGGATGCGCCAGCAGCAGCTTCAGTCCCTCGGGATTGCGCCGCATCCATACCGCCGTGACAAAGATCGTGGCGGGGACGCGATCGTTCACCAGCGCCGAGGCGATACGCAGGTCGAATGCGCCAGGACAAGCATCGAAGGTCAGCGCGACCGCACGCTGATCCGCCGTGGCCGGCAGCCGCATATGCGGTTCCACCGGCGCGTCATGCTCTGCAGCCGCGGCATAGCGCGCCAGCGTCAAAGCCGCAGCCGCACCAGCCAAACCACGCCGCGACAGGCAGCGGCCACACATCGAAGATCGCCTCACACTGGACGGGCGTGGCATAACATGGCGTCCCTGTGCGGGTCGATCCAAAGAAGCCCATGTCCAACGCCATTGCCCTGCTGGGCCTGACGCTGCGCTTCGAGCCCACGCCGCCGCTGGAGACGCGCCAGGCGTTGGGCGACCGCATCCGCGCCTTCAACGCCCGCCACGCGCCAGGCGCGGC